>Ga0180219_1000296_pt1 | contig 46783 bp, 46 predicted proteins | sample eDN3rd30CBELigMG_FD_151338 | JGI IMG/M metagenome (GOLD analysis project Ga0180219, IMG submission 151338) | Enriched Miracle-Growth compost microbial communities from Emeryville, California, USA - eDNA 3rd pass 30_C BE-Lig MG (version 2)... ... | reverse complement strand
CGCCGACCAGGTCGACGTTCTCAGCCGGGACCTCGATGGTCAGATCGCCTTGGGTGACGCGGAGCTTCAGATAGACCTTCTCTTCGCCCTTGATGACTCGGGTCTTCACTTCCGCGATCGTCGCCGCCCCGTGGTGCGGATAAACGACCGTCTCGCCAACCTCAAAAAGCATGCAGTTATATCCTTTCGGCAACTACCAGGATACCACAGCGAGTATGCACTAAGGTTCGCACTGCGTCGCTGCAGGCGCGGTGTCCTGCGGCTTCCCGCCGACCCCGTAGAATGCAAGAGCTTACCGTCTTGCCCTGGGAGGAACCGTGAAATCGCGCCTGCTCGCGTCCATCGCCGTCTGTGCCGCCGTCGTCATGGGCGCCACTGGTTGCTCCATGATCTCCGCGCAGGACACGACCATCCCCTACTCCCCCAGTGACGGCATCAACGTCGCCGACACCGAGGGCGCGCCGTTGCAGATCCGCAACGCACTGATCGTCGCGACCGACGACGGCACGACCGGCAACCTGATCGCCGCGATCATCAACACCACGGCCGACGACCAGACGCTGAACATCCAGGTCGAGGCCCCCGCCGGCAAGATCAGCGAGACCGTGCGCGTCGCCGCGCACAGCGTCTCCAGCCTCGGCGAGAACGTCGACCCGCTGCGCCTGGACAACCTCGGCGTCAAGCCCGGCCTCACCGTCAAGGTCTACTTCCAGTCCGGCACGGTCGCCGGCGCCCAGGCGAACGTCCCCGTGCTCGACGGCGGCGAGGCGTACCTGTCCGGCTTCGTCCCGACGCCCGAGCCCACGGCCACCGAGACCCCCGCGTCCTGACGCGCCTCACTCCTCTTCGAAGCGGTAGCCGAGCCCGCGCACGGTGACGAGCATCACCGGGTTGCGCGGGTCGGCCTCGATGCGCGAACGGATGCGCTTGACGTGCACGTCGAGCGTCTTCGTGTCCCCGAAGTAGTCGCTCCCCCACACCCGGTCGATGAGCTGGCCGCGCGTGAGCACGCGCCCCGCATTGCGCATCAGCACCTCGAGCAGCTCGAATTCCTTCAGCGGCATATTGATCGGCTCGCCGCTGACGGTGACGAGGTGCTTGTCCGCGTCCAGGCGCACGCGCCCCGCCTCGAGCACCCCGTCGTCGAGGTCCACGTCGGGCGCCGCGGTGCGCCGCAGCACCGCCCGCATGCGGGCGAGCAGCTCGCGCGTCGAATAGGGCTTCGTGATGTAGTCATCGGCGCCCAGCTCGAGCCCCACGACGATGTCCACCTCGGTGTCCTTCGCCGTGACCATGATGATCGGCACCGAACTGGTCGTCCGGATCTGCCGGCACACCTCGGTCCCCGGCATCCCGGGCAGCATGAGGTCCAGCAGCACGATGTCGGCACCGCGCGCGTGGAAGGCGTCGACGGCCGCGTGGCCGTCCTCGGCGATCTCGACCTCGAAGCCCTCCCTGCGCAGCAGGTAGGCGAGCGGGTCGGCGAGGTCGGGCTCGTCCTCGACGATCAATACACGGGTCATGCGGCGCTGTCCTTCCGTCGCTTGCGCTTCTTCTTGTCTGAGGAGCGGGCGGGATGCCGCAGAGCGGCCTCGTCCGCGGCATCCCGCACCGCCTGCGGCAGCCGGATGGTGAACGTCGATCCCTGCCCTGGCCTCGACCACAGCCGCACCTCACCGCCGTGCCGCTGCACGGCGTGCTTGACGATGGCCAGGCCCAGTCCGGTTCCGCCCGTGCGGCGCGAGCGCGCCCGGTCGGCGCGGTAGAAGCGCTCGAAGATGCGCTCCTGGTCGTCCTCGGCGATCCCGATGCCCTGATCGGTGACCGAGATCTCGACGACCCCGTCGACGGTCTTCACGCCCACGCCCACATGCGTCGCCGGCGTCGAATACGCGATCGCGTTGGCGATGAGATTGCCGACGGCCTCGGCCAGCAGCCGCGGGTCGCCGTAGAGCCGGGCGCCGCGCTCTCCGCCGCGCACGATGTCGACCCGCGCGGCGTCGGCCTGTGCCGCGTGCGCCTCGATCGCACCGGTGACCAGCTCGTCGACCTTCACCTCGCGCATCGCGAGGGGCTCATCGGCCTCCAGCTGCGACAGCGTCATGATGCGGGTCGTGAGCGCGCCCAGCCGCTCGGCCTCGGCGCGCAGGCGGCGCGCGAAGCCGCGCACCTCTGCGGGGTCGTCGGCCGCCGACTCGATCGCCTCGCTCAGCAGGCTCATCGCGCCCGCGGGCGTCTTCAGCTCGTGGCTCGTGTTGGCGACGAAGTCGCGGCGCATCTTCGCCACGCGCTCCTGCTCAGTGACGTCGTGCAGCACGAGCAGCACGAGCCGCGGCGTGATCGCGCGAGCGTGCACGGCGACCGAACGCACCTCACCGGCGACCCAGAGCGGCACCACGACGGGCTCCGTGGCGGTCCCTGCCCGTGCGGCGCGGGCCAGCAGTGCGAGCTGCGCCTCGGGCAGCGTCCGGCCCTCTTCGAGCCCTGTGTCGGCGGCGGGGGCGGATGCCACGACCACCGTCCCCGACGGATCCACCACGACGGCCGCGTCATCCATTCCCGCCAGCACCGTCGCGATGCCCTCCGGGACGCTCGCCGATCCGCGTCGCACCGCACGGTCACGCGCCGCATAGGCCGCCGCGACGACGAGCGCGACGGACACGCCGAGCACCACCCCGATGAGCAGCGCGAACAGGGCGAGCTGCGCGGAATCCATAGGAACAGCGTATGGGGCCGCGTCATCCCCCGTTCACCATCCGTGCACCATGCCGGAAGAGTTCGCCGCCACGACACCGTCCGTTAACCTTCGATGGCGAGGATCGCATCGACCCACGTTCCGATCACAGACGGGAATCCGTATGCGCGAGGTGTTCCACCAGTCCCTCGAAGAGCTCCAGAACGGGCTCGTCGAGATCGCCGAGCTCGTCGCCACCGCGATGGAGAAGGCCACGACCGCGTTCGGCACGAGCGACGTGACGCTCGCCGAAGAGGTCATCGACGCCGACAGCATCATCGACGATCGGGCGCTCGCCCTCGACGAGCTGGCCATCGAGATCCTCGCCCGGCAGCAGCCGGTGGCCCGCGACCTGCGCATCGTCGTGATGAGCCTGCGGGTGTCCGCCTCGCTCGAGCGCATGGGCGACATCGCCGAGCACATCGCCCAGCTGACGCGGATGCGCTTTCCTGAGCGCGCGATCCCCAAGGGGCTGAAGGGCACCTTCACGAAGATGGGCGAGCTCGACGTCGACGTCGCACGTACCCTCGCCGACCTGCTGCGCACCGAGAACCTGGACCTCGCCGAGCGCATCCGCAACGCCGACGACGACATCGACGAGCTGCACATCGCCGTGTTCGAGAAGGTGCTCAGCGACAGCTGGCAGGGCGAGGCCGCCGCCACCGTCGACGCCACGCTGGCCAGCCGTTACCACGAGCGGTTCGCAGACCACGCCGTCTCGGTCGCGAAGAAGGTCGTCTACCTCGCCACCGGCGACTGGGCCGGAGACGACTGAGCGGTCTCGCGTACGCGAAAGGGGCCGCCGGGAGTGCTCCCGGCGGCCCCTCGCACTTCTCGCGCGCTACTTGCCCTGGTTCGCGACGGCCGCGGCACCGGCGGCGGCGGCCTCGGGGTCGAGGTACTCGCCCGGTCCGAGCGGCTGCAGGTCTTCACCGAGGTGATAGACGAGCGGGATGCCGGTCGGAATGTTCAGCGCCGCGATGTCGTCGTCGCTGATCCCGTCGAGGTGCTTGACGAGCGCGCGCAGCGAATTGCCGTGCGCGGCCACGAGCACCGTCTTGCCGGCCTGCAGGTCGGGCACGATCTCGCCGTGCCAGTACGGCAGCAGGCGGTCGATGACGAGCTTGAGCGACTCGGTGCGCGGGATCTCACCGTCGATGTCCGCGTAGCGCGGGTCGTGCGCCTGGCTGTACTCGGCGTCGTCGGCCAGCTCGGGCGGCGGCACGTCGAAAGAACGGCGCCAGAGCATGAACTGCTCCTCGCCGAACTCGGCGAGGGTCTGCGCCTTGTCCTTGCCCTGCAGAGCGCCGTAGTGGCGCTCGTTCAGGCGCCACGTGCGCTTCACCGGGATCCAGAGGCGGTCGGCGGCGTCGAGCGCGATGTTCGCGGTCTGGATCGCCCGCGAGAGCACCGAGGTGTGCACGATGTCGGGGTGCAGGCCCTTCTCGGCCAGCAGCTCGCCGCCGCGCTGGGCCTCGGCCTTGCCCTGGTCGGTGAGACGGACGTCCACCCATCCGGTGAACTGGTTCGATTTGTTCCACTCGCTCTGCCCGTGGCGGAGCAGGATCAGCGTGTACGGCGCGGTCATGGAGCCAGCTTACAGACGGCCCGATGAGATCATGGAGGTGATGACATCCTCCCCCGTCGGCCGTCCGACGCGCGGCACGACGGGGACCAATCGGTTGCGCCGTGTCGATCGCTGGATTGCCCGCCACCCCACCCTGCGTCGCGCCGCCGACCCGCTCGTCGTCGACCTCGGATACGGGGCCAGCGGTGTGACGGCGCTCGAACTCGAGGCGCGGCTGCGTCCGGTGCGGCGCGACGTCCACGTGCACGGTCTTGAGCTCGATCCCGACCGCGTCGCGCGGGCCCGCGCGCAGCTCGCCGAGGTGCGGGCGAAGCGCACGCCGTTCGCCCCCGACGCACGCGTGTCGTTCGCCCGCGGCGGGTTCGAGGTCCCGACCCCGCAGGCGCGTCGCCCGGCCGTGATCCGCGCGTTCAACGTGCTGCGCCAGTACGACGAGAGCGACGTGCAGGATGCCTGGGGTCGCATGGCCGCACGGCTCGCGCCCGCGGGTCTCGTGGTCGAGGGCACCTGCGACGAGATCGGCCGCGTCTCCAGCTGGATCGCCGTCGACGATCACGGCACGCCGCGGTCGCTGACGATCTCGCTGCGCCTGACCACCCTCGAGCACCCCTCGATCGCGGCGGCGCGGCTGCCGAAGGCGCTCATCCACCGCAATGTGCCGGGCGAACGCATCCACGACTTCCTCGCCGCGCTCGACCGCGAGTGGGATCGCGGGGCGGGCCTCGCGCCGTTCGGCCCGGTGCAGCGCTGGCGCGCCGCGATGCAGGCGCTCGTCGACGCCGGCTGGCCCCTGCAGAATCGCTCGCGTTGGCGCCTGGGCGAGGTCACCGTGCCGTGGGAGGCCGTGGCGCCGCGCGAGTGACGCCGCCCGTCAGCGCCGGCGGCCGAGCCTCGGGATGCGCGGCACCGAGGCCGTGGCACCGGCCTCGGGCGGCACGATGACCTCCTGCGCGGCCGCGACCGGGCCGTCGGCGGTGTCGACGACGAGCTCGGCGTCGACCGGGGTGTTGCGGCGCACCAGCGCCAGGGCGATCGGGCCCTGCTCGTAGTGCTGCGCGGCCGCGACGACCGCACCGACCTCGTTCTCGCCCGCACGTACGACATCACCCGGAGCGGCCGCCTCGCCGTCGAGCTGCAGCGCGACGAGCCGCCGCGGCGGATGCCCGAGGTTGTGCACCTTCGCAACGGTCTCCTGCCCGCGGTAGCACCCCTTGTTCAGGTGCACGGCGCTGCGCAGCCAATCGGCCTCATGCGGCAGCATCCGCTCGTCGGCGTCGGTGATGCGCGGGCGCCACGCGGCGATCCGCAGGGCGTCGGCCGCCAGGGAGCCGGCGAGTCTCAGAGAGCCGGATGCCACAGCCGCCGTCATCCGCGCGACGCCGTCGGCGTCGACCAGCGCTTCGGCCCAGTCGCGCTCGGTGCCCGGGTGCGGGTCGACGGCGGAATACGCCCAGCCGCCCTCGGCGACGCCGGGCCACGGGTCGTGCCACACCAGCGCCGCGCCGAGCGCCGCCACCGCGAGCGGCGTGCCGCCGATGACGGCGAACTCCTCGCGCGCGTCCCGCGGCTCGACCCGCAGGCGGAAGCGCATCTTCTTGAGGAAATCGAGCAGCCCGACGGCATCGACACGGTCGACGATCAGCCACGACGTCGCGCCGTCGTCGACGAAGGATGCCGCGTGCTCGACGTGCCCGGCCGGATCCAGGATCAGCAGCTCGGCGCTCTCGCCCGGCAGCAGCGCCGTGACCTTCTGCGTCGAGAACGACTCGAGCCAGCTGAGGCGGTCCTCCCCCGGCACGGCCAGCACGACCCGGTCGCCGAGCGGGGCCACGGCCGCCCCCGACGCCAGCGCGCGCTGCTCGCTGAGCGGGTTGCCGGCGTGCAGGAGCACGCCGTCGTCGACGATCGCCCCGTCAGCCGCGCGCAGGAGGGCGGCGAGCGCGTCCATCACTGCACCTTCGCCAGGCGCGCCGACGCGTGCGAGGCCATCGGGGCGCCGAGCGCGGCGATGTCCCACGCCCACAGCAGGTGCCCCTCGACGAGGCCGTACATGCGGGATGCCGCGGTGTACGGCTTCGCGGTGGCCGGGCGCACCACCGCATCGGTGGCGAGGTCGATGCGCGGCCCGTGCACCTGGCCGAGCAGCAGCTCGCTGGTGCCGTCGGCGCGCACGAGCGCGACCTCGAGGGGGAAGGCGTCGTCGTCGCGCAGCCTCTCGACGTCGTCGGCCGTCAGCGGTGCCGCGGCCGCGCGCGCCGGCAGCAGCGCCGGTCCCGGATCGGCCGCGGTCTGGGTGCGCGCGAGGCGCCAGTAGCCGGTCTCGGCCAGCAGCGGCGCACGATCGTCGCCGTCGCCGGTCCAGGCGTCGGCGGAGTAGTTCAGATAGGGTCCGTCGCCGGTGCTGAAGCTGACCCGGTGCGTGAACTCCGTGGAGTAGTGGTGGCCGTCGGCCTCGTAATCGATGACGCCGGTGCCCTCCCAGACCCCGCGCAGCCATGCGAGGGGGACGAGTTCGGCGGGCAGGTCGGTCGGGATCTCGATCACGACGCGCTCACGTTCAGCGCTGGCCGCGGTACAGGTTCTTGATCACCACGACCGAGCAGAAGACGATCGCGAGCGAGGCGAGGCCCAGCAGTCCGACGAAGAAGAGTTCCAGCGCCATCGTGTCCATGGGTCTACTCTATCCCGCTCCGCCGTCAGCCCAGTGCGGCCAGGCCGAACCCGACGCTGAACAGCCCCAGGACGATGAATGATCCGAGCAGGCTCAGCGCGACCCGCGAGATGAATCCCTCGGCCCGCCCCGACCACAGCTGCACGGCGAACGAGAGCACGAGGCATCCCGCCAGTCCGATCGTCAACCATGCCGCACGCTGACCGACGGGGGTCAGCAGCGCGATCAGCACGCCGATCACGACGGCCCCGACCCAGGCGACGATCACTCCGCCGATCCGCCCTCGAGCGGCGTGTTCGGATTCGCTCGACATGCGCCCATTGTCGCACGGTCCTAAAATGTCCCCACACAACGACCGGCCGCCGTCGCCCGGCATGGTCCCAGGAGGTCGCGTGGTACAGATTCTGCTTCTCAGCTCGGCACGGGATGCCGCGCTGCCCACGCTCGAGCTGCTGAGCCACCACGTGCAGACCATTCCGGCCGAGCCCGCGCAGCTGGTGCGCGCGCCGCAGGCCGATGTCATCCTGCTCGATGCCCGCACCGACCTGGTCGCGGCGAAGTCGCTGTGCCGGGTGCTGAACACGACGGGGCTCGAGGCCCCGCTGATCCTCGTGGTCACCGAGGGCGGCATGGCCGCCGTCGCCGCGGACTGGGGCGTCTCCGACGTCATCCTGTGCACCGCGGGGCCTGCGGAGACCGAGGCCCGGCTGCGTCTGGCGGTGGGCCGCTCCGAGTCGGAATCGGCCGAACCCGCCCGCGTGCAGACGTCGGGCCTGACCATCGACGAGGCCTCGTACTCGGCGAAGCTGCACGGCAAGCCGCTGGACCTCACCTACAAGGAGTTCCAGCTGCTGTACTTCCTCGCGATGCACCCCTCGCGCGTGTTCACGCGCGAGCAGCTGCTGAGCGAGGTGTGGGGCTACGACTACTTCGGCGGCACCCGCACCGTCGACGTGCACGTGCGACGGCTGCGCGCCAAGCTCGGCGAGTTCGAACAGCTCATCGGCACGGTCCGCAACGTCGGCTACCGCTTCAATGTGACGGAAGATGACGACACCGAGGCGAAGGCCCCGGTAGCCCGTTAACCCGCGCGTCACGTCATCCTGCAATGATGAGGGGATGATCGAACACGGGGCTCTGGACACGGGGCTGGACGACGGCGAGGACGATGACTTCGACCTGGAAGAGGTCTACGATTCCGAGCTGCCCGAGGGACGCTACCTCGACCGCGAGCTGAGCTGGCTCGCGTTCAACCAGCGCGTGCTCGAGCTCGCCGAGGACCCGTCGATGCCCGTGCTCGAGCGCACGAACTTCCTCGCCATCTTCGCCAGCAACCTCGATGAGTTCTTCATGGTGCGCGTCGCGGGTCTGCGCCGCCGGATCGTCACCGGGCTCGCCGTGCCCACCAACGTCGGCCGCGCGCCCCAGGAGGTGCTCGCCGACATCTCCGACGAGGCGCACCGCCTGCAGCTGCGCCACGCCGCCGCGTGGACCGACCTCGTCAAGCCCGCGCTGGCCGACGCGGGCATCGACTTCCTCGGCTGGAGCGATCTCACCGAGGCCGAGCGCGCGCGGCTGTACCGGTACTTCCAGGAGAACGTGTTCCCCGTCCTCACGCCGCTCGCGGTCGACCCCGCGCATCCCTTCCCCTACATCTCGGGGCTCTCGCTGAACCTCGCGATCCGCATCCGCAATGCCCGCACCGGGCGTCAGGACTTCGCCCGGCTCAAGGTGCCGCCCATGCTGCCGCGGTTCGTGCGCGTCGAGGACGACACCGACCGCATCCGCTTCCTGCCGCTGGAAGATCTCATCGCGAACAACCTCGCCGATCTCTTCCCCGGCATGGAGGTGCTCGACCACCATGCGTTCCGCCTGACGCGCAACGAGGACGTCGAGATCGAGGAGGACGAGACCGAGAACCTCATCCAGGCGCTCGAAGCCGAGCTGCTGCGCCGCCGCTTCGGTCCGCCGATCCGGCTCGAGGTCACCGACGACATGGACGACCTGACCCTCGATCTGCTCATCGACGAGCTCGCCATCACCGAGAACCAGGTGCACCGGCTTCCCGGTCCGCTCGATCTCGGCGGCCTGTTCAGCCTCGGCAAGCTCGACCGCCCCGAGCTGCGCTACCCGCCGCACGTCCCGGTGACGGCCGCCGCCTTCCAGCCCGCCGAGCAGAACGGCCGTGCGGACCTGTTCGCGGCGATCCGCAAGGGCGACGTGCTCGTGCACCACCCGTACGAGCCGTTCGCGACGAGCGTGCAGGCATTCCTCGAGCAGGCCGCGAAAGACCCGCACGTGCTGGCCATCAAGCAGACGCTCTACCGCACCTCGGGCGACAGCCCCATCGTGCAGGCGCTGATCGACGCCGCCGAGGCCGGCAAGCAGGTGCTCGCGCTCGTCGAGGTGAAGGCGCGCTTCGACGAAGCCGCGAACATCACCTGGGCGCGCAAGCTCGAGAAGGCCGGGGTCCACGTCGTGTACGGCCTGGTGGGGCTGAAGACCCACGCGAAGCTGGCCCTCGTGATCCGCGAGGAGGAGGGGCAGCTGCGCAGCTACGCGCACATCGGCACCGGCAACTACAATCCGAAGACCAGCCGCATCTACGAGGACTTCGGCCTGTTCACGATCGACGAACAGGTCGGGCGCGAGCTCATCCGCCTGTTCAACGAACTGAGCGGCTACGCGATCGAGAAGAAGTTCAAGCGGCTGCTGGTCGCCCCGCGCTACCTGCGCAAGGGCCTGCTGCGGCTCATCGAGAAGGAACGCCACAACGCGCTCGACGGCAAGCCCGCGCGCATCCGCATCAAGGTGAACTCGATGGTCGACGAGCAGATCATCGACGCGCTGTACCGCGCCAGCCAGGCCGGCGTCCCGGTGGAGATCTGGGTGCGCGGCATCTGCAGCCTCAAGCCGGGCGTGCCCGGCATGAGCGAGACGATCACCGTGCGCAGCATCGTGGGCCGCTACCTGGAGCACTCCCGGGTCTTCTCGTTCGCGAACGACGGCGACCCGCAGGTGTACATCGGCAGCGCCGACATGATGCACCGCAACCTCGATCGACGCATCGAGGCGCTCGTGCGGGTGGTCGCACCGGCGCAGATCAAGTCGCTGGAAGACCTGTTCACCCTCGCGATGAGCGACGGCACGAGCTCGTGGCATCTTCAGCCCGATGGTGATTGGATCAGACACAGTGTCGGCGAGAACGGGAAGAGGCTCGTGGATCTGCAGGACAAGACGATGACCAATGTGCAGCGGCGCCGCCGCGCACGGGCGGTGCGATGAGCGAGACGGCCGTCTACGCCGCCGGAGGCGTCGTGTGGCGCGTCGTCGAGGGCAAGCTGCGCATCCTCGTCATCCACCGCACCGCGTATGCCGACGTGACACTGCCCAAGGGCAAGGTCGACGCCGGCGAGATGCTCGCAGCGACCGCCGTGCGCGAGATCCTCGAAGAGACCGGTATCGCCGTCTGTCTCGGCGCGCCCATCGGCGTCTCGCGCTACGCACTGCCCAGCGGCCGCACCAAGATCGTGCACTACTGGTCGACCTTCGCCTCCGACGAGGCGATCCGCGCGTCGCGGTTCGTCCCGAACAAGGAGATCGCCGCGATCGAGTGGATCTCCCCCAAGAAGGCGCTCACCCGCCTCAGCTACCCGGTCGACGTCGAGATCCTCGAGAACTTCCTGGCCCTCATCGACGACGGCGTGCGCCGCACCTTTCCGATCGTCGTGCAGCGGCACGCCAAGGCCGCACCGCGCGAGGAGTGGAGCGGCGAAGACGCGCTGCGCCCGCTCACCGGCCGCGGCGCGAAGCAGGCCACCGCGATCGTCGCGCCCCTGCGGGCGTTCGGCGTGCGCAAGGTGTACTCCTCGGACGCGGTCCGCTGCGTGAGCACCGTCACGCCGTTCGCCGCGGCCACCGGTCATCGCGTGCACCGCACCCCCGAGATCAGCCAGGACGCGTGGGAGGACGGCACCTCCGACGTGCGCGCCGCCGTCGGCGCCCGTGTGCGGGCGGGCAAGCCCGCCGTGCTCTGCAGTCACGGCCCGGTGCTGCCCGACATCCTGCGCGAACTGGCCCTGGCCACCGGCACCCTCCGTGGCTCGTATCTCGACGACGCCGCGGCGCTGCCGGTCGGCGCCTTCTCGGTCGTGCACCTGTCGGCGACGAACCCCGGTTCGGGGATCGTCGCGATCGAGACCCACGAGCCGAAGATCACCGACGCGAAGAACTGAGTCGCTCCCCGTTCACCTTCCGTTCACCCGTACAGCGCAGTCTGGTCACCGACGCCGCCTACGGTCGAGCCGAGCCCCGCAGAGCGGGGCCGACATCCCGAACAACGTGAAGGGTTCACACAGTGAAGCTCACCCGCATCGCCCCGCTCGGCGCCCTGGTCGCGGCATCCGCCCTCGTCCTGGCAGGCTGCGCCTCGAATGAGGCATCCGCCGACGGCAACACCCCCTCCGGCGACTCGTCGGCCACGGCTCTGTCCGGCACGATCAACGGCATCGGCTCGTCGGCGCAGGGCACCGCCCAGCAGACCTGGATCGCCGGCATCCAGACGGCCAATCCCGACCTGAACATCAACTACGACCCGCAGGGCTCGGGCGCCGGCCGCAAGAGCTTCATCTCGGGTGCGGCCGACTTCGCCGGCTCCGACGCGGCGCTGAGCGACGAGGAGCTCTCGAGCACCTTCGCGATGTGCGCCGACGGGACCAGCGCCATCGACCTGCCGGTCTACATCTCGCCGATCGCCATCGCGTACAACCTCGAGGGCGTGGACGACCTGAAGCTGGATGCCGCGACCATCGCCGGCATCTTCTCGGGCAAGATCACGAAGTGGAACGACAGCCAGATCGCCGCGCTGAACGACGGCGTGACGCTGCCGGACGCCGCGATCACCGTCGTGCACCGCTCGGACGACTCGGGCACGACCCAGAACTTCACCGAGTACCTCGCGGCCAACGCGGCCGACGCCTGGGGCCAGGAGCCGTCGCAGACGTTCCCGTTCCAGGTCGGCGACGCGGCCAAGGGCACCTCGGGCGTCGCCGAGGCCACCAAGAGCGCCAAGAACTCGATCACCTACATCGACGAGTCGGGCGCTGCGGGCCTGTCGATCGCGCAGCTGAAGGTCGGCGACTCGTTCGTGAAGATCTCGGCCGACGGCGCCGCCGCGGTGGTGGCCGATTCGCCGCTGGTCACCGGCCGTGGCGACAACGACCTGGCGATCGACATCAACCGCACCGACACGCAGGCGAACGCCTGGCCGCTCGTGCTGGTGTCGTACCTCATCGCGTGCCAGCAGTACAAGGACGCCGCCACCGGCTCGCTGGTCAGCTCGTACATCCAGTACGCCGCGAGCGACGCCGCACAGCAGGCGGCGGCCGCCCAGGCCGGTTCCGCCCCGCTGTCGGCCGAGCTGTCGGCCAAGGTCATCGCCGCGGCGCAGACCATCAAGTAACGGCGCCGTCCCTCACCGAGGAATCGAATGACGAAGAAAGCCACCGTCCGCGTCGGCGACCGGGTGTTCTCCACGACCACCGTGGTCGCCGGCGCGGTGATCCTCGCGACGCTCGCCGCGGTCGCGATCTTCCTGGTCATCCAGAGCATCCCCGCTCTGGTGGCCGGGGAGGGCGAGCTGCCGAACGACTCGGCGAACTTCTGGCAGTACGTCGGCCCCCTGGTGTTCGGCACCGTCTGGGCCGCGTTCCTCGCGCTGCTGTTCGCCACGCCGCTGTCGATCGGCATCGCGCTGTTCATCTCGCACTACGCGCCGCGGCGCGTGTCGCAGACGCTCGGCTACATCATCGATCTCCTGGCCGCGGTGCCCTCGGTCGTCTTCGGCCTGTGGGGCATCGTGGTCCTGGCGCCCCTCGTGCAGCCGCTGTATCAGTGGCTGGGCGACAACCTCGGTTGGATTCCGCTGTTCGCCGGTCCGATCTCGGGCACCGGGCGCACCATCCTCACCGCGGCGATGGTGCTGGCGGTCATGGTCATCCCGATCATGACCGCCATCTGCCGCGAGGTCTTCCTGCAGGCACCGCGCCTGCACGAGGAGGCCGCGCTGGCCCTGGGCGCCACCAAGTGGGAGATGATCCGGATGTCGGTGCTGCCGTTCGCGCGCAGCGGCATCGTCTCGGCGGTCATGCTGGGGCTGGGCCGCGCGCTCGGCGAGACCTTCGCCGTCGCGATGGTGCTCTCCCCCGCCTTCATCGTGAAGTTCGCGCTGCTGCAGGCGCAGAACCCCAACACCATCGCCGCGAACATCGCCCTGCAGTTCCCCGAGGCGACCGGGCTCTCGGTCAACGCCCTGGTGGCGTCCGGCCTCGTGCTGTTCGTGGTGACCCTGCTTGTGAACGTCCTGGCCCGGTGGATCATCAGCCGCCGTGCCGCCTTCTCAGGAGCCGACGCATGACGACCACCGCGCCCGAAGCCGAGGCCGCCGCGGTCGGCGGGGCCCCCGGCATCCACTCCCCTCACGTGCCGCTGACCGGCGGCACGCTCCCCCGCGGCACGACGTGGATGGTGCTGGCCGGCGGCTGGCTGTTCGCGGGCGCCTTCTTCGGTCTGCTGTGGGCCGCGGGCATCACCACGACCTTCAGCCTCGTGGGCACCGTCTTCTTCGGCACGGTGCTGTTCGACCTCGTGCTGTACGTCATCTCGCGCATCGTCGAAGGGGCGCGGCGCGCGAAGGACCGCCTGGTCACCTCGCTCGTGTCGACGGCGTTCGTGATCGCGCTGCTGCCGCTGGTCTCGCTCATCTGGACGGTCGTCCTGGGCGGGATGGCGCGGCTCGACGTCGCGTTCTTCACGCAGTCGATGCGCAACGTCGTCGGCGAGGGCGGCGGCGCGCTGCACGCCATCATCGGCACGCTGCTGATCACGCTGGCCGCCGCCGTCATCTCGGTGCCGATCGGCCTGCTCACCTCGATCTATCTCGTCGAGTACGGCCGCGGGCCGTTCGCTCGCGCCATCACCTTCCTCGTCGACGTGATGACCGGCATCCCGTCGATCGTCGCAGGCCTGTTCGTCTTCGCCCTGTTCGCGCTGATCGCCGGGCCCGCCGTGCGCAACGGCTTCATGGGCGCGGTGGCGCTCTCGGTGCTGATGATCCCGGTCGTGGTCCGCTCGAGCGAGGAGATCCTGCGGCTCGTCCCCAACGAGCTGCGCGAGGCCTCGTACGCGCTGGGCGTGCCGAAGTGGCTGACGATCCTCAAGATCGTGCTGCCGACCTCGCTCGCGGGTATCGTCACCGGTGTGATGCTGGCCATCGCCCGCGTGATCGGCGAGACCGCCCCGCTGCTGCTCGTGACCGGCTTCACGTTCAGCATGAACTACAACCTCTTCGACGACCGCATGATGACCCTGCCGGTGTTCGTGTACACGCAGTACACGCAGGCGGCGGGCGTCAGTGCTCAGGCGTCGATCGACCGGGCCTGGACAGCGGCCCTCACCCTCATCGTCATCATGCTGGTGCTGAACCTCGCCGGCCGACTCATCGCCAAGATCTTCGCGCCCAAGCGCGGTCTGTGATCCCAAGGAGACCCGTGTCAAAGAGCATCGACGTCACCGACCTGAACGTCTGGTACAGCGACTTCCTCGCCGTCGAAGGCGTGAACATGCACATCGAGCCGCGCAGCGTGACGGCCTTCATCGGCCCGTCGGGATGCGGCAAGTCCACGTTCCTGCGCACGCTCAACCGCATGCACGAGGTGATCCCCGGGGCACGCGTGGGCGGGCAGGTGCTGCTCGACGGCGACGACCTGTACGGAACGGGCGTCGACCCGGTCGCCGTGCGGCGCCAGATCGGCATGGTCTTCCAGCGGCCGAACCCGTTCCCCACCATGTCGATCCGCGACAACGTGCTGGCCGGGGTCAAGCTCAACAACAAGCGGATCGCCAAGAGCGACGCCGACGACCTCGTCGAGCGCTCGCTGCGCGGCGCGAACCTGTGGAACGAGGTCAAGGATCGCCTGGCCAAGCCCGGCGCAGGGCTCTCGGGCGGACAGCAGCAGCGCCTGTGCATCGCGCGCGCCATCGCCGTGTCGCCGCAGGTACTGCTCATGGACGAGCCCTGCTCGGCCCTCGACCCGATCTCGACCTACGCGATCGAAGAGCTCATCGCGAAGCTGAAGACCGAGTACACGATCGTCATCGTCACGCACAACATGCAGCAGGCATCGCGCGTGTCCGACAAGACCGCATTCTTCAACATCGCCGGCACCGGCAAGCCCGGAAAGCTCATCGAGTACGGCGAGACCGCGACGATGTTCACGACGCCGCGCGAGCAGGCGACCGAGGACTACGTCTCGGGCCGGTTCGGCTGATCAGTCGCGTGGGCTGAGCAGATACCGATTGAGGGATGCCGTCAGCACGCGATCGACCGGAATGTCGACGCCGTCGACGGCCGTGACGGGAGCCGCCAGACGGACGCTGGAGACGAGCCACGCGGCATCCACCGTTCTCAGCGCCTCAGCCGGCACGGTCTCGTAGGCGGTCTCGTGGCCTTGCGCGGACAGGTGCTCGAACACGCTGATCTGCGTCGTGCCGTGCAGGATGCCGCTGCCGACGGCCGGCGTCACGAAACGCCCGCCGATCCGGAGGATGAGCGACGCGGTCGGCGCCTCGAGCAGGATGTCGTCGCTCGAGACGAACACCGCGTCGTCGGCGCCCCGGCGGTGCGCCTCGCGGATCGCGGCCATGTTCACCGCGTACGAGAGCGTCTTCGCACCCAGCAGCAGCCACGGCGCGCGATCGGCGGCGCCGCTGTCGATCCCGCGGTCGAGGAGGACGACGCGGATGCCGCGCTCGCGCACAGCGGTGTTGTCGGCGGCCTGCGCGGCCGTCGTCCACGCGGTCGGTGCCGGCCCGTGCTCGACGCCGCGGCTGAGGATGAGTTTGATGACCGCCTCCCCCGGTCCGCACGCGGCGGCCGCGCGCTCGACGGCCTGCCGCCACTGCGCCGGGTTCGGCGCGGGCAGGTCGCAGAGGGCGGCCGAGTGCGCGAGGCGCTGAAGGTGCGCCGTGACCTCCTGCGGATGCCCGTCGACGACGCCGATCGACTCGAAGATGCCGTCGCCGCGCTGCGTGCTCAGCTCGCTGACGCTCAGCGCCGGCGCCGACGGGTCGAGCGTCGTGAAGGTGCCCGCGAAGTCATCGCGCGGGTCATCCGGCGCTGCGGGGTCGATCAGCAGGGCGAAGTGTGCGGCCATGGTTCGAGCGTAGAGCCCGCGTGTGGAATAGCCCGCCCATGACGTCGGTTACACTTGATCGGCCGGGCCGCAGTAACCCCGGGCTCCATCTTCTGCCGCTTCGAGCGGCCTTGCGCCGAGAGGCGTTCTGCGGCCCGGCACTTCTGTGCCGGGATGCGGAACGTCTCTCCCGCGAAGCGGCATCAGCACGGCGGCGTTCTGCGGCCCGGCACTTCTGTGCTCCGCCGCCTGCCCCGCGCGCCGCCGCGCGGCGCCGCACAGACTTCGGAGAGTCGCACCAAGCTCGGAGGCTTCGCGCGAAATGCTCCGAACTCGGTGAGATTCTCCGAAGCCTGTGAGCCTCGTGCGCGCACCGACCGCGCCTCGAGCGTGAAGACGGGACGGAAGTGGATGCCGCGGGCTCAGCTCAGCGCGTCGACCCGCCACAGCGCGGCGCTCGCGCTGAGATCCGCGGCGATGGTCGCCAGGCGCGACGCCCGCGTGGTCAGGGTCGTGGCCCGCTCGGGCTCGGTGAGCTCGTAGTCGTCGGCGACGTGTGTGGCTCCCGATGCCTGCACACGGCAGAACGCCGCGGCGCGGTCGAGGGCGACGGCGAAGTCGCCGTCGAACACCCCGCGCAGGATGCGGTCGACGGTCGCGACGAGCTCATCGGGGCCGGACGGCACCGGCGCGCCGGCGATCACCGGGTCGGCGGAGGCGATCTCGACCCGCCCGCGCTCGTACAGGAGCGCCGCGGTGTCGGGGTCGCGGTGGATCATCAGCTGCAGCAGATACAGGTTCCACAGCGCCCCCGGCAGGGTGCGCGCGGGCGCGCGCGACCACAGCTCGGCGATGTCGTCGATGCCGTGCGTGCGGGTGAAGTCGACGAGCCGGTCGACCGTCTCGGTGTCGGGATCCGCACGCACGCGCGACAGCAGCGCCGCAGCGGTCGAGTGCGCGACGCGGGTCGCCTCGGCGGGGTCGTGCGCCCCGAACAGGCGATCGAACTCTTCGCCGGCGCGACGCACCGGCTTGTGGAACTCCCTGCCCGATTCCTGCACCCGTCAAGGGTACGTCGTCACGCGGTGCCGTTGATCCGCACGAGGTTGCCGGCCGGGTCGCGGAACGCGCAGTCGCGCGGTCCCCACGGCTGGTCCATGGGCTCCTGCAGCACCTCGGCCCCGGTCGCGCGCACGCGTTCGAACGTGGCGTCGAGGTCGCTCGTCGCGAACACGATGGGTCCGGGGCCCGACCCCTTGGCGACGAGCCGCGCGAGCTGTTCGGCGTCGTCGGGTGAGCGGCCCGCGCCGGGCGCCGAGAGCACGAGCGCGACACCGGGCTGGTCGGGCGTGCCCATGCTGAGCCACCGCCATCCGTTGCCCGACACGTCGTTGAGCACGGTGAGGCCCACCGCATCGCGGTAGAAGGCCAGCGCCGCGTCGACGTCGTCGACGGTGAGCGGGAAGAATCCGAACCTGATGTCAGTCATGGCCGAAACGGTACGCGACGGCTGTCCGCATCGCTTCTCGAATCCTGCTCGATCACGCGTAGCGGGTCGGGCGGGTCAGAATCCGCGCGAAGCATTCCGGCATCGCCTCCGCCGCGTCGTGCGACCGGTTGCGATACGCGCTGGGCGTCTCGCCGACGATCTCGGTGAACGTCGAGCTGAACGAGCCCAGTGACGTCGCGCCGACGGCGGTGCAGGCATCCGTCACCGTCGATCCTGCGCGCAGCAACGCCATCGCCCGTTCGATGCGCCGTGTCATCAGGTAGGAATAGGGCGTCTCACCGTAGGCGGTCTTGAACTCGCGCGAGAAATGGGCGGGCGACATGAACGCCCGCGCGGCCATCGTGGGCACATCCAATGGGCGCGCGTACTCGCGATCCATGAGGTCACGGGCGCGGCGCAGGTGCGCGAGGGTCTCGGGACTCTGAGGGCCGGATGCCACGGTCCGAGGCTAGCGGACGGCAGTACGCTCGGAGCATGCGGATCGCCATCGCCGGAGGCACCGGGACGGTCGGGCGCCTGGTCGCCGACCTCGTCCTGAGCCACGGACACGAGCCCATCGTCATCTCCCGCTCCACCGGCGTGGACCTCGTCTCGGGCGAGGGTGTGGATGCCGTGCTCGGCCAGGTCGACGCGGTGATCGATGTCACCAGCACGCCGTCGATGTCGGCCGCGGCATCCATCCGCTTCTTCGAGACGGTGACGAAGAACCTGCTCGCCGCCGAGGAGCGCGCGGGTGTGCGGCACCACGTCGTGCTGTCGATCGTGGGGATCGACGCGACCGAGAAGGGCTACGGCTACTACCAGGGCAAGCGGGCGCAGGAACGCGCCGTCAGGGCGGGACCGATCCCGTATTCGCTCGTGCGGGCCACGCAGTTCCACGAGTTCGCGCGGCAGATGTTCGAGCGCATGAAGACCGGGCCCTTCGTGCTCGTGCCGACCATGCGCTCGCAGCCGATCGAGGCCGCCGAGGTCGCCGCCCGGCTCGTCGAGCTGGCCGAGGGCACGCCGGCGGGGCGCGTCGCCGACATCGCCGGACCCCGCGTCGAGCGGATGGCCGAGATGGCCCGGCGCTACGGACGGGCCGCCCGCCTGCCCGGGCGCGTCGTCGAGGTCTCGCTGCCGGGTTCGTCGGGCCGGCAGATGCGCGACGGCAGTCTGCTGGCCGGCACGAACGCGCAGGTGCGCGGCAAGGACTTCACCGCCTGGCTGCGCGAGCACACCGGCTCGGACGGGCAGGCGAAGAACCCGGGCGGGACGGGAATCGGCGGCATCCCGATCGTGCGCGCTCCGCTGCCCACACCGCCCGAGCCCTCGCTGTCGAACGCCCGCGAGCTGATCGCCGGCCTGCAGACCGCCGGAATGCCGATCGCCCTGACGATCGAGGGCGACGAGCGCCGGCTTCCGGTGCACATCGACGAGGTCGCGTTCCGTGCCCTGCAGGAGGGCGCCGCCCTCGTGCTGACCCGCACGAGAGGGGTGGATGCCACGGCCGCCGTCCGCTACCTGCCGCACGCCGTCGAGGTCGAGGTGGCGCACGGGCCCGGGCGGCTGACCCCGCAGGCGGAGCACTCGATGACCCTGAGCCGTACCCGCGCCGACATCCGCCGCCTCGGCGGTGCGATCACCTCGGGCGCGAGCGAGGACGGCGCGTTCCACGTGACGGCGACCATTCCTGTGGCGGAGTGACGGTCACGACGCGGTGACGTCGCGCATCGCCCGTGAGCGCCAGTTCTCGCCCGCCCGTTCGAGCGTGACGATGGCGTGACAGTTGCGGCAACGCACCTCGCACTTGGCGATCTCCTCGGAGATGATGCGGATGCTGTAGCCGTCTCTCACCATGCGCATCACGTCGTAGCGCTTAGCCGACCCCGGGCGATGGTCGAAGTCCAGGACGCGCAGGTCGCACACGCCGCAGTCCACGCACGGATGCTCCCGAAGGTAGGCCGTGAGGAACGCCTTCGCCTCGTCACGCCGTCGCGCTGTCCTCTCGGCGATGACACGGAGCTGCTTCTCGCGATTCTCCGCATAGTAGCGGCGCGATGACGCCCGATTGCACTCACGACAGACCTCTTGCAGTCCGTCGGGACGCGACCGCTTCCGATTGAATTCCGTCGATGGTTTAGACTGCCGACAGGTGCCGCACGTCTTGTACGGCACCTCTGTTCGCCCCCGTAGCTCAGAGGCAGAGCAACCGGCTTTTAACCGGTGGGTCGAGATATCGTAATTCTCCGGGGGCACCATAGAGCCTTTCTACCCGGAGCATCCGACACCCCGACCGCCCCGTTCAGACCGCGGTCGCGCCGCGCCGCGGCAGCACCCAGCCCGCCCGCGGGAAGTGGCAGGTGTACCCGTTCGGATAGGCGATCAGGTAGTCCTGGTGCTCGGGCTCGGCCTCCCAGAACGGGCCCGCGGGCTCGATCGTCGTGACGGCATTGCCCGGCCACAGCCCCGACGCGTCGACGTCGGCGATCGTGTCGCGCGCGACCTGCTCCTGCTCGGGCGTGAGCGGGAAGATCGCCGACCGGTAGCTCGTGCCGATGTCGTTGCCCTGCCGGTTGAGCGTCGACGGGTCGTGGATCTGGAAGAAGAACGCCAGGATGTCGCGATAGTCCGTCTTGGTCGGGTCGAAGACGATCTCGACGGCCTCGGCATGACCGGGGTGGTTCCGGTAGGTGGCGTGGTCGTTCTCGCCGCCGGTGTAGCCCACGCGCGTGCCGAGCACGCCCGGCTGGCGGCGGATGAGGTCTTCCATCCCCCAGAAGCACCCGCCCGCGAGCACGGCCGTCTCCGTGCCCGGCTCGCGCCGGATCTCTCCCGTGTCGTTGCTGCCGCTGGTCATGATGGCTGTTCCTCCGTTCCGGATGCCACGGGCTGCGGCATCCACAGGACACAACGTCGCACGTGCCCGTTTTGGTCCCGTTCCATTCTCCCGGCTCTCAAGCGCCTCGGCATCACCCGTCGCCGGTATCGTGCTGAGGGTGTTCACCCTCACCGACGACGCCTGCATCGTCGTCAAAGCCATCGCCGACACGACGCCCGGAGGGCGTGAGACCGGCGGCATCAGGATCTACGACGGCTCAGAGCGCGGCACCGACTTCGCCCTGGAACCGGCCGCCGGACCCGAAGACGGCGACGTCATCCTCGAGCAGTCGGGCGCGCACATCTATCTGGCGCCCGATGTGGCCGATGACCTCTCCGAGTTCGTCCTGGCTGCCAGCGTCGATCCCGATGGCGTCGTCGACTTCTCCTTCGGCACGGCGGAGAAGTCCGCACCACAGGGCATGACCGGGGTCCGCTCCACGGGCGGCCACGCGCACTGAGTTCAGCGGCCCCGCGTTCAATACTCAGCGGATCGGTGCGACAACGCGCCATAACAGGGCGTGAACGGCGTCGAAGCCTCCAGATGTGCGGAGTTCTGAACGCACGGCCGCCGAAGCCGCGACGTCAACTGGTGACCAGCTCGGCCCCGGCGTGCGCCAGTTCGGCGAGCGCGGCCTCGCTCGATTTGGCCGCGACGCCCGCGACGAGGCCGGTGAGCACGCGCACGTGCCGTCCGTGCGCGATGGCGTCGAGCGCCGACGCGCGCACGCAGTAGTCGGTGGCGATGCCGGTGACGTCGACGTCGACGATGCCGTGCGCGTCGAGCAGCTGCTCGACCGTCTCACCGTCGTCGGTGACGCCCTCGAACAGCGAGTACGCCGGCTTGCCCTGCCCCTTCTTGACGTGGTGGGTGATGGATGCCGTCACCAGGCCGGGATCGTAGTCGGCACCCTGAGTGCCGGCCACGCAGTGGACCGGCCAGGTGTCTACGAAGTCGGGGTCACCCGACAGCGCGAAATGCCCGCCGTTGTCGTTGTCGCCGTCGTGCCAGTCGCGCGACGCGATGATGATGTCGTAGTCGCCGGCATGCTCGGCGAGAAGCCGCGAGACGCCCTCGGCGACCGCGTCACCGCCTGCGACGCCGAGGGCGCCGCCCTCGGTGAAGTCGTTCTGCACATCGACGATGAACAGTGCTGTGCCCATGCCTGAAGCGTACCGATCAGTCGCGGCCCGCGGCATCCACGTCCCGACGCCACAGCTTCGACGGCCACCAGATCGCACGCCCGATGTCGTATGAGATCGCGGGCACGAGCAGCGAGCGCACGACGAAGGTATCGAGCAGCACGCCGAACGCGACGATGAACGCGATCTGCGCGAGGAACAGGATCGGGATGACGCCCAGTGCGGCGAACGTCGCGGCCAGCACGAGCCCGGCCGACGTGATCACACCGCCGGTGGCCACAAGCCCGCGCAGGATGCCCGGCCTGGTCCCGTGGCGCTTCGACTCCTCGCGCACGCGCGTCATCAGGAAGATGTTGTAGTCCACCCCGAGCGCCACGAGGAACACGAACCCGTACAGCGGCACCGCGGGGTCGGCCCCCGGGAAGCCCAGCACATGGTTGAACACGAGTGCCGACACGCCCATGGCCGCGGCGAACGACACGATCACCGAGAGCACCAGCAGCACCGGCGCGAGGACGGCCCGCAGCAGCAGCATGAGGATCACGAAGATCACCAGGAGCACGATCGGGATGATCAGAGTCCGATCACGGATCGACGTGTCGTTCGTGTCGATGTCGGTCGCGGTCACCCCGCCCACCTGCACGGCGCCCTCTCCCAGCTCGGCCGACAGCGCGGTGCGCAGCTCGCGCACGGTCTGCTCGGCCGCGTCCGAGTCGGCAGGATCCGCGAGGGTGCCGGTCAACAGCACCTGCCCGTCCGACACGGTCGGCTCGGGGGCGGCGGTGCCGGGCGGGCCCTGGGCCGCGATCGTCACCGTTCCGTCGTCGACGGTGACGGTCGCCTGGCCGGAGGCCGAGTCGGCGGAGGTCACGGCGACTGATTCGAGGCCGGCCGAGGCATCCATCACCGTCGCAGCCTTGTCGAGGTCGGCCTTCTCGACGAGCACGTACACGGGGCTGCCGCTGCCGGCGTCGAAGTGATCGCCGAGCACGGCCTGACCGTCGCGGGCCTCGGATGCGCTCGTGACGAGATCGCTCGTGGGCACGCCGTCAGCCTTCAGCTGCAGGATGCCGGTGCCGGCCGCCAGCAGCACCACCAGGGCCACGATCCACACCGGACGGGAGTGCCGCGCCACCAGCCGCGCCTGGCGCGGCCAGAAGCCCTTCACCGGCGCCGTGAGGTCGTCGGGGATCGTCGCCAGCGGGTGCTTCGGGATGAACGGCCAGAACGCCGCCCGGCCGACGAGTGCCAGCAGTGCGGGCAGGAAGGTCAGCGCCGACAGGATCGCGAACGCGATGCCGATCGAGGCGATCGGGCCGAGCGCCCGGTTCGTGGCGAGGTCGCTGAGCAGCAGGCACAGCAGGCCCGCGATGACCGTGCCACCGGAGGCCAGGACCGGCTCGAACGCGCCGCGCCAGGCCTTCACCGTGGCATCCCACCGCTTCGCCCCCTCCGAGACGGCCTCGCGATATCGCGCGACGTACAGCAGCGCGTAGTCGGTCGCGGCGCCGATCACGAGGATGAACAGGATGCCCTGCACCTGCCCGTTGAGGACGACCGCGCCTGCCTTCGCGAGCCACCAGACCGTCAGCAGCGCCACGCACAGCGCGAAGCAGGCGGTCGCCAGTACCAGGATCGGCAACAGCGGCGATCGGTACACGATCACGAGGATGACGAACACCGCCAGCAGGGCGACGCCGAGCAGCAGCCCGTCGATGCCGAGGAAGCCGTGCACGAGGTCGGCGGTGAAGCCGGCCGGCCCTGTGATCCACGCGGTGGTGCCGTCGGGCAGCCCGTCATCCAGCGCGGTGCGCAGGGCGTCGACGGCGTCGGAGACGTCATCCGTCCCCATCGGCACGAACAGCTGCGCGGCCTTGCCGTCGTCGGAGGTGATCGGGGGCGACACACTGCCGTTCACCCCCGACACCTCGCCGAGCGGGTCGACGAGGTCGCGCAGCGCGGAGAGCTGGCCGTCGGTGAGCTTCGCGCCGTCGTCGGCGGTCACGACGACCACGGCCGGGATGCTGTCGCTCCCCGTGAAGTCCGCCAGCCGGTTCTGCACGACGGTCGATTCGGCCGAGTCGGGCAGGTACGCGGAATGGTCGTTCGTGGAGACCTCACTCACCTTGCCGAAGTACGGGCCGCCGATCGCTCCCCCGACCAGCCACACGAGCACCAGCAGCACCGGGATGCCGATACGCAGCCATCGGGTCGGCGACGCGCTCCGCTCACGCAGCTGGCGGCGAGTGAGCGGGCCCGGGCGTGACATCATGCCTTCCAGACTAGGGAGGATTTCGGCAGACGGTGACACTCTAGGCTGACGTCATGCCCGCCGCAGCCATCGCCCTCGTCGGCGCTCTCGTCTACGGCTCGGCCGACTTCCTCGGCGGCCTCGCCGCGAAGAGGCTGCGCTCGATCGTGGCCACGGCGGTGGCGGCCGCGTCGGGTCTGGTGCTCCTCGTGGCGCTCTACCCGCTGCTCGGCGGCGTCTGGAACGGGCGGGATGCCGCGTGGGGCGTGCTCTCGGGGGTGTTCGGCGCGATCGCCATCGCCCTCTTGTACGCGTGCCTCGCCATCGGCCCGATGAGCATCCTGTCGCCGCTGACCGCCGTCGTCTCGGCGATCGCCCCGATGCTGTGGGGGCTGCTCGTCGACGGCGAACAGCTGAGCGGGCTGGGCTACGCGGGCCTGGGCGTCGCACTGGTTGCGGTGGTGCTTGTCGGATTCATCCCGGGCCAGAAGGCCGTGCGCCCGTCGGCGCGCGGGCTGCTCATGGCCGTCGGCGCGGGACTGGCCATCGGCGCGTTCATGATCGCGATCGACCAGACCTCATCGGCGAGCGGCATCGTGCCGCTCGTGCTCAATCGGGCCACGAGCGCGACGATCACGACGCTGATCGTGCTCGTGCTCCTCCTCGCGGGCAGGAGGCGGGGTCAGCGCATGCACCAGGTGCTCGCCGCTCAGGGCATCGAGCTCGGCGCGACGCCGACCGGGCACGCCGACCTCGAGCATGCGGCCGGCCGAGCCGTCGCCGCCCCTCCCGTGCCGGTCCCCGCGGGCGCCTGGTGGTCCGCCGTCGCGTGCGGCGTGGTCGACGCGTCGGCCAACGCGTTCATGCTCGTCGCCCTGCGGCTCGGCGATCTGTCGGTGGTCTCCGCCCTGACCGCGATGTACCCCGCCGGAACGATCATCCTCGCGGCGCTCGTGCTGCGCGAGCGCGTCGCCGCCGTGCAATGGCTGGGCCTCATCCTCGCGCTCGCCGCCGGCATACTGCTGGCACTCGCCTGAGGGCGGTCGGCGGTCCGGACGGCAGCCCGTGTTATGGTGGAGGAGCCCTACGGGGCATACCGCACGTCGTGATCCTGCTGCCTCACCGTCGAGCAGTCCATGGACCGATGTCCGCACCGGCGCACAACGCCGCTTCCATTCTCCGCGCGTGGCACGCCCGCGCCCCACAGTCAAGGTTCTCCATGTCTTCCCCCGTTCCCGTTCCCGTCGCCGCCGTGCAATGGCGCCAGGCCGACGACGACGTCCACGTCGCGCACCTCGCCGGTGCGTACGCCGGCTTCGTCGAGGTCACCGTGCACGGATACGCCGCGCACAGCGGCCTCGGCGTCAACCTCGGCATGCACGCGACCCGCGCCGAAGCGGTCGCGGCGGTCGAGGCATCCACTCTTTCGGCGCCGGAGTCCCGCCGCCGTCCCCGCCGTCCGCTCCGCATTCGTCGGCGCGGCACACACGGCCGCTCCGGCGGCCCGCACAACAGAAGGAAAGACACGATGGCCACTGGCACCGTGAAATGGTTCAACGCCGAAAAGGGCTACGGGTTCATTGCACCCGATGACGGCTCCGCCGACCTGTTCGCGCACTACAGCGCGATCACCGGCAACGGCTTCAAGGAACTGCGCGAGGCGCAGAAGGTGGAGTTCGACGCCGAGCAGGGCCCCAAGGGCATGCAGGCAGCCAACATCCGCCCGCTCTGATCTCTCAGAAAACGCGGCCGGGGTCCGTCTGGACCCCGGCCGTTCTGCGTCTGTGCAGGGGCTGTATGTTCCGGGGGCCGCACACGCCACCACGTAGGGTGGGCACCAGCGATCGGCAACCGCCTTTGGCTCCACGGCCGAAGCGGTCATGATCGAAGCACAGGTGCTCTCATCTCCTCCACCACCCTCGAGCCGCGGCTCGGGCCCGTTCGTCAGACCTATGCGCGCACCGAGGACTTCCCGCCCCTCACTCGCGCCTTCACGGATGTGTCGCAGGTCGCCCGCGAGAGCGGGCTGCTCGCCCGCACACCGTGGTTCTACGCCTTCGTCGGTCTGCTGATAGCCCTCGGCTTCGGCGGAGCCGTGACGGGCTTCGTGCTCCTGGGTGCCAGCTGGTTCCAGCTGCTGATCGCCGGCGGACTCGGCATCCTCTTCACGCAGGTCGCCTTCCTGTCGCACGAGGCCGCACACCGCCAGATCCTTTCCTCGGGACCCGCGAACGACCGCCTCGCGCGGCTGCTGGGCAACGGCGTCGTCGGCATGAGCTATTCATGGTGGAGCAGCAAGCACACCCGCCACCACGCCAACCCGAACCGGGTCGGTCGCGACCCCGACATCGAAATCGACACGATCTCGTTCCTGGATGAGGATGCCGCGACCGCGCGCGGTCTGCGCCGCGCGATCACCCGCAGGCAGGGCTGGCTCTTCTTCCCGCTGCTGGCCTTCGAGGGCATCAACCTGCATCGGCTCGCCCTGGTCCACCTCCTGGGACGCAAGCCCGTCAAGGGACGCTGGGCCGAGCTGGGGCTCATCGCCGCGCGCTTCGCGGTCTTCGTCGTGCCGGTGTTCCTGCTGCTGCCGCTGGGCATGGCGTTCGCCTTCCTCGGCGTGCAGCTCGCTGTCTTCGGCATCTACATGGGCGCTTCGTTCGCGCCGAACCACAAGGGCATGCCGGTCATCGACCGCACGGCGAAGCTCGACTTCTTCAGCAAGCAGGTGCGCACCTCGCGCAACATCACCGGCGGCTGGTGGGCGACCTGGCTGATGGGCGGCCTCAACTACCAGGTCGAGCACCACCTGTTCCCGAACATGCCGCGACCGCACCTCGCCCGCGCCCGCGAGATCGTTCGCGAGCAGTGCGCGACGCTCGACGTGCCCTACGTGGAGACGAGTCTGTGGCGCTCGTACGCGATCGTGATCGCCTACCTCAACCGGGTGGGGCTGGCTGCACGCGATCCGTTCGACTGCCCGATGGCGTCGTCGTACCGGCGCGTCTGACCCGGCCTCCACACGACGAAGGCCCCCTCTTGCGAGGGGGCCTTCTGCGTGAGCCGCCTGTCGGAATCGAACCGACGACCTGTTCATTACGAGTGAACCGCTCTGCCGACTGAGCTAAGGCGGCGTGCGCTGTGCACGATGATCGATCTTACATGGTCGCGGGGCGACCCGTGAAATCGTCCGGGCTCAGTCGCAGCGCACGTCGCCGTCGGGCACCGTGCCGTCCACGAAGTAGTCGTTCACGGCGTCGTCGACGCAGCTGTTCCCCTTGTTGAAGCCGGTGTGTCCCTCGCCGACGCGGGTGATCAGGATGCCGGAATCCAGCTGCTTGGCCAGCGCCTGCGCCCACGTGTACGGCGTCGCCGGATCGTTCGTCGTGCCGATCACGAGGATCGGGCCGGCACCGGCCGCGTGGATCTCCTCGCGCACGCCCGTCGCCTTTGCCGGCCAACTCTCGCAGCCGTCGATGTCGACGTTCCAGTACGGAGCGATCGTGGGAGCCTTCGCCTTCAGCGTCGCCTGCGCAGCCGCGATCTGCGCGTCGGTGGCGTCATCCGGGTAGTCCATGCAGTTGTAGGCGGTGAAGGCCTCCTGCGAGTTGTCCTGGTACTTGCCGTCGACGCGGTTGTAGTAGAAGTCGGCGAGCTGGAAGGCGATGCCCGGGTTGCCCTGGGCGATGCCCGCGAGCGACTGGGTGAGGTACTGCCAGCTGTCCTGCGAATACAGCGCCGCCACGATCGAGGTGACCATGGCATCGGCGCCGAGCATGCGCCCATCGGTGTTGCGCAGCGGCGCCTTGTCGACCTTGGCCAGCATCGCACCCAGGCTGGACATCGCGTCGTCGACGGTGCCGGAGAACGGGCATCCCCGGGTCTTCAGACACGAGGCCATGTAGGCGCGCAGCGCGGACTCGAACCCGACGCCCTGGGTGGTGCTCACGTCGAGCCCCGAGGTCGAGGGATCGAGTGCACCGTCGAGCACGAAGCGACCGACCTTTTCGGGGTAGAGCTTGGCGTACGTGGCTCCGAGGAAGGTGCCGTACGAGTAGCCGAGATAGTCGAGCTTCTTCTCACCGAGCACGGCACGCATGAGGTCCATGTCGCGCGCCGCGAACTCGGTGGTGATGTAGGGAAGGATGCCGCCGCTGTTCTCCTCGCACGCCTGCGCGAAGCCCTTCGCGGACGCGAGCACCTCTTCGCGCCACTGGGCGGTGTTGCGCGGCGCACTCGGGATGTCGAACAGGTAGGCGTCCATCTGCGCGTCGTCGTAGCACTTCACCGCGGTCGATCCGCCCACACCGCGCGGGTCGAAGCCGATGACGTCGTAGTGCTCGGACAGGGTGGAGCCCACCGCGTAGTCGAGCGAGTCGCGGATCAGCTCGACCCCGCTCGCGCCCGGGCCACCCGGGTTGACCAGCAGAGAGCCCTCGGAGGTGCCGGTGGCGCTGTGCTTGATGATCGACAGCGAGACCTTGCCCTTGCCGGGGTCGTTCCAGTCGAGCGGTGCGTCGATGTGGGCGCACTGGTCGGAGCTCGCGCACGGCGACCAGTCGATCGTCTGCGTGTAGAAGGGCAGCAGCTCGGACGCCACGCCCTCGGCGTCGGGCGTCGCGCTTGTCGACGGCTGCGACGAGGTCGCTCCCCCGTCGGGCAGGAAGGTGAACAGGCAGCCGGTCAGGGTGACGGATGCCACCGCTGCGCCGGCGAGCACGGCCAGCAGACGGGTCTTGGTCTTCACGGGGTCCTTCCGCTTGCGACGGTGATGAGCATGCTCTCCAGTGCGAGCGCCGGAGCGACGTTCTGCTCGATGTTCTTGCGCGTGGTCGAGATCGCGTCGAGCACCACGAGGGTGCGGGCGGGCTCCCACGCCTCGGCGACGGTGCGCAGCTCGGCCTCGAGTTCGCTGTTGATGAGGTCGCCGTCCCTGCCGAACTGCAGCATCAGCACATCGCGGTACATCGACTGCAGGTCGGTGAGCACGCGGTCGACGCCGTCGCGACGGCTACGGGTCGCCCGGCGCTTCTGCTCGTCTTCGAGAGCCTTCAGCTGCGAGCGCACGGCGGGCGGCACCGCGGCGCCGGGTGCGACGCCGAAGGTCGTCAGCAGCTGGGTGCGCTCTGCCTCGTCGCGCTCGGTCGTCAGCGCCTTGGCGTCGTCGGAGGCGCCGGCGTCGATCTGCGCGGCGGCCTCGACGGCCGTCGACACGCCGCGGACCTTCAGCACCGCACGCAGCATCGCGTCGCGCCGTTCGCGGGATGCCGCGTCGGTCGCCAGTCGCTGCGCCATGCCGATGTGGCGCTGCGCGTGTCGCGCGGACTGCTCGGCGATCTGCGTGTCGACGCCGGTGCGTTCGGCCACGAGCGCCGCCACGTCGGCGATCTCGGGGTCGCGCAGACGCAGCACCCGCACGCGCGACCGGATGGTCGGCAGCAGGTCGGCGTCGCTGGGCGCGCACAGCACCCAGATCGTGCGCTCGGGCGGCTCTTCGAGCGCCTTCAGCAGCACGTTCGAGGTGCGCTCGCTCATGCGATCGGCGTCTTCCATCACGATCACGCGGTAGCGGCCCAGGGACGGCGCGAAGTACGAGCGCTCGACGAGTGCGCGCGCGTCTTTGATGGAGATGATCACGCCCTCGGTGCGCAGAGCCGTGTAGTCAGGATGGGTGCCGGCGAGCACCTGGCGCATGACGCGCTCGTCGCCCGGTTCGGCGATCAGCGCCGCGGCGAACGCGCGCGCGATCGTCGAGCGCCCCGAACCGGGCGGGCCGGTGATGAGCCACGCGTGCGTGAGCTCGGCGGGGTCGGATGCCGCGGCCTGCAGCGACCGCACGGCCGCCTCCTGCCCCCACACCTCGCCCCAGGGGACGGCGCCGTCGTGGACGCGGGTCACGGTGTCGGTGGCGGCGTCCATGCGGACCAGCCTAACCGGGGCGCGCGACACCGCGCGTCAGGCGAGGCGCTCGGCGACGCGGGTGCGCACGAGCTCGGCGATCCGCTCGACGGGCTGCGCGGCATCCACCACCAGGAATCGATCGGGCTCGGCGTCTGCCAACTCCAGGAACGCAGTGCGCACGCGGGCGTGGAAGTCCGCCTTCTCGGCTTCGAGCCTGTCGAACGGCTTGTCGTCGGCGTCGAGTCGGCGCCGCGCCGAGGCCTCGTCGAGGTCGAGCAGCACCGTCACGTCGGGCAGCAGTCCCTCGACCGCCCACAGCGACAGCCGGCGCACGTCGTCGGGGTCGAGCACGCGCCCGGCACCCTGATAGGCGACCGACGAGTCGAGGTACCGGTCCTGGATGACCGCCGCCCCGCGCCCGAGTGCCGGCCGGACGACGGTGGCGATATGGTGCGCGCGGTCCGCGGCATAGAGCAGCGCCTCGGCGCGCGGGTCGACGTGCCCGCGATGGTGCAGCACGATGTCGCGGATGCGCTCGCCCACCTCGGTGCCGCCCGGCTCGCGCGTGCGCACGACCTCACGACCGCGCTCGCGCAGCCACTGCTCGAGGAGCGCCGCCTGCGTGGTCTTGCCGACGCCGTCGCCGCCCTCGAACGTGACGAACAGTCCGGTCACTTCTTCTTCGCCGCGGGCTTGCGGGTCGTCGTCTTCTTGGCGGCCGGCTTGCGCTTGGGCGCCGGGCCCTTCGCCCGCTTGTCGGCGAGCAGCTGCACGGCCCGAGCGAAGTCGACGGCCATCGCGTCCTCGCCGCGCGGCACCGTCGCGTTCGTCTCGCCATCGGTGACGTACGGTCCGAAGCGCCCGTCGCGCAGCTTGATCGGCTTGCCGCTGACCGGGTCGGCCTCGAACTCCTTGAGCGCACTCGACGCGCGCCGTGCGCCGTACTTGGGCTGCTTGTAGCGTTCGAGCGCCTCATCGAGCGTGATGTCGAACAGCTGCTGCTCGGAATCGAGCGTGCGCGAGTCCGTGCCCTTCTTCAGGTAGGGACCGTACCGGCCGTTCTGCGCGGTGATCTCCTCGCCCGATTCGGGGTCGGCGCCCACGACGCGCGGCAACGACAGCAGCTTCAGCGCGCTCTCGAGGTCGATCGTGTCCACCGACATCGTCTTGAACAGCGACGCGGTGCGGGGCTTGGGTGCCGCGGCCTTCTTCGCGCCCTTCTTGGCGGGCGTGGCGGCCGCCTCGGCGATCTCGCCGGTCGCGGCATCCACCTCCTCGTCCGTCGGCGGGTCGTTCTCCTGCACGTACGGGCCGTAGCGGCCGTCCTTGACGACGATGATCTTGCCGTTGTCGGGGTTCTCGCCGAGCACCCGATCGCCGGCGACCGGAGCATCGATGAGCTCCTGCGCCTTGGCGGCGGTCAGCTCGTCGGGGGCGAGCTCTTCGGGGATGTTCACCCGGCGCGGGTCGGCGTCGGGATGCTCGGGGTCGGTGACCTCGAGGTACGGACCGTAGCGGCCGATGCGCAGCACGGCGTTGTCGGTGACGCGCGTGGAGTTCAGCTCACGCGCATCGATGTCACCGAGGTTGTCGACGATGGTGCGCAGACCCGTATGGTCGTCGGAGCCGAAGTAGAAGTCCTTGAGCCAGTCGACGCGCTTGCGCTCGCCGCGCGCGATGGCGTCGAGATCGTCTTCGAGCGCCGCGGTGAAGTCGTAGTCGATCAGCTCGGTGAAGTGCTGCTCGAGCAGTCGCACGACGCTGAACGCGACCCAGCTGGGCACGAGGGCCTGCCCGCGCTTGGTGACGTAGCCGCGCGCGATGATCGTGTCGATGATGCTCGCGAAGGTCGACGGGCGTCCGATGCCCTTCTCCTCCAGCGCCTTCACCAGCGACGCTTCGGTGTAGCGCGGCTTGGGGTTCGTGGCGTGCCCCTTGGGCTCGACCTCGCGGACGGCGAGCACGTCACCGACGGCCATCTGCGGCAGCGCCTGGTCGTCGTGCTTGTCGGAGTCGGAGCGCTTCTCGTCGCGGCCCTCTTCGTACGCCTCGAGGAACCCCTTGAAGGTGTAGACGGTGCCGGATGCCGTGAACTCGGCGGTCTTCTCGGCCAGCGGGATCTCGAGCGTCACGGTGGTGGTCTCGTACGTCGCATCGGACATCTGGCTGGCGACCGTGCGCTTCCAGATCAGGTCGTACAGGCGCAGCTCGTCGCGATCCAGGGAACCCGACACCGACGACGGCGTGCGGAAGTGCTCGCCGGACGGACGGATGGCCTCGTGGGCCTCCTGCGCGTTCTTGCTCTTGCTCTTGTAGACGCGCGGGTTCAGCGGCACCGCCTTGGGTCCGTACAGCTCCACAGCCTGCTCGCGCGCGGCCTGCACGGCCTGCGTCGACAGGGCCGTGGAGTCGGTGCGCATATAGGTGATGTACCCCTTCTCGTACAGGCGCTGGGCGACGCTCATCGCGTGCTTGGCGCTCATCGAGAGCTTGCGGCCGGCCTCCTGCTGCATGGTCGAGGTGGTGAACGGCGCGTAGGGACGTCGGGTGCCCGGCTTCGATTCGACCTTGGTGACGGATGCCTCACCCGCCGCCGAGACCTCCTCGGCGAGCGCGCGGGCGGCGGCCTCATCGAGCACGACGACGGCCTTCTTGAGCGCGCCGGCGTCGGTGAAGTCGGAGCCGCGGGCGATCGGCGCCCCGCCCAGGCGCACGAGCTGGATGCCGAATGCATCCGTCTCCTTCGCGGCGGTGGCCGTGACATCCCAGTACGAGGCGGACACGAACGCGATGCGCTCGCGCTCGCGGTCGACGACCATGCGGGTCGCTGCGGACTGCACGCGTCCGGCCGACAGGCCCTGCTGCACCTTCAGCCAGAGGACCGGCGAGACGTCCCACCCGTAGAGACGGTCGAGGATGCGGCGGGTCTCCTGCGCGTCGACGAGGTTGAGGTCGAGCTCGCGCGTCTTGTCGACCGCGGCGCGGATCGCGTCCTTGGTGATCTCGTGGAAGACCATGCGCTTGACCGGCACCTTGGGCTTGAGCGCCTCGAGGAGGTGCCAGGCGATGGCCTCGCCCTCGCGGTCCTCATCGGTGGCGAGCAGGAGCTCGTCGCTCGTCTTGAGTGCGCGCTTGAGCTCGGCGACCGTCTTCTTGCCACGCTCGGACTCGACGTAGTACGGCGAGAAGTCGTTCTCGATGTCGATCGAGTAGCGTCCCACCGAGGTCTTCTTCAGCTCGGCCGGGATCGCTTTGCGGTCGGCGAGGTCACGGATGTGACCGACGGAGCTGAGCACCTCGTAGCCGTCGCCCAGGTAGCCCTGGATCGACTTCATCTTCGTCGGGGACTCGACGATGACGAGCTTCTTGCCGTGTGCCAAAGGGGTGGTCCTTTCTTCGAAGCACACCATACACACAGATTCCTGAGTGCGGCGCCGCATCGGTCTCAGGCGAAGACCGCTATACGCGCGTGCGTGATCACCCGGACATCGGCTCGGGCGGACCCGCCCGCGCCGTCGCGGTCGCCACGAGCACGCCGAACGGCACCGTCACGGTCACCGTCGCCACAAGCCCGTCGACCGCGCACGAGGTCACGGCCGCTCCCCCGGCCTCGGCGACGCGCGACGCCAGTTCGCACGGCACGCCGAGGACCGCTCCCGAGGCGCCGTCGGCCGCGGCGAGCGCCGCCGCGTCGGCCGCATCGGCCGCGCGTTGCGACTGCACGGCTGCGCCGCCGACGGCCGCCAGGCCCACGGTGAGCGCCGCCGCGCAGCCGATGGCGCCGACGGCGAGGACGGTGCCCGGCATCAGCCGGCACCCCTCGGTGCGGTGCGACAGCGCCCTCTCGGGCCCCGATGCCCGCTCACAGCCCGCCCGCCAATGCACACGAGTCGGCGTGCAGAGTGAGCGCCACGAGCGGAACACCCGCCGACGCCGAGGCCCGCACGCAGACGAGGTCGTCGCGGTGACTCACGGTGGCATGGGCCCCCGCCACGGCGTCACCCACAGCCGCCGAGGCCCGCGACACCGGCTCGCCGCGCGCCACGAGACGCGCGGCGTCGGCCGCGGCATCCTGCAGCCGCACCTGCCGACCGCACGCGCCCAGCAGCGAGGCGCCCAGCGCGAGCACGAGGACGACCGCCGGGAGGACGACCGCGAACTCGGCGGTCACCGAGCCGCGGTCGTCCTGCCGTGCGCTCATGACACCGTCAGCGCGCGGTGGACCAGATCGGTCAGGATGCCGCGGACCTCGTCGGAGCGCATGATGACGACCAGGAGTCCTGCGAATGCGACGGCCGCCATCGTCGCGATGGCGTATTCGGCGGTCGCCGCGCCGGCGTCATCGGGCACGTCGAGGAACAGGCGCTCGGCGCGTCGGCGGGTGAGGGTGGGAATGCTCATGGCGTTCTCCTTATACATAGGGATGGGTGGGCACGTTCGTTCACAGCGACAGCGGAGTGGTCGACAGCACGCTCAGGAGCATGGGCGCCACGCCGAGCAGCAGGAAGGCCGGCAGCGTGCACACGCCCAGGGGCACGAGCAGCGACGACGACAGGCGCGCCGCGCGCAGGCGCCCCTCGGTGCGCGCGCGGTGCCGGGCCAGCCCTGCCGCCGCCCGAAGGAGTTCGGCCGCCGGCACGCCGGCGCTGTGGGAGAGGGTCAGGATGCCGCGGGTCTCGGCATCGGGCTCGCCGGCACCGGTCGCCGCCACCAGGCGTGAGGCGCGCTCGAGCGACGCGCCGCCCGAGAGCGCGATCGCCATGAGGTCGGCGCCGAGACCCGCCACCGCCTCGTCGGGGTCGGCGCGGCGCACGAGGCGTCGGTTCCAGCGGTGCGCGGCCAGGATGAGACCGACCCCGCCCGCCGCGCACGCGATGCCGATCGGGTCGGTGACCAGGGTCTGCAGGGTGTCGAATCCCAGCGCCGCGCCCAGCGCGACCGCGACAAGCGGGAGCCAGGCCATGAGCCGCGCCGTCCCGGCGGGCTCGGCCAGAGCGATCCGCACTTCGTCGCGCGTGCGGGCCGCGTCCTGCAGCGCCGCGGCGATTCCCCGCAGACTCTCGGCCAGCGGCGCACCCACCGTCTCGGCGATTCGCCACGCGGCGGCGACATCGCCCCACCCCGGCAGCGTCTCGATCGCCGAGGGCACGTCGTCGCCGGCGGCCAGTCTCGTGGCGACCGCGGCGGCCGCGGCATCCCCCGCCTCCGCGAGGTATCGCCAGGCATCGGCGGGCGCGACTCCCGCCTGCAGCAGCACGGCCAGCCGCAGCACCGTGCCGGCATCGGCCCGGCCCGGTGTCGGACGTCGCCTCAGGCCCATGGCAGCTCCTCGATCGCCAGGCGCCCGTCGCGCACGACGGGCCGGCCGGCACCGGCGACCCGGCGCACGCCGTCGCGGCCGCGGTGCAGGTGGATGACACAGCCGATCGCACTCGCGACCTGGCGCGCGAGGGCCGTGTCGCCGAGGCCGGCGAGGGCGCCGAGCGCCTCCAACCGCGCCGGCACATCGGCCAGGCTGTTCGCATGGAGTGTGCCTGCGCCGCCGTCGTGGCCGGTGTTCAGAGCGCTGAGCAGCTCGCGCACCTCCTCGCCGCGGCACTCGCCCACCACCAGCCGGTCGGGTCGCATGCGCAGGGCCTCGCGCACCAGGCGGGCCAGCCCGACGCCGCCGGCGCCCTCGAGATTGGGCTGCCGTGCCTCGAGCGAGACGTGATGCGGGTGATCGGGCGCCAGCTCAGCGACGTCCTCGATCGTCACGATGCGCTCCGTCGACGGCACCCGTGAGAGCAGCGCCGACAGCATCGTCGTCTTGCCGGTGCCCGCGGCCCCCGTGATGAGGAGATTCTCGCGGGCGACGATGAGCCCCTCGAGACGCGCACGCCCCGCGGCATCGACGGCACCCGCGCGTTCGAGGCCGGAGAGATCGAGCCGGACGCGGCGCGGCACCCTGATCGAGACGAGCGTGCCGCCGCGGGCGATCGGCGGCAGCACGGCATGCACGCGCAGCCCGCCGTCGAGCCGCACATCGACCGCGGGATGCGCATCGTCGATGTGCCGACCGCCCAGGCCGATCAGGGCGACGGCCAGTTCGCGCACCTCGGTCTCACCGGCGCGCCAGCGCACCGCCTGCTCGGCACCGCACCCGCGGTCGACGAACAGCCCGGCCGCCCCGTTCACGAACAGATCGGTGACATCCGCGTCATCGAGGAACTCCGCGAACGGAGCGAGAGCGGGCGGCCAGCCCTGCGACGGGGTCGTCGTGTCGGTCGAGAGACCACCGGAGCCGGGAGTTTTCTCCGCCGCGGCCTCCGCCGCCCCGACCACCACCGGGCGCTCGGGCGCACGATCGGCCCCGGGACGGGGACGGGCGACGAACGGCTCGGGCATGCATCGAATCTAGGAAGCGCCGACGCCGTCGGGAGGCCGTCCCGCGACATCCGTGGACAACTCGCCGGCCACCCCCACCTGGGGAGGAACCGGCGGCCCGTCTCGAGCGCGCATCGGCATCGGCGCGCAGAAGGCGCCGGAAAAGGAGGGCGGCATCCCATGGGGGGAATGGGATGCCGCCACGCGCAACACCACAATCGGGGGGTGGTCGGGTGCTGCAATGCCAGAATCGAATGTTCGGCCGAGGATGAGCATACGCACTTTCTGCGTGCCTGCCAAACAAATCCTGCCGATCCATGACGATATATCAGGTTCCGATTTCCTCATTTCACGCACTGGACAACGACACCGACCACCCACTAACGGAGGTAGTCGCACCCAGACCGGCGGAGTAGATTGACCGCGGCCCCGGACGACACCCGATGTCGCCGGAAGACTGTCCCTCGCAAAGGAGCGCATTATGAGCAGTACCATCGACCATCTCCTCGACGAACAGCGGCAGTTCGCGCCGTCACCCGAGTTCGCAGCCCACGCCAACGGGACGGCCGAGCTCTACGAGCGTGCGGCCGCCGACCGCGAGGGCTTCTGGGGCGATCAGGCGCGCGAGCTGCTGCACTGGCACAAGCCGTTCACCGAGGTGCTCGACTGGTCGAACGCGCCGTTCGCGAAGTGGTTCGGCGACGGCGAGCTCTCGGTGGCCTACAACTGCCTCGACCGCCACGTCGAAGCCGGCAACGGCGACCGCGTCGCGCTGCTGTTCGAGGGCGAGCCCGGCGACGAGCGTCGCATCACCTACGCCGAGCTGACCCGCGAGGTCAAGAAGGCCGCGAACGCCCTCGAGGGGCTGGGCATCGGCCACGGCGACCGCGTCGCCATCTACATGCCGCTGATCCCCGAAGCGGTCATCGCCATGCTCGCGTGCGCGCGGATCGGCGCGATCCACTCCGTCGTGTTCGGCGGGTTCTCGGCCGACAGCCTGCGTTCGCGGGTGGATGACGCGGCCGCCCGCGTCGTGATCACGGCCGACGGCGGCTACCGCAAGGGCAAGGTCTCGGCGCTGAAGCCCGCCGTCGACCAGGCCCTGGCCGACCGCGGCAGCGGACCGCAGGAGACCGTCGAGCACGTGATCGTGGTCAAGCGCGGCGGCAACGACGTCGAGTGGAACGACGACCGCGACCTGTGGTGGCACGATGTGGTCGACGCCGCCTCCGACGAGCACGACGCGCCGGCCTTCCCCGCAGAGAACCCCCTGTACATCCTGTACACGTCGGGCACGACCGGGAAGCCCAAGGGCGTCATCCACACCTCCGGCGGCTACCTCACGCAGGCGGCGTTCACGAACAAGTACACGCTCGACATCCACCCCGAGTCCGACGTGTTCTGGTGCACGGCCGACATCGGCTGGGTCACCGGACACACCTACGTCGTCTACGGCCCGCTTGCGCTGGGCGCGACCCAGGTCATCTACGAGGGCACCCCCGAGTTCCCCCAGCCGGGTCGCTGGTGGGACATCATCGAGAAGTTCGGTGTGTCGATCCTCTACACGGCGCCCACGGCGATCCGCTCGTTCATGAAGCAGGGGCGGCAGATCCCGCAGGAGCGCGACCTGTCGAGCCTGCGCCTGCTCGGATCGGTCGGCGAGCCCATCAACCCCGAGGCGTGGGTCTGGTATCGCGACATCATCGGCCACGGCGAGACCCCGATCGTCGACACGTGGTGGCAGACCGAGACCGGCGCGACCATGGTGGCGGCGCTTCCCGGCGTCACTGCGACCAAGCCGGGCTCGGCCCAGGTCCCGCTGCCGGGCATCCTCGTCGATGTGGTCGACGAGAGCGGCGAGCCGGTCGAGAACGGCAACGGCGGTCTGCTCGTGGTCACCGCGCCGTGGCCGTCGATGCTGCGCGGCGTCTGGGGAGACCCCGAGCGCTTCAAGGAGACATACTGGGCCAAGTTCGCCGACAAGGGCTATTACTTCGCCGGCGACGGCGCCCGCAAGGACGAGGACGGCGACATCTGGCTGCTCGGCCGCGTCGATGACGTCATGAACGTCTCGGGCCACCGACTGTCGACCACCGAGATCGAGTCGTCGCTGGTGGCGCACGAGGCCACCGCCGAGGCCGCGGTCGTCGGCGCCAAGGACGAGACGACCGGCGAGGCCGTGGTGGCGTTCGTGATCCTCAAGGAGAGCTACCTCTCCCAGCACACGCCGGAGGGCCTCGCGACGCAGCTGCGCTCGTGGGTCAGCGAGCAGATCGGGCCGATCGCCCGCCCGCGCGACATCTACATCGTCAGCGAGCTGCCCAAGACCCGTTCGGGCAAGATCATGCGGCGCCTGCTGCGCGACGTGGCCGACGGCAAGGAGGTCGGCGACACCACGACGCTGGCCGACACCGCGGTCATGAGCGTGATCTCGGCACAGGTGAAGTAGCCGCACGGCATACGCGAAGGGCCGGTGCCGGGAGATCCCCGGGCACCGGCCCTTCGCGATGGTCCGCGGACTACGCGAACGAGAAGACGACCTCGACCTCGACGGGCGAGTCCAGGGGCAGCACGGGCGCGGCGACGGCCGAACGCGCGTGGCGGCCGGCCTCGCCGAATACCTCGCCCAGCAGCTCGCTCGCGCCGTTGATGACGCCGGGCTGGCCGGTGAAGTCGGGGGTGGATGCCACGAACCCGACGACCTTCACGACGCCGGTGAGGCGATCGACCCCGCCGACGGCGGCCGCCGCGGCGGCGATGGCGTTCAGCGCCGACTGCCGTGCGTACGCCGTGGCGTCGTCGGGCGACACCTCGCCGCCGACCTTGCCGGTGGCGGGCAGCCTGCCGCCGCTCATCGGCAGCTGGCCGGACGTGTAGACGAGGTCGCCGTGCACGATCGCCGGGATGTAGGCCGCCACGGGCGGGACGACGGCGGGCAGCTCGATGCCCAGGTCTGCGAGCGTCTGCGACACGGTCATGGTCAGTTCCCCTCGAACCGGCGCGCGGCGTCGGCCGCGGCATCCAATCCCGCATTCGTCGACGAGCCGTCGGCGACCGGGCGCTTCAAATAGGCGACGAGACCGCCCTCGGGGCCGGGGACGACCTGGACGAGCTCCCATCCCTGCTTGCCCCAGTTGTTGAGGATGGCGGCGGTGTTGTGGATCACCAGCGGTGTGGTGAGGTACTCCCAGGCGGTCATCGCGACGCGGGCTCCTTCGGCAGGGTTTCACAGGATTCACGACGGAGACTCCTGGAGGCATCGCCCAGATATCTCCTTTACGATCAACCCTATGCCCCACTCGAAACGCAAGGCATCCGGCGTGCTCGGCGGCGTCCTCGGCCTCATCGGCCTGAGCGCTGTCGCCGGTGTCCTGATCACTGCGACGGTCACCCCCGCCGTCGCCGTCACCAGTGCCGCCGCCACCGGTGCGATCGACATGTTCAACAACCTGCCGAGCGTGCTGCAGATCGACAAGATGATCCTGCCGTCGAAGATCTACTACACCGACGACAAGGGCAAGAACACCCTGATGGCGACCTATTACGACCAGAACAGGACGCCGGTGACCTTCGATCAGGTCGACAGCGTCATGTACGACGCGCTGCTGTCGAGTGAGGACCCCCGGTACTACGAGCACGGCGGCATCGATCTCATCGGCACGACCCGCGCGCTGCTCTCGAACATCAAGGGCGGATCGCAGACCCAGGGCGGGTCGTCGATCAGCCAGCAGTACGTCAAGAACGTGCAGCTGAACAAGTGCTACTGGTCGGCCACCACCGACGAGGAACTCAACGCGTGCTGGCTGAAGGCCAGCGACAGCAGCGGGGCCTCCGGCTATGAGCGCAAGCTGCAGGAGATGCGGTATGCCATCTCGCTCGAGCAGAAGTACTCGAAGAACGACATCCTGATCGGCTACCTGAACCTCGCGAACTTCGGCGGCACCACCTACGGCATCGAGGCCGCCGCGTGGCATTACTTCGGTGTGCACGCGAAGGACCTGAACCTCTCGCAGGCGTCTGCCCTGGCCGGCATGGTGCAGAACCCCAACACCTACCGCATCGACATGGAGAAGGGGTCGGTCACCGACGCCGACGGCAACGGCGTCAACTCCAAGAAGGACGGCTACAAGCTGACCAAGCAGCGGCAGACGTATGTGCTCGACCGCATGCTCGCCGACGGCAAGATCACCCAGAAGCAGCATGACGACGCCGTCAAGGCGCCGATCAAGCCCAAGATCACCGACGTGCAGAACGGGTGCTCCGCCGGCTCGGCCGCGTACTTCTGCCAGTACGTGACGGCCGTGCTCGAGCAGGACGAGAACATCGGGCCCGAGCTGCTGCAGAAGGGTGGGCTGAAGATCTACACCACCCTCGACCCGGAGGTGCAGAAGGCCGCGCAGAAGGCCCAGAACGACATCGTGCCCGCGTCGGTGAAGGGCTACGACACCACGAACGACGCGACCTTCGGCTCGACCTCGGTGAGTGTGGAGGCGAGCACCGGACGGGTGCTGGCCATGGCCCAGAACACGAAGTTCACCACGAGCAACACCGCGAAGAACGGCAAGACGCAGATCGTCTATGCGGGCAGCAAGAAGTACGGCGGATCGAGCGGCTTCAACGCCGGTTCGACGTTCAAGCTGTTCACCCTGCTCGACTGGCTCGACAAGGGGCATTCGCTCAACGCGGTGCTCGACGGCACGAAGCACACCCGAGGTCCGTGGACCGACCGGTGCGTCTCGGGCGGCACCTGGAACGTGCAGGCCGACATCCACAACTATCAGCAGAGCCGCGGCTACTACGGCACGCCGGCGAAGTTCACGCGGGACTCGTTGAACACCGGCTTCCTCGAGATGGCCCGCCAGCTCGACCTCTGCGACATCGGTGAGGTCGCGGAGAGCCTGGGGGTCACCCGCGGTGACGGCACCCCCATCCCGCTGACCACCGACGGCACGTCCTCGAACTCCGCCGACAACCCGGCGCCGTACGAGGTCATCGGCTCCGACAACGTCTCGCCGCTCGCGATGGCGGCCGCCTACGCAGCCGTCGCCAACAAGGGCAAGTACTGCGAGCCCAAGGTGATCGACAAGATCACCGACTCCGACGGCGAGGCCGTCGCCATCCCCGAGACCACGTGCACGCAGGTCATCGACCCCAAGGTCGCCGCCACCGCCGCGTACGCGCTGAAGGGCCCGCTCGCGGCGGGCGGATCCGGCTCGGCCGGAAACCCGAACGACGGCACCGAGCTCATCGGCAAGACCGGTACGCACGAGGACTACCAGACGTGGCTCATCACCTCGAGCACGAAGGTGACCACCGCGAACTGGGTCGGCAGCGTGAAGGGTCAGGTTCCGCTCTACAACCTCTACGCGAACGGCTGGCAGACGCTGAACACGCTGCGCTTCAACCTCGGAAGCCAGATCCAGGGCGCCATCGACAAGATCTACAAGGGCGGCTCGTTCCCCGAGCCCGACTCGAACCTGACGCGTCAGGTGATGGTGAACCTGCCCTCCGTGGTCGGCAAGTCGATCGACGACGCCACGAAGACGCTGGAGGATGCCGGATTCCAGGTGAAGGTCGGCAAGGAGGTCGACTCGAGCGTGGAGAAGGGCAAGGTCGCCGCCCAGAGCCCCGAAGCGGGCAAGACCGCCGGCGGCACCCTCGTGACGCTGAGCCCGAGCAACGGCGAAGGACTCGAGGTACCCGACGTGAGCGGCCAAGCGCCCGAGCAGGCCGTCGCCTCCCTCCGCGCGATGGGCTTCAGCAGCGTGACCTCGGCGTGCACGCAGCAGGACGGCGCGGCGGGCACCGTGACGGGAACCTCGCCGGCCGCGGGCACCTCCGCCAAACGCGACACCGCCATCACCGTCAACTACGCGGCGGACAGCTGCGACGGCCGCCCCGGCGACAGCAGCGGTCCCGGCGACGGCAACGGCCGCGGCAACTGATGGCGAGTCCCTCGTCGGCGCGCACCGCCCTCACCGTGCTCGGCACGGTGGGGGCGGTCGGCGTCGGCGCCGCCGTCTGGGGCATCGGCATCGAACGGCACCTGTACGCCGTGCGCCGGCATGAGCTGCGCATCCTCCCCCACGGCGCCCGGCCGATCCGCGTTCTGCACCTCTCCGACGCCCACATGGCGCCCTGGCAGCATCGCAAGCAGCGCTGGATCGCCTCGCTCGCGGCTCTGCAGCCCGACGTCATCGTCAACACCGGCGACAACATCGGCCACGCCGACGGGCTCGACGGCGTCCGCACGGCGTTCGCACCGTTCCGCGGCATCCCCGGTGTCTTCGTGCACGGGTCGAACGACCTCGTCGCCCCGGCACCCCGCAACCCGCTCAAGTACTTCCTCGGGCCGTCCGAGCACGTCCCGCACGCGACGAACCTCGATCCCGAGGCCCTCGATGCTTTCCTGCGCGACGAGCTCGGCTGGTCGGACCTGAACAACACCGCGACCACGCTGACGGTGGGCCGGACGCGCATCGACGCCTTCGGCGTCAGCGACGCGCATCGCGACTGGGATCGACTGGATGCCCTGCCCGACGCGATCGGCGCGCTCGGCGCGGGTGCCGATCTGACGTGGGGCGTCACGCACGCGCCGTACCGCCGCGTGCTCGACAGGTTCACGGATCTGGGCGCCGACGTGCTGTTCGGCGGCCACACGCACGGCGGGCAGGTGCGCATCCCGTTCTCGTCAAAGGCGCTCGTCGCCAACTGCGACATCCCGCTCGATCAGGCGCGCGGCCTCTCCCGCTGGACGCACGGCGGACGCAGCGTTCCCCTGAACGTGAGCGCCGGCATCGGCCACTCGATCTACGCTCCGGTGCGCTTCGGCTGCCGACCCGAGGCGTCGCTGATCACGCTGCTGCCCCGGTGACACTCCGCGCGGCATCCACCTGACGTACAGCAAGCCGTCATAGCGTCACAGGGTGCGCAGCGAATGGCCGGAGATGAAACGGACCGTCGGCGGAGTCATCGGCGGGCTGCTCGGCCTCGTCGCGCTCGGGGCCATCACCGGGGTGCTCGTGAGCATGACCATCACGCCCGCGCTCGCGCTCGCCGGGGTGGGCGCCAGCAGCGCGATCACGACCTTCGACAACCTGCCCAGCAAGCTGAAGATCACGAAGCTGCAGCTGCCCACCACGATCTACGCGAAGGATCCGAAGACCGGCAAGGAGAAGGAGCTCACCCGGTACTACGACCAGAACCGCATCCCCGTGACGTGGAAGGAGATCGCGCCGGTCATGTACGACGCGATCCTCTCCAGCGAAGACCCGCGCTTCTACAGCGAGGGCGGCATCGACCTCACCGGCACGGCACGCGCGATCCTCTCCAACGTCCAGGGCGACAGCGACATCCAGGGCGGGTCCACGATCAGCCAGCAGTACGTGAAGAACGTGCTCGTGCAGGACTGCTACAACCACGTCGACGACGAGCAGGATCTGAGCAAGACGCAGAAGCAGAAGAAGATCGAGGAGTGCTACGCGCAGGCCACGAACGACCAGGGCTCCGAGGGGTACGCGCGCAAGCTGCAGGAGATGCGCTACGCGATCGCGCTCACACAGCGGTACTCGAAGAACGACATCCTCATCGGCTACCTGAACATCGCGAACTTCGGCGGCGTCACCTACGGCATCGAGGCGGCCGCGGAGTACTACTTCGGCGTGCACGCGAAGGACCTGAACCTGTCGCAGGCGGCCACGCTGGCCGGCATGGTGCAGAACCCGAACACGTACCGCATCGACATGGCGAAGGGCTCGGTCACGAACGCCGACGGCAAGGCCGTGAACTCCAAGAAGGACGGCTACACGCTGACCAAGCAGCGGCAGCTGTACGTGCTGGGGCGCATGCATCTCGAGGGCAAGATCACCGACGCCGAGTACCAGGCCGCCGTCAAGGCGCCCATCACTCCGCACATCACCGTCCCCAAGACAGGCTGCGGCATCACCGACGCCCCTTACTTCTGCGAGTACGTCACCTCGGTCATCCGCAACGACCCGGCGTTCGGGAAGACCCCCGACGATCGCGAGCAGGCTCTGCGCCAGGGCGGCCTGAACGTCTACACGACCCTCGACTGGAACCTGCAGAAGGTCGCCCAGAAGACCGTGTCGAAGTACGCCCCCAAGAAGGTGAGCGGATTCACGTACGGATCGACGATCGTCAACGTGCAGCCGTCGACGGGAGCGATCATGTCCATCGCGCAGAACACCGACTACAACAGCGTGAAGGCCTCCTCCGGTGAGACGTCGATCGTGTATGCCGGCGACCACAACCAGGGCAACACCTACGGCTTCGCCCCGGGATCGTCGTTCAAGCTGTTCACGCTGCTGGCGTGGCTGCAGTCGGGACGGTCGCTCAACGAGGTCGTCAACGGGACGGTGCGTGTCATCCCGAGTCTGAAGAACTCGTGCCAGGGCAACTGGACGAACTACGAGCACACCATCGTCGGCAACTACCGGAACGAGGCGGGCATCTACGGCACGCCACTCAAGTTCACCGAGGAGTCGCTGAACTCGGGGTACTTCGGCATGGCGGCCGAGATCGACCTGTGTAAGGCGGCGAAGAACGCCGAAGCACTGGGCGTCACGTATGCGAACGGCGACGTCATCCCGATGACGACGCAGACCTCGGTCATCGGGAACACGAAGTACGGCGTCTCGCCGATCGCGATGGCCGGCGCCTACGCGGCCATTGCGAACCACGGCAAGTTCTGCACGCCCTACGTCGTCTCGAAGGTCACCGACATGACGGGCAAAGAACTGAGTGCGCCCGACCACGACTGCACGCAGGTCATCGACCCGAAGATCGCGGCGACCGCCGAGTACGCGCTGCAGACGGTCATGCATCCCGGCGGCACCGCCTCCGTGGCGAACCCCAACGACGGCACCGCCCTGTTCGGCAAGACGGGGACCAACGAGGGCAACCAGACCTGGCTGATCACCTCCAGCACGGCGATGACCTCGCTGGTGTGGTCGGGCGTCGTCGACTCGGGCTCGAAGAAGCTCGAGGACATCGATCTGTACCACTACTGGAAGAACGGCCTCACACTCGCCGACATCCGCTATTCGATGTCGAGGAGCATCCAGAGCGCCGCCGACGAGTACTACCCGGGCAAGTCGCTCGACAAGCCCGAGAAGAAGCTGCTCGTCTACTCCAACCCGTACTATGTGGCGCCGCCGAAGAAGAAGGACGACGACAAGGGCTCCGACAAGAGCGACAGCTCCGACAAGGGGTCGGACAAGGGCTCGACCGGTGACAAGGGCTCGGGCGGCTCGGGCGGCGGCAAGGGGCACGGTCACGGCTGAGGCGCGGCCCCTCGATTTCGGCTGAGGGCCCTGTTCGGGGTAGACTCGAACGGTTGCCACGGGGTGTGGCGCAGCTTGGTAGCGCGCTTCGTTCGGGACGAAGAGGCCGCAGGTTCAAATCCTGTCACCCCGACGCATTGTGGAATGGGCTCGCCTTCGGGCGGGCCCATTGCCGTAGAAAGGACGTCAATGCCCGCACCGCGCCTGGTCGCGTTCGACCTCGACGACACTCTCGCGCCGTCCAAGAGCGCGATCGATCCGCGCATGGGCGAGCTGCTGGTCGCCCTCGCCGAGCGGGTCGAGGTCGCGGTGATCTCCGGCGGGCAGCTGGCGCAGTTCACCGCCCAGGTCGTGGACAGACTGCCGGATGCCGCAGCAGCCGTGCGCGCGCGCATCCACCTCCTCCCCACCTGCGGCACCCAGTACTACCGCCTCACCGAGAACGGCGTGCGCACGGTGTACGCGCACTCCCTCACCGACGACGAGAAGGCGCGCGCGCTGACGGCGATCGAGCAGGAGGCCCGCCGGCTGGGCTACTGGGAGAGCGAGACCTGGGGGCCCATCCTGGAGGACCGCGGGTCGCAGATCACCTTCTCCGCTCTGGGCCAGAAGGCGCCGCTGGAGGCCAAGACCGCCTGGGACCCCACCGGGGCCAAGAAGAACGCGCTGCGGGCGGCCGTGGCCGCTCTGCTGTCCGATCTCGAGGTGCGCAGCGGCGGGTCGACCAGCGTCGACATCACCCACCGCGGCATCGACAAGGCGTACGGCATGCGCCAGCTCGCCGAGCAGACCGGCATCGCCCTCGACGACATGCTGTTCGTCGGCGACCGACTGGATCCCGACGGCAACGACTACCCCGTGCTGGCCGCCGGGGTGCCCTGCCACGCGGTCACCGGATGGGAAGACACCGCCGCCTACCTCGAAGAGCTCATCCCGACCCTGCCCGAACGCTGACGACCCCGTTCATCCGTCGTTGCGCCTGCAGATGGTTAGATTCTTATCGGCGGATCGAGGAGGCGTCACATGGCCGCACGCGTGACCATCACCGAGGTCGCCGCGCGCGCCGGTGTCTCCATCAGCTCGGTCTCGGCCGCGCTCAACGGCCGCCCCGGAGTGTCGGACCGCACCCGCGAGAAGATCGTCGCCCTCGCCGAGGAGCTCGGCTTCGTGCCGTCGGTGCGCGGTCGCAGTCTGGCGGGCAAGCGCACGTACGCCGTCGGGCTGGTCGTGCACCGCGACCCCGATGTGCTCGAGCTCGACCCGTTCT
>Ga0180219_1000294_pt1 | contig 46845 bp, 38 predicted proteins | sample eDN3rd30CBELigMG_FD_151338 | JGI IMG/M metagenome (GOLD analysis project Ga0180219, IMG submission 151338) | Enriched Miracle-Growth compost microbial communities from Emeryville, California, USA - eDNA 3rd pass 30_C BE-Lig MG (version 2)... ... | reverse complement strand
CGGCCGGGTTTTCAGGGAATGAGAAGGGCGCTCCCCCAAAAGGAAGCGCCCTTCTTCTTTGCGCCCCATGCAACAATTGCTGCGCACAAAAAATCCCCCGATCGCGTGCAGGACCGGGGGAGGCAGGTTCTTCAGGTTAAAGGACGTCCTCTCCCCCGCTCAGTCGAACAGATCGGGCGAAGCGAGGCGATCAGCGATAAAGCGGCAGAAACGCGCCGCATCCGCGCCGTTGATCACACGATGGTCATAGCTTAGCGACAGGGGCAGCATCTGCCGCCACGCAACACCGCCATCTTCGGCGGGAACCGCAACGGGCCGCGCGCGGGTAACACCCAATATGGCGACTTCCGGCGCATTGACGATCGGCGTGAAGCTGGTGCCGCCAATATGCCCCAGCGAGGTGAGCGTTATGCAGCCGCCCGACATTTCCGCCATCGACAGCCCCTTGGTCCGCGCCTTCTCGGACAGGGCGAGGATCTCGCCGGCGATCTGGGCGGCAGACTTGCGGTCGCAGTCGCGGATCACCGGCACGAGCAGCCCCCCCGGTGTATCGACAGCAACACCGACATGGACATATTTCTTGCTGATCAATTCCCCGCTCACCGGGTCCAGCGAGGCATTGAATTGCGGGAAGACGGCAAGTGCGTCGGCGAGCGCCTTCACCAGCAGCGGCACCGGAGTCAGCTTCGGCCCGCCTTTGGCCGCCAGTGCCTTGCGCCGCGCCTCCAGCTCCGTCACGTCCGCATCGTCATTATGCGTGACATGCGGAATGGCCACCCAGTTGCGCCCGAGGAAGGAGGCGACGAATTTCTGGATACGGCTGAGCGGCTTCTTCTCGACTTCGCCGAACTCCGCGAAATCGACCGCAGGCCAGGGCGCCAGATTGTTCAGCAGGTCACTCATGCCCTTATCCTTCGGCAAGCGGCAGCAGAAATTCGAAGCGCGGGCTTTGCGGATCGATCGCATCGGTCAGTTGCATGGCCGGGGTCGCATCGAACAGCGACTGGAGCAGCGCCGGGGGATCATCGGTTTCCACCGTATAAAGCGCCACAAACTCCCCATCCGCCGCGCCCGAGGGACCAAGCCGCCGATAGCGCTCGACGCTCTCAAAGCCGGGAAGCGCGAGGACCTCCCGCACATGGATGGTGCGATACCAGAGGTCATAGTCCTCCTCGCGTCCCGGCAAGGCGCGGGACGATATTTCGAGAATATGGCGCATGGCGGTTATTCGATCACGGCCAGCAGCGTGCCGACCTCATAGGTCTCGCCGATCTGGGCGACGATCTTCAGCGTGCCGCTGGCGGGGCTTTCGACTTCCTGCGTCGATTTTTCGGATTCGAGCGCATAGAGCGGCTCGCCTTCGACGGCCTGGCCGCCATCGGCGACCAGCCACTCGGCCAGCACGCCCTCATTCATCGAAAAGCCGATCTTCGGCAGCAAAACTTCAACGGCCATCATGAAACTCCCTGTATAAATTATTGAGCCATCAGCCCCTTGACGGCACCGACGATATCCGCGGTCTGCGGCGCGAAGGCCGTTTCCAGCGGCTTGGAAAAGGGCACCGGGCAGAATGCACCGCCCAGACGCCTGACCGGGGCCTTCAGCGTGCCGAACAGTTCCTCATTGAGGACGGCGGCGATCTCCGCCCCCGCGCCGAAAGGCGTCACCGCCTCATGCACGATCATCGCCCGGCCCGTCTTGCCGACCGAGGCCAGCACCGTTTCGCGATCCCAGGGCGCGATCGAGCGCAGGTCGATCAGTTCTGTCGAAATGCCTTCCTCGGCCAGCTGCGCGACGGCGGGCAGCGCCTCCTGTATCATCCGCGCATAGGCGATGATGGTGACGTCGCTGCCTTCGCTGAGGATATTGGCCTTGCCGATCGGCACGCGATAGTCTTTCTCTGGCGCTTCGGCGGGCGTCCAGTAGGTCGGCAGATTCTCGATGAACAGCACCGGATCGGGATCGTCGATCGCGCTGCGCATCAGCCCATAGGCGTCCTTCGGGCTGGACGGCGCGACGACCTTAATGCCCGCCGTATGGGCGAACCATGCCTCCAGATAGTCGCAATGCTGCCCGCCGGAGGCGAAGCCGGTGCCGGTCATCGTGCGGATGACGATCGGCACATGGGTCTGCCCGCCCGACATGAAACGCAGCTTGGCGGCGTGATTGACGATCATGTCCATCGCCACCGTGGTGAAGTTCATCAGCATGATCTCGGCCACCGGCTTGAACCCTACCAGCGACGCGCCGATCGCCGCGCCGATGATCGCCTGCTCCGAAATAGGGGTGGAGCGCACGCGATGCTCGCCGAAACGGGAGGATAGCCCCTTGGTGACGCCGCACACGCCGCCTTCCTCGGGATCGGCGAGATCCTCGCCCAGCGCGATGACAGTCTCATCGGCTTCCATCGCGTCGGCGATGGCGGCGTTGATCGCCTGAAGGATATTGGCCTTGGCCGGTTTCGCCATGCTTTGGGTGCTCATCAGGCCAGCTCCTCCGCGAACACGTCGCGCTTCAGTTCCTCGACGCCCGGAAATGGGCTGTTCAGCGCGAATTCGACCGCCTCGTCGATCTGCGCCTCGATATCGGCCTCCATCGCGGTGAGTTGCTCCTCGGTCGCGGTGCCTTCCGCGATCAGCCGGGCGCGGAAGCGGGGCACGGGGTCGTTGGCGACCGCTTCGGCCTTGCGGGCCTTGTCCATATAGCTGTCCTGATCGCCGAACACATGGCCGTGGAAGCGATAGGTCATCGCCTCGATCAGGGTCGGCCCCTCGCCCGCGCGGGCGCGCCGCACCGCTTCATGCGCGGCGGCGTACATGGCGAAGGGATCATTACCGTCCACCCGTTCCCCCGCCATGCCATAGGCCGCCGCGCGGTCCGCCACCCGGACATTGCTGGTCTTGGCATAGGCGGTATGCTCGCCCCATTCGTTGTTCTGGCAGAGGAAGATCACCGGCAGCTTCCAGACCGCGGCGAGGTTCAGCGATTCATGGAAAGCGCCGATATTGGCGGCGCCATCCCCGAAGGTCGCCACCGTCACCCGGCCATCGCCGCGCAGCTGCGAACCCCAGGCGATGCCATTGGCGATCGGCATGGAGGAACCGACGATGCCCGTCGTCACCATCACGCCCTTGTCGGGATAGGTAAGGTGCATCGGCCCGCCCTTGCCCTTGCAGGTGCCGGTGGTGCGGCCCGCCACCTCGGCCCACATGTCCTTCAGCGGAAAGCCCTTGGCGAGCATGTCATGGGTGCCGCGATAGATGGTGCAGAGATAATCATCGTCATTGAGGTTGACGAAGGTCGCGCTGGGAATGACCTCCTGCCCGCGCGGGCTGTAATAGGGCATCACCAGACGGCCGTTCATGATCACCTTGCGCGAACGCTCGTCATTGGCCTTGATCAAGGCCATGCGGCGGTAGATTTCCACCTGTGTCGCCGCATCGGGTTGTGCCCTGTTGCTCATGTCTTCGACGTCCTTTCCAGTCGTCAGGAATGCATATGGTTCGATCATCTGCCATTTTTCAGGCGGGTTGGAAGCCCCCGACGGCAGAACGGGAATGATATCGCGGTTGTGAAGGGTTGCGCCTTTTCCCGTCCCGCCTCACTCCGGCGCGGCGGCGCGCGCGCGCAGCACGACCCGTCCCTTGCCGAAGGGGGCGTCGCGATTGGCGAGCGCCTCCTTCAGGCCCTTTTCCGCCATATCCTGTCGGAACCGCGCCCGTCGCGGCCCCTGCGAGAGATGCGCGCGAGCATCCAGTTCGGCGGCGTACCGCTGGGATTGCTTGGCGCCAGCCAGCTCCATCTGCATATTGACGACCCGCTTGTGCGTGGCGAGGATTTCCGCATCGACGCTGCCGATCCGGCGCACCATCTCATCGGCCTGCGCGTCGATCTCATCGGCGGGATAGGCGTCGAGAACCAGACCGATCTTCGCCGCGTCGAGGCCGCTGATGGTGTCGCCGGTGAACAGCATGCGCTTCGCCCATTGCGGGCCGCAATGATAGAACCAGAGGTTGGTCGGCGGCGTGCCATTGGCGCGGGCGGCCGGAAAGCCGATCTTCGCATCGTCGGCCGCCAGCACGATATCGCAGGAAAAGGCGAGATCCGTACCCCCGGCAAGGCAATTGCCCTGTATTTTCGCCACCAGCGGCTTGTGCAGGTCCAGCATTACCAGCGTCAGGTCCTGCTGGCGCTCCAGATTCCAGATATCATCGTCGAGCGTGCCCGCGCGGCTGCGATATTGGCCGGGGTCATATTCCGAAGACGCATCGCCCTTGCCGCCATAGCTGTCGGTGAGATCGTAACCGGCGCAGAAATCCTTCCCAGCGCCGGACAGCAGGATGACATTGACGTCGCGCCGGTCATCGGCCTCCAGCAGCGCCTGATGCAGTTCCCGCAACATCAGGCCGGAAAGGGCATTGCGCTTGTCCGGGCGATTGAGGGTGATGCGCGCGACATTCTCGCGCACGTCGAAACGGATGCACTCGGTCGACTTCAGCCATTTCATGCCCATGACATCCTCTCCCCTTGCGACCTGTCCATGTTGATCGCATAGACCGATATCCGGGCCGGTGGCGAGAGTGGGACGGTCGCGGACCGGTGCTGATCAGCCATGTGATCCTTACGCCCCTTCAATATTGTCCGCCATGACCGTACAGGGCACTCATGACGGCAGCTTCTTTTCAGGGTTCCTAGCGACACATGACTATTGTTCCCACGGGTTTCCGCGCCCTGCGCCCCCTTGATTCGATCATCGACGGCTATGCCCCGGTCTATTTCCGGCAGGATGGCGACGGGCTGCTTCGCCTGGGCTTTCATGTCGGACCGCAGCATTGCAATCCGCGCGGCCATTGCCATGGCGGCACCTGGGCCACGATGGCGGACGTGCTGATGGGCATCAATGCCGGCCTCGTGACGGGCATGGGCGGCCCGACCATATCGATGACGCTCGATTATCTGGAGGCAGCGGAAGTCGGGCAGTGGATCGAGGGCAGCGCCCGCGTGCTGCGCCAGACGCCCCGCATGGCCTTCACCGAATGCCTGTTCACCGCCGATGGCGTCGCGGCGCTGCGCGCAAACGCCATTTTCCGCCGCAAATATCCAGTCGACCAGACCGTGGAGGGCTTCGCGGAAACACCGGCCTGACGGATCAGGCCTCCTTCACCGCCCGCATATAGGCCCTGCCGCCCAGCATCGGGAAGGGCAGCGCGACAAGGACGAGGATCGCCAGCGTGACGAGGATCGCCCCGCCCAGCCGCTGCTGGTCGAACAGCGCATCGTTGAGCAACCCCACCAGCAAGGGCGGGGTCATCGAGCCCAGCGCGCTATAGCAGATCAGCAACAAGGATGAGAGCACGCCCCGGCACCTGTCGGGCGTAGGCAGTTGGCTCGCGCCGAAGCCGATCGGCCCGGCCGCGGAAAGCGCGAAATAGGCAAGGCAATAGGCGATCCCCGCCACCTTCAGCGAAGGGGTGAGGAGGAAGAAGGCGGTGAAGAACGCGCCCCACAGCACCGCGCCGACAATCACATAGGGTTCCCGCCCCACCCACCCCCGTACGCGCAGGCGATCGCTGAACCAGCCGCCGAACAAATGCCCCGTCGGCCCGGCGATCAACCCGGTCAGGCCCACCACATTGGCGGCATAAGCGACGCTGACGCCGTGCTGGCGGACATAGAAGCTGACCGACCAAGCGGCGAGCAGCGCGGCGATGCCCACGCTCATGGAAAAGGGGATGAATACCGACAAATAGGCCCGGCGATGCCGCCAGAAAAAGGCAAAGCCGCTGGCAAAGCTGGTGCGCGGCCCGGTGCGGGCGAGGCGTGCCGGTTCCCGAATGGTCAGCGCGAACAGCAGAGTGAACGCCAATCCTGCCAGAGCGGCGATGACAAAGACCCCCTGCCAGGGCTGGAAATGTCCCGGCAGGGCAAGCGACAACCCACCCCTGCCGCTCAGCCAGGCAAAGACCGCCCCTCCCAGTGAAAAGGCCGCCGCTTTGCCGAGCGAGGACCCCATCGAGAAAATCGAGGTGCCGCGATTGAGCGTCGCGCGGGAGAAACTCGCCGCGATCATCGACAGTGCCGAGGGGATCAGCGCGGCCTCCCCCAGCCCGATCGCCAGCCGCGCGGCCATCAACTGCCAGAAGCTTTCCGCCATCCCGCAGCCCAGCGTCGCGAGGCTCCAGCAGGAAAGCCCCGCGAAGATCGTCCATTTCCGGCTGGCGATGTCGGCCAGCCGCCCGGAAGGAATGCTGGCGATCAGGAAGATGAGCACGAAGCTCGGCCCCTGCAATATGCCGAGCTGGGTATCGGTGAGATGGAGATAGGCCTTCACATCTTCCAGCACCACGCTCAGCAGATAGCGATCGAGCAGGGAGAGCAGATAGGCCAGCGAGAGCATCCCGGCCATATACCAGGCGCGCGCGCTGGTGCGGGCCGGGGCAGCCCCCGCTCCGTCGCCCGGCGCGTGGGCATCGGGGGCAGATCGGGAAACGGGGGCATCCTCTACGGCATGGGTGGCCATCGGCTCTCTCCTGTTGTTATATCTCTCCGTGCGGGTCCAGCACCTGCGCGAACTGGTCCCGCAGCCAGTGCAGCGCCGGGTCCCCGTCGAAGCGGCGATGCCAGGTGAGGGTGACGCTGGTTTCGCTGATATCGAACGGCAGTTCCGCCAGTTCGATCGCATGACGCCCCGCCTGCATCCGGGCCAGGCTGCGCGGCAGCACCGCGAGCATGTCGCTTTCCTCGACTATGGCAGGCGCCACCAGAAATTCGCCGATGGTCATCGCGATGCGCCGCTTCGCGCCCTTTTGTTCGAGCGCCTTGTCGACCACGCCCTTCTCTCCCCAGGGCGAGATATGGAGATGCGGATGGGCAAGGAAGGCCTCCATGTCCAGCCCCCCGGCAAAGGCCGGATGGCCGCGTCGCCCGATGCATAGCTGCCCTTCATGGGCGAGCGCCGCGCTGTTGACGAAGCTCGGCGGATCGGGGAGCGGCGCGCCGACATACATGTCGATCGTGCCGCGCTCGATCAGTTCGATACAGCCCCGCGAAAAGGCGGGCAGCGCCGTCAGCCGCACGCCCGGCGCCTGTTCCCGCAATCGCTGCGCGAGACGCGGCAAGGTGACGCTGGCGATATAATCGGTCATCCCGACGCTGAAATGGTCCTGCGAGGCGGCGGGATCGAAAATCTGCGAGGGGTTGAAGATGCTCTGTATCTCTCGCAACACCGCCCGCACGCGGGGGGCAATCGCCTCTGCATAGGAGGTCGGCTGCATTCGGCCGGGCGTGCGCAGGAACAGGCGATCGCCCAGCAACTGGCGCAGGCGGCGGAGCGAATGGCTGACCGCCGGTTGGGTGATGTGCAGCCGCTCGGCCGCGCGTGAGACGCTCCCTTCCGCCATCACCGCGTCGAACACCATCAACAGGTTGAGATCGACCGAGAGAAGATTGACCTCACGCATCGGGCGAGTTTCGGCAGCCATGATGGCTGGCGATCATGCGCCTTACGCCCGCGCGTTCCTTACCATCGGTCGGCATGGTCCTGCTCCTGCTTCTTATCGTCGCAAAGACTGCCGCAAGATCGAACCAAATTCAATACAAGTAATAGATATGAATTTTATTATAAATATCATTCATAATGACAATAGCGATATTTCATTGGCCAGCGCCGCTTCGGCGGATTTAGCTTTCCCTCCAGACCAACAGGAGAGGATCGGGCGATGTCCCTGATTGTGAATGCGCGGCCTGCGGGCGGCGCCCCCGGCAAGGCTATCGAAAGCGACGCTATCGACCATGACGATCTGGCCGCCCATCCGCACAAGCTGATCGCGCTGCCGATGAACGCGAAATTCGGTTTCGACCGGCAGGAGCTTGAGGCGATCCAGCTCACGGGATTGCAGGCCCGCTTCGCCGCGCTGGTGGACCGCATTCCGGTGCTGCGCAAATTCGCCGAGGACCAGAAACTCACCGAAATCCGCACGCTGGAGGATGGCGCGCTGCTGCTCTTCCCGCATAGCCTTTACAAGTCCTACCCTCTTTCGGCGGTCGAGAAGCAGCGTTTCGAGCAACTGACCCGCTGGACGCAGGCGCTGACCGCCATCGATCTTTCCGCCGTCGATTGCAGCGGATGCGAGACGATCGACGACTGGATCGAACGGCTCGACGCGCAAACCGACCTGCGAATGCGCCATTCGTCCGGCACCACCGGTAAGCTGTCCTTCATCCCGATGAGCCGGGAAGAAAATCTCTGGTCGGTGCTGGGCATCGACGCCACGTTCAGTCGCTTCGGCGACGAGCCGGGATCGGAGGGCGTCCGCTATGGCGAGGCGCCGCTGATCGCCTTCGGCTATCGCCATGGCTCGCAGAGCTTCCCGCGCACCATCGAAGCGCTGGTGGAGCATTTCTATGGCGGCGATGAAAGCCGGGTGCTCTGCATGAACCCCGGCCGGATCAGCGCCGACATGGCCTCGCTCGCAGGCCGCCTTGAAGGGGCGCAGGCCAAGGGCGCGCTCGGCCGGGTGCAGCTTTCCCCCGGCCTGATGGCCCGGCGCGAGCAATTCCTTGAGGAACAGGCACAGGCCCCGCGCCATCTCGACGCTTTTTTCGAGCGCCTGTCCGACGAATTTCGCGGCCAGCGGGTGATCCTGCAAGGGGTGCTGCCGCCCACGGTCGATGCGGCGATGCAGGGGCTGGAGCGCGGGCTGCATCATCTTTTCGCACCGGACAGCGCCTTCTTTCTGGCGGGCGGCGCCAAGGGCCGGGCGCTTCCGGACAATTATCGCGAACTGGTGGAGAAATTCACCGGCGTCGCCTTCCCGCCATCGGGCTATGGCATGTCGGAGGCAACCTCGGCCCTCACCCGCATGTGTCCGCAGGGCCATTTCCACATCGTTCCCAATCTCATCCCCTATCTGCTCGATCCCGATAGCGGCGCGCCACGCCCGCGTACCGGCACGCAGACCGGGCGGCTCGGCATCATCGATCTGGGCTGCCAGACGCGCTGGGGCGGCTTCCTGACCGGCGACGAAGTGACGCTCAACCATGGCGACCTCACCCCCTGCGGATGCGGGCGCAAGGGCAGCTATATCGAGGGCGAGATCCGTCGCTACAGCGAGATACGGGGCGGAGACGACAAGATCACCTGCGCCGGCGCGCCCGGCATCCACGACAAGGCCCTCGACTTCATCGCAGGAGCATCGGCATGAACGCGCCCACCCCCCTCATCACCGCCGCCCGCTATCATGTGCCGCTGATCATTCGCGGACAGGTGATAGAGGACGCCGATCTGCAATTTGGCGGACGGCGCGGCGGCGTCGCCTTCACCACCCCCGATGTGCGCCGTCATGTCGATGCGCTGTTCCTGCGCGAACCGGGCGATCTCGCCGATATCCATGCGCTGACGTCAGAGGAGATTTTCGACTATCTCGACGCGCTCGGCGGCGAATTGACGCTCGACCGCAATCCCTATCTGCAAGAAGCCTTCGAGCTGTCCTGCCAGACCTCCGGCCTGTCGAGCGGCATCGTGCGCCATCTCTATCAGACGGTGGGTGCGCTCTTCCGCAAATCCTTCGTGCGTGAACTGGCGGAAAACGCGATCGGGGTCCGCTATCTCGACGGCTGGGTGGAACGCCGCATGGCCTCTGGCTGCGTCTGCTCCATCCGCGCCTTCGGGGCGCGGGCGGTGCATGTGCTGTCGGGCAATGTGCCGATGCCCTCCGCGCTCGGCGTCATCCGCAACGCGATCACCCGATCCGACGCCATCTTCAAGACGCCCTCCAACGATCCGGTCACCGCCGCCGCCATCGCCCGCACCATGGTGGCGATGGCGCCCGACCATCCGGTGACGCGCCATCTCAGCATCGCCTATTGGAAGGGCGGCGACGAGCAGGTGGAGGCGGAACTCTATCGTCCGGATCGTGTCGAGAAGATCATCGCCTGGGGCGGGCAGGCGTCGATCACCCATATCGCCCGCTATATCCAGCCGGGCATCGACCTCATCACCATGGACCCGAAGCTTTCCTCCTCGATCATCGGCCGGGAAGCCTTTGCCGATGAGGAAACGATGCGCGCGGTGGCGGCTCGCGCCGCGCTCGACATCGCCTATTTCAACCAGCAGGCCTGCGCCAGCAGCCGCGTCACCTATATCGAGACCGGCACCGACGCCGGGGGCCTCGCCAAAGCCAATCGCTTCGGCGAACTGCTGTTCGAGGCGATCCAGGCACTGCCGGAGCAATGCTCCGGCCCCGGCGCGATGGAGGAGGAACTGGCCGATGAGATACAGGGCCTGCGCCTGATGAGCGAGGATCATATCATCCTTGGCGGTCGGGGCGATGAAGGCGCGATCATCGTGTCGCAGACCGACGAGCCGGTCGATTTCGCCCGCATCCTCAACAATCGCGTCGCCAATCTGGTGCCGGTGGACGATCTGGAGGTGCCGGTGCAGTCGGTCACCGCCTATACCCAGACCATCGGCCTCTATCCCGACAGCCTCAAGACGCAATTGCGCGACCGGCTGGTGTTCAACGGCGCGCAACGGCTGGTGTCGCTGGGCTATGCCTGCAAGGCAGCGATGGCAGGGCCGCATGATGCGATGGAGCCGCTGCGCCGCATGTGCAAATGGATCACCGACGAGAATAATGATCCCGCCGCGGTGCCGCTCCTGTCCGAGGTATAGCGCGTCAGGCTATGCGATGATGCCGAGGCGCATCGCGATGGGCCAGCGGATCGGCCGCGCCTGCACGGGATCGCCCCACAGGCGGGTCATGTCGCGGGCGAAGGCGGACAACAGCTCCTCCTTCCCCGCTTCCCGCGCCCGCCGCACCGCCGACCATGTGGAGACATAGCCGAGGAAATCGGCCGCCCCCCAACGGCGCAGGATCGCCATTTCCGGCGCGGCCAGCTCCCGGAAAGGAAAATCGACGCCCGCATAGCCGGTATCGACCAGCTGGCGCTCAGGCGGCCAATAGGGGCCGATCTCCTCATGATAGAAGGCGAGGAAACGCTCCTTCAGCCCCGGTTCCAGCCGTGCCACGCCATAGCTGACAAGCGCGATGCCCGCCCCCGGCACGGCGACCCGGCGCGCCTCGGCATAGAAGCGCGGAAGGTCGAACCAGTGGGCGGCCTGCGCTGCGGTGATGAGATCGACGCTCCGATCCGCGACCGGCAGGGCCTCCGCCGGGGCGACCTCATAGCGGATGCGCGCATCGACGGCGGCATGGGCGATCTGATCGGCGCTCGGATCGACGCCGATCACCGCCTCGAAATGCTCCGCCAACTGGCGAGTGAACTGGCCATTGCCGCACCCCGCATCGACCGCCAGCCGCCGGTTCGGCGCGACCTCCGCAAGAAAGCGGGCCAGTTCGCCGGGATAATCGGGCCGGTAGCGGGCATAATCGCCGCCGCCGCTGTCAAACCAGTTGGATGCCCCTTCCCCATTCACCGCGATATAATCCTCACCAGAAAGGCTGTGCGTCGGCGAAGGCCGCATAAGCGCGCGCGGCCTTCTCGATGAGGTCGGCCTTGCTTTCCCTCTGCGCCCGCGCCAGCACCTCCATCTGCCCAGCTTCCATCAGGCCCAGCCTGATGCCGACATCGGGCGCAGTCGCCAGATCATTGAGCAATCCCAAATCGTCCTGCAACGCCTCCAGCGACGCCAGAAAGACCTTGAGCCGTTTCGTTTCCTTCTTTCCGTCATAAAGCGTCGCGAAGAAATCCGTCGCATAGCGCAGCTTCTTCGCCTGCTTGCGCAATGCGTGCCGGGCCGCGTCATCCCGCTCGGCAAGATGCCGGCCCTTTTTCCTCACCTTGCGGCGCAGACGATCGAGTATGGCGGCGGCCGCATCCGGCAGGGGCTGGTCCCCATCCCCGGCGGGATGCAGCCCCAGCATCAGCCATTCGGCCAGATCGAGCATCAACAGCCGCGCCCGCGTCGATTCCAGCGCCTCCCTGGCCCTCATCCGGGCGTCGTCGCGCGCGGCCAGCAGCGCCTCGCTCGTTTCGTCCCCGCCCAGACGGCCGACCATCACGTCGAGATCGCGCGCATCGGCCAATTGCCCCGCCAGCCAGCGCAGTCCTTCGGCCAGTTCGGCAAGGCGCTCATCCGCGATGCTGCCGCGAAAGATCGAAAAGGCGGAGCGCAACCGCCGCAGCGCGACGCGAGCCTGATGCAGCGCCTCCCCGCCATGATGGGCGAGCAGCAGATCCTCATTCCGCCGGAAATGGCGCAGGCAGGAAAAGGCGATATCCCGAAATGCCTCATCCACCGTCATCGCGGGGTCGAGTTGCGGCGTCTCCGCCTTCACCGCGAAGGGCGAGGCCGCCAGCAGTTCATAACCCCGCCCGGCCTTGGTGGTGATGCCCAGACGCGCGGGAACAAGCGCGCTCACCTCCCGCGCCAGCGCGAACAGGCAGGCGGGCTGGCCCTGCTTCTGCTCCAGTTCCAGTTCGCAAAAGGAGATTTCCCGCTCGCCCGCGACCACCCGCGCGCGGTCGAGCACGATTTCCACCTCGTCCTGCCCCTCCATCCAGAGGTGCCGCCGCCGCTCATTATGAACGGTGAACAGCGGCATGATCTGGTGCAGCGGCAGGTCGGGCAGGCTCGCCAGCGGCGCATCCTCGCCCAGTTGAGGGGTTTCGCCGTCGACCTCCCATTCCCATTCCTGGCGGGAGAACAGCCCGGCGGCCATACCCGCGCTGCTCTTGATGGTCTGGACGCAGGATGTGCCGCTGCACCTTATGCGCAGGGAAAAACCGGCCCGCGCGAGCGCATGGTCGGGTGTGTCGAAATAGATCGTCCGCTGCCGGATCAGCCGCCCCTCGTCCGCAAACGCCGCCGCCCGGAAAAAGGACGAACCTTCCAGTTGCGCCGCAGCCTGCGCCGACAGTTCGAGCTTGAGTTCGATTTCCTGCCCCATGCCCCCTTATGACTCGGTTCGCGGCCCTTTTGCCAGCAAACAATGTGGCGAGCGCTGCTTCAGAGGCCTTGCCCATGGACACCCGCGCGCATCCATGATCGCCTCCATACGGGCGGATGGACCGGTCGCCTTCGGCCCGCCTCCGCCTATTCGTGACGGAAAAGGGCAACGATCTGCGCGGCGATCTGGTCAGGCGTCAGGCGGCCCGGACGATACCAGTCGGCGGTCGCGTTGAGCTGCACGAGCAGCAGGGTGCGATAGAGGGACCGGTCGATCGACGGCGGCAGCGGCAACGCCGCGACGAGCGCGCGGAACGGCTCCTCGAACCGGTCGCGCCGGGCGATAAGCTGCTGCCGCACGGCCTCGGGGACCTCGCGGAAATCGTTCATCATCGGCATCGTCAACGAATCGGGCGCAAGCTGGATATCGAGCAGCGTCGCGCAGGCGGCCTCCAGCTTCGCCCACGGGTCGTCCTGTGCGGCAATGGCGGCGATGATCCGTTCCTCCGCCACGTCGAGCGCGGCGTTGTGCAGTTCGACGAACAAGGCATCCTTCGACTTGATATGATGATAGAGCGACCCGCCCAGCACGCCCGCCTGCTCCCCGATGTCGCGCATCGACGTGCCGCGATACCCCTTGCGCGCGAACAGCCGGGCAGCAATTTCGAGTATCTGCCTGCGGCGGCTCGACCCTTCCTCGCCCTGGCCGGAAAATGCATCGTCTCTTGTCGTCATGACAGGCCCGCTAGCATAGTTCGGGCCGCCTGATCACTCCCTTTATCGAGAAGCGGCACCTGGCTGGCCATGCCCTCGCCCCGTTTACCGTGCCGAGGCCCTCATCCAGGGGGTTCCCTTCCTCCAGACGGGCGGCAAGGGACCCGGCATCGACGGGCGCACCGGCGGGACAAGGCGCTTGCGCCTCTGTTCGCAATTATCATCGCATTGTTTTTCTTTGCGCTCTTGCGATCCGGGGCCGTTCGGCTAGTCTGCGCGATGATGTGACAAGGCTGGTCCTTCCGCATGCCAGCCCCCAGTGGCGCTGCTCCGCATGGCTTAACCGTGCCGGACAGGCGCAAAGCCGGATGGATATATGACGGAAAAGGCGACTGCGGAAAAATCATGGGCCGATGAGGACCCGGCAGCCTATGGGCCGGAAACAGGCAGGCGGGAAACAAGCGGAGATGAAGCTCTCTGGCTCGGCGCGATAATCGAGAATAGTTTCGACGCGATCCTCAGCAAATCGCTCGACGGCATCATCACGAGTTGGAACGGCGCGGCCGAGCGCCTGTTCGGCTATCTGCGCGAGGAAGCGATCGGCCAGTCGATCACGCTGATCATCCCGGAAGACCGACTGCATGAGGAAGAGAATATCCTCGCGCGGCTGCGTCGCGGGGAACGGATCGAGAAATTCGAAACCGTCAGGCGGGGCCGGAACGGGCAACTGATCGATATAGAGATCACCATTTCCCCCGTCCGCAATGAACAGGGCCATATCATCGGCGTGTCCACGGTCGCGCGCGACATCAGCGAGAGGCGCCGGCAGAACGAGGCCCAGTCTCTCCTGCTGCGGGAAATGAACCATCGCATCAAGAATCTGATGGCGATCCTGCAAAGCCTGATCGCGATGGGGCGCAAACGGGCCGAAAGCGTCGACGATCTCGCCGAGCGGCTGAGTACGCAGTTGCAGACGCTGGCCGCCGCCCATCAACTGGTGCTCGGCGATCTCCATGAAAACACCACGCTGGAGGAGGTCCTCCACGCGATCCTCGCCCCCTATGGCGGCAATGGCGCGCTGAGCCTGAAGATCAGCGACACCCCGGTCGCCTCTGGGGCACTCACCTCCCTCGCGCTGATTTTCCATGAACTGGCGACGAACGCGGTCAAATATGGCGGCCTTTCCCAGCCCATGGGCAGCTTGACGGTGGAAACCCGCGAGGAAGAGGGCCATGTGTCCATCCTCTGGCGAGAGACGGGCGGCCTGCCGCCATCGGGCGACGCAGCCTTGGATAGCGATCCGCAAGGGTTCGGCACGCGGCTGCTCAAAAGCGCGATACAGGGGTTGCACGGACGCTATTCCCGTCAATGGCGCGATGGCGTTTTCGAGATCCGCATGGCCTTCCCGATAGAGCGGCTCTGCCGATAAGCGGAAGCGGGCGCAAAAGGGAGGAAGCGGGCCGGAAGCCGTCAGCCCCTCGCGCTTCGCCTCGCCCATCAGCTCGCGGCGGGACACTCTAAACCTTTATCATTGCGCCTTTCCCGATGGGCTTGCAAATGCCCTAAAAGCGGAGGATCAGCACCCCGAAGGGCGGCAATAGCACGCGCGCCTGCTCCCCGGCCCCGGCCCCGGCCCCGTTGAGCGCCAGCCAGGTCTCGCCGCCGGGGGGCAGGTCCGGGACAGGGCAAGCCTCGGCCGAAAGGTTGAACAGGCAGTGCAGCCGCTCTCCCGCCGCTATCCGATCAAAGCGCAACAGCGCGCCCTGCGCGGCAAGCGCCTCCATCCGTCCATATCGCAGCGCGGGGCTGCCGCGCCGCAGCGCGATGAGGCGGCTGGTCAACGCCAGCAGCGATCCGCCATCCTCCTCCTGCCGCGCTACCGACCGCGCGCGATTGGCCTCCCCCAGCGGCAGCCATGGCGCCGCGCCCGAAAAGCCTCCCCCCGCCTCGCCGGTCCACGGCATCGGCGTGCGACAGCCATCGCGGGAGAGGGTGAGCGGCCAGTTGGCGATCGCTTCGGGATCGCGCAGCAGCTCGAACGGGATATCGTCCTGCTCCAACCCCAGTTCCTCGCCCTGATAGAGGATCACATTGCCGCGCAGCGCCAGCAGCAGCGCCATCTTCATGCCGAGGAAGGCGTCTCGCCGATCGCCCTCGCCATACCAGCGCGACACGGCGCGGGGCGCGTCGTGATTTTCGAACGCCCAGCACGGCCAGCCCTCGCCTTCCTTCCACTGCGCCAGCGTTTCCGCCACCAGCCCCGCCGTCAGGGCCGGCGCATAGAGGAAGGTGAAGCCATAAGCGCTGTTCAGCCGATGCTCGCCCAGCGTGTAGGCGACCTGCTCTTCCTCCGCCTTGTCGCCGCCGACCTCGGCCACGGTGAAGATCGCGCCATATTCGTCGCACAGCGCGCGGATACGCTCGATGAAGGCGAGGACGCCCGGCTGCGACTGGCTATGCAATTTGGTCTGATAATCGAAAGGCCGGGTGCGCAGCCGGCCATCCTCCGGCGCGGGCGGATTGTCGCGCAGCAACGGATCATGCATCGAATGGTTGAGCGCATCGAGCCGGAAGCCATCGACGCCCCGGTCGAGCCAGAAGCGCGCCACGTCGAGCAGTGCGTCCTGCACCTGCGCCTCATGCACATTGAGCTGCGGCTGCTCCTTCAGGAAGCTGTGCATATAATATTGCCGCCGCCGCGCATCCCATGTCCAGGCCGGGCCGCCGAACACCGACTGCCAGTTATTGGGCGGGCTGCCATCCGGCTTCGCGTCGGCCCAGACATACCAGTCCGCCTTCGCATTGGAGCGATCCGCCCGGCTCTGCGCAAACCATGGGTGATCGATCGAACTATGGGCATAGACCTGATCGATGATGACCTTCAGCCCATGGGCGTGGGCCGCCGCGATCAGCGCGTCGAAATCGGCAAGCGTGCCGAAGATCGGGTCGACATCGCGATAATCGGCGACGTCATAGCCGAAATCATGCATGGGCGAGGTGAAGAAAGGCGATATCCAGAGACCGTCGACGCCCAGCGCGGCGATATAGGCCATGCGCCGCGTGATTCCGGCGAGATCGCCGACGCCATCGCCATTGCTGTCCTGAAAGCTGCGGGGATAGACCTGATAGAGAACAGCGCCTTTCCACCAGAGGAGAGAGGCTTCCTTCCCGTCTGCCCGCACCGCCATTATCCCGCACCTGTCCTGATTGATCGCCCCAGCATAAGCCGATTCCGGCAGCGACTTCCATCTCTTCTTGTGCAGGTGCGAAAAATGATCTTGCCGCGCGCCTTCTTCCTGTCATACCTCTTGGGATGGAGAGGAACAGGGGCGAAGGGGTACGCTGAGCAGATGCAGCGGCACCGATCCCCGCCTGATGCGCCAGACCCTGGAAGGAGCCGGTTGCGTGCCCTATAGCAAAGACCAGTCCGTTTCCGAAATCGAAGCCAAAATCATCGATATATTGCGCCATCGCGTCGGCAAGGACGAGCGCGCGGCCAAGCCGCATGACTGGTTCACCGCCGCCGTGCTCGCACTGCGCGACGCGGTGGTCGATCGCTGGATGGAATCGACGCGGGAAACCTATGCGGAGAGCGGCAAGCGCGTCTATTATCTCAGCCTCGAATTTCTGATCGGCCGCCTGCTGCGCGACGCGCTTTCCAACATGGGCATGACCCGGCAGCTTGAACTGGCGCTGCGCGAACATGGACATGAACTGGCCGACCTTGAAGAGCTGGAACCGGACGCGGCGCTGGGCAATGGCGGCCTCGGACGCCTCGCCGCCTGCTTCATGGAAAGTCTCGCCAGCCTCGGCATCCCGGCCTATGGCTATGGCATCCGCTATGTGAACGGCATGTTCCGCCAGCGCATCGACGATGGCTGGCAGGTGGAGCTGCCCGAAACATGGCTCAGCCACGGCAATCCGTGGGAATTTGATCGCCGCGAGAGCGCCTACCGCATCGGCTTTGGCGGCGAGGTCGTGGACAATGGCGATACCGTCACCTGGATTCCGGCCGAGCAGGTCGAGGCAAGCGCGGTCGATACGCCGATCGTCGGCTGGCGCGGCAAGCGCGTCAACACGCTGCGCCTGTGGAACGCCAATGCGCTCGATCCGATCCGGCTCGACGCCTTCAACGCGGGCGATCATGTCGGCGCGCTGACCGAGCAGGTGCGCGCCAATGCGCTGGTGCGCGTGCTCTATCCGGCGGATTCCAACGCCGCCGGGCAGGAATTGCGGCTGCGGCAGGAGTTTTTCTTCACCTCCGCCTCCATTCAGGACATTGTGCGCCGCCATGTGCAATATCATGGCGATCTGCGCACGCTGCCCGACAAGGCGGCGATCCAGCTCAACGACACCCACCCGGCCGTCGCCGTCGCGGAACTGATGCGCCTGCTGATGGATGAGAATGGCCATGAGTTCAACGAGGCGTGGGACATCACCCGCCGGACCATCGCCTATACCAACCACACGCTGCTGCCCGAAGCGCTGGAAAGCTGGCCGCTGCCACTGTTCGAGCGGCTGCTGCCCCGCCATATGCAGATCGTCTATGCGATCAACAGTCGGGTCCTGAGGGAAGCTCGCAAGGCCGGGCTGAGTGATGCCGCGGTCGCCGCCATCTCACTGATTGACGAGGGCGGCGAACGGCGGGTGCGCATGGCGAACCTCGCCTTTACCGGCGCGCACAGCGTCAACGGCGTCGCCGCGCTCCACACCGACCTCATGAAGAGCACGGTCTTTTCGGACCTGCACGCGCTCTATCCCGGCCGCATCAACAACAAGACCAACGGCGTCACCCCGCGCCGCTGGTTGCAGCAATGCAACCCCCGGCTCGTTTCGGTGCTGAAGGACGCGATCGGCGAGGCCTTTCTCGACGACACCACAAGACTGGCCGATCTCAACCCGCTGGCCGGCGATAGCGAGCTGGGCGAGCGCATCGCCGAGGTGAAGCGGGCGAACAAGGTCGCGCTCGCCACTCATCTGAAGCAGATCACCGGCATCCGGCTCGATCCCGACGCGCTGTTCGACGTGCAGATCAAGCGCATCCACGAATATAAGCGGCAGTTGCTCAACCTGATCGAGACGGTCGCCCTTTATGACCAGATCCGCAGCCACCCGGAACGCGACTGGGTGCCGCGCGTGAAGATCTTCGCGGGCAAGGCCGCGCCCAGCTATCATAATGCGAAGCTCATCATCAAACTGGCGAATGACATCGCCCGGCGCATCAATTCCGACCCGTCGGTCGGCGGGTTGCTGAAGGTCGTGTTCGTACCCAATTACAATGTCTCGCTGGCGGAGCGTATCATCCCCGCCGCCGATCTTTCGGAGCAGATTTCCACGGCAGGCATGGAGGCATCGGGCACCGGCAACATGAAGTTCGCCCTCAACGGCGCCTTGACCATCGGCACGCTCGACGGCGCGAATATCGAGATCAAGGATCATGTCGGCGACGAGAATATCGTCATCTTCGGCCTCACCGCCGAGGAAGTCGCCGAACGCCGGGGCGCAGGTTATAATCCGCGTGAGGTGATCGAGGCGTCGCGCGAATTGCGGCAGGCGGTGAACGCCATTGCATCGGGCGTGTTCTCGCCCGACGATCCGGATCGCTATGCCGGGCTGATGGGCGGTCTCTACGACCATGACTGGTTCATGGTCGCCGCCGATTTCGACAGTTATCACGCCGCGCAAAGATCGATAGACCAGCGGTGGGAAGATCAGGCAGGCTGGCGGGCAGCGGCGATTCGCAATATCGCCAATGTCGGCTGGTTCTCTTCCGACCGCACGATCGGCGAATATGCGAGGGATATCTGGAAAGTCCTGTGAAGCCACCAAAATCCGCGATCACGGCCCTTCTGGAAGGCAGACATGCCGACCCCTTCTCCTTGCTGGGCGTTCATGCGGGGCCGGAGGGGAGCTTCGCCAGAGCGCTCCTTCCCGGTGCGGAGCAGGTGGAGGCGTTCAGCCTCTCCGGGGAGCCTTTGGGGACCTTGCGCCGCGTCGATGATCGCGGCCTGTTCGAAGGCAGGCTGGACGGCCCGCCCGGCCCGGTGCGCTATCATTGCCGCGCGGGCGGGCATCGATGGCAGCTGACCGACCCCTATAGCTTTGGCCCGGTGCTGGGGCCAACCGACGATTTCCTGTTCGCACAAGGAACCCATTTCCGCCTGTTCGAGAAGCTCGGCGCGCATATGATCGAGCATGAAGGCGCGACCGGCACCCATTTCGCGGTCTGGGCGCCCAATGCGCAGCGTGTGTCCCTCGTGGGCGATTTCAACGACTGGGACCCGCGCCGCCACCCGATGCGCCATCGCAAGGATATCGGCGTGTGGGAGATTTTCCTGCCCGATATCGGCGCGGGCCATGTCTATAAATATCAGATCACCGGCCCCGATGGCGTGGTCCAGCCGCTGAAGGCCGACCCTTTCGCCTTCGCGTCGGAACTGCGGCCGCTCACCGCCTCGGTAATCGCCGCGCCAGCAAAGCCCGACTGGGGCGACGAGGCGCACCGCGCCTTCTGGTCCTCGGTCGATCCCCGGCGCGAGGCGATATCCATCTATGAGATCCACGCCGGATCATGGCAGCGGCGCGCGGATGGCTGGTTCCTCGACTGGGACGAGATGGCGGACCGGCTGATCCCCTATGTCATCGACATGGGGTTCACCCATATCGAGTTCCTGCCGATCTCCGAGCATCCCTATGATCCGAGCTGGGGCTATCAGACGACGGGCCTCTACGCCCCTTCCTCGCGCTTTGGCGATCCGGCGGGGTTCGCGCGCTTCGTCGACGGCGCGCATCGCGCCGGGATCGGCGTGCTGATCGACTGGGTGCCCGCGCATTTTCCGACCGACGCCCATGGCCTTGCGCATTTCGACGGCACCGCGCTGTATGAACATGACGACCCGAAGCTCGGCTTCCACCCGGACTGGCACACCGCCATCTATAATTTCGGGCGGCGCGAGGTATCGGAATTTCTCGTCAACAATGCGCTGTTCTGGGCGGAGCTTTACCATGTCGACGGGCTGCGCGTCGATGCGGTCGCCTCGATGCTCTACCGCGATTATTCCCGCAAGGCGGGCGAGTGGATTCCCAATGCTGAGGGCGGACGGGAAAATTGGGAAGCGGTCGAGTTTCTGCGCGCGATGAACCGCGCCGTCTATGGCCAGCATCCCGGCTTCCTCACCATCGCGGAGGAAAGCACCGCCTGGCCCGGCGTCACCCAGCCCGCTCATGATGCGCAAGGGGCCGCCCATGCGAGCGCGCTGGGCTTCGGCTTCAAATGGAATATGGGCTTCATGCACGACACGCTGCGCTATATGGCGCGCGATCCTGTCCACCGCCGCTATCATCATGACGACCTGACCTTCGGCCTCACCTACGCTTTTTCGGAAAATTTTGTCCTGCCATTGAGCCATGACGAGGTGGTGCATGGCAAAGGCTCGCTCCTCACCAAGATGAGCGGCGATGACTGGCAGCAATTCGCCAATCTGCGCGCTTATTATGGGCTGATGTGGGGCTATCCGGGCAAGAAGCTGCTGTTCATGGGCCAGGAATTTGCCCAGCGCCGCGAATGGAGCGAGGGGCGATCGCTGGACTGGGGCCTGCTCGACGCGCCCGCCCATGCCGGGGTGCGCGACGCAGTGCGCGACCTCAACCGCCTCTATCGCGAAAAGCCCGCACTGCACGCCCGCGATTGCGAGGGCGAGGGCTTTCAATGGCTGATCGTCGATGATGCCGATCATTCGGTATTTGCCTGGCTGCGCAAGGCACCCGGCGCCAATCCGGTCGCGGTCATCGCCAATATGACGCCCCATGGCCATGAGGGCTATCGCCTGCCCCTGCCCCATGACGGGCTATGGCGGGAAATCTTCAACAGCGACGCGGCGGTCTATGGCGGCAGCGGCGTCGGCAATCGCGGCGTGGCGGTGGCGGAAGGCGGCGGCGCTTTCCTCACCCTGCCGCCGCTCGCGACGATGATGTTCGAATATCAAGGCGGGAACGGGAAAGAGGAACGGTAATGGACAGGAAATTCTCGCCACTGGCGCGCGACGCCATGGCCTATGTGCTGGCCGGGGGACGCGGCAGCCGACTGAAGGAACTGACCGACAACCGCGCAAAGCCCGCCGTCTATTTTGGCGGCAAGGCGCGGATCATCGATTTCGCGCTGTCGAACGCGATCAATTCGGGCATCCGCCGCATCGGCGTCGCGACGCAATATAAGGCGCATTCCCTCATCCGCCACATGCAGCGGGCATGGAATTTCATGCGGCCCGAGCGTAACGAGAGCTTCGACATCCTCCCGGCCTCCCAGCGCATCGACGAGTTCCACTGGTATGAGGGCACCGCCGACGCGGTATACCAGAATATCGATATCATTCAGGCCCATGCGCCCAAATATATGGTCATCCTCGCGGGCGATCATATCTACAAGATGGACTATGAGTTGATGCTGCAGCAGCATGTCAACTCCGGCGCGGACGTGACCGTGGGCTGCCTCGTCGTGCCGAGGAAGGACGCCAGCGGCTTCGGCGTGATGGCGGTCGATGAGCAGGACGTGATCACCTCCTTCATCGAAAAGCCCGCCGATCCGCCCGGCATCCCCGGCAATCCGGACATGGCGCTTGCCTCGATGGGCATTTATGTTTTCGACACGGATTTTCTGTTCGAGCAGCTGCGCCGTGATGCCGACGATCTGGAATCGAAGCGCGATTTCGGCGGCGACATCATCCCCTATATCGTCCGCAACGGGAAAGCCGTCGCCCATCGCTTCACCACCTCCTGCATCCGCGCGGCCGAGGAAATCGAGGAATATTGGCGCGATGTCGGCACGCTCGACGCCTATTTCGAGGCCAATCTCGACCTCACCGACGTCGTTCCCCGCCTCGACATGTATGATCGCGAATGGCCGATCTGGTCGGATGCCATCGTCGCCGCCCCGGCAAAATTCGTGCATGACGAGGAAGGGCGGCGCGGCCATGCGATTTCCTCGCTCATTTCCAATGACTGCATCGTGTCGGGCGCGATTGCCCGGCGCAGCCTGCTCTATACCGGCGTCAAGATGGGCAGCTTTTCCAGCGTCAATGAGGCGGTGATCCTGCCCTATTGCAATATCGGGCGCGGCGCCCGCCTCTCCCGCGTCATCATCGACAGCAGCGTGCGCATTCCCGAGGGGCTGGTCGTCGGCGAGGACCCGGACCTCGACGCCCGCCGCTTCCGCCGCAGCGACAATGGCGTGTGCCTCATCACCAGGCGGATGATCGAGCAATTGCCATGACGCTTTCGGTCCTTTCCGTCGCGTCGGAGGCGGTGCCGCTGGTCAAGACCGGCGGCCTTGCCGATGTGGCCGGCGCGCTGCCTGCCGCCCTCGCCCCCCATGATGTGCGGATGACGACGCTGCTGCCCGGCTATCCCGCCGTTATGAAGGCGTTGGGCCGGAAGGCCAAGACAGTGCATCAGTGGGAGAGCCTGCTGGGCGAGAAGGCGCGCCTGCTTGCCGGGCGGCTTGGCGATCATGCGCTGCTGGTACTCGACGCGCCTGCGCTGTTCGACCGTGAGGGTAGCCCCTATGGCGCGGCTTCCGGTCGCGACTGGGACGATAACTGGCGGCGTTTTGCCGCTTTCGGCAGGGCGGCGGCCGATATTGCGGGCGGGACGGTGTCGAAACTGCGCTTCGACCTGCTCCACGCCCATGATTGGCAGGCGGCGATGGCTCCGGCCTATCTGCGCTTTGCTCCACCCGCCGGGGGCCGCTCCGTTCCCAGCGTGATGACGATCCACAATATGGCGTTTCAGGGCCATTATGACGCGGGTATCTTCCCGCTGCTCGGCCTGCCCGCCCATGCCTGGTCGATCGATGGCGTCGAAGCCTATGGCGGGGTCGGCTATCTCAAGGCCGGGATGGAGGCCGCGCAGGCGATCACCACCGTCAGCCCCACCTATGCAGAGGAAATCCGCTCCCCCGATTTCGGCATGGGGTTGCAGGGCGTCGTCGCGGCCAAGGGCGACCGCGTATCCGGCATATTGAACGGCATCGACATCGCCGAATGGAACCCGGAGACCGACCTCCATCTCGCCAGCAGCTATTCGGCCCGCACCCTCCCCCGCCGCACCGCCAATCGCCGCGCGCTGGAAGGGGAGTTCGGGCTGGAGCCGGGCGAAGGCCCGCTCTTCATCGTCATCAGCCGCCTCACCTGGCAAAAGGGGATGGACCTGCTGCTCGACGCGATCGATCCTCTGGTCGCGGCGGGGGGCAGGCTCGCGCTGCTTGGCTCCGGCGATGCCACGCTTCAGCAGGGGTTTGTGGCGGCGGCGACGCGCCACCCCGGCCGCATCGGCGTGCGCATCGGTTATGACGAGGCGCTTTCCCACCGGATGCAGGGCGGCGGCGACGCGATCCTCATCCCGAGCCGGTTCGAGCCCTGCGGCCTCACCCAGCTTTACGGCCTCGCTTATGGCTGCGTGCCGGTGGTGGCGCGCACCGGGGGGCTGGCGGACACGGTGATCGACGCCAATGCCGCCGCTATCGGCCTGGGCACCGCAACCGGCGTGCAGATGCATGGCGGCGATGCCGATGCGCTGCGTTCCGCCATCAACCGGACCATCGCCCTCTATCGCCAGCCCGATCTCTGGCGGCAAATCCAGCGTACCGGCATGAAATGCGATTTTTCCTGGGCGAGAAGCGGCAAGGCCTATGCCGATCTCTACACCCGGCTGGTCGCGGAGGCCGGATGATCCATGGCGCGCAGCCAAGGGCGAGCACCACCCGTTTCCGGGTTCGTTCCCCAAAGGCGCAGGCGCTGACGCTCTGCCTGTTCGAAGGAGAACGGGAAACCCATGTCGCGATGGCCCGGCAGGGCGAGGGTCTGGGTGAGGGTCTGGGCGAAGATTGGGTCGCGGAACTGCCCGGCAACCTTGCCGGAATGCGTTATGGCTATCGCGCCCATGGCGAGTGGGCGCCCGAACGCGGCCTCTGGTTCGATCCGGCCAAGCTGCTGGTCGATCCCTATGCGGTGGAACTCGACCGCCGCTTCGTCCAGTCGCCGCTGCTGGGCGTCCATGGCGAGGACACGGCCGCCGTCGTTCCGCGCGCCATCGTGCCTACCGAGGGGGAAGAGACCCTTCCCGCCTCCCCCCGCTTCCGGCGCGGCGGCCTCATCTACGAACTCAATGTGCGCGGCTTCACCATGCTGCATCCCGATGTGCCGGAGGAGCTGCGCGGCACCGTCGCCGCTCTCGCCCATCCGGCCATCCTCGCCCATTTCCGCAAGCTGCATGTCAGCGCCATCGAACTGATGCCGATCATCGCCTGGATCGATGAGCGCCATCTGCCCCCGCTCGGCCTGCGCAACGCATGGGGCTATAATCCGGTTGTGCCGATGGCGCTCGATCCGGGCCTTTGCCCCGGCGGCGTGCGCGAATTGCGGGAAACCGTGGCCGCCCTTCATGCCGAGGGGATTGGCGTGATCCTCGACATCGTGCTCAACCATCTGGGCGAAAGCGACATATTTGGCGGTGTCCTGAGCCTGCGCGGGCTGGACAATGACTGCTACGCCCATGCGCCCGATGGCAGCCTCATCAATGATACCGGCTGCGGCAACACGCTCGACTTCGGCAATCCGGCAGTGCGCGCGCTGGCGCTGGCGACCTTGCGGCATTTCGTCGCCAGTTGCGGCATCGACGGCTTCCGCTTCGATCTCGCCACGGTGATGGCGCGCGCGCCCGGTTTCGATCCACGCGCGCCGATCTTCTCCGCCATTGCCGCCGATCCGTTGCTGGCCGACCGGGTGCTGATCGCCGAGCCATGGGATATCGGGCCGGGCGGCTATCAACTGGGCAAATTCCCGTCGAACTGGCTCGAATGGAATGACCGCTTCCGCGACGATGTGCGGCGCTTCTGGCGCGGTGATGCGGGCATCGGCCTGCTAGCGACACGGATCGCGGGGTCTGCCGACATCTTCGGCACGGACTATCGCGGGGTCAATTTCCTCGCCGCCCATGACGGCTTCACCCTTGCCGATAGCGTCGCCTATGCGCAGCGCCATAATGAAGCCAATGGCGAACAGAATCGCGACGGCCATGGCGAGAATTTCTCCTGGAACAACGGCTTCGAGGGGCCGAGCGACGACCCCGCCATCCGCGCCGCGCGTGCCGATGATCTGCGCGCGCTGCTGGGCACGCTGTTCGGTTCGACCGGCGCCATCATGCTGACCGCGGGCGACGAGTTCGGCCGTAGCCAGCATGGCAATAACAATGCCTATGCGCAGGACAATGCCGCGTTCTGGATCGACTGGCGCGCGCGCGACCACGCGCTGGAGGATCATGTCGCCCGCCTTTCCGCCCGCCGCGCCGTCGCGCTGTCTGCCTTTGCCGCATTGCCCCCCGATGCGACCTGGACCCGCGCCGATGGAGAAGCGATGACGACCGCCGATTGGGAGGATGACCGGACGCAGGGTTTCATACTGCAAACCGGCGGATATCGCCTCATTCTCGATCGGGCCGGCCGCACGGTGCATCTGACCGATCCGCGCTGAGGCCCCGCACCCTATTGTCTATCTATTCACTTTGATTTAAAATGAGAGAATCGCCACCATCAGAAATGGTGTGACATATGAAACAGATAGCGGCACTCTCTTGGCAGCAGGAAACGTCGGAACATGCCGACTCGATCCTGATAGCCGCTATCCATGAAAGCGCAGGGAGTCCCATCAACGCAGATAGCCAAAACGGGAGAGGACAAACCATGATCGACAGCTTGTTTCGCAAGACCGCCGCCGAAGAAGGGTGGAGCCAGGGCGCGCAAATCGCGCTGCTGCTGCGTTTCCTCAATCATCATTGCTATCGCGATGCCTTTGCCCGCTTCCTCGACGCTGAACGGTCGGCGCGCCCCCAATCCCGACCCCACAATGACGATGGCAATAGCAGCTTCCTGTCCAATGTCGCTGCGATCCTCCAGCATCCGGGATTACTTTTGGATGCGGAATTCCGTTGCTTCTGCCTCAATTCGCGGGGTCTGCTTACCCCGGCGCAGACAGCGGGGCGCTGGTTGCGCTGGCGTTCGGCCTGACGACCGCCCGTTCCCGGCAGGCTAGGGCATGTGGGGCATTTGCAGGCGAGCGCGATCCCATGCCAGGCGCCCTTATCATGCGTTCGCCTGCACCTAAGCTTAAGCCGCGCCGCCGTCGGCCAGTCTGGAAAGCGCCGCTCGCGAAGGGGCGAAGAAGGTCGTGCCGGTATGGGCCGTGGAAAAGTCTAGAATCCGGTCATAGGCGCCTTCCGGATCACCGACGAACATCCGCTGCAACATCTTCTCTATCACCCAGAGATGCCGGGCATAGCCTATGAAATAGGTGCCGAACTCCCCCTGACCGGCACGTCCGAACGGCATATTGTCGCGCAGGATATCATGCTCCCTGCCTTCCTCATCGACGATCGTGGCAAGGGTCTTGTGCGACTTGCGAGGGGATGCATCATCGTCCAGCTCGATATTGTCGATCTTGGTACGGCCGATAATCTCTTCCTGCAACGCCGTCGATATGCGGCCCCAACCGGCCATATCATGCAGATATTTCTGCACCACGACATAGCTGCCTCCAGCGAACTCCGCATCCTCGTCGCCAATGAGCGTGGCTTCGCCGATCTTTTGCCCCACCGGGTTGGCGGTGCCGTCGACAAAGCCCAGCAGGTCACGGGCATCAAAATAGCGGAAGCCCGAAACTTCGTCGATCACCGTCACCGCGCTGCCGAGGGTCTGGAGCAGGATTCTCTCAAATTCGAAGCAGATATCCTGCCGCTCGGCGCGGATATGGAAAAGAATGTCACCCGGCGTGGCAGGAGCCTTGTGGGGCCTGCCCTCGATGGCGGCAAAGGGCTTCAACTCGCGCGGTTTCGTCGGTTCGCCCAGACGATCCCACAGGTCGCTGCCAAGGGCTGCGATACAGGACAGCCGGGCGGAGAGATCGCGGAAACCGACCGTCTTGACCAGATCGTCAAGCCCGCCCAGCACATCCCGAACCGTGGCAAGGGCCTCCTTGCCATCGCCGACGCCGACCACCAGAAAAATCGCGGATTGCGACAGCGGCGCCTCTATGCTCTGGGCGTCGATCGGCACCCGGTCCCAACTATGTCCCGTCATATCTACTCCCGTCCCACCCCATGCACGCGCGCCTCATGGGCAAGACGCCGCGCCATCGGTTCCTCATTCCTATAGATAGGATGGCGACCTGCCTGCAAACAACCATTGTCGTGCGGGCGGAACGTGGAATGGAGGATCAACAGGTCCGAAAGCACGCGATGCACAGGATGCGTCATCGCCCATGCAACAGGCAAAGGCGGAACGCGGCACAGGGCCGCGCTCCGTCCCGGCCCTGGCGGATCAGGAAAGCGCTGCGCGCGCCGACCTCGCGGCGTCCACCATGTTGGCGAGGGCCGGTTTCACATCCTCCCACTTGCGGGTTTTGAGGCCGCAGTCCGGATTGACCCAGAGTTGGCCCGCCGACAGCCGCTCTCCCGCCTTGATCAGCAGCTCTTCCATCTCGCGCACGGCGGGAATGCGGGGCGAGTGGATGTCATAGACGCCCGGCCCGATTTCGCTGGGATATTTATAGGTCGCGAAGGCATCCAGCAATTCCATCTTCGAGCGCGCCGTCTCTATCGAGATGACATCGGCATCCATCGCCTCGATCGCGGCAATGATGTCGTTGAACTCCGAATAGCACATATGGGTATGGATCTGGGTTTCCGGCTTCACCCCTGATGCGGAGATGCGGAAACATTCGACCGCCCAGTCGAGATAATGCGGCCAGTCCGCGCGGCGCAGCGGCAGGCCCTCGCGCAACGCGGCCTCGTCGATCTGGATGATCTTCGCGCCGGCAGCTTCCAGATCGTTCACCTCATCCCGGATGGCGAGCGCGATCTGGCGGCAACTATCCTCGCGCGGCTGGTCATCCCGCACGAACGACCATTGCAGGATCGTCACCGGCCCGGTCAGCATGCCCTTCATCGGCCGATCGGTCAGCCCCTGCGCATATTGCCACCATGCGACGGTCATCGGTCGCGGCCGGAAAACATCGCCATAGAGGATAGGCGGACGGACGCAGCGCGACCCATAGCTCTGCACCCAGGCCGACCGGGTGAAGGCAAAGCCGGCAAGCTGCTCGCCGAAATATTGCACCATGTCATTGCGTTCGAATTCGCCATGGACGAGCACATCGAGACCGATTTCCTCCTGCCAGCGGATGGCGCGTGCGGTCTCCTCGCGCAGAAACCGCTCGTAACCGGCCTTATCCAGTTCCCCCTTGCCATGGGCGGCGCGCGCCTTGCGGACGGCGGCGGTCTGCGGGAAGGAGCCGATGGTCGTCGTCGGCAGCGCGGGCAGGCCCAGGATATCCCGCTGAAGCCGGATACGGTCGGCGAAAGGGGTGGCGCGGCTGGCCCAGTCGGCGGAGAGCTGCTGCGCCCGCTCCCGAACCGCCGCATCATTGGTGAGGGGCGAAGTCCGGCGCCGTTCGATCGACGCGGCATTGGCGGCCAGTGGCCCGGCAATGGCCTCTCGCCCTTCGGTCAGGCCCCGGCGCAACAGCACCAGTTCCTCCAGCTTCTGGGCGGCAAAGGCGAGCCAGTCCTTCACCTGCGGGTCGAGCTGCGTTTCCAGCGCGAGGTCGATCGGCACATGGAGCAGCGAGCAGGACGGCGCGATCTCGATCGCCCGCCCCGTGGCGAGGAGCGGCTCATGGCGGTCGAGCAGAGCGGCGATATCCGCCTTCCAGATGTTGCGGCCGTCGATCAGACCCAGCGACAGGACGAGATCCTGCCTCGCGCCCGCCAGCACGGCGTCGAGCTGTTCCGGCGCACGCACCAGATCGACATGCAGGCCCGCGACCGGCAGCGCCAGCGCGGTTTCCAGATTATCGCCCAGCGCCCCGAAATAGGTGGTGAGCATCAGCTTGATGCCTTCGACCTTCGCAAGGTCCGCATAGGCGCTGCGATAGGCGGCGCGCGCGGCCTCGTTCAGGTCGAGGACAAGCGCCGGCTCATCGATCTGCACCCAATCCGCGCCCGCCGCCCGCAGTCTGGCGAGCAGTTCGGCATAGACCGGCAGCAGCCGGGGAAGCAGCGACAGCGGCTCGAACCCTTCGGCCTTGGACTTGGCGAGCAGCAGCCATGTGACCGGGCCGAGGATCACTGGCCGGCTATGATGGCCAAGCGCCAGCGCTTCCTTGAAATGATCGACCGGCTTGGCGGTGCTGAGCGCGAAGTCCTGGCCGGGCGACACCTCCGGCACCATATAATGATAGTTGGTGTCGAACCATTTGGTCATTTCCTGCGCCGGTACGTCACCGCCGCCATGACCATGGCAGCAGCCTTCCTCCTCCCCTTCTCTGTCGGTGCGGGTGCCGCGCGCCATCGCGAAATAGACCTCCAGCGAATCCGGCGCGCCCAGACCACGGTAGATATCGGGGATCGCCCCGATCATCACGCTGGTATCGAGCACCTGATCATAGAGGGAAAAGTCGTTGCTCGGGATGATCCCGATACCGGCGGCCTTCTGCCGGTCCCATGTCGCGGCGCGTAATCCCCGCGCGGTTTCCAGCAATTGCGCCTGATCGATCTTGCCAGCCCAATAGGCTTCGATGGCGGTCTTGAGTTCGCGGCGGGAACCGATGCGGGGAAAACCGAGATTTGCGGCAGTAACAGGCATGAACATTCTCCTTCGGCCAGACGCATGGCGTCGGCCGTCATCGTGAAATGGAAAAATCAAAAGATATCAGCGCGCCGGATCAGTCCGCCGGAAACGGAACCGACACGGCGCGCCAGCGCATTCGGCGCCCCGCAAGATATGGGGGCAGACAGAGGGGTGGTCCGATAGAGGGAGGAAATGAAATTATGGGCATCGACCAATCACCTGCTTTTACAGGCGGAAGCTCAGCTTCGAAGGGCGCACGAAAGCAGGATGAAGCCCGCGCCATCAGCAGCCCGGTCTTCAACTGTCGCGCGTCCGCCGGAGGAACCCCCGTCCGAGGAACGGTATCGCGTCGCAGGCAGGTCTCCTGGCTTGCGGGTCATTACGTCGGCTCCGGCCTTCCCGGCTCCTTCGCAAAGAAGCCAGTGGCGCAATATGGAACCGCCGCTCACCGCTTACAGTTGCGGGGGCAGCGCCGGACTCCGCCCGAAGGCGCCACCGGCTTCCCGTCTTAGCCCCGCACCGCCGCCTTTTCACAGGCATCGAACGGGGAACCTCGACAGGTTGCAATCAACAGCATTTCGCACTTCCTGTCAACAGGTATATAAAGATTTCTTTATATGATATTCCCACCCCGGTTTTTCATCCGAAACAAGATCGGCCGCCAACTGTCCTGCCGTCGGCGCGGTTCCGAAACCATGGCCGGAAACATCCGAAGCCAGCGCGCCCGCCATCAACGGCACGACCTCGCCCACGGGGAACCATGTCACTCAGCCCCCATATCCCATTCCAACATCGCCAAATCCGATTTCTGGAAAGCGCGGATCGCGTCATATCGCCGTTCACGCACTTTCATCACGAAATCGGGGTCGCCGATCAGCCCCCGGCCGATGGAAACAAGATCAAATTCCCCCAACGCAAAGCGGCGTTCCAGTTCCGCCACGCTTTGCGATACCGTCGATCGGGCTTCGGATTGAGCCGAGAAGCTCGTCATCACATCCCTGTCGAGGCCGACGCTTCCCACCGTGATGACCGGGAGGCTGGTGAAGGAACGCACCCATCCCGCCAGACCGCGCGGATCATCAGGCCATTCGGGCGTCCAGAACCGGCGGGTCGAGACATGCAGAAGATCGGCGCCCGCTTTCTCGATCGTCTGGATGAACCGTGACAGTTCAACGGGGGAGGAGGCGATGCTGGCGTCATAATCGGCTTCCTTCCATTGCGAAAAGCGGAAGGAAATCACAAAATCCGGCCCACAGGCAGCGCGGATATCCGCCACGACCCCGGCGGGGAATCTGGCCCGGTCGGCGAGATCCGCACCCCCGTAAATATCCTCTCGCCTGTTGGTCTGGGACCAGAGAAACTGGTCCAGCAGGAACCCATGCGCGGCATGGACCTCCACGCCGTCCGCGCCGATCTGCCGGGCGTGGAACGCGGCGGCCACATAGGCTGCCTTCACGGCCTCCAGCTCGCCCGCCCCGGCCGCGCGTCCATTGGCCTTGCCCGCCCTGATCCATCCCGACGGACTGATCGTATGGCCATCCTGCGCAGTGCGGAGCGCCCCTTCATGCCAAAGCTGTATCAGAAAATGCCCACCCGCCCGATGCACCTCTTCCGCGCACATCGCCCAGCCATTGAGGGTTGCGTCGGAAAGAGCGGCGGCGCTGGGTTGCGCCGTCGCGGAAGGATGATCGATGGCGCAGGACTCGCTGATGATGAGGGCCACGCTGCCCTCGACGCGACGCCGGTAATAAGCCGCAAGGGCCTCTGCCGGCCTGCCATTGCGGCAAAAGCCGCGCTGCATCGCGGGCATGACGAACCGGTTGGGCAGCCGCAGGGTGTTGACGCGCAATCCGGAGAACAGGCCGCCTTGTTCGTTCATTCCCATGCCCCGATCTTTCCCGACCATATTGCAAGAAAAAGGCCCGGCGACAGGTGGGAGATGGCGCCGCCGGGCATCCCGTTCCACGGCATCGGCCTGCGGCGATACCGTGGGATTACAAGGACAATCAGAATTTCCGCTTCACGGTAAGACTCCATTCCCGCGGACGGCCGACAACACCCGTCGACATGCCATAGGAAGCCATGTTCTCATTGATCGCGTTATAATAGAATTTGTCGAAGATGTTGGTGACGCCCGCGCTGATGCTCCAGTCCGTATCGGCCGACATATAGGTGAGCCGGGCGTTGAACAGGCTGCGCGCGGGGACGCGGTTCTCCGTCCTGTTGATCGCATTGTTGAAGAAGCTCGACCGATAATCCCAGTCCAGGCGCGGGGTCAGCGTCGCGCCGCCGGCCAGCTCCGCCTGATACTGGATGCCCGCCGATGATTGCCATTTCCCGTTGAACGGCGCCTTCATATCGCGCGACACGCCGGTTTCCGAAGAGACGCTCTGATATTGGAAATCGAGATAACCGACATTGCCATCGATGGTGAGGCCGGGCACCGGTTCCAGAAACAATTCCAGTTCCGCCCCCTTCACATGCGCGTCACCGGCATTGGCGACAAGCGCGCAGGGCGATGGCGTCGCGCTGACCGCGCAATAATAGAGGGTCATCTGCATGTTCTTATAATCGTTGAAGAATGCAGCGCCGTTGATCCTCAGCTTGCGATCCAGAAGATCCGCCTTGAAGCCCACCTCATAGGCGGTGACCTCTTCCGGGTCGAAGGTGCGCACCTGATCCGCGACATAGGGCGTAGGATTGATGCCGCCGCCCTTGAAACCGGTCGAAACCTGCGCATAGGTCATGAACGCGGGACTCCAGCGATAGTTGACGCCGATGCGCCAATCCACCTGCCCCTTGCTATAGGTCTGGCTGAGGCCGTCGAGACCGGCGAGCAATCCATTCTGGGGAAAGACCAGATCAAGGCCGCCACCGAGCGAGGTCGCCACCCAGCTCGATGGGTAGGTGCCGCCGCTCGCCGCGACGAACGGACCGGCCGTCGGCAACGAGCCGTCCGGATTGCGCCGCGCGAAGGTATAGGTTTTGCGATCATGGGTATAACGCAGGCCGCCGATGATATTGAAATTCTCGAACGGATGCAGTTCGGCATGGACAAAGGCCGATTTGCTCACATTCTTCACGGGGTCATCGCTCAGGAAATCGAACATCACATTGGGAATGATGATGCGCAGCGACTGCCGATCCTTCGCGTTGTAATAAAAGCCGCCCACCGTGAAATCCAGCAGGCTTCCCACCTTCCCGCTCAACCGCAGCTCCTGCGTGAACTGCTTGTGGGACAGGTTGAGGAATTCCAGCAGGACATTGATGGGAGAGCCATCCGCATCGACGCCGGAAAATCCCTTCGCTTCCCGATAGGCGGTGATCGACTTCAGGGAAAGGCTATCCCCCAGATCATAATCGATCGTCCCGGCCAGACCCCAGGATTTCGACGTGGACTTGGGGGAGGCGCAGACCGTCTTCGCCTGCGGATAGTCGAAGCCGAAAGCCGTGGTGATATTGCCGGAATTGCAATAATCGGCATAGGTGGTGTAGCTTTTCGATCCGGTGATGAACCGGCTGTCGAGCGGTACGCCGCCTGCGGGATTGCCGGGGTCGTAGGTCCGCATTCCCGCATTGTCGGCGTACATCAATTTGGTCGCGACCTGCTCGGAATTGTCGCGCGCGACATCGGCCACCAAATTCACCTCCAGCGGGGATCCTTCGGGCGCATATCGCAGCGCGGCACGCAGGGCGAGGACATCGCTCCCGCCTTCCGTACCCACCTTGCAATTGCCGAGCGTGGAACTCTCGGCCGCCACTCCCTCTCCGGGATTAGCGCAGCCATAATCCAGCCTTTTCATATAGCCGTCCGACCCCTTCGCCACGCCGGAAATGCGCGCGTAAAGCCCCTCGGCAACGGTGAAATTGGCGCTGCCGCGTATGTCGAACCGGTTGAAGCGGCCATAACTCGCCTGAAGGAAGCCGCCATCGGTCGCATTGGGAAGCTTCGAAAACAGCTTGAGCGATCCGCCGATCGAATTTTTGCCCGCCAATGTGCCCTGCGGCCCGCGCAACACTTCGATGCGGTCGAGATCGGTCAGGTCGAACACCGCGCCGAAGGTCGTGCCATAATAGACGTCATCGATATAAACGCCGACGCCCGGCTCCAGCGCGAAATTGGCGTTGTTCTGGCCCACCCCGCGAATGAAGGCGGACAGGGCATTACCATAAAGGGAACTGCCCTGGCTGATATTCACATTGGGCGAGAATTGCCCCAGATCGGCAACGCTTTTCTGTTCCCGCGCCTCCAGCATCTCGGCATTGACCGCAGTGATCGAAAGCGGCGTATCCTGCAACCGCTGCGATCGGAATTGCGCCGTCACGATGATGTCCCGGCTGTCCGGCCCGTCCTGCGAACCGGCCTGCGCACTTTGGGCCACCGCCGCCGGGACGGACAAAGCCCCCGCCGCCAGCGCCGCGCCCAACGCAATCATACTCACATGACGAGTAGCGGATATGAAAAGTCCCATCTTCCTTCTCCCTTTTTTCCCGCCGGCTCCCCTGTCCGGATCAGGATGCTCTACCTTATCGTTGATATATTATTTCGTTCCCGGCCGTCCGGCAGGCAGGGGGCCCGCCGCCTTCAGGCAATCCTTATCCGGAATATGGAAGGAGCGATGCGCGTCCGGCTGAAGGACAGTCCCTGTTCGCGGGCAAGCCCGGCAAGCAGCATCGCCTTGTCCCAACGGACAAAAGCCATCGCACCCCATAGTTCGATTTCTTTCCCCAGCCCGTCGCGCCATTGCCGGACAAGATCGGGATCAACCGTGCGGACCGTCCCGCCCGCCAGCGCCCGAACCTTCCCGGCTTCGGCCGCGGAAAAGGCGCCGTCCATCAGGCACAGCGTACCGGATATTGCCGCCGCCCTGGCAGGGCCAGCCCCCATGGCCACCAGCGCCGTCCCTGCGCGCAACAGGGTGCGTCGATCGAGGTTCATTTCTTCCTGCCTGCAAGATAGGTGGCGATCTGGTCGAGCTGGCGATCGCTGACTTCCCCCTTGGGAATGCGCGGCATGTTCCCCACGCCGTTCCGGGCAGCAACGACGACGAACTCCGCCGTCAGGTCGGTCCGCTGCTCCAGCATGGCCTGACCGGCAGGCACCCGGCGCGCCAGCGTGACGGTGCCCATGCCCATCTCACGATGGCACATCGAGCATTTCTCGACGAACAAGGCCTCGGCCGGGGTGCGGGATGCCCGGTTCTGGATCATGCCGACCGGCCCGCCACCGCCTTCGTTCGATCCGGGTTTCTGCGCACTGACAATGGTCGAGCATGTCAGGAGCACGGCCAAAAGAAGGAGCGATCGCATCACGCGGCCCCCTTTCCGGATGTGCCCCAGATCCCGCTCTTGCCGGGCGACAGGATGCCATTGGGATCGAGCGCGTCCTTGACCCTCTGGTTGAGCTTGCCCAGCGCGCCATCGTTGAAGTCATAGGTGGACGCGACCAGATCCATATAGTCGATATGCGTCCGGTATTCGCCATAGTTCCTGGCCTTCGCGTCGCTCACGAGATCGCGGAACATCGCGTCCACCCGGCCCATCATGTCCGCGTCATCGCGATCGAAGAGCAACTGGTTGACGTTGGTCAGCGATCGTTCCGAAAAGGCGAAGCTGGCGTGATAATCCATCCCATATTTCTGGTAGAGGGCGTAGGTCCGCCGGAACTGGTCCATGGCAAGATCACCCCTGGCGGGCAGCACCGGCGAATAACCGATATGGCCGCCCCGCCCGCCATGCCAGTTGGCGTTGGCGAGAGGGAAGCTGACAGGCACCCCGCTATAGGGCGATGCTTCGGGCAAGCCGCCCTTCGTCCAGCGAACGGGCTTTTTCACGAGGATATTCCTGCCGTCAAAGGCCCTGTCGATGACCTTCAGGGCGGCCTCGGCCATTTCGGCATGGCCATAGGTGCGCAGTTGGATGCTCCACCAGCCGATGTTGAAACGCTTGCGAATGGCGGAAATGACGTCTTCGCCCAGCGCGCCCTTTTTATCCGTCCATTCCGATCTGGTGGTGACGATGGCCGCCGAACGCAGCCAGTTGCCCATGGACGGGGACTGGCGGATGACGCCATTCCGCCGAAGCCCGGCCACAATATCGACAACCCAGCCGAGATCGTCGATGCCGTCAAACTCCAGATCATAGCCAAGAACCGCTTCCGGCTCCGGCATGAGCCAAAGGCCCAATTTGGTCACGACACCGAAATTGGATTGGCAGAACATCTGGTCCCAGCCCGGCCCGAAGCCATTTTTATACAGGTTCCAGTTGGGAGAGTCGGCCATCGCCCCCATGCCCGTGCGCACGAGTTCGCCTGTCGGAAGGATGACTTCGAGACCGCAAATCTGCGCCGAATGATCGCCATAGGGCGTATACCCCATGCCGCGATCCAGCGCGTTCCCGGCCACCGATCCCCAGCTGTTGCCCGGCACGGACATCCAGAAGGGCAATTTGCGGCTCTGGATGAAATCATAGAGATCGAAGAAGCCGACACCCGGTTCGACGAGGACCGTGCCGCTATCCTCATCGAACTCGATCTTCTTCAACCGGGTGAGATCAAGGACGACCGCGCCTTTTGCCACAGGCGCGCCGCCGCCATAGCCGAAATTCTTGCCCCGGCTGATCGTCCAGAGCGGCACCCTGTGACGATTGGCGATACGGACGATTTCCTGGACTTCCCCGACCGTGCCGGGGGCAACCGCCGCACCCGGCATGTGCCTGTCCTCGTCCGCGGAATAATGATCGGCATAGGCGGTCCGATCCTCTTCCGAAACGAAGACATTCCCCGCGCCGATCGCACTCGCGAAATCCTTGAGCGCGGATCGTACATCAATCAGCGTCATGCCAGCACCTCTTTATGTCCGGTTTCGGCGTCGCGAATGAAAATGACCTGCGCGCCGAAGAAAATGGCGACACACACCAGTGCAGCGCAGAAGAAATAGGGGGAATCCGGCCCGGTCTTTTCATAGGCAAGGCCAAGAAGCGGCGGGGCGACGATGCGCGACAGGGCATTGGTAGCCATCAGCAAGCCATTGACGCTTCCCTGCGTCGCCCCCGGCGTTACGCGGGAAATAAGACCCCCGGCGCTGGGAAAGGCGATGGAGTGGCCACACATCAGCGTCGCCATCAGGACGACAGCGGCGACCGGCTCCCGCAGCAGGGGCTGCAATATCATGCTGACGCCCAGGATGAGGAGGCCACCGACAATGACGCGGCCTTCCCCGAATTTCCTGGTGGCCGGGCCAATTAAAAGGAACTGCACGAGGAAACCGGCGATGCCGACCGCGATGAAGGTCAGCCCGACCTCATGGGTCGACCAGCCGAAATTATGCGCGGTCCAAAGTCCGAAAACAGCTTCCATCGAAGCAAAAGTGCCGATGCCGATGAACGCGATGGCGAACAGCCGGAGCAGCAGGGCATTGGTACCGACATGGCGATATGCCTCTCCCCAATGGGGCATCGGCCGCTCCTTGCCCGCGGGGTTCGTTTCCCTGAGCGCGAACAGGCTCCAGAATGCGGCCCCGGCCGCGATGCCCGCCGAAACGAATATCGGCAGCCGGAACCCGGCAAGCCCCATGTCGGGATTGGCCAGCATGCCGCCGAGGGCCGGGCCGACCGCAAAGCCCAGATTGATGGCGGCCCCCAGCTTGCCCATGCTGCGCGCGCGCTGTTCGGGCGACGTGATATCGGCGATATAGCCGGAACAGACGCCCATGGTCCCGCTGAAAAAGCCGGAAAGGACGCGAATGGCGAGCGCCAGCCAGAGATGTGAAGCGAAGGCGAAGAGGACATAGGTCATCGCCGCACAGGCCGTCGTCGCGATGAGGATGCGCCGCCGCCCATGCCGGTCCGACGCGCGCCCCCAATAGAGTTCCCCGAAGATTCCGCCGAAGGAATAGGCCGCGAACAGCATCGTCACTTCCACCGGGGAAGCGTTCAATATCCTGCCATAGAATGGCAGCAGCGGAATGAGGATGCTGAACCCCGCGAAATTGATGAACACGATCACGAAGATCAGGAAAACGCCCCAGGGCGAAGCGGCTGGGGCGGCGGGCGCCTCAGCCTGCATAGCGATGCTCCGCGATCCCCCGCGCGCCCAGCCCGGTGATGACGAAGGTGTCGCCGCCACCATCATTCGGACGGCCGAGCAAGGCCAGATCGATGCTGGTGACATAGAGTTCATCCAGATCAGGCCCGCCGAACATGACGCTGGCGGGGCAACTGACCGGCATGTCGATTATGCGCTCGATCGCACCGTCCGGCCGAAAGGCGACCAGCTTGCCGCCCTCGCAAATCGCCATCCACAACAGGCCGTCCGCATCGACGGTCGCCCCGTCGGGGATGCCGCCCAGTTCCCGCGTATCGGCAAATATCCTTCGGTTCGCGACCTGCCCTGTAGCGATGTCATAATCATAGGCATAGACATGATAGGGAAGGCTGTCGGAGAAATAGAAGGTCTTGTCGTCCGGCGACCAGCAGGGGCCGTTGCTGATATTGATCCCGCGATCCAGTTCCCGAAGGCCGCCCTGGGCGTCAAGGCTGTAGAGCGTGCCATAGGGATGCGTATCGCCAATGACCGAATCCCCCGATCCCACCACGAAACGCCCGCGCCGGTCGACCTTGCCGTCGTTCATCTGCGCGCGCGGATGGATATGATTGGCCCCAACGAAGGGAGCGACCTCGCCGGTTTCGAAATCCAGCGTCGAAATGCCATCCTTCAACGCAAGAATGGCCCCGCCCTGTTCCCGAAGCGCCATGGAACCGATGACGGCCCCGGCATCCCAGCTGCGGGTCTGCCCGCTTGCCGGGTCGAAACGATGCACGGCCTTTCCGACGATATCGATGAAATAGAGCGCCTGCTCCCCCACGTCCCACACCGGACCTTCGCCCACCAGACAATGCGCGGTCGCAACACGCTCTATCTTCATGCTCACCCCTTCCCTGCATCCGGCATCAACCCGGTTATTTATATTTATCGTCGATAAATAAATATGGGAGCAAGGTCAATGCGAAAGTGATGGCCCCTCTTTTCCGAGGAGCAGGAGCCGGTTTCAAGGGACCGGAAATTCATAAGGAAAAGGCCGGAATCCTTGAAATTCCATATTCGGACTTGACCTTCGGGGCTATGGTCCTAGCTAGGAGCCGGAATATTTTTATCGTCGATAAGAAGGCTTATATGGTCGCCAGCGGAAAGAAAAATGTCGGACGTCCACGCAAGGGAACGCGGGGGCTGGACCTGAAGCAGGTAATCGATGAGGCCTGGAAAATCGTCGACGAGCAGGGCATCGCCAAGCTCTCCACCCGCAGCCTCGCGGCCTCCCTTCATGTGCAAAGCCCGGCGCTTTACTGGCACGTGAAGAGCAAGGAGGAACTGCTCAGCCTGATGATCGAGGACCTGCTCCAGCACAGCCTCAGCGACAGCCCGGCTGGCATGAGCTGGCAGGACTGGCTCAAGCATATCGGCCGCAGGCAGCGCAATCTGCTCCTCTCGCACCGCGACAGCGGCATGGTCGCGGCGCTGGCGCCGCCAACCGAGCGCCTTCGCACGGAGCTTTTCCCGAAGATCTTCGGGCCGCTCGTCACGGCGGGCTTTTCCGCTCAGGAAGCCAGTTCGACAGCGGGCGCGCTGGCTGGCATGGTATTGGGCTGGGTCATCTATGAACAGCGGCGGGAAACGCTGGAATTCGTCGAATCCTTCCATTCCCCCGGTGAAGGGTTCGAACTCGCGCTCGACCTTCTCGTGCAGGGTGCGCAGGTCAGGATTGCGCCGCAGAAATAGGCGGCGCCTGCCCGGCCGGATCGATACTAGCGATGATCCCCGTCCTCCTGCATCGAAGGCGGTATCGTCCCTATCCTGCCATAGACGACATAATCGCTTTTCCGCCCCTGAAACCGGAAAACTGGGCGATAATGCCGGTTCAACGCGGCGTATAGCATTGCCCGCGTTATGGGATTCTCATCCTTGAATCCCGGCTCCATCACCATGATGCGGTCAGGCTGAAGGGCCAGGATATGTCGCACTTCGGCCACCTGATCGATGCCGGTCGCGCCCCGTTCATTATTCGCGCGCAGATGAGAGGGGAAAGAACGGGTCGTGGGCATGCAGGCATGACCGGCGTCATAGAGCGCGATGAAGCCGGAATAGACGAAGGGGCAATTCTGCATGCCCTGCAACGATGCCACCGCCCCGGCCAGTTCCCGGGCATTGCCCCGCGAGCTTTGGTGCTTGAATATCATGCGCTGGCCGATGACCAGCGAGACAATCATCATCAGGCAAAGGCCCGCCCTCCCCATGCGATGCCGCCAGATCGGCGCCGCGATCACCGAGAATGGCGCGAAGAGCGGGAGCGCATAATGATCGAACCAGGTGCCGAACAGGATGACGCCGAGCAGGGCGGACGCAGCCCAGGCATCCAGAAACGCCATCGCGAAGCGGGCCTGCGCCCCTTCCGGCCGGCAACCGAGCCAGCGGCGAAGGGGGATGGCCAGAAGGAACGGCACCATCAACTGCGCCATCTTCCCTATTCTTTTGGGGATGATATCGGGCGGCTGCGGCTGACGGAGCAGGATGGACTGGAAGTTGGCGAACCACCATTCGCCCAGATGACCGACATGCCAGTAAAAAGCCGCCGCCACCAGCGTCGGGGCCAGCGCACAACCGACCCACAGCACCGCATTCCCCGCCAATTGCCTTGCCGTCGCGCCATTGCGCCAACTCAGCACCAGCAGGGCCATGCCAGCGAAAATCCCCTCGAACAGCGCGCTATATTTGATTTGCAGGGCGATTCCGAAAAGCAGCATGATCCAGAGACCGGCGCGCGCATAATCATTATGGCCATGGCGCGCACGGTCATGGGCGCGCAGGAGGAACATCATCGCGGCGGCAACCGGCAGATTATAATATACCGGCGATTGCCCGCCTTCGCCCCCGGCCAGATTGAACCAGAGAATATAGAGAATGCCCGCCGCCAGCGCGCCGCCGCGCGGGGCTATCCGGCAGGCCATGCGAAACAGCAAGAGCGCGGTCAGCCAGAGGCAAAGGGTCGCCGTCAGCTGATAGGCCAGCACCCCGTCACTGCCGCCTGCCCTGAAAAGGGCAAACAGCAGGAAAAGGCCGACCGGTTTGCGATCCCAGATATCGACATAGGGCAGCGCGCCCTGCCAGATGCGTCCGCCTACCAGCAGGTAGAATTGCTCATCGACATGGACCAGCGGATTGCCGAACTGGAGGCATCGCACCGCCACGGCGACAAGAAGCAGGACGAGCGCCGCCCGCCCGATGCCGGGATCAGCACCGGAGAGCAGCCCGGCGCGCGGCGATCCCAGGCGCTTTGGCCCCGCGCGCTTTGGCAAGGAAAGGAAAGAAGGAAAAATTGTCACTTGCGCCATGTGACCATGCTGGACACCAGAAAATTCCATAGGCCGCCAGCGATCGCCCCGGCAACACCCGACAACCACCAGCGATAATCGCTATCGAACAGAATAACCCCTACCCCGATATTGGCCAGCGCGCCCAGACCGCAAATGGCGTAAAAGCTCGCCAGCCCGGTTGCGAAGCGCCATCCTTTCAACCTGTGATCCCGGAATGTGATGCTGTTGTTGAGGATGAAGTTGAAGGCGATCGCCGAAAGGACTGCCCCGGTTTGCGCCGCCGTGAAGGCAAAGCCGGCCGTCAGCATGGTTTTCAATATGCCCAGATGCACGACCAGTCCGGCAAGGCCGACAAGGCCGAACATCACCAGCCGCGGCGGCACGACGCGCCGGAGCAACCGGTCCGCCAGCAGGATGAGGAAGTCGCAGGCGACATTGGCGCCCAGCTTGCTTTCCCCATTTTCCCTTATGCCGAAGCGATAGGCCACTTCCGTTACCCGCAGCGGATTCGGCGCGGCGCTCAGCAGGTCGAACAATATCTTGAAGCCGCGCCCGGAGAGCCTGGGGATCAACGCCTCCACGGTGCTGCGGCGAATGGCGAAGAAGCCGCTCATCGGATCGCCGACCGGCTGGCGCAGGATGGAATGGGCGAGACGCGTCGCCACCTTGCTTATCGCGACGCGCTTTTCGTCCCACTCCCCGAAGGAGCCTTGCACGCAATATCGCGATCCTATCGCCACATCGGCGCGGCCACTGTGCACGGCTTCGAACAATTGGGGCAGAATGGCATCGTCATGCTGCCCATCGCCGTCGATCACGGCCACGATCGGGGCCATGGTCGCCATCATGCCTTCGAGGACAGCGGTGGAAAGCCCCCGGCGGCCCCAGCGGCGCAGGACGCGCACGTCGGGACGGCCTTTGGCTATCTCCTCGATGCTGTTGGCGGTGCCGTCGCTCGACCAGTCATCGACGAACAGGATTTCCGCAGACAGCCCGGAAAGGGATGCATCCAGCCGCGCGAGCAGCCGGGCAATATTGCCCGCCTCATTATAGGTCGGAACGATGACCGCCAATTGATAGCCCGGATTGGCGTTGATCGATTTGAGGTCAATATTCCTGTTGAAAGGCACGAGCATAGAGTCTGTTTCCCTGACTTCGGATCATGGGCCATTCCCGGAAAACCGCTGCGCGCGCGCCATGGCGCCCGCCCGACCTGATCGGAATGCGGCTGCGGTGTTTCTGTCGTCGCTTGTCGTTTCGGAGGGGCCTTAGGGGGGACTTGCCCGAGAGGAGGGGCGGCAGGGTGCCCTTTCCCCGCAAGGCGGCGATGAGCCGGCCGCTGCCCTGCCCTCAATCATCCGGCAACCCGCATGGGGCGGGCAAACCCTGCGCGCGCCCGGATCATGATATATTGCGCTGATATATTCATCGGAATGCAACCCTGAGATGCCGCTCATTCGGACAGGCAAATGGGCCGCCAATGTAGCGGGAGTATTTCAGGGCGCCGACATATGCTGTTACATGCTGTCATTCTCGGAAAACCGCGAACGAAAGGTCGGCAGAGACAGGCGATGGCGCGGCGCATCCCCACGCCCGGGCGGTCGCCGACCGGTCCCTCAAGGGCAGCCGACCGGCGATCATTTCCATTATCCCCCTTACCGGATCGCGCCCGTCACGACCGAGGAGATGAGATTATTGCTCAGGCGGACCAGCAGGGCATCGGTGCCGGACTGCACCCAACGATAGCCGTTCGGCGCGGTCTGGAGCTTATGCGCGCACGGATTGCTGATGACGCGATAGCTGGTCGCCTTGCTGCGATCGAAACGCTCGCCCTGCTTCCACTGATGGGCCTTGGTCGGAGTTTTGGCCGATGTCTTGACCGGAGCCTTCGCCGGGACTTTCGCCTTCTGGGACTGGCCATGGCTGGCCTGCGCCTGCCGCGGCTGGCTGTGTTGGGACTGGCTGTGTTGGGACTGATTGGGCGCCGCCAGAACCGGGGTGGCGATCAGCGAGGATGCCATGATGGCGAGGATGAACTTCTTCATGATGCTTCTCCTTGAAAATCCGTAACGCCCTGTTGGCGTTGAGGAGAAAGTGCATCATGGCTGTCGCCTGAATTTGCCGGGATAGCCGCTAAAGTGTCGCAATTTGTCGCAAGGCGATCCTATGCTGGCAGAACGAGGATCGCCGCCAGCCCGCCCTTTACCGGATCGGCGGGTTCCAGCCGCAACGCGCCGCCATGATTTTCCGCCACGCTGCGGGCGATGGCGAGGCCCAGCCCGACGCCGCCCGTCTCGCGGTTCCGCGATCCCTCCACGCGATAGAAAGGCTCCAGCACGCTGGCCATCTGGTCGGCGGGAATCCCCGGCCCTTCATCCATGACGCGGATTTCGACAGTGGCCGGGGTCTGCGCCACGCTCACCGTCGCGCCGCCGCCATATTTGACGGCATTGTCGAGCAGATTCATCACCGCGCGCCGCAACAGGTCCGGCTGGACCTCGGCGACCACGCGCGCCTGCGTCGCCATGGTGACGGCATGGCCGAGCTCCTGCTGGTCATCGACCAGCGTTTCGACCAGCGCGGCGACATCCATCCGCTTCTTCGGTCCCCTTGCGCGGCCCGACTGCGCCAGCACGAGGATTTCCTCAACCATATCGGTCATCTCGCCGATCTTGGCGATCGCGGCGGTTCGCTCCTCGGGCGGCTCCATCCCCTCGATGCGGATGCGGAGCGAAGCGAGCGGCGTGCGCAGATCATGCCCCAGCGCGCCCAGCATCCGGTCCTTTTCGTCCAGCAGGGCGATGACGCGGCGGTTCATCGCGTTGAACGCCTCGATCGCATGGCGCAAATCCTCCGGCCCGGAAGGCGTCACCATGACCGGCATCTCCCGCCCCCGGAACGCATTGGCGGCGCGGGTCAGGTCGCGCAGGGGCCGCGCCAGCCGCAACGCCGCCCATGCGCTCACCCCGAGCACGATCCCATAAAGCAGCACGGTCGCGGCCGCGAGGCGCAGCGCGAGCCATTCGTCGCGCGGAGGAACCGGCATCCGGCCGACCAGCCATGATCCGTCCTTCTGCTGCATGGAAAGTATCAGCTCTCGCGGGGGCGGCCCCGGCGGGCGCCTCTCCCTATCGCGAATAAAATCGGGATTTTGCGCGAAACCCGCCCTGACCTCCCTTGCGTCCAGCTTCTGGGCGGCGAGCGCAGAGGCAAGGCGCTGTTCGATCTCGCTTTCCCGCGACGCATTGGCGACAGCGCTTTCCGGCCGCAGTGCGAACCGTGCGCCCCGCTGCGAGGAATCCGATAACAGGGCACCGCGCAGGTCGGGCACGGCGGTTTGCAGGTCCGCGGCGATCTGCACGAAGCGCGTGATCGCCGGACCTTCATTCTGCGCCAGGCTGAGCTTTTGCCGCTCATTGAGGATCAGGGTGAAGTTGACAAGCTGCGCCACCAGCAGGGCAAGGCCGAGCACGACGAGCATCTGCGCGGCGAGGCTGCGGGGCAGGAAGCGCCTCATATCTTACGAACGTCCGACGCGAACACATAGCCGCCGCCCCAGACCGTCTTGATGAATTTCGGGTCGGAGGCATCCGCCTCGATCTTGCGGCGCAGGCGGCTGACATGATTGTCGATGCTGCGATCGAACGCGGCCTGTTCCCGGCCCCGGCTGAGATCGAGAAGCTGGTCGCGGGTCAGCACCTTGTGCGGATGCGTCGCGAAGGCGAGCAGGAGATTATATTCACCGGTGGAGAGCGGCACGCTGACGCCATCGGCATCCACCAGTTCCCGGTCGCGCGTGCGCAGCACCCACGAACCGAAGGCATAGCCCTCCGAATCCGGCGCGTGCACGGCATCGATGGAGGAGGAGCGCCGCAACACCGCCTTGATCCGCGCCAGCAGCTCACGCGGGCTGAACGGCTTGGTGACATAATCGTCCGCGCCGATCTCCAGCCCCACGATCCGGTCCATCTCCTCGGCCTTGGCGGTCAGCAGGATGACGGGAATCTGCGTCGTGGCGCGGATGAACCCCGCCAGCGCCAGCCCGTCCTCCCCCGGCATCATGATGTCGAGCAGGACGAGATCGATCGCATGGACGGCCAGCACCGCCCGTGCGGCGGCGGCGTCCTCGGCCTTCGTGACACGCAGATCATTCTTGCCCAGATATTGCGCCAGCGGATCGCGAATATCGCGTTCGTCATCGACGAGCAGGATGTGAGGTTCCCGTTTCATGGCTTTTCAATACGTCCACTGGCGCAATAGGGAAAGACCCCGGAGCGATGGCTCCGGGGCCGGGGAAAACGGCGTCAGCCGATAGAGTTGGCGAGCACCGCGGCGATGACCCCGCTGGCGATGCCGACAAGCACCGCGTCATTGCCCGACTGGACCCAGCGATAACCGCGCGGGGCATCATGCAGCCTGTGGGCGCGGGGATTGTCGATCACCCGATAATTCACCGCCCGGCGGCTGTCGAAGCGCTCGCCCTTCTTCCAGTGCTGCACGCGGACCGGCGCCTGTGCGACATGCCGCTGCTTGCCTGCCTGATGGCGATCCCGTTCCCGCTGCGCCTGCGGGGCGCGGTCATTCTGTTCGACGCGGTGGCGGTCCTGCTGACCCTGCGGATGCGCGGGAGCAGCGAGAACCGGCGTGCTGATCAGCGAAGCGGCAAGGGCGGCGATAACGAACTTCTTCATGGACTTTCTCCTTCATTCAATCCGCCTCCTGGGCGTTGAGGACAAAGTGCATCCCATTTGTCGCCAGGATTTGCGGATTTGAGAGGAAAATTGTCGCAATTTGTCGAAAACGGCTCTGGCCGCGACGATCGGCGAGGGCGGACCTCTTCCAAAAGCGCCGCTTCCGCGGGCCAGAACGCCTGTTCGGCCCGGCCACAAAGAAACCGGGAAGGAAGCAAGAATCATTGCCTCCAACCCGGTCAGGTAACGCCCTCCCCCCAGGGAGAGGAGTAGGGCGAACAATCCTGACGACGCCTCTTCCCGTAGACGAGGATCAGCCCGGCAAGGCGTCGTCCGACATGTCGCGACGGATGGTGCGTTCCGCCCTCACCAGGCGGTAGCGCCGGCATCGACGGGGATATCGGCGCCTGTGACATAGCGTGCCTCGTCGGAGGCGAGCCAGAGGGCGCACCAGCCGATATCCTCCGGTTCGCCCAGACGCTGGAGCA
>Ga0180219_1000293_pt1 | contig 47028 bp, 44 predicted proteins | sample eDN3rd30CBELigMG_FD_151338 | JGI IMG/M metagenome (GOLD analysis project Ga0180219, IMG submission 151338) | Enriched Miracle-Growth compost microbial communities from Emeryville, California, USA - eDNA 3rd pass 30_C BE-Lig MG (version 2)... ... | reverse complement strand
TCCCGCTTTCCGCCGATCGATCTCTATGAGCGGCTGACGAAGGATGCTGAGGTCAGGGCGATGCTGATCGAGGCGGAGATGATGACCAATCCGCGCCTGCGGCAGGAGGCGGGACAGATCAGCCTCGTGGAACCGGAGGACCGCGTGTTCGGACCGGGGGCGACTTATGTGATGGCGCCGTTCGTTCACCTTAATCCCCGAGGGTCCAGGTTTTCCGACGGCAGCTACGGTGTCTATTATGCGGCGAAGGGTTTTGAAACGGCCCTGCATGAAGTCTCGTATCATTTCGGGCTGTATGCGGCGGATGCGGCCGACGATACCCGCTACGAGGACATGCGGGTGCTGGTCGGAGAAATCTCCGAATCCTTTCATGATGTCTCCGCTCTGCCTGATGCCGGCGAAGCGGCACGTATTCTCAGCCCCTCTGACTATACGGCATCTCGGACATTCGCCCGTGCTCTCAGGCAGACGGGGAGCAACGGCATTCTATATCCCAGCGTTCGGCATGCAGGCGGACATTGTATCGGGGCCTTTCGTCCCAGGTTGGTCGGTATTCCGGTGCAGGAACGGCATATCCAGTTCCACTGGGACGGAGCTCGGGTGGCCAGATGGTTCGACTACCAGAGCGCCATCTGGCACGAAATCGCTTCAGACCCGGCGTAATGCTGTCCCGCAGGGCAAAGGCGGTAGCACGCAGAAAGAGAAGCGGATCAAGGCATGGCGGAAACATTCTCTTGCGAAGCGGAGAGTGTTCGGCCTGAAGACGGCTGACTTCGTGAAGCGCCGAGATGCCTGCGTAGCCGAGGGGCCGCAGAGCAGTCTTGCCCCTAACAGGAGCCTGAGAACGCAGTGTTGGTCGCCCTCATTCTCTCAAAATACGAGATACAAACTCTCCAACACCATGTATTACCTTCGTGAGCGAGAGGTGGCAGTTTAATCGGGAACCTCGCCCCAGAAATTGGATGAAAATAAGAGGAGCGATGAACGACCGACTGACAGCGCTGAAACTGTTTGTCCGCGCGGGTCGTGTGGGCAGCTTTTCGAGCGCCGGCCGTGAACTCGGTCTCTCCCAGCCATCGGCCTCGCGCCTCATCGCGGCATTGGAAACCGAGGTTGGCGCCACACTCTTCAGCCGGACAACCCGGGCCGTCACGCTGACGGATGCTGGCGCAGCCTATCTGATCCGAGTGGAGGCGATTCTAGCGGCACTCGACGAGGCCGACCATGAAGCTCGCGGCACGGGAGAGTTGCGAGGAGTGCTTCGTGTCGGCACGCCGATCAGTTTCGGGCTCAGGGAAATCATCCCCCGGCTTCCCGCGTTTATAAAGCAGCATCCGGCGCTGAAGATCGAGTTCAGGGTGACTGACCGCTACCCCGATCTGGTGACTGAGGGCATTGACGTATCGTTCCAGTTTGGCGCTCTTCCCGACTCAAGTGCGACGGTACGTAAACTCATCCACCAGCCGAGGATACTCACGGCCTCTCCAGATTACCTGGAGGAACACGGTACGCCTACGATGCCGTCGGACCTTGCGCAGCACTCGGTGATGATCAGTCCAGCGCACCCCACGCCGACCTTCTCGTTCCGCAAGGACGGGCGTGCTGTATCCGTACGCGTTGACAGTCAACTCTCCATCACCATCAACGAAGGCGCCACGGCAAGCGCCGTGGCCGGCCTGGGGATTGCCGCGTCGAGTGAAACGAGCGTGAGGGCAGAACTCGAGGCTGGCGCCCTCGTGCGGGTGCTCTCCGACTGGGATTTCGGCTCGATGGAAATCAACGCATTGTTCGTGAGCGGAAAGACCATCAAGCCGGCCGCGCGCGCGTTCACGGATTTCCTCATCGGCGAACTCCGCCGCTGACAGCCGAGGGCATTCCCATCGGTTATGGATATGATGACTTTAGAGGGATTGTCTTCGGATTTAATTAGGAAATACAGTTGGTTGAGCGAACGCAGTTGCCGATGTCGACGATGAATTACTCGAAACCGGGACAGGAATCATGGCCAAGCTCCGCGAAGTCGTCGTTGCAAGCGATCCCACCAATCATGGCGCGCTGGTGGGCCATATCGATGAATCCCAGTTTCCCATCGGCGGTCCAGACGGCGTCGGCCACACATCTCCCGGTCCCAATCCTTACGACCTTCTCAGCGCATCTCTCGCGGCGTGTACCGCTTTGACCGTTCGTTTCCAGGCGCGGCGCCAAAAACTTTCGCTGGAGAAGGTGGAAGTGGGCGTCAGCTTCCACCACGGTGCCGAGGGCGAAAGAGATTCGTTCGAACGGACTCTCGTCCTGGGGGGAGACCTCGACGCGCAACAGCGCGCTTTCCTGCTGGAGGCCGCAAATCTTTGCCCCGTCGGCAAAATTCTCGGCATCAGTGCCGATATCGAGACGAGCCTGGATGCTACCACATCCGGCCACGATGTGAGCACTCAGGCCAATTATGAGGATGACCTGGTCGAATTCCAGATTCCGAATATTGATCCGGATTGAGCTCTTCGTGCCGGCGATTAAGCTACACGACCGAGCAGTCGGCGAAAACGACCGCCGCGCGAACAAACGCTGATTTACAACGAGCCGCTTGGTACAAAAGCGCAAAGCTTTTGCGGTACACCGTGCATTGGCCCGGACCTGGCGGCCATTTCGACGAGGGCAGACCAGCTACGGAGGTGATGAATGTCGCGTACTCTCGCAGAAGCCCTTGTCGACGTCCTCGAGGAGGTCGGTGTAAAGCAGATTTTCGGCCTGATCGGGGACTCCCTGAACCCACTGGGCGATGCCGTCCGGCAAAGCAAAATCGACTGGGTCGGCGTCCGGCACGAGGAGGGGGCGGCGCTAGCCGCAGCCGGCCAAGCCAAGCTGACCGGCAGTCTTGCGGTGTGCGCGGGAACGACGGGGCCCGGCAGTACGCACCTCGTCGCAGGTCTCTATGAGGCGGCGCGCGATCATGCGCCCGTCCTGGCGTTGTCAGGGGAAATGCCGCGCCGCCTGAAGGGCATCGACTACCACCAGTCGACGGAGCCGGATCTGCTCTTCCGGGACGTGTCGCTCTACACCCAGACGATCACCGCGCCGGCGCAGGCGCCCGGCGTGATCCACCAGGCGATTGCGTCCGCATATGCAGGCCCGGGGGTTGCGCACCTGACCCTCCCCCAAGATGTGCTGTCCAGCAAGGTCGAGAACGCCGTTCCGAGCGTGGCGACGCTTGGTCCACGCGCTGAAATCGCCCCGGATGAGCATGAGATCGAAGCGGCCGCGCGTCGCATCGACGCGGCAGGCTCGGTCACCATCCTCTGCGGGGCGGGATGCCGCGGCTCGGCCAACCTGCTCCTGGAGCTGTCGGACCATTTGAAGGCGCCGCTCGTTCATACGACCCGCGGTAAGGAAATTATTGCTTATAACGACCCACGCTGGATGGGCGGGCTCGGCATGATCGGCAGCAAGCCTGCCTACAATGCGGTGCAGAACTGCGAACTCCTTCTCATGGCCGGCACAGACTACCCCTATTCGAACTTCCTGCCGGCGCATGGAAACATTATCCAGATCGACGAACGGGCCGCGGTGATAGGCCGGCGCGCTCCGACGGAGATCGGCGTAAGGGGCTCGGTGCGGCCGACACTTGCCGCCCTCTTACACAGAGTGCGGCAGAAAACCGGAAGTGGTTTCTTCGATAAGGTCGCGCATGGCCGCCGCGCCTGGGACAAGCTTCTCGACAAGCAGAGTGACCTCATGCGCAGCCGCGACAGAATCCACCCGCAGGCGGTCGCCCGCATGGTCAGCGATCTCGCCAAAGACGACGCCGTGTTCGTCTTCGACACGGGCCTGAATACGCTGTGGTCGGGCAATTGGCTTCGGCAGAGCGGCAAACAGCGCATTGTCGGTTCTTTCAACAACGCGGCGGTAGGCACGGCGCTTGGACAAGCCAATGGCATACAGGCGCTCGACCGGTCGCGACAGGTGATCGCCCTCACAGGGGACGGCGGTTTTAACATGCTGATGGGCGAATTCCTCACGGCGGTTCACCATCACCTGCCCGTGAAAATCGTGATCTTCGACAATGCAGCTTTCGGGCTCATCACGCTCGAGGCGGAAAGCCTCGGCATTCTTCCGTTCCGCGAGGCAATCGAATTCACCAATCCGGATTACGCGGCACTAGCGCGCTCCTGCGGTGCGCAGGGTTTCACGGTACGCGATCCGGCGTTGCTGGAATCGACCTTGGCCGAAGCGTTCGCGTGTCCAGGCCCTGCGATCGTCGGGTGCAGCGTCGTGCCTGACGAGATGCCGAATCTGCCCCACATCGAGCTCGAGCAGGTTGGCGGCTATACCGTCGCGAAAGTCAAGGAAGCGATAGCCGCCGTCACGGGAGGCTGACGGCCAGGCAGCTTCCCCGGTCGTCTCACGCAAAAGAACCGGGAAGGCTCTACCGCTCGCTCCAATAACAGGTTAATCAAGCGGTCAGCCTCTCAGAAAGTGAGAAAAGATGGATCGGCTGGAAGCAATGGAATATTTCGTCGCCGCGGTTGAGGCCGGGAGCTTCTCGGCGGCGGGGCGCCAATTGAATGTCCCCCTTCCCACGGTCAGTCGTAAGGTTGCCGATCTCGAGGCCCATCTCAACACTCAGCTCCTGGTCCGCTCGACCCGAAAGCTGGCGCTGACAGAGGCGGGGACCTCCTATCTGGCCGCATGCAAGCGCATCCTCGATCAGGTCAGTGAAGCTGAATCCCAGGCTGCCGGGGAGCATGTCACGCCACGTGGCACTCTTACCATCACGGCGCCCGTCGTCTTCGGCCGGCTCTATGTCGTTCCGGTCGTGACCGCGTTTCTAGCCAGATTTCCGCAGATAAATGTCTATTTGACACTGTCGGACCATATGCTTGACCTCGTTGATGAGCGTGTCGATCTGGCCATTCGGACGGGGATGTTGCCTGATAGTACGCTTATCGCGACCAAGGTCGGCGAAATTCGCCGCGTCGTCTGTGGGAGTCCCACCTATTTCTCGGCGCATGGAACGCCAGAGGGATTGGACGATCTGGCCAGGCATATGTGCGTGACCTACACAGCGCTTGCTTCAGGAAATACCTGGATTTTCAACCCTCGAGACGGCAAGCCGAGCCGGGCGGTCCGCCCTCGATGCCGATTGAAGATCAATACCGCCGAAGCGGCGATAGACGCTGCCATCGCCGGTGTTGGCGTTACCAACGTCCTATCGTTTCAAGTCGTCAAACCGGTCTCCGAGGGCAAGCTGTCCATTGTTCTCCAGGACTTTGAGCCCGAACCGATCCCGGTTCATATCGTTCACACCCGGCAGACGCTTCTGCCGTTGAAAATTCGCCTCTTCGTGGACTTCGCCGTTTCGATTCTGCGAAAGTCCTTGAACCACGATCTGGCAAAGCTGAGATAAGCTTGTATAAGGGTGCGAGCCCGAGATCGGCGCCGCGCGATCGGGTCTCGCCCATGTCGTATGAGAATATGTATAATTTGCGTTTCAGCACTACGGCCATAGTGCAGCTATCCCCAGGTCGATATGTGGGCGGCTGAAGACGGTGAGGATTACTACAATGCGACTCCAGGATGAACTCGATGCGCTAAGAGCCAGATGTCATGAAACAACCCCTCCATCTGTTTGGCGCGCTCGTCAGAATGCCATTGACGACCTGGTTTCCTCTGGCCTTGCCGAAAGAGCTGTTCATGCCGGAGATCGCGCTCCCGAGTTCAAGCTGCGCGATTCCGCCGGCCAAACGATTTCATCCCATGCCGTCTTGAACAGCGGACCCATTCTCATTGCCTTTTACAGAGGGGGATGGTGCCCCTATTGCACTCTCGATTTGCGCGCGATCCAGGCTGTTGCGCAGGAGCTCCGCTCATCGGGCCTGTCAATCTTCGCCATTTCTCAGCAATCCGAGCGCGAGAGCCGTTCCACCGAGCGCATGAATGACTTGTCGTTCCCCAGTCTTGTCGACCGTGGCGGGAAGATCGCGCGCGCCTTCGGCCTGCGTTGGAAGCTGCCCCGTGATCTGCGCGCCGTTGAAATGGAAAGCGGTCTCGACCTTGCCGCTATGAATGGTGAGGCGAGCTGGACCCTGACGATGCCGGCCCGATACATCATAAGCCCGGACGGGATCGTCGAATACGCCGATGTCAGCGCCGACTACACCAGACGCTGTGACCCGACCGACCTCTTTCCCATCCTTCACCATATCCGCACACACCTGGCGCACTGATCCCCAGGCTCATCGGTTCTGGTTTCCAGAAAGCGTGTCCGTGCGTCCAAGGGTATCTGATGCGGGTTTCATCACGTCCGCACCAGTGGCACCCTGGTTTCAGGAGGCATGGGCCCTGCACGCCATGGCGTGCTCAGCAGTGAGGCGGTGACCATCCAATGGAGCTTCATCAGGTTCGGTATTTTCTGGCTCTCGCAAGCACGCTGAACTTCACGCGTGCCGCGGAGATGTGCAACGTCACGCAACCGGCGCTCACCAAAGGTGTGCAGAAGCTCGAGCAGGAACTGGGCGGTGAACTGATCTACCGTGAGCGTCAATTCACCCATCTTTCCGATTTGGGGAAGGCGGTGCTGCCGATGCTCGAACGGGCGCTTGCATCAACTGAATCCGTTCGAGACCTCGCGCGGGAGTTTCAGCAAAAACAGGTGGCGCCGTTGGCCCTCGGTCTCGCCCCGTCCGTTTCCGCGTCGCTCGTTCTCGAGCCGATCGCCGAGGTTGGCAAGTTCGTCCCCGGTGTTCATGTCGAGCTTCGCGAAGAGCCCGCGGGCCGTCTCGTTGAGCTTTTGCTGGAAGGCGAGTTGAATGCCGCCCTGGTCGGTGATCTGGAAGATATGCCGGAACGCATCGATGGTTGGGTGCTCTTCGCCGAGCGCTATGTCGCCGTTCTTGCCGCGTCGCATCACCTGGCGAACCTCCCTGAAATCGGGCTTGACGCCCTTCACGAAGCGACCATTCTGGATCGCGCCAATTGCGACGTGGCTTCCAGGTTCCGGCATCTCCTGTTTCCCGACGCGCCACCGCACTACAATCATCGCAGCGATCGGGACTTGCATCTGCAGCATCTGGCCGCCGCCGGATTTGGAATCCTCCTCGCGCCTGAACATATGCCCCGGCTCCCGTCCCTGAAGGCTCTGCCGATCGAAGGCGATCCTATATGGCGGGAAGTCCGCCTTCTCGCCGTTCAGGGCCGTCGTTACTCACCGGCGCTTGACGCTTTCGTAAAGGTCGCGCGGCGGCATGACTGGTCCCCTCATATGGGATTGCCTCTGCAAACGCGGCGTCACAGCCATCTCCAGGCGGCCGGCATGTCCGCGTGACATGCAAGATCGCGAGCTCTAGAAAAAGACCAAACTCCCACAATGGAATGAGGATTGCCGTGCACCGTTTTCCACATCCTGTCTTTGTCGCCGCCGGGCTGCGCACCCCTTTTGGACGCGGAGGAGGGGCTCTTGCCGGCTACGATGCCATCGGCCTGTCGGTTCCGATCGTCCAGGCCATGGCCGATCGTGCCAAACCCGACCTGGTGGTCTGGGGAAGCGTGATCCCCAACCTCGGCTGGAGCAACATCGCGCGTGAAGTCTGGCTCGACGCGAATCTCGACCCCAGCGTTCCCGCATTCTCCGTCGTCCTTGCCTGTTCGACCAGCATGACTGCGGCGTTCGCTGCCGCCGGTATGCTCGGCGGTGGGAGCGACCTCACCATGGTCGGGGGTGCGGAAGTGATGAGCCGCCCGCCGATCGCGCTGACAGCCGAGGCATCGAAACGGCTGACCGATCTGTTCGGGCACGATCCCGCCGCCGCCCTGGCCGCGCTGCGGGCCCTCGAACCGCAAAACTATGTGCTTCCCACCAAGGGATGGGCCAACCGCATCACCGGGCGCACCATGGGCGATCATATGGAGGAGACCGCGAAGGCGTGGCATATCGGCCGCGAGGCGCAGGATGCCTGGGCGCTCAAGAGCCACCAGCGCGCCGTTGCCGGATGGAACAACGGGTTCTTCGATGATCTCGTCCTTACGCTGCCCGAGCTTGAGCGTGATGCCAATCCACGCGCCGACACGTCGGCCGGGAAGCTCGCCGCGCTCAAGCTTGCGTTTGACAAGACGAGCGGGCAGGGAACGCTCACCGCCGGCAATTCGTCACCCATCACGGACGGAGCTGCCGGCTGCTGGATCGCCAACGAAGCCGGCCTCGCCCGGCTGCCGGCGAACACGCCCTTCCTGCGCCTGGTCGATTACGAGATAGCCGCGGTCGACCATCATACCGAAGGCCTGTTGATGGCGCCTTCCTATGCGATTCCCCGTTTGCTCGCCCGTCACGGCCTGCGCTTTGACAACATAGACCTCTGGGAGATTCACGAAGCATTTGCCGCCCAGGTGCTGGCAAACGTCGCGGCCATCGAGCGAGACGGTTGGATCCGGTCGAAGACCGGCATCGACATGGATTTCGGTTCTTTCCCCTGGGATCGGGTCAATCCCAATGGCGGGTCTGTCGCCATTGGCCACCCCTTCGCCGCAACGGGGGCGCGAGACCTGAGCCAGGCGGTAAAGGAGCTTTGGCCGCGCCCTGTGGGATCGCGCGCCATCATCAGCGTCTGCGCCGATGGCGGCCAGGGGACCGTGGCCCTGCTTGAGCGGGTTTGACCGTCCTACGTTGACGGCATCAACTTGATAACCACTGGTATTTGGACCGCCGGGTTTCCCGGTCGTATTGTCAATGTCCTGCAAGGAATTTGAAAAAACGGCGGCATTCCAGACACGAGGAGTCGGCAATGAAGGCGATAGTGGTGACGGACCAGTCTGCGGGAACGGCGGGGATGACGCTGGTGGAGCGGCCCGAACCGCACGCCGCGATAAATGATGTCATTGTCCAGATTTATGCCTCCGGATTCGTCGGGACCGAGTTGGGATGGCCATCGACCTGGGTCGATCGCACTGGTCGTGACCGGACACCATCGATACCCGGGCACGAACTGGCGGGAGTGGTCACCGCTCTCGGTTATGGCGCGACGGGGCTGTCGCTGGGACAGCGGGTGTTCGGGCTCGCCGACTGGCATCGCGACGGGACACTGGCGGAATATGTCGCCATAGAAGCGCGCAACCTTGCGCCTCTGCCGGGCGATATCGACTTCACGGTCGGCGCCAGCCTGCCGATCTCGGGGCTAACCGCGTGGCAGGGCCTGTTCGAGCATGGCCGCCTTCGAGCGGGACAGAGCGTCATCGCGCATGGCGCGGCCGGAGCGGTCGGGTCGATGGTCACGCAGCTTGCGAAGGAGGCCGGCGCCCACGTCATCGGTACCGGGCGCGCCGCCGACCGCCAGGCGGCGCTCGACTTCGGTGCCAATGAGTTCGTCGACCTCGACAATGAGGTTCTGGAGGATATCGGCGGTGTCGATCTCGTATTCGACCTCATCGGCGGAGATATCGGGAAACGGTCGGCACGCCTGGTTCGTGCCGGAGGAACGCTGGTATCCATCGTGGGGCCATCCGAAGAGAGGCCCGCCGACGGTCTTGCGATCGACTTCGTCGTTGAGGCCGATCGCGCCCAATTGGGTGAGATCGTCCAGCGCGTGCGGAATAGAAGGCTGCGGACGAATATCGGCACCGTTGCATCCTTGGACGACGCCGTCGCCGCCTTCAACCCGACCGAGCGGCATCCGGGGAAGACGATCATTCGCGTTCAACCGTGAAACGCGGAGATGCGGCCAAACGGCATTTTGCACATGCGTTGAAAGGTGGGAGGAATGGCGGTCGCGACATGGAGCGGGGCAGTGATAGCGGAATCGGACAGGACCTTTGTCATTGAAGGCAATCACTACTTCCCACCCGACTCCGTCAAGAAGCAATATCTTCGGCCGAGTACGACGACCAGCCGGTGTCCGTGGAAGGGCCTCGCAAACTACTATTCGCTGACCGTCGATGGCGAAACCAATGAAGATGCCGCATGGTATTATGCCACGCCTTCAACCGCCGTACCGGAAATCAAGGACTACATCGCATTCTGGAAAGGCGTGGATGTCAGGTAATCGCCCGAGCGGTCATGCATGACGGCAGTGCGTTTCGCTTTTGCCCGATAGTCCGATGGGTCCGTCCCGTAATGCTTTCGGAAGGTGCGTGTGAAGCTGCTGCGGCTTTGATACCCTGCCTGGAGTGCAACCTGTTCGATGGAAAGGGCATTGGCAGCCAATAAGCTTGCCGCATGCCGCATGCGAAGGCGCCTCAGGACGGACATCGGCGGTTCACCGAACGCGGCCGAGAACCTCGACATGAACGCGGAACGGCTCAACCCGACCGATCTGCACAGGGCCTGAACGCTGAGTTCCCCTGCCGGGCGCGACACCATTTCAGCAAACGCGTGCGCAATCGGCGGATCTTTCAGAAGCGAAAAGCGCTCCACCCAGGCGTTTTCCGAAGTGAGACTGCGGCGAAGCAGCGCCAGCAATACGAGCTTAAACAGCGCTGAGGCCATCGGGCCTCCGCCGATCTCGCGTACGGTAAGTTCAACCATTGCATAGCTCATAAGCCGGTCGAGCTGGTCATACGCGTCAAAGGGTTCGACGACCGGCGAAGCGAGCGACGCAAAGAGATCAAGCCCCGGGCCATAAATTGCATGAAAGCATCCGGAGATGAGCGAAAATGACGGGCCGCCCCCACCTATCTCATAACGGCGCGCCGAGCCGGGAACAAAGTTGTTTTTCCTGATGGTCCCGATGCCGAAACGGGACCGACTGAATGATGAACTAGCGGCGACGATGTCGATTGACCTATTCGCTGGCGCCACGACAAGCGTGTGCGGGACCAGTTCAACCGCCGCTTCGCCTTCGATTACGATCACGCCGGAGCCCTTGAGGCCATAATGCACGGTCGGCAGGGCGGCTCGCTCCATATGGAGGCAGGCGCCAGTGGCGAACAGGCACTCGGACAGACGGACCGATGCCACTTCCATTGTCCCCATCAGTTTATCGAGATCAACGCGCGATATTCGCCAAAGTGGCTCGCCTGCCATGTCCTTAAAGCCTTGTGGTGCATGGGCTCACATCAGCTCGACGGCCGGACACCTGGAACCTGACATCCGACATGCACGCTCCAGCCCGGCTGGATGATCGAGCATCAGTATTTGCCATCGCCCTCGGCGATGGCTCATGGAGAATCGCCCAGATGTGTGGCTTGGTGTAGCCCCGCAAGCCAAATAAGATTTATTCCGCCTGGACATGAATCCGCTGCAATCGGGCAGGCTGACAGCTCAATGGCGAATGAGTCCGAACAGGCCGAATAGCCCGTCCGCATCCTGCCAAGTTTTGGCAATTCTCCATCCGCCGGAGCGGACAAGCCGCTCGAAGCTCTCCTCGGTATATTTCCGGGAGCTCTCGGTGTGGATGGTTTCCGATACTTTGAAATGGAACGTCCGCATACCGATGGTGACGCGCTGATCGCACAGGCTGACCAGGTGCATCTCCACGGCGTGCTCGCTCTCGCTCCACTGTGCCACATGCTTGAACTGCTCCAGACGGAAGTCGCTGCCCAGTTCGGTATTGATCCGCTAGAGGAGATTGAGGTTGAAAGCGGCCGTCACACCCGTGCTGTCGTCGTAGGCACGCAAGAGCATGTCGATATCCTTCTGGAGATCGACACCGATGATGGCGCGTCCATCGTCGCCCAGGTGCCGCCCCATCTGCTCGAGCAGGGCCTTCGCCTCGCCCGCATTCATATTCCCATCGTCGAACCGGGGAAAAATCCAGTCATGGCACCACCCTGGCCACCAAATGGCACGTCGAATACATCCAGGAAATTGCACTCGATGGGATGCAGCAAAAGCGACGGGAAATGCGAAGCAATCCTTTTTGAGGTTTCCGCAAGAAGGACGCCGTCGATATCGATCGGCACGTAGCCGCGCGGGTCACGCAGCCCGGCAAGGACAAGCTCGGTCTTGATGCCGGCCCCTGCGCCATATTCGACGAGAATGGCATCAGGTCCGACAAAATCGGCAATGTCCCTCCGCCGGCCTCGCAGGATCGATGTTTCAGTCCGCGCGAGGTAATACTCGTCAAGTGCGGTTATCTCTTCGAAAAGCGCAGATCCACGTTCGTCATATAACCAGCGGCTTGGCAATGTCTTCGTGCGGGCGGATAAGCCGGCAACAACATCTCGGGCAAACGCATTTTCAATAAGATCGATGCTGTTGTTCATATGAGCATGGCTTCCGCTTTCGGTAACAAGGCAGGTTTTCTCCATGGCAGACCCGCAGCCGATATCGCCACCGTAGACTATTGGCTGACACAGCGAGTCCCCAATGCGTCTCCAATCGTCCGCAGGGGTTGGTGAGGGGAACAGGAATTGCATCGCACAAGAAGTCGCATCGCGGGGCGTGGCACCATGCCGACGATACCCAATGTCAATCGAAAGCATGGCGAAACGGAATTTCCAATTCCATCCGGCTCACCTGATGCTGTCATCGCCGCACACTGGCGCGTGGCGGACCCGGCATAATGGAGACCGGTATGGCCCTTTCGATATACGATGCCACAGTCCCCGTGATGCTCCACGGTCTCGCGATCATGGACGACTATCTGGATCACGCTCAGAAGCTGGAGCGCTGCGGGGCCCTTGATCCGGGAAGCGTCCTCGCCGTCCGGCTCGCTCCCGACATGCTGACATTCGGTGAACAATTCGCGGTCAATTGCGAAAAGGTCGAGTTGCACCTAAGCAAGCTCATGGAGCGAAAATGGCCGACCCGGAGGATTATCGCGATGATCTACCCCGCCCTGCAGGGGCGTCTAATGGAAACCCGGAGCTTCCTGCAAGCCATCCAGCCCGAAGAGCTGGCCGCCGCACAGACCCATATCTATCAATTGACGCCGGTGGTCGCGCAAGGCTGGTTCGGTGGTGACGATTACATCCGACACGTCGTACTGGCGGATTTCTTTTTCCATATCGCGGTCGCGCACGCGATTCTGCGATATCTCGGCGCGCCGATAGGAAAGAAGGACTATCTGGGGCACCTCACGCCCCGCAGCGCAGGCGACTATTCCTGAAGGCGGGCGGCGCCTGGCAGGCTCCACATCCGTTGGCGAGACGGCAAGTCCGGCTATGCGACCTCTTCGATCAAAAGCGTCCGCCCATTGAACGTGACGGTCTCGCCGGCCCGGGCACCTTCGATGGCTTCGAAGATCGGAGCCATCGTGGAAATCCCCATAACCTCCCGGCCATCGCAAGTGAACTTGCCGGTGGAGACGGCAATCATGAAATATCGGCCGGAAAGCCGTATAAGTGCGCCTTCGGTAACAGCCGACTTTGGCCCGAAATCGACCTTTCTCAACTTGTCCAGCTTGTTGGTGTGATCGTGAAGCGTATCGTCCAGGGCTTCGGAAAAATCGCTGGCGATCTCGGCCTGGGCCTGTTCGTCGTTTTCGATCGGTTCGCTTCGGTCGAGCCGGGCATCGGCGACATAGTCGAAATACTTTTCGCGGGCACTTTGGAGGGTCGCACCCTCAAGCGAAAGCATCGTCTCTTTGATGATGTTCTTGTCCATTGCTATCTCCCCTGAGGTTGTCGTTCCATTCGATGCGCCACAGCTTCCTTAATCCGTTCACCGCCGGGGGCAGCCTTCATGAATTCGCTGTCACCTGCAGCCCGCGTTGCACCGCCGGACGCGCCAAGCCCCGGTCCAGCCAAGCCTGTACATGAAGAAAGCGATCAAAGCCGACGAGTTCGCGCGCCTCGTAAAAGCCGATCAGATTGCGCACCCAGCCCAGAAGCGAAATATCGGCGATGCTGTAGTTAGTGCCCATCACCCAGTCGCGGCCCGCGAGCCGTTCATCGAGGACACCAAGCAGCCGCGCGGATTCGCTCGCGTAACGGTCACGCGGGCGCTTGTCTTCATATGCCTTGCCGGCGAACTTGTTGAAGAAGCCGACCTGGCCGAACATCGGCCCCACACTGCCCATCTGCCACATCACCCATTGGATGGTTTCGTAGCGGGCATTCGGATCGGCCGAGATGAATTGGCTTGTTTTGTCGGCCAGATAAAGGAGGATCGCACCCGATTCGAACAGCGCGAGCGGCGTGCCGCCCGGCCCGGCAGGGTCGTAGATTGCGGGAATTTTGCCGTTGGGATTGAGCGCCAGAAAGGCCGGATCGTGGCTTTCGTTCGCCATGATGTCGATGCGGTGCGGCTCGTAGGCGAGGCCCGTTTCCTCAAGCATGATGCCGGCCTTCACCCCATTGGGCGTCGGCGCGGAAAAGAGCTGAAGGCGATCGGGATGTTGCGCCGGCCATCGCGTGAAAATCGGATGATTGAGCGTCATCTTCTCCCTCTTGGGTGAGCAGGCCGAATTGTACTGGAACATCGTCGACCCTGAATGCACGCAGAAATGATAACCACACTCCAAAAGGGACGATAATCCACGAGAAGAAAAGAGGCTATCGCAGTAAGAGCGGCCCAATCATCGATGACGTGTTCCGTCTATTGATGGAGAGCCGGATAGCCGCTCGTATAGATCCAGTCTGACGTTTTCGCCGGTACGTGACAGGACTGACAGTCCTTCCTGTAGTCGGTGGATGTGGTCTTCACGGGATCTTTTGCGTCGAACCATGACCAACCCCAGCCGTCACCCCAAAGCTTGTTTTCCGGAAATCGTCCGGCTGTGTCTTTCACCATGACGAACCAGCCGGCGAGGCTGCCGGCACTGCTTACGGTTCCGGTCGTCATGGAATTGGTCGTTGTATTGAACGCTTCCTTGACGAGAACGGTGCCGTCGGGAAATCGGCCATCCTTGCGATAGGCAGCGATGGTTCCAGGCGATGCATAGACCACGTGCAACTGCTCGGAGCCCGGACCGGCCTCTTTGGCCACGGCCCAGTTGCCCAGCATCTCGAAAGCGGTCCGATAGTCGGAAGGCACATGCAGATTTCCATGATCGTCGACAATGGTCGCTGCCGTTCCCTCATATTGTGACCGGGTATTGACTTGCCCGTGGGCGGTGACGGCGCCAATTACGGTCGCCCCCGCCAGGGCAATACCCAAGATACCGACGATCCTCATGGCACTATTCCCTATATTGATGAACCGCTAGCGTTCGTTGACGATTTCAGTTGTCCAGCATCGGATAGAACTGCGTCCACACGTCATCCTTTTTTGCGCTCGCCATGTGGCAGAAAGCGCATTCGGATTTAGGCTGCACCTTGGCCGTCTTCGCTTTTGGTTCATAATGGTGGAAGTTGTAGTAGCCCCAGCCTCCGGTGGCGGCATAGCGCTTGCTGTCTTTCACCGTTACATCCGCCCCATTGAACGGCCCGGGAAAATAGCCCCTGCCGGAAGGCTCAGTGCGGGATCCATCCGGATTTTCCCCTTTCAGCGTCAGTTGCAGTTCCTTGAAGAAGATCGTTCCCTCCGGGAATTCACCCGTCTTCTTGTAGATTTCGTATGAGCCGGGTTCGATATAGACGTTGTGAAATTCGGGAAAATTGGCCGTCCCGCCATTGAGTGCATTGGGAGTGAGTGGCGACCCGACAAATACCCAATGGCGCCAATTCTTCGGCAGGATCAGGTCGCCCGATGCGGTGTACTCGGGGAGATAGCGCTTCGTCGCCGGTGCGCTGCCGTCATTCGATGCCGACTGAGCGAATACGCCCGTCGCACCTGCTATGGCAATAGCGCCGCAAACCATTCCAGCGATTAGTAGTTTATTACGCATACCTCTTTCTCCCCAGTATTGAGTGATATCCGTCCACGTCGTCCATGCAAAACCCGCAAGGACCCGCGACAAGGACGCTCAATCGTTGCCGCGCGGGCAAACGTTTTCCAATGCACTCTGGGCATGGTTTTCATAGCGGTGTGGAATGTTTGCGACGGTGCTTGCGACCATACGCGCGTCGATAACGATCACCTATCGATTCCATGGCGAAAAGTGATTTCCCTCGCCGAGGGTTCTGCCGCCACGCTGTGGCTAGGATGCCATGAGCCAGCCCTACAAGAGACGGCAGGTGATCGTGCCTTAGGTCAAAGTCGGCGAGTATGTCGCCACGAAGCGAACAGCGCTCTCTATGACATCAACGCGAATGCACACTCCGAACCCAACGGCCCCCAAATCCATGATGGACAGGCGGCCCGGGTGTCCGGCTGGCTCATAACAGGAGATGATAAGAATATGGCGAGCACGGTCGTGGCGAATGGTAAGGAGGCCGCCTATTTCGGTGTGTCGGCCGAAGACGACTATGGCTATGCGCAGGCGATCAAGATCGGCAACACGATTTATGTGTCCGGCCAACTCAGCCAGGACGACAAGGGAGCCATGATCGCGCCCGCGGCGCTCGATAAATCCGGCAAGCCGGCTAACTTTTCGATGATGGAAGAGCAGATGCGGGTGACCTACGTCAATGCTGCGGAGATCTTGGCACATTTCGGGGCCACCCTCGACCATGTAGTGGAAGAGACGCTCTATGTCCTCGATGTCGATGCGGCGTTTGCGGCAGCAGGCAAGGTGCGCAAGGAAGCCTATGCCACGGCGTGGCCGCAGTGCGCCAGCAGTCTTATCGGCGTGTCAAGGCTGGCCTTTCCCGAGCAGCTCATCGAAATCGCTTTCAAGGCTGTGCTGACTCCGGAATAGATGGATGGCACCAAGCGAACAAATCGGAAGCAACTGATCCGAACGGAGAGCACCATGATCCGCTTCTATTTTCATCCGGCCCCAAACCCTATGAAAGTCGCGCTCTTTCTGGAAGAGACCGGCCTGCCTTATGATGCCATCCCGCTCGACACCAGCAAAGGCTGCCAGCACGCACTTTCGTTTCGGACGATCAATCCGAACGGCAAGGTTCCTGCCATCGTCGATACCGAAGGATCCGGCGGCCGCGAGACGCGAGTTTTCGATTCCACCGCGATCCTCATTTACCTCGCCGAGAAGGCTGGCGCGCTTCTGGGTGCGCCCGAAGATCGGCCGGAGCTGCTCTCCTGGCTCCTGTTCATTGCTTCCGGCCTCGGGCCGTTCTCGGGCCAGGCTGTCCATTTCCAGTTCGCGGCACCTGAGGGGCTTGATTATGCGGTGAACCGATACCGCCGCGAAGCCGAGCGCCACTACCAGGTGTTGAACGACCATCTCGAAGGGCGCGCCTACATCGTCGGTGAGACTTACACCATCGCCGACATCTCGGCTTGGGGTTGGCTCGACCGGGCATCACGCGTGCTCAAGGGCGACGAAGATCCGCTCGCGTCGTTCCCGAACCTCAAACGCCTGTTCGAGACAGTCGATGCGCGGCCAGCGGTCGCGCGCGCACGCGACATCGGCAAAGACTATCCCTTCAAACGGATAAACGACGAGGAGACCAAGCGAGCACTCTTCCCGTCGAATTACCCGCCTGTGGCGTAAGCGAGGAGTGCAATTGCGATGCTGCAAAATAACGACGTCTTCCCCCCGCTCAGCTTTGCCCGCGCTGGCGGCGGCGAGGTCCGGTTGCCTCACGATCTGGCCGGTGGCTTCGGGGTGATCCTCTTTCACCGCGGTTCCTGGTGCCCTTACTGCAACGCCCAGCTTGCCGCATTTTCGCGAGCCGCCGACAAATTCGCCGCAGAGGACATGAAAATCGTCTCGGTATCGGTGGATGATCGGGAAAAGACAGAGGCGCTCGTTGAGAAATACAAGCTCGGGTTCCCCGTTGCCTACGGCGCCGATGCGCGTGCGGTGTCCGCCGTCACCGGCGCCTTTATCAATGACGACCCTGCATACCTTCAGGCAACCGGCTTCGTCGTCAACCCCGAAGGCCGGATCGTGACCGCCGTCTATTCGACCGGCGCAATCGGCCGTCTGCTGCCCGATGATGTTCTGGGTTTTGTCCACTACCTCAAATCGTCGACAAAGAGGCGAGGGCCACAGCCCATAACGCAAACAAGCTGAGCGCTTCATCGATTGGACACTTCCGGATCGAATATCCATATTTCCTGGCAGAACTTCGAAGGAGAAATCCATGGCGACGTATAAAAGAACGGAAGCCGCGATCGCTAAGCTGTCGCCCGAGCAGTATCGGGTGACGCAAGAGAATGCGACCGAGCGTCCGGGAACAGGCCCGCTTCTTCATAACAAGGAACCGGGCATCTATGTCGACATCGTCTCGGGCGAACCACTGTTCGCATCGTCGGACAAATTTGAGTCCGGCTGCGGGTGGCCGAGCTTCACCAAGCCAATCGAGCCCGCGCACGTGAATGAGCTGCGCGACACCAGCCATGGCATGATCCGCACGGAAGTGCGTTCCACGCACGGCGACAGCCATCTCGGTCACGTTTTTCCTGACGGGCCGAGGGATCGCGGTGGCCTGCGCTACTGCATCAATTCGGCGTCGCTGCGCTTCGTGCCCCGCGATCAGATGGTGGAGCAGGGCTACGGAGACTATCTTGACCAGGTGGAGGACATCCAATGACGACGGAACGCGCCGTTCTCGCCGGTGCTCCCGGAAGAGGCGTCGGTTGGGCGAAGGCTTGTGGGAGGAAAGAGAAAGGAGCTTCCCGCCGTCGACCGTGACCAGTTGATTTTGACCTTCTAAGACTGCCGGAGGGGTCACCAACTGACCCGATATTGCCCTGGATGCTGTAGCTGTCACCGAAATGTCGCAGGTTCGTATTGGTGGAGACTTCAGCATAGAGGGAATAGCGGTCGTCCGACCAGTTGTAGGCGTAGCCATAGCCGAGGCCGCTCTCGCGCCGTTCGTGCCTCCGGGACTTCCGCAAGCCGTCGCCGGGAACGATGCCGCCGGGACGCGGTAACCTCGAACAGCGACGACGCGGCACCCAGACGTTGGGCGGCGCCGGCTGATCCGTTCATATGGAAAAGGAAGACATCAGACATGCGATTTGCCCCGGCAAGCCGAAATACCAGGTTCGCGACCGGCGACTCAGTGAAGCCGAATACCGGGTTCTGGGCGGCATCCTCCGGGAGGCGCTGGAGAGCGACCACTACCGCATACACGCTGACATCCTCCGGCTTATCGCGCTGACTGGCTGCCGGCACGGTGAATCGTCAATCTCAAATGGAGCGAGGTCGATCTTCAGGGAAGCTGTCTGCGGCTGGTCGACAGCAAGGAGGGCTCATCGGTTCGTCCAGTTGGCTTACCTGTCATCGAATATTTAGAGAAGGAACGGCCACAGAGATCTGGAACCTATGTCTTTCCAGGTCAGGGCATCGACAATGCGCTCGGTAATTTCCCGCAGAGTTGGAAGAAGCTGTTCAAGGACACTCCACTTTGGGATGTGACACCTCATGTTCTGCGGCATAGTTCGCGAGCATCGCGAACGATCTCGGCTTCACCGGAATCACGATCGCAGCACTGATCGGCCATGCCAAGGGAAGATCCCATTCTCCCATATTCGCGCCGGTCGTGCAGTACTACGCCGACGAAGGCGCTACCGGACGAGCGGCGCATCATGATGGGCGTGTCGGCCGGCTCCCGTGACACGGCGAAGGCAGGGGATGGTCTGGTAGCAAGGGTGGGCGTGGGACCTGCGGGTAAAGAGGGCTACGAGGTGGAATTGGCCCGGTTGCGGGATGGGACGAGGCTTGGATTTCCCACTTCCTCGGCATATTCGTCTATCGGATAGGGCCGGCCCACCAGGTAGCCCTGGACTTCGGTGCAGTGTTCCTGTTTCAGGAACTCCAGCTGGGTCGCCGTCTCTACGCCCTCGGCGGTTATGTCCATCGACAGCCCACTGCCCAGTCCGATGATGGCGCGGATGATGGCCGCCGACTGGGAGTTCTCCCGGACATTGGACACGAAGGACTTGTCAATCTTGATCTTGTCGAAAGGGAACGACTGCAGGTAGCTGAGCGATGAATAGCCCGTGCCGAAATCGTCCATGGCGATGCGCACGCCAAGCGCCTTCAGCCGTCTCAGGATGGAGGTCGCGCGGGACAGATCGTCGAACAGCACGCCTTCCGTGATCTCCAGTTCCAGGCGGTTTGGAGACAGGCCCGTTTCCAGCAGAACCGTATGCACGAGATTGACGATATCGCCATACTGGAACTGCACGGGGGAGAGGTTGACCGCGATATGCAGCGGCTTTTGCCAGGAGGCGGCCTCCTTGCAGGCTTCTCGCAGTACCCATTCGCCGATAGACAGAATCAGCCCGCTGTCTTCAGCGAGGGGGATGAACTGATCTGGCGGGACCATGCCCCGCTTCGGATGATACCAGCGCGCCAGCGCTTCAAAGCCGACGATTTCCCCGGACATCATGGACTGCGGCTGGTAATGCAACAGAATCTCGTTATGGGCTAGTGCGGACCTGAGATCCCGCTCCATGCTGCGGCGGTCCCGCAGCCGCCTGTCCATTTCCGGCTCGAACACACGGAAGACCCCGCGGCCGTCGGCCTTGGCGCGATAGAGCGCGGCGTCGGCATTGGCCAAAAGGGTGGCGGCATCGAGACCATCTTCGGGAAAGAAGGCGATGCCGATGCTCATCCCCACCTGCAGCGGATTGCCCTCGATTTCGATATCGCCGGCGACACATTCCAGAAGCCGGTCCGCCAAGGCCGCCGTGGCCGCCGGCTGGGAGCCGCTGGTCGCGATCAGCGTAAACTCGTCGCCGCCCACCCGGGCGACGAAGGCGCCATCTGCCGCGTCCACCACGCGCCTCGATACCTCCTGAAGGAGCGCATCCCCGGCGGCATGGCCAAACACGTCGTTGATGCCCTTGAAGCGGTCCAGGTCGAAGCAGAGAACAGCAAAGCTTTCCGACTTGGCCTGCGCGCGCTCCAGGGTGAATTCAAGGCGATCGTTGAATGCCAGGCGATTGGGCAGGTCGGTGAGCGCGTCGTGATTGGCCAGGTGCGCGATGCGCGCGGCGGCGCGTTTCTGCTCAGTGATATCCTCGGCGACCCCGAGCAGATATTTGGAGGCACCATCGGCACTCTCCACGGCCAGCCGTTTGGTCAGGAGATCACGGCGACCACCGTGCTTCGTGTGAATCGCCTCCTCCTGGACGATCTGGAGGTCATCGCTCCGCAAGACCTCTTGGTCCCGCTTGAGAAAGACATCGGCTTCCTCGTCCGAGAACAGGTCATGGTCGGTCTTACCGATGATCTCGTCCCGGGACACCCCGAGCAACTGCTCGCCGGCGCGATTGATAAGGACATAACGATGGTCTCGCGCTTCCTTGGCGAACAGCATTGTCGGGATATTTTCCACGACTGTGTCGAGGAACTCCCGCGTGCGGCGCAAGTTGTCTTCCGCCCGCTTGCGCTCGGTGACGTCGAGGAGCGCCACCATGCTGGCCGCGAAGCCTTCATACGGGACCGGCTCCGAGTAGATCATGACGTCCATCAGGCTTCCGTCCGATTTCAGGTGCCGCGATGCGTATCCTCTGCGGGACAATCCCGTACTCGTGCTCGCCACCTTGCGAAAGCTCTCAACATCCTCCTGAGGGCGGATATCGAGCACGGTCATGGAGAGTAACTGCTCGCGAGAATAACCGTAATGCGCCAGAGCTGCGTCGTTGACGGCCAGGAGCCGGAAATCGCTCCTGTCGTAAACCCACATGGGGACGGGATTGTTCTCAAAGAGCAAGCGCCACGACGCCTCCCTCTGCTTCAGTTCGGTGATGTCGGAAATGCTGACGACGATCAGGCGGGCGCCATTGGCAAGGCGGGCCCGTTTCTTGCTGGTCACGACCGAGCGGAGGCCGCCCCGTCCGTCAGACACCACTTCTTCGTTGACGTTGACTTTCCCGGTGTTGAGGACGAGCTGGTCCTTCTCCCAGAAGACGTCCGCCTGCTCCTTGGGCAGGAAGTCATAATCGGTCTTGCCTACTAGGACGTCATGGGGATGACCGATCAGATCGCAGATGGTTTCGTTGAGCACGACGAAGCGGTGGTTCTCGTCCTTGATGAAAACCGGATGCGGTATGGCATCAAGTATGTGCTTGAGGGAACTGAGATCCTCTTCAGTGAGCGAAGCCGCTCCTCCGCTTCCGGGCATCAGAATGTGTGACATGATAATCCTATTCGCCTTGCGCTCAAGGATTACACGGAATCACGTTAAGCAAATATTATCCGGGGACGACGGATTGGGGCGACAAATTACGCCGATAGCGCAGCCGATTGACCTTCCCCGCCGGCCGGGGCGATCCAGAAAACAGCTGTCCGACCGGAGAGAGTCTGGATTGCCGCACCCCTTTGGGGCTGGCAATGACAACATGCAAACCCTTTGGAATCATTGCCGGTAATTTTCAGTCAGACTCTAAATGGCTGCCCAGCCGGTGACGACGATAAGAACCAGAGTGACCAAGGCCCCGTCAGGACCATCCTGTATGGCGATATGGAGCCATACCAGAACCGCCAGAATGGCTGGTCCAACGCCTACCAACATTGCCAGTACGGCCGGCACCGAAGCAGCGTCGGAAATTATAAAAAGCATTGAAGAAAAGGGATACGGTACGGTCACGGAAGTCGAATTTGCGGACAAAGTCTGGGAAATCGAAGTGCATCAGGCGGACGGCAAGGAGAAGAAGTTCAAGATCGATCCCGTTAGCGGGAATATCAAGTCGTGATTCCAGTACTTGATGGCACCGCGCAAATACCTCCTTCAGCTCGCGAATTTGGGTCTCGATCAGACATTGGTGATCCCTAGGCACCTTCTCTTTGGCCCGGGGAGTGCTCGGGAGCTGCAGTTGTTGACCGCCTGCGCGCTATGCTGCCCGATACTGGCATAATAAATAGGTCCGCCTTTACGCCGTTTTTATGCCGGGCTCGTGCAATCGATATGGCGTCTTTACGCGCGCTTCGGACACCCTTTCGGCATGTCCAAACAGCATCGGGAGGCAGTCATGCTGGACATTCTTCTCGTGGCCGTGGCGCTCGGCTGCTTTTTCCTCTTCGCGCTGGCCATCCGCGGCTGCGAGCGATTGTGAGGCGTGCCGTGATGATGGATTACATCCTCGGCGGCGGCGCGGCGGTGCTGCTCTTCGCCTTCCTCACCTATGCCCTCATCCGGCCTGAGAAATTCTAGGGGCGGTCCCGATGGCCACCGATATCCTGCAATTCGTCGTCTTCGCGGCGATCCTCCTTGCATGCACCCCCATGCTCGGGCGCTACATGCACCGGGTCCTCACCGGGGCGCGCACCCCCCTTTCTCCGCTGCTGCAACCGATGGAACGGGGGCTCTACCGCCTGTGCGGCATCGACGCCGCCGTCGGGCAGCATTGGACGCGCTATGCGCTTTCCGTGCTGATGGTGAATGCCGTCGGCTGCGTGCTCCTCTATGTCATCCTCAGGACACAGCACCTGCTGCCCTGGAACCCGGCGCATCTTCCGCCGGTGCCGGCGCATCTGGCGTTCAATACTGCCATTAGCTTCGTCACCAATACCGACTGGCAGGCTTATGGCGGCGAGACGACGCTCAGCTATTTCAGCCAAATGGCGGGCCTGACCGTGCAGAACTTCGTGAGCGCCGCCACGGGGCTCGCCGTCGCCGCTGCCGTCATTCGCGGCTTTGCCGCGCGGGGGGAGAAGACGCTGGGCAATTTTCATGTCGACCTGACGCGCGTCATCCTCTATATCCTCCTGCCGCTCTCCATCGTCTTGGCCGCCTTCCTCATCTGGCAGGGCGTGCCGCAGAACCTCAACGGCTATACCACCGTCACTACTCTGGAAGGCGGACATCAGGTGATCGCCCAGGGGCCCGCCGCCTCGCAGATCGCCATCAAGCAACTGGGCACCAATGGCGGCGGCTTCTTCAATGCCAATTCGGCGCATCCGTTCGAGAACCCGACGCCGCTTTCCAACCTGCTGGAAATGGTTTGTATCCTGCTCATCCCGGCGGCGCTCTGCTCCACCTTCGGCCGGATGGTGGGAGACAGGCGCCAGGGCTGGGCCATCTACGCGGCCATGGGCGTGATGTTCGTCGCCGGGCTGGCCGCCATCTATTCGGCGGAGATGAGCGGCAACCGCCTTTACGACACCGCCGCCATAGACCAGTCGGCCGGCAATATGGAGGGCAAGGAAGTCCGTTTCGGCGTGGGCAATTCGGCCCTCTGGGCGGAAGCGACCACCGCCGCCTCCAACGGTTCGGTCAATGCCATGCATGGCAGCTACACGCCCCTGGGCGGGCTGGTCGCCATGCTCAACATGCAACTGGGCGAGATCGTCTTCGGCGGCGTGGGCGCGGGCTTCTACGGTATGTTGCTCTTCGTCGTGCTGACCGTGTTCGTTGCCGGCCTCATGGTGGGGCGCACGCCGGAATATCTGGGCAAGAAGATCGAGGCGCGGGAGGTGAAGCTGGCGGTATTGGCGCTTCTTTCCATGCCTCTTGGTATCCTGGGCGCCAGCGCCTTGAGCATCGTCGTGCCCGCCGCCGTGGCTCAGATACAGGATGCGGGGCCGCACGGACTGTCTGAGATCCTTTATGCCTATTCCTCGGCCACCGGCAACAACGGCTCCGCCTTTGCCGGCTTCGGCGCGGCGCATCCCTTTCACGCCACGTTGCAGGGCCTGTGCATGATGCTGGGGCGCTTCGCCATCATTGTGCTCATGCTGGCCATTGCCGGCGGTATGGCATCCAAGAGACGGGTGCCGGAGAGCCTGGGCACGTTTCCGACTCACGGGCCGCTGTTCATCGTGCTGCTCATCGCCGTGATCCTGGTGGTGGGGGGCCTCACCTTTTTCCCGGCGCTGGCGCTGGGCCCCATTGCCGAGCATTTCGCCATGCTCGGCGGGCGGCTTTTCTGAGCGGAGATTTCCATGACCCGATCTTCCGACATGTCCTTGATGACCCGCACACTCGCCTGGCAGGCCCTCAGGCATGCCGTCGTCAAGCTCGATCCCCGGCAGTTGATCCGCAACCCTGTGATGGTCGTCGTCGAGGCGGGGGCGGTTCTGGCCAGCATCATCTTCGCACGGGAACTCGTGCTCGGCGGGGCGGACAGCGGCATCGTCGGCCAGATCGCCCTCTGGCTCTGGTTCACGGTTCTCTTCGCCAATGTCGCCGAGGCTTTCGCCGAGGGGCGGGGCAAGGCACGGGCCGACAGCCTGCGCAGCATGCACCATGAAACCACGGCCAGGCGCCTGCGCGATCTGCACGCCCTGGACGCGGAAGAGATACCAAGCAGCAGCCTGCAACCGGACGACATCGTGCTGGTGGAGGCGGGCGACATCATCCCCGCCGACGGCGAGGTGATCGAGGGCATCGCCTCGGTGGATGAATCCGCCATCACCGGCGAATCCGCGCCGGTGATCCGCGAATCCGGCGGCGACCGTTCCGCCGTGACCGGCGGCACCCGCGTCGTCTCCGACTGGCTGAAAATCAGGGTGACGGCGAAACCGGGAGAAAGCTTCCTCGACCGCATGATCGCCATGGTGGAGGGGGCGCAGCGGCAGAAGACGCCCAATGAAATCGCCCTCAACATCCTGCTCATCGGCATGACGCTCATCTTCCTCATCGTCGTGGTGACGCTGGAGCCCATGGCGCTTTATTCCGGCAGCGGCATCCCGCCCGTTTTCCTCATCGCGCTTCTGGTTACCCTCATCCCGACGACCATCGGCGGGCTGTTGTCGGCCATCGGCATTGCCGGCATGGATCGCCTGGTGAAGACCAACGTCATCGCCAAGTCGGGCCGCGCCGTGGAGGCGGCGGGAGACGTCGACACGCTGCTCATCGACAAGACGGGGACCATTACCTTCGGCAACCGCATGGCGGATGAATTCCTGCCCCTTTCCGGCGTGACGGAGCGCCACCTTGTGGAAGCGGCAGCCATCGCGTCCCTGAGCGACGATACGCCCGAAGGCAAGTCCATCGTCAGGCTGGCGGCGGAGAGGCATCAGGTCAGGGTGGGGGAAACTGCCGTCGACCGATTCATTCCCTTCAGCGCCGAGACGCGCATGAGCGGCGCCGATGTGGCCGGGGTGGAAATCCGCAAGGGAGCGGAGGATGCCATGCTGGCCTATGCCGCCACCCCGCAGGCCACCGAACTGAAACGCATCGTCGAGGCTATCGCCCATTCCGGCGGCACGCCTCTGGTGGTGTCCCGCGATCGGCGCATTCTGGGCGTCGTCCATTTGAAGGATGTCGTCAAGCCCGGCATCCATGACCGTTTCGCCGAACTGCGGCGCATGGGGGTCAGGACGGTCATGATCACCGGCGACAACCCGCTGACCGCCGCCGCCATCGCCGCGGAAGCAGGGGTGGACGATTTCCTGGCGGAAGCGACCCCGGAGAAGAAGCTGCAGTACATCCGCCGGGAGCAGGCCGAGGGCAAGCTGGTCGCCATGTGCGGCGACGGTTCCAACGATGCGCCGGCCCTGGCTCAGGCCGATGTGGGCGTGGCCATGCAGGACGGCACCCAAGCGGCGCGGGAGGCCGCCAACCTGGTGGACCTGGACAGCGACCCCACCAAACTTCTCGAAGTCGTGCGCGTTGGCAAACAATTGCTGATCAGCCGCGGCGCACTGACCACCTTTTCCATCGCCAACGACGTGGCGAAATATTTCGCCATCCTGCCGGCCCTCTTCATTGCCGCTTACCCGTCGTTGCGGGCGCTGAACATCATGGGACTGAAGAGCCCGGAGAGCGCCATCCTCTCCGCCGTCATCTTCAACGCCCTGGTGATCATCGTGCTCATCCCGCTGGCGCTCAGGGGCGTGCGCTACACATCGAGCGCCGGAGAGCTGCTGAAACGGAACCTGCTGATCTACGGGCTGGGCGGGCTCATTGCGCCCTTTTTCGGTATCAAGCTCATCGACATGCTGGTCACCACTATCGGCCTGGTCTGAGGAAAGGGACAGAGAGATGATCCGCGAACTCCGCGCCGCTATCGTCATCATGATCGGCTTCACCCTGCTGCTGGGGCTGGTTTATCCCCTGGCCATCACCGGTGTGGCCCAGGCGGTGGCGCCGGAGAAGGCCAGCGGCAGCATCATCGAGCGGAACGGCCGGGCGGTGGGATCCGTCCTCATTGGCCAGGCCTTCTCCAGCCCCCGTTATTTTCATTCGCGGCCCTCTTACGCGGGAGACGGCTATGCGGCCGACGCGTCCGGCGGCTCCAATCTCGGCCCCACCAGCCGAAAGCTGGTCACGGCGGTGCGCGCCCGGGCCGCGGCGTTGAGCAAGGTCGCTGGCGGCACCCCGGTCCCAATCGACCTGGTCACCGCGTCCGGCAGCGGCCTTGACCCGCATATCAGCCCGGAGGCCGCCTTCTTCCAAATCGATCGTGTGGCCAGGGCGCGGGGCCTGCCGGAAGAGGCGGTGCGCCGGGTTGTCCGGTCCCGCGTGGAAAAGCGGACGCTGGGCATCCTTGGCGCGCCGCGAGTGAATGTTCTCCTCCTCAACCTCGATCTTGATAAACTGGGATAGAAGGAGACGTGCAACCGCATGACGGAAGACCAACGACCTGCACCTGACGCGCTTCTGGAGGCCGCCAGGAAGGAAGGCCGGGGGAGACTGAAAATCTTCCTCGGCGCCTTTCCCGGCGTGGGTAAGACCTATGCCATGCTGCAATCCGCCCACGCCCGCCGCAAGGAAGGCGTGGACGTGGTCGTTGGCGTGGCGGAAAGCCATGGACGAGCGGAAACCGAAGCCCTGCTGCGCGGCCTCGACGTGCTGCCCCGCAAGAAGATTGCCTATCGCGGGCGGGTGTTCGGAGAAATGGATATCGATGCCATCCTCTGGCGAAAGCCTAAGCTCGCCATCGTGGACGAACTGGCCCATTCCAACGTCTCCGGCAGCCGGCACGAGAAGCGCTGGCAGGACGTGGAGGAACTGCTGGCGGCGGGCATCGACGTCTATAGCACCCTCAATATCCAGCACCTCGAAAGCCTCAACGACGTGGTGGCGCGCATCTCCAAGGTACAGGTGCGCGAGACCGTGCCCGACAGCGTCCTGGAGCTGGCGGAGGAGATCGAACTGGTTGACTTGCCCTCGGATGACCTCATCCAGCGTTTGCGCGAGGGCAAGGTGTATGTGCCGGAGCAGGTGGGGCAGGCGGTCCGCCATTTCTTCTCCAAGGGCAATCTGACGGCGCTGCGCGAGCTGGCCCTGCGTGCGGCGGCCGAGCGGGTGGATGCGCAGATGCTGGATTACATGCGCGCTCATGCCGTGCCGGGGCCGTGGCCGGCGCAGGACCGCATCATGGTCTGCGTCAATGAATCGCCTCTTTCCAAGAAGCTCGTGCGCACGGCCCGCCGCATGGCGGAGCGCCAGCGCGTGCCTTGGATCGCCGTAACCGTGGAAACGCCGCGCCACCAAGCTCTGGGCGATGCGGCTAGGGCGCGCACCGAGGAGGCGTTGCGCCTGGCGGAAAGCCTGGGCGGCGAAGCCGTGACCCTGCACGCCGAATCCCGCGTGGCCGAAGAGCTTCAGGCGTTCGCCCGCAAGCGAAATGTCAGCCGGCTGGTCATCGGCCAGCCGCGCCGCCGCCGCTGGACCGGCTGGTTCCAGGAGAATGCGGCGCGCCGGCTCCTTGATAGCGACGCGCCCTTCGAGGTCACGCTGGTGCCCCTCACCGAAAAGGAAGCGCAGGCGGCACCCATCCAGCAGCCTTTGCAGCCGGAAGCCTTCCAGTGGGAGGATTATCCCTGGGCCGTTGTGGCGGTGGGGTGTGCAACCCTGATCAATCTCGCAGTCTGGCAGATGCTACCGCTGCCCAACGTCGCCCTGGTGTTCATCACCGCCGTGCTGGTGGTCGCCATCCGCAAGGGGCTCTGGCCCTCCATTTTCGCCAGCCTCCTCGGCTTCATCTCCTATAATTTCTTCTTCACCGAGCCTTATCATTCGCTCGCCGTCTTTTACCGGCACGATCTCTTCACCATCGTCTTCTTCCTCGGCAGCGCGGTGATCGTCGGCAACCTGGCGGCGCGGCTGAAGCGCCAGGTGGTGGCCATGCGCACGACGGTGAAGCGCACCGAGGCGCTCTACGACTTCAGCCGCAAGATCGCCGCTGCCGCGACACCGGACGATGTCCTGTGGGCTGCCGTGCATCATGTCGCTTCCACGCTGCAATGCCGCTCCCTGGTGCTGCTGCCGGACAAGGGCGGGCTGGGGATCGCGGCGGGGTTCCCTCCCGAAGACCAGCTCTCGCGCACCGATTGGGGCGCCGCGGAATGGGCCTGGGACAAGGGACAGATCGCCGGCTGGCGCTCCGACACCCTGCCCTCGGCCGAATGGCTGTTCCTGCCCCTGAAGACGCGGGCCGGCATCGTGGGCTTGCTCGGCGTCTCCTTTGCCAATGTGCAGCAGCCGCTGGGCACCGAGCAGTCGCGCCTCCTCCATGCCCTGGCGGACCAGGTGGCCGTGGCGGTGGAGCGCAGCAAGCTGGCCGTCGATATCGAGGAGGCGCGGGTGCTGGGCGAGACGGAGGAGCTGCGCGCGGCGCTCCTCTCCTCCGTCTCCCACGATCTGCGCACGCCGCTCGTCTCCATCATCGGGTCGGCCACCAGCCTGTCGGCCTATCCCGGCGCGCTCTCTGCCGAGGACCAGCAGCAACTGGTGCAGACCATTCTGGAGGAAAGCGAGCGGTTGAACCGCTTCGTGCAGAACCTTCTCGACATGACGCGGCTCGGCTATGGCGCCCTGCAGCCCAGGCGCGACTGGGTGGACCTGAGGGAGATTTCCGGCCGCGCCGTGCGGCAGTTGCAGCGCGAACTCAAGGATCATCCGGTCACCCTGGAGCTGACGGACGACCTGCCCATGGTCTACCTGGATCCCGTCCTCATCGAGCAGGTTCTGGTGAACCTGATCGACAACGCTGCCAAATATTCCCGCCCCGGCACCGCCATTGCCGTGAAAGCGGGGATGGCCGACGATCAGGTCGTGCTCCAGGTCGCCGATCAGGGGCCGGGCATTCCCGAAGATGCGCGCGAGGCGGTGTTCGATCTCTTCTACAGGGTGCGGGAAAGGGACAGCCAGATTGCCGGCACCGGCCTGGGGCTGGCCATTTGCCGGGGCATCATCGGCGCGCATGGCGGGACCATCCGTGCGCGTGCCGGTAAGGAGGGGCGGGGCACCGCCATGGAGATCAGGCTGCCGCTCGCCGATCCGCCCAGGACTCACGAAGCCGATCAGAAAGCGATTACCGCGGGAGCCGGCGATGGATAGCCAGGGGCAGACCATCCTGCTCGTCGAGGATGAGCCGCAGATCCGCAAATTCCTGCGCATCAGCTTGCAGGCGCAGGGCTACCGTCTCATCGAGGCGGATACGGGGCGCTCGGGCATCGAGAGATGCGCCGCCGAGCAGCCGGCCCTGATGATCCTCGACCTCGGATTGCCGGACATGGATGGCCAGGACGTCATCAGGGCCGTCAGGGAATGGTCCGGCGTCCCCATCATCGTCCTTTCCGTCCGCTCTGGGGAAGGGGAGAAGGTTTTGGCGCTGGACAATGGTGCCAACGACTACGTCACCAAGCCTTTCGGCACGGCCGAACTCCTGGCCCGCATCCGCGCCCTGTTGCGCCAGCATCCCGAGGGTGAGCCCGCCGCATCCGAAATCCAGGTTGGCGGCCTGCATATCGATATCCCTGCGCGCCGTGTCACGGTGGACGGACAGGAGATCAAGCTTACTCGCAAGGAATTCGAGATTCTGAAGATGCTGGCCCAGAATGCCGGCCGCATCATTACCCACCAGCATATGCTGCGCGAACTCTGGGGCCCTGCCCAGACCGGAGAAACCCATTATCTGCGCATCTACATCCGGCAACTCCGCCACAAGCTCGGCGACGACCCCGCCAATCCCAAATACATTGAAAACGAGCCGGGCGTTGGGTACCGAATGGTGCCCTCCGGCGCGTGATCCCGGACCGCCGGTAATGAAGCCATTCGCCGGTTAAGGTCGCCGAAACATTTGCGGCGATCCCAGGGTTGATAGAACCGACGCATATTGCCCCTGCGCGTCGGGTTACTGGTTCACGGAACCTTTCATTGATTCTCGGCTTGCGTAGGCTGAACGTCCCGCACTCTCGATAGGAAAAAGCGATGCATCATGTGCAAGAAATGATCGCCACCCACCCCAGTGTTCAAGGCAATATCAATGAGACGCTGATACGCTGCCTTGAAGAATGCTATTCCTGCGCACCGATCTGTATATCCTGCGCTGACGCTTGCCTTGCGGAGGACACGGTGGATCAGCTGCGCCAGTGCATCCGGCTCAACCTCGATTGTGCGGACCTTTGCATCGCCGCTGGGAGCGTCGGCATTCGCCGTGCAGGCAGCAACGAACAGATTATTGTTGCCGCCATGCGGACGTGTGCAACAGCGTGTCGGGTTTGCGCCGAGGAATGCGAGAAGCACGCGAGCACGCATGAGCACTGCCGCATCTGCGCTGAACACTGCCGCCGGTGTGAAGGGGCCTGCAACGACGCGGTCCAGTCCATCCAGTGAGCATGAATAGAAAGACGTTCGCTTCGACGCCCGGCTCGAAGCTCAATGCGCAGCCTATTAGACGCTTCCACCTGATCGCAGGCTGATTTAGGGCGGATTGGGCGGCGTGGCTGAAGGAAAGGGTAGCCGAGAAGCCGGAGGATGGAACCAACACCGTGATCGTGACCCACATGCCCAATATCACTGCAGCGTTCCCCGAAGACGCCCATGGCCTCGCGGATGGCGAAACGCTCCTCTTTCATCCGGACGGCAAGGGCCGCGCTCATCTGGTGGCGCATATCGAAATCGGGAAATGGCCGAAGCTGGCCAAGGAGCATTAGCCGGACCTGCCGTTACTGACCCGGCGAGAGGACATGGAGTGGCGTAGCGCTACGGACCAAAGCGCGGCCTTGAATGACATAAATGGGATTCGATTTCTCACGAGAAATATGATTTCTGTTGCCGTAGGCATAGGCCACCGTACGGCTGTTTATTCCAAGAGAATGGACGAGGGATGGCGCTGAAGGCGCACGTCAGAACGAGACTGAAACTGACCATGATGCTCTTGAGCATCATAGGGTTCGTCATCACGCCTTTTTTGTCGACCACTTTTGGCGCTGCTCAAGCAAACCAGATGCCCTGCCCGCATATGCCAACGACTGCTGCGGTACATCAGCACTGTCCTGACATGGATATGGCTGGCATGTCGGCAGACCATACGAACGATATGGATTGCTGCGGCGGCGAAGAGGAAGCAACGACCGCAAACGCCCCGATGTCGGATTGCACGCTAGACTGCAAGGCGAATTGCCTCCACGCCGTGATGGCGATCCTCGTAGGGACAAGCAAGGCCGACTTACCACCTCAATTCCAGCAATCAACAGACAAGGCTCCGCACCGGCTGACGCCGCGTACCGTCGGCTTCATCACGCCACCTCCACGCATCTGATCGCCTCCCGGTTCTGTCTGACCGGACAGCTTCAGCCGCCACACCGAAAGTGTGGGCGGTATTCATGTCATTTGCGCAGAGGCTATCATGAAGCCAAGATTATTGCTGTTCGCAGCCGTGGTGGTGTGCGGAGGACTTCCCGCGCCCGCCCTGGCCGATGGCGTTCTATCCCTGAACGAGGCGGTGGAGATCGCACTCGACTCCGCCGACCCGACCGTAACCCGCTATGGCGAACGGGCGGCGGCATTGGAGGACCGGGCTATCGCCGAAAGCCAGCTTCCCGACCCCCAGGTGAAGCTCGGCCTCCGCAACATGCCGACCGATAGCTTCGATTTCACGCAGGAGTCCATGACTCAAGTGGAAGTCGGCCTGCAGCAAGCGTTTCCGGCCGGTGATACCCGCAGCTTGATGCGCGGTCAGCGGGAAGCAGAGGCTGATGCGGCGCGCGCCAACCAGCGCCTGGAAGAACGGCGCTTGGTCCTCGAGACCCGGTTGGCCTGGCTGGAGGCTTTCTACTGGTCGTCCGCTATGGAGACCCTTCGAGAGAGCCGCCAAGCCGTCAGCCGCCTGGCCGAAGTGATACGGACCCGCTTTTCCTCTGGTGGCAAGGCCGGTCAGGATGTTTACCGGTCTGGCCTTGAATTGTCGCTTCTGGATGACCGTCTGATGGAAGCCAGCGGGCAATTGGATGTCGCCCGCGCCACCCTGGGGCGCTATGTCTCGCCGGCCAATGCCGGACGTACGCTTCCCGACGGGATAACGGCACTGCCTCCCGCCGCGGATTTGGCGACACTGGAGCAGCGGCTGCCCCGGCACCCATCCATCGCGGTGAGCGACGCCAAGCTGGCGGCGGAAAGCAGTGCGGTCTCCATTGCGGAAGAGAAATATGAGCCGCAATGGATGCTGGATATCGGGTATGGCCTGAGAGCTGGCGGCAGGGCGGATTTCGCCAGCGCCGGCATCACATTCAGCGTTCCGCTCTTCACCGCGAAACGGCAGGACCGGCAGTTGTCCGCCGCTCGCCATCAACGCCAGGCGGAGCGGCTGGAGCGGGATGCTAAGTTGCTTGAACTGCATGAGAGCCTGACCACCACATTCGCCGAGTGGCAAAAACTCGGTGAGAGAATGGACCTCTATCAGGATGCGATCCTGCAGCGCGCCAGCAGCACCACACAAGCCGCCCTCTCTGCCTACCGCAATGACGTGGCGGATTTCAATGATCTGATTACCGGCCGGCTAAGCGAATTGGACGCTCGGCTCAAGCTTTTACGCATCACAGTGGACCGCGCCAAGGCGCAGGCCCGCCTTCTCTTTCTCGATGGAATGGACCATGAATAAAACCGCAATTGCGACCGTTATTGCCTTATCCGTCGGGACCGTCGCCGGATTTGCCCTGAGCGGCATCCTGCAATCCGACACCTCGATACAGGCGCCCGGCAGCACTGGGAAGAAGGTGCTTTACTGGGTGGCACCCATGGACCCGCATTTCCGGCGCGACGCGCCTGGAAAATCACCCATGGGAATGGATCTCGTCCCCGTCTATGAAGGCGATGAAAGCACAGCCTCTGACCAGCCGTCCCTGAAGATCAATCCAGCGGTCGTCCAAAATCTGGGGGTCCGCACGACCAAGGCGGAGCACGGTGCATTCAGCCGGACCGTGGACACCGTGGGATATATCGTCCCGAACGGGAATCTTCAGTCCGAAGTAACGGTGCGTACAGAAGGCTGGATCGAGGAGCTGGCCGTCAAGACGCCGGGAGAAAAGGTCGAGAAGGGAGACCTCCTCTTCCGCATGTATGCGCCAGCCCTGGCCAATGCCCAGGAAGACTATCTGCAGGCGGCACAGCTCGGTAGCGCATCCCTGCAGGACGCCGCCAGGGAGCGTCTGAAAGCGCTTGGCATGACGGAAACCCAGATCAATGCGATAGCCCAAAAAGGCACAGCGGAAGCGCTGACGGAAGTGCGTGCGCCACAATCCGGTACATTGCTCGCTCTTTCCGTGACGGAGGGTGCCTACGTGAAGCCAGGCATGGTGATTGCCCGTCTGGCTGACCTCTCATCCATATGGGTGATGGCCGAAGTATTCGAGGACCAGGCGCCTTGGATCGAAGAGGGCGCCGCTGCCACCATGCGTCTGGCTTTTGCACCGTCCGAGAAATGGAAGGGCCGGGTGGATTATGTCTACCCGACCGTCGACCTCCAGAGTCGGGCTGTAAAGCTGCGTCTGGTGTTCGACAATCCCGATGGGATCCTCAAACCCAATATGTATGCCGACGTGAGTTTGGATGGAAAGACGCGGCGGAACGTCATCACCATTCCCCGGGAGGCGCTGATCCGCACCGGGACATCCAACCGGGTGATCCTCTCACTGGGAGACGGACAGTTCCGGCCGGCGGAAGTGGTTCCCGGTGTGGAGAGCGGGAACCGGGTGGTCATCACCAGTGGGTTGAAGGCGGGCGAGACCATCGTCACCTCGGCGCAATTCCTCATCGATTCCGAAGCCAGCATGGACGCCAGTCTTATGCGACTGGCGGCGGATGAAAAAGGGTCAATGGCGGCGATGAAGGGCATGGACGCATCAACCAGAAAGAGCCCATCAGCCGCGGAGATGCCCCAGGTCTCCGGCACTGGACGCGTCACCGCCGTTCAGCCGAAGGAAAATCGAATAACCCTGGCCCATGACCCCATACCAGAGATCGGCTGGCCGGCCATGACCATGGGATTCGCCACGAGGACAGGTGCCGCCGAAAACCTGCATCCCGGTGACCATGTCGAATTCACCATGATGAAGATGCCGGATGGCACCTTCATGATTACGGATATCCGTCGGGCGGGGAAACCTGAATGATTGCTGGCCTCATACGCTGGTCGGTCAACAACCGCTTTCTCGTATTGGCGTTGACTCTCCTTCTGGCTGGAGCCGGCATTCTGGCCCTCCGGTCCACACCGGTTGACGCCATCCCGGATTTGTCGGACGTCCAGGTGATCGTCAAGACCACTTATCCGGGCCAAGCGCCGCAGGTGGTGGAGGATCAGGTCACCTACCCCCTGGCCACGGCCATGCTGTCGGTGCCCGGCGCCGAGACAGTGCGCGGCTATTCCTTCTTCAATGACTCCTACATCTACATCATCTTTGAAGACGGCACGGACTTGTATTGGGCGCGCTCTCGGGTACTGGAATATCTGAGTCAAGCGGCGCCCTCTCTACCGGATGCCGCACGGCCGGCGCTGGGGCCGGACGCCACTGGCGTTGGCTGGGTATACCAATATGCACTAGTGGATCGAACCGGCCGGCACGGCCTCGCCGAGTTGCGCAGTCTGCAGGACTGGTTCCTGAAATATGAGCTGCAGACCGTCGAAGGCGTTGCCGAGGTGGCGAGCATAGGCGGCATGGAAAAGCAGTACCAGGTCATCGTCGACCCCCGGAAACTGCGAGCTTACGGCATACCGCTCGCCCATGTTAGAGACGCCATCCGCCGCGGCAACGGGGAGACGGGAGGACGCGTCATCGAGATGGCGGAAGCCGAATACATGATCAGGGCCAGCGGCTATATCAAAGGGCTCGATGACATCCAGCACATCCCCGTCGGCATGACGGAGACCGGTACTCCCATCCTCATCCGTGACGTGGCGCGGGTACAGGCCGGCCCGGCGCTCCGACGCGGAATCGGCGAATTGAATGGTGAGGGCGAAGCCGTGGGTGGTGTCATCATCATGCGTTTCGGCGAAAATGCACTGACCACCATCGAAGGGGTGAAGGAAAAGATCGCCAGCCTGAAGGACAGCTTGCCCGAAGGTGTGGAAATCGTGGAAACCTACGACCGCTCCACCCTCATCGAGCGGGCGGTGCATACGCTGCAGGACAAATTGGTCGAGGAGCTTATCATCGTCACCATTGTTTGCGCCTTGTTCCTTTTCCACATGCGATCCTCGCTCGTGGTGCTGGTGAGCCTGCCGATCGGCATTCTGGCGGCCTTCATCATCATGTATGTGCAGGGCATCAACGCCAACATCATGTCCCTGGGCGGGATTGCCGTCGCCATCGGCGCCATGGTGGATGCCGCCATCGTGATGATCGAAAACTTCCACAAGCATGTGGAGAAGGAAGGCCTCACGAAGGAGGGCCGCTGGGAGTTGGTCAGCCGCTCGGCCGTGGAAGTCGGACCGCCGCTCTTTTTCTCGCTCCTCATCATCACTTTGAGCTTCATACCCATCTTTGCACTGGAGGCTCAGGAGGGACGAATGTTTTATCCGCTGGCCTTCACCAAGACCTATGCCATGGCAGCGGCGGCTGGCCTGTCGGTCACGCTGGTCCCGGTGCTGATGGGCTATTTTATCCGGGGCCATATTCTGCCGGAGAAACGCAATCCGCTTAACCGGGGGCTCATGGCCGCTTATCAGCCACTTGTCCGCTGGGTATTGCGCTTTCCCAAGATCACCATCACCTTGGCGGTTATTGCCGTGCTCAGCACCGTGTGGCCTCTAACCCATATGGGCAGCGAATTCATGCCCAATTTGAATGAAGGGGACCTCCTTTACATGCCCAGCGCCTTTCCGGCGATTTCAGCAGGCAAGATGGCACAGGTGCTGCAGCAGACGGACAAACTAATCAAGCAGATTCCCGAAGTGAAAACTGTTTATGGCAAAGCCGGCCGAGCGAACACGGCCACCGACCCGGCGCCTCTTACCATGATCGAAACCATCATTCAGTTGAAGCCGCGCGACCAATGGCGCCCTGGTATGACCATGGACAAGCTGAGGCAGGAACTGGACAGGGCAATACAGATTCCGAGCCTCACCAACACCTGGGTCATGCCAATTAAAAACCGCATCGATATGCTGGCGACCGGTATCAAGACCCCGGTGGGCATCAAGGTGGCGGGACCGGATCTGGATGTCATTGCCAAAATCGGCGTGGAGATCGAAAAAGTCATAGGCACCGTGCCCGGCACGGCCTCAGTATACGCCGAACGGGTGACCGGCGGCCGCTTCATCGATATCGACATCGATCGCTTGCGCGCCGCCCGCTTCGGCCTCAACATCGCCGACGTGCAGGACATTGTGCAGACCGCCATTGGCGGCATGTCGGTAACGGAAAGCGTGGAGGGACTGGAACGCTATTCGGTGAACCTGCGCTACCCTCGAGGAATGCGGAATTCCCTCTCTGAACTCCGCGCCTTGCCCATCGTCACGGCCTCGGGCGCCCAGATCGCCCTTGGCCAGGTGGCGGATATCGCGGTGAGTGACGGGCCCGGCATCATCCGGAGCGAGAACGCCCGCCTCAACGGCTGGATCTATGTGGATATCGCTGGGCGTGACATCGGCTCCTATGTGGAAGCGGCGCAGAGGACTGTTGCCCAGAATGTCGACCTGCCTGTTGGATATTCTCTCTCCTGGTCGGGGCAATATGAGTACATGCAACGAGCCAAGGAACGGCTTGGCCTTGTCATCCCGGCCATGCTCATGGTCATTTTCCTGCTCCTGTATCTGACGTTCAAGCAGGTGAGCCCCGCCCTCATCGTCATGCTCACCCTACCGCTATCCCTGGTTGGCGGATTCTGGCTCCTGGACCTTCTGGGTTACAATCTTTCCGTAGCTGTTGCCGTAGGCTTCATCGCGCTGGCCGGCGTGGCAGCGGAGACCGGCGTCGTCATGCTCGTCTATCTCAACATGGCGCTTCAGGAGCGCAAGGAGCGGGCGGCGATGGAAGGGCGCTCCCTGACTGCTCAGGACATATTTGACGCCACGATCGATGGCGCGGCCCAGAGGCTGCGGCCCAAGTTAATGACGGTCTCCGTCATCATCGCCGGCCTGCTGCCCATCATGTTCGGCTCGGGCACCGGTTCGGAAGTCATGCGCCGCATCGCGGCACCCATGGTCGGCGGTATGATCAGCGCAACAGTGTTGACGCTGCTGCTCATCCCCGCCATCTTCTACCTGTGGAAGCACTGGGAAATCAGACCGCAATGAACCAGACTGACGCGTCCTGCCTCAAACAAATTCGGTACATGCGTGGATGAATACGCCAGACATGGCGGCAAAGATGGAGCGCTTGTTATTGTCCACTGACGCGGTGGGCCGCATATTTCCGGCAAGTGTGGGGATCGACGGTAGCGGTCCAGCGATAATACCGCTCACAATTTCGAACAAAGCAATGTCAGCATTTTTCCAATGCCGAACCGCCAGCGGCTATATGAAGCCGCCTCGCAATTTGAAGTGGGGTGCCTCACAGAGTTGAAAACAGCCGTCCTTTTGGACGCACATTCCAGTCCAACAGCATGCCGAATTGGTGCGGGTGGTCAGAATCGGACCGACACTCTGTCACCAGAACTGGATTTTGAAAAGCGCTTCGCGGCCATCAGATATGTGTGGTGTACAACATGGCCCAAGGCTTCTAAACGCCTGACCACAATCTTGGCCGTTTCAAGATCGTCTTCTACAAATAGGATTTGTGTGGGCAGCGGTATTGAGAAGCGCCCGATAGAACAGTTTGGCGCAATGTCATTGCGCCATCCTTCGGCTGGATCGTGGTGATGCGGCCAGACCAAGGAACACCGTCATGGCCTGATTGAGCCGGACCATATCCTCATCATCGAGCCGCCCAATTTGATGGCCCAGCTTCGCCTTGGGAACAGTGGTGATCTTGTCCACCATCAGGCGACAGGGTGAACGCAGCCCGTTGCGCTCATTCGGCTCCACCGGAAGCCGGAACAACGGTGCATCAGTCGGATCGGTGGTGAAGGCGCAAACGGTGATCGAATCCGTCGCATCGAAACTGTCCTCCTGCAGGATCACGACAGGGCGAGGCTTGCCCGCATAGTCCTTGCCCCCCGCGACGGTCCAAACTTCGCCGCGTTTCACTGCTCATCCCAATCGGAAATGGCGTCGATGAACGCCTGATCCTCATGGGCATGGCTGCTGGCCGCGACCGCCGCTGCCTGACGGTGCGCCTCCGACCGGAATGAAGGCGCCCGCACGTCCGGCACCCATATCTGAATCGGACGCAACCCCAGCGCGCGCAACCGAGCGCGGTGTTCGCTAACCTTCACGCGAGAGGACTTGGAGGGGGATGTGGCGACCATGACGAAAATTCCTTGATAAATGTTACATGTAACCTATCATCAAAGACGCTCTCATGCCAGCACGCAAGTTGCGTGCCGCCGTCCAAAGGCTGGGCGCGCCCTGCCTATTGCGGCTTCTTTCTCTCCTTTCCGGCCGGTTGCTTGTCCGCGCTTACCCACAGTGGGCGGCCTGGGAGGAAAGGAACGCCGTATCGTTCTCCGATCGTGGCGCCAAGGCCGCCATCGAATTAACCGGCACTCGATCCTGAAACCGGTCATTCGTATCGAAGACCGCAGCTTGTGATTCTTTACACTGAGGCGATGACTTCATCAGAAATGACAGGGGCAGCAGAGCAGCGCTGCCGTGTTGGCGGAGCCGGTCTCCAAGCTGGTTCAGAATTCGATGCTGAGCTTCGCATTGAAGGCGTGTTCGCGGGCGCTGGAGGAGAGTTGGCCACGGTAGGCGACGCCGAGCATCGCAGCGTCGGTCAGATCAAAATCAAATCCGGCTTCGATCAAGGCCATATCTTTCGCGATCGGCACTCCCGCGACGCTAAATCCCGCGCCTGAAGCAAGGACATGGTGCGATAGTGTGACGGTATCCCCGTGGGCGTGCCGCCATCCGAGGGAGCCGCGTGTCCGCGCGTCCACCCGCCAAGGCTGAAGGTCTTGGATAGGCGGGGGTACGACACCGAATCCTGCCGCCCCGCTAACCCGCTGATGCTTTTACCGATATCATATATTGCGATTGACACAAGGCGGGTGGTGGGCTGAAGGTCATTGAAGATTTTCAGCTCCTCGCCTGGTCCGAATGGTCTCAAGTTCCACCCGCTGGCGTTTCAATACTGGAAGCGGGTTCTCGACCCGATCCCATATCGGTCTTTTCGGGTTGTGCTCCAGTATTCACATTTTCTCCTTCCAGCCGGCGCGGATTAGCAGCCAGTAGGATCGGGTGTGGCATGGTGTTGTTGATGAGCGCCATGTGCGGTCGGTTCGTGACATTGACGGGAATCCTGTCCAGAATAAGATCGACTTTCGTATACCGGCTCTCCAAGGAAAGTACGTGGTAGACTACCGTATTCCTCTCGTGGAGAAATCGCTCCAGCGATTAGCTTAGGCGCTACCCTATCGCCGCGCTCATACCAGGCTTTCGGGTGGTTCATCAGGACGCCAGAGGAAATACAGGTGCTGACGGTTAGTGATCTGCACAAGAGCTACGCCACGCCTCAGGGGGCTGTGCCCGTTCTGACTGGCATCGACATGGAATTACGCGACGCAGAGACCCTGGCTCTCACCGGGGAATCCGGTAGCGGTAAAAGCACACTCCTTCACCTGATCGCCGGGCTCGACCATATCGATAGCGGCGACATTGCCGTTGCGGGGATCTCGCTTTCATCCCTCTCCGATGCCGGACGAGCGGCGCTGCGGCGTCACCATATCGGCCTCGTCTTCCAGCAGTTCAACCTCATCCCCAGCCTCAGCGTCGGCGACAACCTGGCCTTCCAGGCCCGTATCTCGGGCCGGTTCGATCCTGACTGGCAGGCAGAACTCGTGGCGAGACTTGGCCTGAACGGCCTGCTTGAGAGGTATCCGGAACAATTGTCGGGCGGCCAGCAGCAACGGGTGGCCATGGGCCGTGCCCTTGCCATGCAGCCGAGCCTACTGCTGGCCGACGAGCCCACGGGCAACCTGGATGAGACGACGGGTGACGCGGTTCTGGACGTCACCCTTGACCTCGTCACACGGACCGGCTGCGCCTTTATGATGGTAACCCATAGCATACGGCTGGCCGGCCGGTTGGAGAGGCGGCTGCATCTCAGCGCCGGGCAACTGAAGTGAAAGCCGTTGGCTGGATCCTTGTGACATTGCTCAGTCACTGGCGCCGCCATCCGGTGCAGGCGGTCACGCTCATCGTCGGTTTGGCTCTCGCCACCGCGCTCTGGAGCGGCGTGCAGGCCGTCAACCAGGAAGCCCGCCGGAGCTATGCCGAAGCCTTGGATCTTCTGCTTGGGCAACAGATGCCGACCCTGATAAGCTCTGACGGGCAGCGGTTCTCGCAGGATGTCTATGTGGCGCTGCGGCGCACGGGATGGGCCGTTTCTCCCATTCTCGAGGGCCGCATCAGCATAAACGGCCAGCAGGCAAGGCTTGTCGGTGTGGAACCGCTCACTCTCGCGGGCCTTGGCGGCGGAGTTGGGCTGGACTCCGAAACCGCCCGCAGTAGGGCCTTCCTGACTCCGCCGTGGCGGACTCTCGCTGCGTCCGGAACCTTGAAGGCGCTCGGTCTGCAGAAGGGCGACGCCCCAATTATTGACGAGAATCGCAGCTTGCCGCCCGTGGCGGTTCTAGACGAACTGCCGCCGGGAGCACTCATCGTTGACATCGGTGTTGCTCAACGTCTTCTTGCTGCCGACGGGCTAGTCTCGAGGCTCGTGCTGGGGGAACAGATGCAAAACGGTCGCACGCCCCTGCGCGATATCGTGGGAGAGCGCCTCCAAATAGTGGGGCCACGGATGGAGACCGACATAAGCCGTCTGACCGACAGTTTTCACCTCAACCTCACGGCCTTCGGTCTTCTGTCCTTCGGCGTCGGGCTGTTCATCGTGAATTCCACAATTGGCCTTGCCTTCGAGCAACGCCGCCCGGCTATGCGCAGCATGCGCGCCTGCGGTGTGTCTCTGGGGGCGCTCACCGCCGCTCTGCTGCTGGAGTTGCTCACGCTGGCTGTCATCGCTGGCCTGTCCGGCCTCATCCTGGGCTACATCATCGCGGCGGCGCTCCTGCCCGACGTGGCCGCAACCCTGCGCGGTCTCTATGGTGCGACAGTTAGCGGCGAACTGACGCTGAACAGCGGCTGGTGGCTCACGGGCCTGGCCATGAGTCTCGGAGGCGCCGGAATTGCCGCGACCGGGAGCCTGACGAAGATCCGCGGCCTCTCCGTTCTTGAGTCAACCCGCCAGCAGGCATGGCTGACCGCCCAAAGACGCCGGCACCGGTGGCAGCTATGGCTGGCGCTTTTCCTCTTCTCTGGTGCGGCTCTACTGCTGGAATTCGGCGAGGGGTTGCTATCGGGATTCGCCATTATGGGCGGCTTTCTCTTGGGCGGCGCGCTCGCCCTGCCGACAGTTCTGGCCCGCATTCTCGAACTGGGCGAGCGGCTGGCCAGGCACCCCCTCGCCAAGTGGATGTGGGCCGATAGCCGACAACAGCTCTCCGGCCTGTCTCTGGCACTGATGGCGTTGCTGGTCGCACTATCGGCCAATGTCGGTGTCGGTAGCATGGTGGGGGGCTTTCGCCTGACCTTCACTGACTGGCTGGATGATGTTCTGGGAGCGGAAATCTATATTCGGACGGACACGAGTCAGCAGACCCAATCCCTCACGGACTTCCTTGCAGACCGCCCCGAGGTGACTGCCATATTGCCACATCAGACTGCGCAATCTCGTCTCGCAGGACTTCCCGTTGGCATAGAGGGCGTCACCTCGGATCGGACCTCCCGGCAGAATGGACGTCTGCTCGCCGGCGGCCGGTCTGCCTGGCAGGAGATGCAGGCCGGTAGTGCGGCTCTCATCAATGAACAACTCGCCAACCGCCTTGAGATCGAGCCTGGTGACCGCATCTCACTGCCCACACCCACTGGCGTATGGGACCTTCGTGTCGCCGGCATATATGCGGATTATGGCAATTCGCTGGGCGAACTTCGCGTCAGCCTGGATGCGTTTCGCGCGCGCTGGCGGGAGGTGGAGCAGACAAATCTCTCCGTTCGCCTGCCTCATGACGCTGTCCCTGGCCTCATGACGGACTTGCGCGAGGAATTCCCATGGGTGGGCGGCAGGATGGTGGACCAGTCCACCTTGAAGGACATATCGCAACGGATATTCGATCGCACCTTTGCAGTGACAGCCGCGCTCAACACATTGACGCTGGGCGTCGCCGGCATTGCCCTGCTGCTGAGCCTGCTGACTCTTGTCTCACTGCGTCTGCCGCAGGTGGCGCCGCTCTGGGCGATGGGCATCATCCGGCGTAATCTTGTCCTAATGGATGTGGGTAAGACTCTTGCTCTGGCGGCGATGACAACGCTTCTGGCCATTCCGCTAGGGGGCCTTGTCGCCTGGTGTCTGGTTGCCGTCGTTAATGTGCAGGCGTTCGGCTGGCGCCTGCCGCTTCATCTGTTTCCGCTGCAATGGCTGCAGCTTCTCGGGCTGGCGCTTTTGGCTGCGTCGCTCGCTGCCATCCTGCCCGCCATCAGGCTTTGGCGCCGTCCGCCCGCAGAACTGATCAAGGTACTTTCTGATGAGCGTTAAGCCGTTTTATGCGCTCTCCGCCGTATTATTGCTCCTTGCCGGCCCACCTGCTGTGGCCCAGGATTATGCCGGCCTCGGCAGTGAGGCGGCTGGTTTCGCCATGGTGGAACCCGGAAGGCAACTGAGCTTTCCGGCGGACTATGGCATGCACGCCGATTACCGCATCGAATGGTGGTACGTCACCGCCAATTTGAAGGACGCCGAGGGTAACGAATACGGGGCGCAATGGACACTATTCCGTCAGGCCCTCGAACCCGGCCCGCAACGTGCCGGCTGGTCGAGCCAGCAATTCTGGATGGGACATGCCGCATTGACCTCTAGAGACAATCACTGGGGAAGCGAAACCTTCGGCCGGGGCGGAATCGGGCAGGCGGGTGTGGACAGCACGCCGTTTCATGCGTGGATCGATAATTGGGAACTGGTCTCTACCGCGCCGCCGGGGAAGGACGCCTTCTCCGCCATGCGCATGACGGCCCGCGCGAACCACTTCAGCTATGACATCCGGCTCCGGGCGGACGGCCCGCTGATCCTTCATGGCGATGAAGGCTATAGCCTGAAGTCCACCTCCGGCCAGGCATCATATTATTACAGCCAGCCGTTTCTCAGCGCCGAAGGGCAGATTGTCATCGACGGGGAGCGCCGGGCAGTCGAGGGCAGGGCATGGCTCGATCGGGAATGGAGCAGCCAGCCGCTGGCTCCCGACCAGGAGGGCTGGGACTGGTTTTCCATGCACCTCGGTGACAATGAGAAGCTGATGCTGTTTCGTCTACGCCACGCCGACGGACATGCCTACCGAGCCGGTACATGGGTTGGCAAGGGCGGAGAGGTTCAGCCGCTTGCCTCTGATGAAATCGTCATGACGCCGGAGGGCGTGACAGAGCTGGCGGGACGCGACATTCCGACCCGGTGGCATATCGTGGTGGCGAAGGCCGGCATCGATATCAATGTGCGTGCGCTCAACCCAGGCAGCTGGATGAACACATCCTTCTCCTACTGGGAAGGGCCCATAGAGATAGGCGGCAGTCACGAAGGCGTGGGTTATCTGGAGATGACGGGATACCAATAAGCCACCATCAAGATGCCGGAGGGGAGGTCTGAAATTGAAGACGGGTCGGCACGGATAGAAAAGAGCAATGGCATTGTGGGAGAAGGCCGGGCCGTTCTCTACAACCGAGATCGGCCACTCAGCCGTCCTGCCAACCTTGTCGTCTCAATTGTCCGGTGCAACGTTGCGGGACTGGATTAGCCACCTGCCGTCAACCCGTACCACGTCATCCATGCCCCGGCCGGCGGCAGCCATGCGGGGCGGGTTGGCCAAATCCCGGCCGGCGAAGACGGTCTGCCAGTAGTAGTGGACCCGGGCATGGTCTTCGGCGATGAATTCTATCGTCTGGTTGGCCATGAAATGGTGCATCAAGCCGGAGAGCTGACCGGTCTGCCGCCGCTCGGCCTGGCTCTTCTCCATATCCACGATCATCTTCTTGAGGGCGTCGCGGCCCTTGATCTGGTTGAACGAGCCGTCCGGCGTGAAGACCGCCGCATACGCGTCTTCATCCAGCGTATCGGCGGCGCGGACGTAGTCCCACATCAATTGCTTGATGGCGACGCGGTCTTCGTAGCTGCCGAGCAACTGGCCTTCGGCATGAACCGGCGACCAGGGAGCCAGCCCGGCGAGTGCCAAGGATATGGCGAGGAAGAGTGCAGAGTTTTTCATATGTGAGCTCCCATCTGTGAGGGCCGCGGTGCGCTGTTAGGCGTCTTCCGGCGATCCGAGACCAGAACGTTGGATGAATTTGGTCTGCATGACAAGCAGTGTCCAAGACAATACGCCAGCCAAGCGACATAAGTATGCGATGTTTCTCCTGCGCCGCGCGCCCTGGGCCGAGTCTGGTCCGGCTGGCGCCGAATAAGGTAGCGCTTGTCCGCGAGCTCGAAGACAAAGGAAATGTCGGTCAGTTCGTCTAGCGGCCATCCGGCGCGGAGGCCGCCGTGACGGCCTGCCCCCGGATGAAGCCGAAGCGGCGATCGATGGCGATATGCGACTTATAGCCGAAGACCGGCAACGCGATCATCGGCAATGGCGTTTCGTCGGGTCGGTAGCGCACCTTGCCGCCCACCTTCAGCGTCCAGCGGGCGTCGGTATCCTTCTGCGCCGCCTTGTTGGATTCGTCGGGCCATATCTCCGGCGCGCTTCGCCCCTCCTTGATCGCCGCCTTCTCGGGATCCGTGTTCCGCTGCTTCGGCGTGGGGACCAGGCTCGCATTGACGATCTGGCCGGACATCGGGATATAGCCCTTCTTGTGGAGTTGCCAGTCGAAGGCCTTCATCACCCGCTTGAGTGGGTCGGTCTCCGTCAACTTGTTCCGGAACAGCCGAATGGTGTTTCTCGTCTGGTGTCGGCGCCCCGAGATCGAAACCGAGAAAGCGCATCCAGGACAGCCGATCCCGGATCATGAACTCCATCCGGGCGTCGCTCAGATTGTGCTGCGCCTGCAGGATCAGAACCTTGAACATCGAGACCGGATCAAACGGCGGGCGGCCGCCCTTTGAGCCGTCGCCATAGCCCAGCCCCTCAACGAGCCAGCCCCGGAAATACTCAAAATCCACCGTCGCATCGAGCACCTCAAGCGGGTCCCCATCCCGGCTCAATGCTTCCAGATGCTCCGATAGCCCAAACAACCCACGCTGACGCATCAATCCCCTCCGAACCAATCAGTCCGGTCAGTGAATCATGATAGGCTCTAGCCTCATAGGCTTTTGTGGGTATCCAGCTCATCTGTTGCGGCTGGCCCGTGAATTCCGAAATGCTATAGTGCCTCCTCGATGAACAGCCCGTAGGTGCTTGTTGCGGCTGGCCCGTGAATTCCGAAATGCTATAGTCTTCCATGATGCCATCCACCTGCCGCCGCAGTTGCGGCTGGCCCGTGAATTCCGAAATGCTATAGTCACGAGCTGCACGCGCTCTTCGACGGTGCGGTTGCGGCTGGCCCGTGAATTCCGAAATGCTATAGTCCGGCTCAAGGTCAAGCGCGTGCCCATGGGGTTGCGGCTGGCCCGTGAATTCCGAAATGCTATAGTGATTTCGGCATCCGACCGGTCGCGCGGGTTGTTGCGGCTGGCCCGTGAATTCCGAAATGCTATAGTGCTGGTGGTTGCAGCCGAGGGTGACATCGAGTTGCGGCTGGCCCGTGAATTCCGAAATGCTATAGTCGACACGGTGGCCAATGCCAACTGGACCTGGTTGCGGCTGGCCCGTGAATTCCGAAATGCTATAGTTCATGCGCGCCCGTTGCGTCGGACCGCGCAGTTGCGGCTGGCCCGTGAATTCCGAAATGCTATAGTGTGCTTCCAGTGGCTGATGATGGTCTCGGGGTTGCGGCTGGCCCGTGAATTCCGA
>Ga0180219_1000290_pt1 | contig 47240 bp, 46 predicted proteins | sample eDN3rd30CBELigMG_FD_151338 | JGI IMG/M metagenome (GOLD analysis project Ga0180219, IMG submission 151338) | Enriched Miracle-Growth compost microbial communities from Emeryville, California, USA - eDNA 3rd pass 30_C BE-Lig MG (version 2)... ... | reverse complement strand
CAGGACGTCGACATCAACCGTTATCGGTCGTTGATCGAGCGTCTCGGACTGCGCCGCTAGCGCGACCAGCGTTCAATCGCTCCAAACATTCTTGTGAGGGCCGCCCCTGGTGTGGGGCGGCCCTCAATCTTTGCCGTCGAGGCCTTTCTCACCGGGCCGGTGTCAGCAGATCCGAATGCCAGCGCTCCGCGACGTCCGGGTGCGCACGCAGCCGCGACTTCAAGGCGTTCTCGCCGTACAGCGCGTGAATGGGGTTGCTCGGATCCTGCGTGACCCCACGCGCCTGCGCGGCCAGCTCCGCCGGCAGGTCGATGAGCGGCAGGGTGCGATCCAGCTGCGGGTTGAAGAAGAACGGGACCGAGATGCGGTCGTCGGGGAACCGCGGCGAGATCACGCGGTGGTTCGTCGCCTTCAGATACCCCTGCGTGGCGTACTCCAGCTGCTCGCCGATGTTCACGACGAACGCGCCCGGAACGGGAGGGGCATCGACCCACTCGCCGTCGCGCTCGACCTGGAGTCCGCCCTTGCCTGGCTCCACCCAGAGCAGGGTGAGAACGCCCGAGTCCTTGTGCGCGCCCACGCCCTGGCTCGGGTCCTCCTTGCCGGGGTAGCGCACGATCTTCGTCAGCGTGGACGGCTCACCGAAGTGCGCGTCGAAGTACGACTCCTCCGCGCCCAGCGACTGCGCCCACGCGCGCAGCAACCTGCGCGACACCTCCCGCAGCCGGCTCTCCCAGTCGGTGATGACTTCGCGCAGCTCGGGAAGCGCCTCCGGCCACAGATTCGGGCCGATGAGTCGCGCGAACGAGGGCGCGCCTTCCCACTCGACGGCGTCGCGCTCCGGGCCGATGTCGATCTGCTCGCGCCAGTCGACCCTGCCCTGGGTGCGTTCGCCGCCGATGCGCGTGTAACCGCGGAAGTGCGGACTGTTCACGTTCTCGATCGCAAGCTTGTCGGCCTCGGGCAGGTCGAAGAATGCCCGTGCCGTGCTCAGCAGCCGTGCTTCCGACTCGGGCGAGATGCCCGTTCCCGTGAGGTAGAAGAAGCCCACGTCGTGCGTGGCGGCGCGCAGTGCGTCGCGGAACTGCGCGGCGGCGTCGGCTCCGGCATTCAACTGCGAGAGATCGAGGATCGGCAGGTTCGTCTGGCTCATGGGAAGACGGTAGGCGGATGCCGCCGGCCCGCGCACGTGTGTTGCCGCCGGTTACCGCGGCATGACGCCCGGTGACCCTCCGTGACACGGCGTTACTCCTGCGGCATCCATCGTCCGGGAATAACCTGGGATCGCATGCGTTCCACTAACTGCATTCACTTGAATAGATACGGATGCCACCAGCATCCGGGAAGCGAGCAGACGACGTGAGCGAGACAGACGCGGCCGGCCAGATGCAATTCGGCCTCTTCTCCGTGAGCGACATCACGCAGGATCCCACGACCGGCGTGACGCCGAGCGAGGCGGAGCGCATCCAGGCGACCCTGACGATCGCCACGCATGCTGAGGAGGTCGGCCTCGACGTCTTCGCGATCGGCGAGCACCACAACCCGCCGTTCTGGTCATCGTCGCCGACGACGACCCTCGCTTACATCGCCGCGCAGACCGAGCGCCTCATCGTCTCGACCGCGACCACCCTCATCACGACAAACGACCCGGTGAAGATCGCCGAAGACTTCGCCGTGCTGCAGCATGTCTCCGGAGGCCGGGCGGACGTCATGCTCGGCCGCGGCAACACCGGCCCCGTCTACCCGTGGTTCGGCAAGGACATCCGCCAGGGGCTGCCGCTCGCTATCGAGAACTATGCGCTGCTGCACAAGCTGTGGCGGGAGGACATCGTCGACTGGGAGGGCAAGTTCCGCACTCCGCTGCAGGGCTTCACCTCCACGCCGCGTCCCCTCGACGGCGTGCCGCCGTTCGTCTGGCACGGCTCGATCCGCACGCCCGAGATCGCCGAGCAGGCGGCGTACTACGGCGATGGCTTCTTCGCGAACAACATCTTCTGGCCGGCCGAACACTACCAGCGCCTCATCGAGCTGTACCGTCAGCGCTGGGCGCACTACGGCCACGGCGATCCCGAGACCGCGATCGTGGGACTGGGCGGTCAGGCGTTCATGCGCAAGAACTCGCAGGATGCCGTCAACGAGTTCCGCCCGTACTTCGACAACGCACCCGTGTACGGTCACGGACCGTCCATGGAGGACTTCACGAAGATGACCCCGCTGACGGTGGGCTCACCGCAGCAGGTGATCGACCGGTACGCCGGCATGCGCGATCTGTTCGGCGACTACCAGCGCCAGCTGTTCCTGATGGATCACTCCGGTCTGCCGCTGAAGACCGTGCTCGAACAGATCGACATCCTCGGCGGCGAGGTCGTCCCGGTGCTGCGCAAGGAGCTCGCGAAGAACCGACCTGCGACCGTTCCCGACGCGCCGACCCATGCCGGCCTGGTGAAGGCCGCGTACGGCGACGGTCCGGTGCGCGAGCCGCGGCCGAACGCCAACCGCGGCGACAACGTGACCGGCGGCTCGCCGTATCAGGACACCCCGACGCCCCAGGGCGCGGCCTTCGGGCTGGGCGGTGCGCGATGAGCGCGGCCCGGCGCGTGGCCGTCGTCGCGGCGGGGCTGTCGACCCCGTCGTCGACGCGGATGCTGGCGGACCGCCTGTCGGCCGCCGTCGTGAAGCACCTCGACGAGCGCGGGATCACTGCGAGCGTCGACACATTCGAACTGCGTGACCTCGCCCACGACATCACGAACAACATGCTCACCGGATTCGCCGGCGCCGAGCTCGAGTCGATGATCAACACGGTCGTGTCGGCCGACGCGCTGGTCGTCGTCACGCCGATCTTCTCGACGAGCTACTCGGGTCTGTTCAAGTCGTTCATCGACGTGCTCGACAAGGAGTCCTTGATCGGCAAGCCGGTGCTCATCGGCGCGACGGCCGGTACGCCGCGGCACTCACTGGCGATCGACTACGCGATACGGCCGCTGTTCGCCTACCTGCATGCCGACGCCGTCTCGACCGGCGTGTTCGCCGCGAGCGAGGACTGGGGCAGCACCGGCGACCAGGTCGCGACGCTGGGCGATCGCATCGAGAAGGGCGCTGCCGAGCTCGCCGACGCGGTGGCGCGTCGCGATCCGGCGACGAACTCGGATCCGTTCGACCCGGCCAACTACCTGCACGGCGGCAACTCGTTCGACCATCTCCTCGGCGGCTTCGCCGGAGAGTAGCGCTGCTCAGCCGCTCTTGCGGCGGAACTCGCGCTTGTGGCCGGCGCGGCCGTGCGGCTCGTTCACTGCACCCTGCCCGTCGAGGTGCGACTGGCCGTCACGGTGATGCGCATTCTTCTTGTCGAGCGCCTCGCGGAACTTGCGCTTCATCTCGTCGGACGTGGCGCTCGGAGTCTCGTCGTTGCTCATGCCCTCAGCGTACCCATCCGCGCTTGCCGCGCACATGCCGGGTCAGTACCAGTGCGGGTCGTGGCTCATCTCGTGCCGCCACGCCCCACAGGGCGTGTCGTAGCGGTCGGAGATGTACGCGAGGCCCCATCGGATCTGCGTGGCAGCATTGGTGCGCCAGTCCGCGCCGGCGGCCGCCAGCTTCTTCGCCGGCAGGGCCTGCGGGATCCCATACGCGCCGCTGTACGGGTTCAGCGCGTTCCAGCGCCAGCCCGACTCCATGTTCCACAGCTTCACCAGGCACGAGTACTGCGTGTCGCCCCAGCCGTAGCTGAGCATGGCCCGCCGCGCATACGCCCGCGCCTGGGCGGGGGAGAGCGCACCGCCGAGCGGCTCGGCCGTTCCGACCGACGCCGCGGCCGCGGTGGCCGGCTCGTCCGACGCCGCCTTCTCGCGGCGGCGTTGCTGATCAGATGCCTGCGCGGCCACGCGCACGCCGATGTCGTACTGGCGCTCGGTCTCCGCCGTCGAGTCCTGCAGTACCGCGAGCTGGGCGTACAGGGTGTCGATGCTCTTCTGCAGCTTCGCGGCGACGGCGTTCGCCTCGTCGGCGGCGGTCTCGGCGGCGTCGGCGGACCGTTCCGCTTCGTCCGCGAGACGGTTCCGCTCGGCCTCCGCGGCGCGGGCGCGATCGCGAAGCGACGCGGCCAGCTCCTTGTCGGCCTGCGCGGCATCGGCGGCATCATGCCACCAGTCGGTCAGGTTCGACAGTGCATTCAGCCGTGCGAGCAGCTCGTCCGGGTCGTCGGAGGCGAGCAGTTGCGCGGTGAACCCTTGCTGGCCTTCGGCGGCCGTGAGCGTGCGCGCGAGCTCGGCGGTGGCGGCAGTGCTGCGACCGGACCGGGTCGCCGCGGCGGCGGCCTGCGCCGACAGCGTATCGGCGCGCTGTCCTGCGGCCTCGCTCGCGGCGCGGGCCTTCTGGGCGGCCGCCTGTGCGGTGACGGCCTTCTGCGAGGCGACGGCGGCGGCGTCGAGCGCGCCGGTCAGCGCGTCGTCGACCCGGTCGACCTCCGCCGCGGTCGCCTCCGTGCTCGCGCGCGCGGCCTGCACCTCGGCCCAGGTCGGGTAGCCGGGCGCCGTCGGCGGCGGCGTCTCGGCCGCGGCGCGTGACACGCCGAGTGCCGACGGCGCCAGCAGCACCGCCGCGGCGAGGGTCGCCCCGACGATCCCGCGGGGGATCCGGAGACGGCGCCATCCTGCGATGGCCATGGGCACACGCTACGCGCGATCCGCGGTATCGGGCAATGCCCTGGTAAGCTCGTAAAGGCTGCCATCGGCATCCGCTCAATTGAATACTGAGCTCATGGAGCAGGCGGGCAGGAAGCTGGTCCCCTGTGGTGGGTTCCTCTCGAATCGAGGGTGATCTTCTACTGGTGACCAGCGCAAGCGGCCTACGCGGCGTCGTCGTGCATGCACGGGGTCGGCGTGCGCTCATATCTGCCTGCTTCTGCTCCTTCGTGATCACTCGCCCGCGAGACGCGCGGACGAGTCTAAACAAAGAAGGAGAGACCTCTTGGAAGGTCCTGAAATCACCGCCGCCGAGGCCGTTCTCGACAACGGCCGCTTCGGCACCCGTACCGTCCGGTTCGAGACCGGACGCCTTGCCCAGCAGGCGCAGGGCGCCGTCGCTGCCTACCTGGACAACGACACCATGCTGCTGTCGGCCACCAGCGCCGGCAAGCACCCCCGTGAAGGGTTCGACTTCTTCCCGCTGACCGTCGACGTCGAGGAGCGCTCGTACGCCGCCGGCAAGATCCCCGGCTCGTTCTTCCGCCGCGAGGGTCGTCCGTCCACCGACGCGATCCTCGTCTGCCGGCTGATCGACCGTCCGCTGCGCCCGTCGTTCGTCGACGGCCTGCGCAACGAGGTCCAGATCGTCGTCACGGTGCTCTCGATCGCGCCGGGCGAGTTCTACGACGCGCTCGCGATCAACGCGGCATCCGCCTCGACGCAGATCTCCGGTCTGCCGTTCTCCGGCCCGATCGCCGGTGTGCGCCTGGCGCTGATCCCGGGTCACGGCGAGCACGAGGACCAGTGGGTCGCGTTCCCGAACGCGCAGCTGCTCGAGGACGCCGTGTTCGACCTCGTGGTCGCCGGCCGCGTGCTCGACGACGGCGACGTCGCGATCATGATGGTCGAGGCCGAGGCCACCGAGCACAGCTGGAACCTCATCAAGGGCGGCGCCACCAAGCCGAGCGAAGAGGTCGTGGCGGGGGGCCTCGAGGCCGCCAAGCCCTTCATCAAGCAGCTCGTGCAGGCGCAGGCCGAGATGGCCGCCCACTCGTCGAAGGAGCCGGGCGTGTACCCGGTGTTCCTGCCCTACTCGCAGGAGAGCTTCGACTTCGTCGCCAAGAGCGCGTACGACGAGCTCGCGGGCGTCTACCAGATCGCCGACAAGATCGAGCGCCAGAACGCCGACGACGCGATCAAGGACCGCGTCAAGGCCGAGTTCGCCGCCGCGGTCGAGGCGGGCGAGCTGCCCGAGAGCGCCGCCGGCGAGTTCGCGGGCGCGTACAAGGCCGTCACCAAGAAGATCGTGCGCGGTCGCATCCTCTCCGAGGGCGTGCGCATCGACGGACGCGGCCTGGCCGACATCCGTCCGCTCGACGCCGAGGTGCAGGTCGTGCCCCGCGTGCACGGCTCCGCCATCTTCCAGCGCGGTGAGACCCAGATCATGGGCGTCACCACGCTGAACATGCTGAAGATGGAGCAGCAGATCGACTCGCTGTCGCCGGTCACGCACAAGCGCTACATCCACCACTACAACTTCCCGCCCTACTCGACCGGTGAGACCGGCCGTGTGGGCAGCCCCAAGCGCCGTGAGATCGGCCACGGGTTCCTGGCCGAGCGCGCGCTCGTGCCGGTGCTGCCCTCGCGCGAGGAGTTCCCGTACGCGATCCGCCAGGTCTCCGAGGCGCTGGGCTCGAACGGCTCGACGTCGATGGGCTCGGTGTGCGCCTCGACCCTGTCGCTGCTGAACGCGGGTGTGCCGCTGCGCGCCCCTGTCGCCGGCATCGCGATGGGCCTGGTGTCCGACACCGTCGACGGCCAGACCCGCTACGCGGCGCTGACCGACATCCTGGGCGCCGAGGATGCCCTCGGCGACATGGACTTCAAGGTCGCCGGCACGAGCGAGTTCGTCACCGCGATCCAGCTCGACACCAAGCTCGACGGCATCCCGTCGTCGGTGCTGTCGGCGGCGCTGAAGCAGGCGCACGACGCCCGCATCACGATCCTGAACGTCCTGAACGCCGCCATCGACGGCCCGGACGAGATGGCTCCGACCGCGCCGCGCGTCATCAGCGTGCAGATCCCGGTCGACAAGATCGGCGAGCTGATCGGCCCCAAGGGCAAGACGATCAACGGCATCCAGGACGAGACCGGCGCCGACATCTCCATCGAGGAGGACGGCACCGTCTACATCGGCGCCGTGGACGGCCCGTCGGCCGAGGCCGCTCGCGCCCAGGTCAACGCGATCGCCAACCCCACCAACCCGGAGGTCGGCGAGCAGTTCCTCGGCACGGTCGTGAAGATCGCGACGTTCGGCGCGTTCATCTCGCTTCTGCCCGGCAAGGACGGACTGCTGCACATCAGCGAGATCCGCAAGATCAACGACGGGAAGCGCGTCGAGAACGTCGACGACGTGCTCTCGGTCGGCCAGAAGCTGCTGGTGCGCATCACGAAGATCGACGACCGCGGCAAGCTGTCGCTGGAGCCGGTCCTTGAGGAGTCGGCTGAGCAGGGCGAGACCGCGGCCGCCGAGGCCCCGGCCGAGGCCTGATCGACACACCTGCCGGATGCCCGTCCCCACTCGGGGGCGGGCATCCGCTTTTTTCTCCGGATCACGCCGTGTTTGTCCGCCGAACGGAGGACAAATGACACGGATGTCGGTAAAGCGTTACGGAATGTTTATCCGGATGTCCTTCAGTGGTGCTGATCGTCGCACTCGGTGACTTACCCTCGTAGTACGCGCCGGGGGGCGCACACAGTGATCACGCGGATCGCAACGATTCGTGAGGGGGTGTGGGATGAGTCGCGTCGACATCGAAGCGCAGCAGGCGAGCACGGCCGGGGGGTCGACGTCGCCGTTGCCGGTCCATCCTTCGGCACCCATCCCCGTGCAAGGCGAGCCGATCGGCGCCGCGGTGCGCACGCGGCTCGGAGAGACCGGCATCGAGGTCTTCCCGCTGATGCTCGGCGGTGCCGAGTTCGGCTGGAACGTCGACCTGGAGGCCGGGCACGAGATCCTCGACCGGTACTGCGAACTCGGCGGCAATGCACTGCACACCGCCGACGGCTTCGCCGGCGGCCGCAGCGAGCACATCATGGGCGAGTGGCTGCGCACCCGCGGCACGCGTGATGACATGGTCCTCGCGGTGCGGGTGGGCGGCCATCCCGACAACCCGGGGACCGATCCGGTCAACCTGGTGCGTGCGGTCGAGGCGTCGCTGACACGGCTGGGCACCGATCGCATCGATGTGCTGTATGTGGATGCCACGGCCGGCGTCGGTGTCATGGAAGACACGCTCGCCACGGCCGAGTGGCTCGTCGACACGGGCAAGGCCCGCAGCATCGGGGCGTACGGCTTCACCGCCGAGCAGCTCGTCGAAGCGCGCATCCTCTCGTCTGCGGGCTATCCGCGGTTCACGGTCATCGACGTTCCTTTCAACGTGCTGCGCCGTCGGGAGTTCGACGACGATCTGCGTCTCGTGGTGGGCGCCCAGGGGATCGCCGTCACGCCCTCGCACGCCCTCGAGCACGGATATCTGTCGGGCCGGCACCGCACGCGCGGTGACATCGGGCGCTCGGTGCGCGGTGCACAGCTCGCCGGCAGCATGAACCGCCGGGGCGCCCGGACGCTTCGTGCGCTGGACGCCGTCGGCGTCGAGCTGGGCGTGCCGACCGCGGCCGTCGCCGTGGGCTGGCTGCTCGCCCAGCGGGCGATCACGGCGCCCATCGTGAACGCGTACGCTCCCGACCAGGTCGAAGAGCTCGTGCAGGGCGTCGGGATCCGCCTCAGCCGCACGCAGCTGGCAGAGATCGCGCGCGCCGCGGCCTGATCGGTTCGCTTAGGGTGGAGGAGGGGCTTCGGCCCGCACCCCTCGCGATGGAGAGAGAGAACCGTGACGCATTACATCTACCTTGTGCGGCACGGCGAGCACCAGGACGCGGACCAGGGGGTGGCCGACGGCCCGTTGTCGCCGCGCGGTCGCCGCCAGGCCGAGGCACTCGCCGACCGCCTGTCCGGGCTGCCGTTGAGCGCCGTGTGGCACTCGCCGCTCGAGCGTGCGGCAGAGACCGCCCGCGCGGTCGCCGACCGGCTGCCGTCCGTCGACCCCCAGCCGTCCGCGCTGCTGTTCGACTGCGTGCCGACAGGGATGACCGAAGAGACGCCGGCGGTCTACGAGCCGTTCTTCGGCTCGGTCACCGAGGAGGAGATCGACGCGGGTCGCGCCCAGATGAACGACGCGATCAACGCGTTCCTCGTCCGTAAGCAGGGCGATGTGCACGAGGTGCTCATCACGCACAACTTCGTGATCGCCTGGTTCGTGCGCGAGGTGCTGCAGATGCCGGAGTGGCGGTGGATGACGCTCAATCAGGCGCACTGCGGGCTCACCGTCATCTCGCAGAAGCCGGGCCGTCCTTGGACGCTGCTGACCCACAACGACCTGGCCCATTTGCCGTATGAGCTGCAGACGGGTCTGCCCGAGTCGCTCCCGGTGTGACCGGCCTATGAACTCAGCGTCTTGCCGTACCAGCGCGTCGCGTTCGGGTTGTCGTTGTACGGCTCGATCGCGATGAAGCCGCTCGACGCGTAGAGCCCGCCGGCCGCCTCGAGGGTGTGGTGGGTGTCGAGCACGAGCTCGGCGGCATCCCACTCGCGGGCGCGGCGCTCGAGCTCGTTCAGCAGCATCCGGCCCCATCCCCGGCCGCGTGTGGACGGCTGCAGGTACAGGTGCTTGATCTCGTAGCGGACGCCCGCCGGGCCGTCGGGCAGGCGGCGGATGCCGCCGCATCCGACGGGTTCGCCAGCGTCGTCGCGCACGACCAGGAAGACGCCCGCCGGCGGCTCGAACATCGCGCGCGGGGGCGTTGCCGGCGTGTACTGACCGGGGAAGCTCTCGGCGCGCATCGCGACGTATTCGGCCAGCAGCGCGCGCGAGATCGGGTCGTCCACGGGAAGGGGCTGTACAGACGCCATGGAACGAGCGTATCCGTGCGTCTGAGCTGTTCCGCGCAACGTAGGCTGGAGTCATGACGACACGTGTGGCTATCGTGGGCGGCACCGGCAAGCTCGGCGGCATCATCCGCTCGGTGGTGGAGTCCGAGGACGGCTTCGAGGTGCACGCGACGCTGTCGTCTCGCGACGACATCGCCCTCATCGACGGCGCCGATCTGGTGGTGGATGCCTCGACCCCGGCCGTCTCCGTCGATGTCGTGCGCGCCGCGGTGGAGCGGGGGATCAACATCCTCATCGGCACGTCCGGATGGTCATCCGAGCGCATCGCGCTCGTTCGCCCGCTCGTCGACGCCGCCGGCACGGGCGCGGTCTTCATCCCGAACTTCTCGCTCGGCTCCGTGCTGGGCTCGGCGCTCGCCGCCGCGGCGGCCCCGTTCTTCCCGTCGGCCGAGATCGTCGAGGCCCACCGCGACACCAAGGTCGACTCTCCGAGCGGCACCGCCGTGCGCACCGCCGAGCTCATCGCCGCCGCGCGCACCGAGCAGGGCCCGGTGCTCGCACCGCACGTCGACCAGCGTGCGCGCGGACAGCAGGTCGCCTCCGTTCCGGTGCACTCTCTGCGCCGGCCGGGCGTGATCGCACGGCAGGAGACCATCCTCTCGGGCGCGGGCGAGTCGCTGACGATCGTGCACGACACCGTCGACTCGGCGGCGGCCTATGCCCCCGGCATCCGTCTCGCCCTCCAGCACGCCGTGGGCGCGCGCGGGGTGATCGTCGGGCTCGACAGCTTCATCGACATCGGCATCGGCGGCCGATGAAGGCGTTCAAGACCCGCATCGTCATCGGTGTCGTCGTCGCGGCACTGGTCATCTACCTGGTCGTCATCGCGCGCTCGGCGTGGATCATGCTCGCGACCGGCAGACCCGTTGCGATCATCATGGGCGTGTGCCTGGTGGTGCTGCCGGTGATCGCCGCATGGTCGATCGCGCGCGAACTCTGGTTCGGCGTGCGCGCCGACCGTGCCGGGCGCCGACTCGAGGCCGAGGGCGGTCTGCCCGACGACGACGTGGCGGTGTATGCGAGCGGACGCGTCGTGCGCGATGACGCCGACGGCGTCTTCCCGCGCTACCGCGACGAGGTGCAGAAGAACCCCGACGACTGGCGTGCCTGGTACCGGCTGGGCCTCGCCTACGATGCGGCCGGTGACCGCAAGCGCGCGCGCAGCGCGATCCGTCAGTCGCTCAAGCTCGAAGCGGCGGACAGAGCGGCCTGAGCGGGGACGGCCGCGGCGACGGCCTCGTCGAGCTGCGCGTGTCGGAACGAGAAGCCCGTGGCGTCCAGCACGCCGGGCACGACGTGCGCATCGCCCAGAAGGAGTCCGTCGGCGGCCGCGCGGCCGAGTGCGAGGCGCAGTGTCCACGCGGGCGCACGGAACAGGTAGGGCCTGCTCATCCGCACCGCGAGTGCGAACCCGATGTCGTTCGCCGTCGCGCGGGTGGGGGCGGCGAGATTCACCGGCCCGTCGATCTCGGCGTCGATGACGTGGCGGATCGCCCGCACCTCGTCATCGAGGGTGATCCACGGCCAGACCTGGGTGCCGCGGGCCAGGGGTCCGCTGATGCCCAGCCGGGTGAGGGCGAGCAGAGGCTTCAGCACGCCGTCGCGATGGATGATCGGTGCGGTGCGCAGCAGAGCCACCCGGGTCTGCGTGCCGGCGCGCAGCGCGGCATCCTCCCACTCCACGCACAAGCGGGCGAGGAAGGTGTCGCCGGGTGCGGCGTCCTCGCGCAGCGGCGTGTGCGGGGCGCTGCCGTAGTACCCGACGGCCGAGGCGCTCACGAGCGCAGGGGCGTCGGCGCCCAGCGTCCGCACCGCGGCCGCCAGCGTGCGCGTCGGCGTCAGACGTGACCACAGCAGCGTGCTGCGATACCGGGAGGTCCACGGGAGCCGGCCGATGCTTGCGCCGTTCAGCCCCACAACCGCGTCGGCGCCCGCGAGCACGTCAGGATTCAGGGGGTCGGCGGCGGTGAGCCACTCGACCTCGTCGGGGGTGCGCGGTGCCCGCCGCACGAGGCGCGTGACCGCGATGCCATCCGCGCGCAGCGATGCGACGAGCGCGTGACCGATGAGGCCGGATGCGCCCGCCACGACGACGCGGCGGGCGGCGGGGGAGGCCTCAGCCAAGCGACGCCTCGAGCGTGATCTCGACGCCCGCGAGGGCCTGCGAGACCGGGCAGCCAGCCTTCGCCTCCTCGGCGATGCGGTCGAAGTCGGCCTCCTCGATGCCCGGCACCACCGCCGAGACGTTCAAGTGGCTGCCGGTGATCCCGGTGCCGGGGACGAAGGTGACGGATGCCGACGCCTCCAGGCTCTGCGGCGGGGTGCCGTTCTGCGCCAGGGCATTGGAGAGCGCCATGCAGTAGCACGAGGCGTGGGCGGCGGCGATGAGCTCTTCCGGGGTGGTCACCGAGTCGGAGCCCTCGCTGCGGGCCTTCCAGTTCACGGGGTAGGGGCCCTGTCCAGAACTGGTCAGGCTCACCTGGCCCGATCCTTCGAACAGTGTGCCCTTCCACTGGGCGGTGGCTTCGCTGGTCACGCTCATGAGGTCCTCCGTCGGTCGGCGTGACGCCCAGCCTACGCGGCGCGGCGGCGCCCGACGAGGCCCACCCGCTGCAGCAGCAGGTAGAGCTGGCAGCCCAGGCAGAATCCGAACGCGGCGTTCAGGAAGGCGGCGATGAACGCGGCGGCCGCGGCGATCGGCAGGCCCCACGGCACTCCCGCGAGCTGCAGCACCAGGCCGATGACGCTCACCAGCAGCCCGACGCCCTGGGCGAAGCGCGGCGGGCGCGGGTCCTCGAGCTCGGTCGGGGGCTTCAGGCGGGGCTGCACGAGTTTCCGGTACAGCACGCCCCACGGCGCCGTGCGCGGCGAGAGCACGCTCCACAGGAAGAGGAGCGCGACCACGAGAAGGAGCAGGAACGCGGGGTCGAGGATGCGGGCGCCCAGCGGCGCCAGGGGAAGCGAGTACAACGGCCCGAACGCGGTGCCGGCCAGCGGCTGATATGCGAACCAGCCGAAGGACGCGCTACCGGCCACTTGCAGGGTCGACAGGCCGGTCAGGCCGAGGACGATGACGATGAGCAGCAGCACGGAGGTGATCGCGGCGCCGAAGCGGGGGCCGCGGGGGTCGATCCCGGCGGGGGTGTCAGACACGGGCGGGTTCTCCGATCACACGGTCGAGCTCGGCGGCGACGGCGTCGCGGCGGGGGACGCCGGCGAACCGCGAGCGGACGGCGCCCGTGGCGTCCAGCACGAACACCGTCGGCGTCTGCAGGATGTGCAGACGCGCGGCGAGGTCGGCGCGGTGGGTCAGATCGACCTCGGCGAGGGCGACGCCGTCCGCGTCGTCGACGAGGGTGCGCAGCATCCGCCGCACCTGCGGGCATCGCGTGCACATCTCGGTGCTGAACTGCACGAGGGTGGCCTGGTCGCCGCGGGCGTCGGCCTCCAGCCAGTCGGACTCGATCGCCGCGGCGCGGCGCGGGCGGCTTTCGCGCCGGCGCAGCAGCCACCCGACCAGCGCGGTGACGACGACGAGGATGACGACGACGAGCACGGCGATCCAGGGGGGCATATATCGACGGTAACCATCGCCGCGCCGCACGCGGGCCCGGATGACGGAGTATGTCGACGGTATCCTGGCGGATGTGAGCATCCCGACGCCGTACGAGGACCTGCTGCGCGACGTGCTCGCGCACGGCACCCACAAGAGCGACCGCACCGGCACCGGCACGACCAGTGTGTTCGGGCGCCAGATCCGTTTCGATCTGGCCGACTCGTTCCCCCTCATCACGACCAAACGCGTGCACTTCAAGTCGATCGCGTACGAGCTGCTCTGGTTCTTGCGAGGCGAGTCGAACGTGGCCTGGCTGCGCGATCACGGCGTCACGATCTGGGACGAGTGGGCGGATGCCGCGGGCGAGCTCGGCCCGGTCTACGGCGTGCAATGGCGGTCGTGGCCGACGCCGGGAGGCGAGCACATCGACCAGATCGCGCAGGTGATCGAGCAGATCCGTGAGACGCCCGACTCGCGCCGGCTCCTCGTCTCGGCGTGGAATGTGGGCGAGATCCCGCAGATGGCGCTGGCGCCGTGCCATGCGCTCTTCCAGTTCTACGTCGCGGGCGGCAGGCTGTCCTGCCAGCTGTACCAGCGCAGCGCGGACCTGTTCCTGGGCGTGCCGTTCAACATCGCCTCGTACGCGCTGCTCACGCTCATGGTGGCGCAGCAGACGGGCCTCGAGCCGGGCGAGTTCGTCTGGACGGGGGGCGATTGCCACATCTACGACAATCACCGCGAGCAGGTGGCCGAGCAGCTGAGCCGCGACCCGTACCCGTACCCGACGCTGCGGTTCACGCGGAAGCCCGCGTCGATCTTCGACTACGAGTACGACGACATCGTCGTGGAGGACTACCGGCACCACCCGACGATCCGCGCCTCCGTCGCCGTCTGACATGGCGGTCGGCATGATCTGGGCGCAGGCCCGGGGCGGTGTCATCGGCGCCGACGGCGGCATGCCCTGGCATGTCCCGGAGGACATTGCGCACTTCAAAGAGGTCACGATGGGTGCGCCCGTGGTGATGGGGCGGCGGACCTGGGAGTCGTTCCCCGAGCGCTTCCGTCCGCTGCCGGGCCGGCGCAACATCGTCGTCACGCGCAACGACGAGTGGGCCGGCACGGAAGAGGCCGCCGGGGCCGAGCGCGCGGCATCGGTGGATGCCGCGCTGGCGCTCGCCGCGGACGGCGACGCCGACTGGACCTGGGTGATCGGCGGGGGACAGGTCTACCGCGAGGCTCTCGCCCGTGCGGACCGGCTCGAGGTCACCGAGCTCGATCTCGACGCGGTCGGCGACACGACGGCCCCGAGCGCCGCGGGATGGCGGGTCGTGGCATCCGACCCCCTCGAGGGCTGGCACACGTCGCGCAGCGGCGTCCGCTATCGCTTCGTGCGCTACGAGCGCTGAGGTGCAGCGCCGCTTTCGCGCCCGGTGGTCGGCGGGAGCGTCGTTCCTCCCCGGGGCACCGAGGACGAGGTTGCAGACGCTCCTGGGGATAAGGACGCATTCGTGCCACCCGGACGACGCACGGCAGGGCCGCGATGGACGGCGTGATGGTGTGATGATGTGCGCGCGGGTGTCCTTATCCCCAGGAGGGGAGTCAAGGGCGTGTCCCGGCAGGCGGTGTGGCTGCCGCATGGAACGACGGCGAGACGCGCCGGTTCCTCCACAGACGGCCTTTCGTGCGGGACGCAGCGAGATTCTCCACCGCTGTCCGAGACAGCGGCGCGGCGATGGTGTCACGCTGCGAGGCTTTGCCGTATGACGCGCACAGTCCTGAGGTGGGAACGAACGTTGCGTGAGCGCGGGGGAGTGGCATCCGCCGCCGACCTTCACGCATTGGGACTCGGCGACATCGACATCCGGCTCTACGCAAGCTATGGCACTCTGCGGCGCGTGCGCCGTGGCTGGTACATCCTGCCCGACACCGACGAGACCGTTGCCGAAGCGTGTCGGTGGGGCGGGCGGCTCACATGCCTCAGCGCGCTCGCTCTTTATGGTGACGACGTGGAGGATGACGGGCGACTGCACATCGAACTGCGACGAAGTGACGTGCTGCGTGTGCCCGCCGAGTTGCGTGACCGCGTCCGCGTGCACTGGACGCGCCGACCCTCCGCCGGCGGGAGGGCGCTCGTGAGCCGCGCGGCCGCGCGCCGCCAGGCATTAGCCTGTCGCCCATGGTGACGGCACTGGTGACGGGCGCGAGCTCTGGTCTGGGCGCGGAGTACGCGCGGCAGTTGGCGGATCGGGGAGCGGACGCCGTGCTGGTCGGCCGCGACGGGGCCGCGCTCGAGGCCGTGGCGGTCCAGGTGCGTGAGCGCGGGCGCTCGGCCGAGGTGCTCGTGGCGGACCTGCTCGACGCCGACGCGCTCGGCACGGTGACCGCGCGGCTCGTGGACCCGCGGCATCCCGTCGAGATCCTCGTCAACAATGCGGGATTCGGGATGTCCCTCGCATTCGAGCGCAACGACGTCGAGGCCGAAGTACGGCACCTGCGCCTGCACGATGAGATCCCGCTCCGGCTCATGCATGCAGCGCTGGGGCCCATGCTGAACCGGGGCCACGGGCGCATCCTCAACGTGGCATCGATCGCCGCCTTCATGCCGCGCTCGAGCTACGGTGCGGTCAAGCAGTTCCTGGTCTCGTTCTCGCGTTGGGCCAACGTCACGTACGGTCCGCGCGGCGTGACCGTCACGGCGGTGTGTCCTGGTTTCGTGCACACGAACTTCCATGAGCGTCTCGGACTTCCGCCCGGCCAGGAGGGCATCCCCGGCTGGATGTGGCTGGATGCCGCGACCGTGGTGCGTGAGTCGCTGCGCGACCTCGCCCGGGGCCGGGCCGTGTCGGTGCCCTCGCTGCGCTACCGGCTGATCCGTCGGCTGCTGCCGCTGCTGCCCGATCGCCTCGTCGCGGGGTTGGGACAGCGCGGGCGCTGAGCGGGTCCGATAGCCTGAGACCATGACTCACGCGGGCAATCCCTTCGGACAGGTACTCGTAGCCCTCGTCACGCCGATGACGGCGGACGGCGAAGTCGACTGGCCTGCCGTGGAGAAGCACATGGACGACGTGGTCTCCGCGGGAGCGGACGGCCTCGTCGTCACCGGGACCACCGGCGAGACCAGCACGCTGACCGACGCCGAGAAGATCCGTCTCGTCGAGATGGGCAAGGACGTCGCCGCCGGGCGCGCCAAGATCATCACGGGCGGTGGATCGAACGAGACCGCGCACGCGATCCAGCTCTATCGCGACAGCGCCAAGGCCGGTGCGGACGGCATCCTCGTCGTCACGCCCTACTACAACAAGCCGACGCAGGCCGGCATCCTCACGCACTTCCGGCTGATCGCCGATGCGACCGACCTGCCGATGATGCTCTACGACATCCCCGGCCGCACCGGGGTGCCGATCGCGTACGAGACGCTGCTGCGCCTCGCGAAGCATCCCAACATCCTCGCCGTCAAGGACGCGAAGGGCAGCTTCAGCGAGGTCTCGCGCGTGCTCAATCAGACCGACCTGATGTACTTCTCCGGCGACGACGCCAACGTGCTGCCGCACCTGGCGATCGGCGCGACCGGCCTGGTCGGCGTGACCGCGAACATCGCCGCGCAGCCGTATCGGACGATCGTGGATGCCGTGAACCGGGGCGACCTCGCCGCCGCGACGGCCGAGCACAAGAGACTCGAGCCCCTTGTGCGCGCGGTCATGACGCACGTGCCCGGCACCGTGTCGGCGAAGTACATCCTGCACGGACTGGGGCGCATCTCCAGCCCTCGTGTGCGACTGCCGCTGGTCGGTCCCGAGGAATGGGAGGCCGCGATCATCGAGGACGAGCTCGCTCTCGTCCACGAGGTCGAGGGCGTCGACTTCTCCAACTTCCGTCCCGACCGCAACGCCGCCGCCGGAGGCGCCCTGCCGAAGATCTCGGGGACGACCCGATGAGCTTCGCGGAGGTCGTCGCCCCGCCCGCGCTCGAGCCCGACACCCTGCGCATCACGCCGCTCGGCGGCCTCGGCGAGGTCGGCCGCAACATGACCGTCTTCGAGCTGAACGGCCGCCTGCTCATCGTCGACTGCGGCGTGCTGTTCCCCGAGGAGAACCAGCCCGGCGTCGACCTGATCCTGCCCGACTTCGAGCCGATCAAGGACCGGCTGGGCGACGTCGACGGCATCGTGCTCACGCACGGTCACGAGGACCACATCGGCGCCGTGCCGTACCTGCTCAAGCACCGTCCCGACATCCCGCTCATCGGCTCGGGCCTCACCCTGGCGCTGGTGGAGGCGAAGCTCAAGGAGCACCGGCTCAAGCCCTACAGCCTCACCGTGAAGGAGGGGCAGCGCGAGCAGGTCGGACCGTTCGACCTCGAGTTCGTGTCGGTGAACCACTCGATCCCCGACGCCCTGGCGGTCGCGATCCGCACGGTCGCCGGCACGGTGCTCGCCACCGGCGACTTCAAGATGGACCAGCTGCCGCTCGACGGCCGCCTCACCGACCTGCGCGCGTTCGCGCGGCTCGGCGAAGAGGGCGTCGACCTGTTCATGGTCGACTCGACCAACGCCGACGTGCCCGGCTTCACGGCGCTCGAGCGCTCGATCGGCCCGGTGCTCGACCAGGTGATCGGCAAGGCTCCGCGGCGGGTCATCGTCGCGAGCTTCTCGAGCCACGTGCACCGCGTGCAGCAGGTCATCGACGCGGCCGCCGCCCACGGGCGCCGCGTCGCATTCCTGGGCCGCAGCATGGTGCGCAACATGACGATCGCCGAGCAGCTCGGGTACCTGCGGGTGCCCGAGGGCGTGCTCATCGACTACAAGAAGGCCAAGGACCTGCCCGACGACAGGATCGTCTACATGTCCACCGGCTCGCAGGGCGAGCCGATGGCGGTCCTCAGTCGCATGGCCAACCTCGACCACGCGATCGAACCGGGCCCCGGCGACACGGTGATCCTGGCATCCAGCCTCATCCCCGGCAATGAGAACGCCGTCTACCGCGTGATCGACGGCCTGACCAAGCTCGGCGCCACCGTGGTGCACAAGGGCAACGCGAAGGTGCACGTGTCGGGGCACGCGGCCGCCGGCGAGCTGCTCTACTGCTACAACATCGTGGGCCCCCGCAACGTCATGCCGATTCACGGCGAGCACCGGCACCTGAGCGCCAATGCCGCCCTCGCGCAAGACACCGGCGTGCCCGCCGAGCGCACGATCCTCGGCGAGAACGGCACGGTCGTCGACCTGCGCGACGGCCTGGCGAAGGTCGTGGGCCAGCTCGACATCGGCTTCGTCTACGTCGACGGCTCGACCGTGGGCGAGATCACCGACGCCGATCTGAAGGACCGCCGCATCCTCGGCGAGGAGGGCTTCATCTCGGTGATCGTCGTCGTCGACTCGGCCACCGGCAAGGTCGTCTCGGGGCCCGAGGTGCACGCGCGCGGCTTCGCGGAGGACGACGCGGTGTTCGAAGACGTCAAGCCCAAGATCGCCGCGGCGCTCGCCGAGGCCGTGCACTCGGGCGTGCGCGACAACCACGCGCTCTCGCAGGTCGTGCGCCGCACGATCGGCCGCTGGGTGAACCAGCGTCTGCGCCGCCGCCCGATGATCGTGCCGTTGGTGATCGAGGCGTAGCCTCGATCTCGGGCACAGTATCGGGACCTGGAACCCGATAGACCCGCGTCGTTCCGCGGGAGAGTCGGTGGTGGGCGGTACCGTGGAGCAATGCCCAAGAGCACCACGAGCAGTCGTACGCCCGCCAAGGGCTCCTCGTCGCGTGCCAAGAAGCCGGCTCCGGCTCCGAAGCGCTACGTCGGCGAGCCCGAGAAGCCTCCCGTCATCGTGCGGGCGTGGCTGGGTCTGGCCCACGTGGTGGGCGGGCTGTTCCGGGCGTTCGGGCCCGAGACGCTCGAGAAGGACCAGCGCCGCGACGGCCTGCCGTTCCTGATCGTCCTGCTCGCGGTCGCGGGTGCCGTGGTCGAGTGGTTCCTGATCGGCTCGCCGGTGTCGGCGAACATCAGCGCGTACTCGGTCGGCGGTCTCGTGGGCCGCACCGCCTTCATCATGCCCGTCCTGCTCGTGCTGCTGGCGGGGTGGCTGTTCCGCCACCCGGCGTCGGTGCATGACAACGGACGCATCGGCATCGGCTTCGTCCTCTTCGTGTGGTCGATCGCGGGCTTCTGCCACCTCTACGGCGGCATGCCGACGCCCAGTGACGGACTGCCGGCGCTCAGCGTCGCCGGCGGACTGTTCGGCTGGATGATCGGGGCTCCGCTGAGCTACCTCACCGTGCCCGGCGGCACGGCGGTGCTGGTGCTGCTGGCGGCGCTCAGCGTGCTCATCCTGACCCGCACGCCGCCGAACCGCATCGGGCAGCGCCTGGGCGACCTGTATGCGTGGATGTTCGGCGCCGAGCGCGTCGAGAAGGGCGAGGCGGACCCGTCGACGGCGAAGACCGTCGCCTTCGCCGAGAACGACGACGATGCGGCCGGCGACGACAAGCTGCCGTGGTGGCGGCGCAACAAGACGGGACGGGAGAAGGATGCCGACGGCACCCTCGGCTCGGACGATCTGACGTCGCTGCTGACGCCGCAGGAGGACCATGGCGGCTTCGAGCAGGCGATCGCGCCTGATCCCGCGCCCGCGGTGTCGCCGGAGGCGGCGACGGAGATCATCGACCCGAAGGTGCTCGCGGGTGCGCAGCGCGCCGTCGCGGGTTCGTCGGCGACCGGTCTGGCCGACGACAGCGACACGGGGCCCATCGACGGCGAGCTGCCCGGCTTCACGGGCATCGGGGGCACCGGCAACGGTGCGCCGCCCTCGGCCCCGTACACCTTGCCCTCCGCCCAGAACCTCGTCGCGGGCGAGCCCGGCAAGACGCGGTCCGAGGCCAACGACAAGGTCGTCGCGGCGATCACGACCGTGCTGCGCGAGTTCAAGGTCGACGCGAAGGTCACCGGCTTCTCCCGCGGGCCGACGGTCACGCAGTACGAGATCGAGCTCGGCCCCGGGGTGAAGGTCGAGCGCATCACCGCCCTGACCAACAACATCGCCTACGCCGTGGCATCCAACGAGGTGCGAATCCTGGCCCCGATCCCCGGTAAGAAGGCGATCGGCGTCGAGATCCCGAACACCGACCGCGAGATCGTCACGCTCGGCGATGTGCTGCGCTCGCCCACCGCGCAGAACTCGCACCACCCCATGACCATCGGCGTCGGCAAGGACGTGGGCGGCGGCTTCGTCGTCGCCAACCTCGCGAAGATGCCGCACCTGCTCGTGGCGGGTTCCACAGGCTCGGGCAAGTCGAGCTTCGTGAACTCGATGATCACCAGCCTTCTCATGCGCGCGAAGCCGAGCGAAGTGCGCCTGGTGCTCGTCGACCCGAAGCGGGTCGAGCTGACCAGCTATGCGGGTGTGCCGCACCTGATCACGCCCATCATCACGAACCCGAAGAAGGCGGCCGAGGCGCTGCAGTGGGTCGTCAAGGAGATGGACATGCGGTACGACGACCTCGCGTCGTTCGGGTTCCGCCACATCGACGACTTCAACAAGGCCGTGATCGCCGACGAGATCCAGCTGCCGCCGGGCAGCGAGCGCGTGCTCAAGCCCTACCCGTACCTGCTGGTCGTGGTCGACGAGCTCGCCGACCTCATGATGGTCGCCCCCCGTGACGTCGAGGACTCGATCGTGCGCATCACGCAGCTGGCCCGCGCGAGCGGCATCCACCTCGTGCTGGCCACCCAGCGCCCGTCGGTCGACGTCGTCACCGGCCTGATCAAGGCCAACGTGCCCTCCCGCCTCGCGTTCGCGGTGACCAGCGTCACCGACTCGCGCGTCATCCTCGACCAGCCCGGTGCCGACCGGCTCATCGGTCAGGGCGACGGCCTGTTCCTGCCGATGGGGGCGTCCAAGGCCATCCGCGTGCAGGGCGCGTGGGTCAGCGAGGCCGAGATCGAGCGCGTCGTCAAGCACGTCACGAACCAGGCCAAGCCCGAGTACCGCGCCGACGTGCAGGCGGTCGTGCAGCGCAAGGAAGTGGACGCCGACATCGGCGACGACCTCGAGCTGCTGCTGGCGGCTGCCGAGCAGATCGTCTCGACGCAGTTCGGGTCGACGTCGATGCTGCAGCGCAAACTCCGCGTCGGGTTCGCGAAGGCGGGCCGCCTCATGGACCTGCTCGAGTCCCGCGAGATCGTCGGGCCCTCGGAAGGATCGAAGGCGCGCGACGTGCTGGTGTCGCCCGATCAGCTGCCGGAGGTCCTGGCCCGTCTGCGCGGCGACGAGCCGCCGGCGCCGGCCGCGGCATCCACCACCCCTCCCGAGCCGTACAGCGGCGACCCGGTGGAGGCGCAGTTCGACGGATTGCCGGTGGTCGAGGCCGACGGCGACGAAGACGCGTGGGGTCTGACCGGTCGCGAGTGAGCGCTCCTGGGATACTGAGACGGTGAGCGTTCCCCGCCAACTTCCCAACACGATCACGATCGTGCGCATCCTGTGCGCGCCGGTCTTCCTGTGGATGCTGCTGGCCGACGCCGGCGCCGACGGGCCGTTGCGGTGGTGGGCGGCGGTGCTGTTCATCGTCGCGATCGCGACCGACGGCATCGACGGCCATATCGCGCGCAAGAACGACATCGTGACCGATCTCGGGAAGATCCTCGACCCGATCGCCGACAAGGCACTCACCGGGTGCGCGTTCGTCGGCCTTTCGATCCTCGGCGAGCTGTGGTGGTGGGTCACGATCCTCGTGCTGGTGCGCGAGATCGGCATCACCGTCTATCGCTTCATCGTCGTCAGCGACCACGTGCTGGCGGCGGCGTGGATGGGCAAGCTGAAGACGGTCGCACAGGCGGTGGCGCTGAGCCTCGCGCTGCTGCCGTTCTTCACGCTCGTGGGCGACTGGGTGCTGTGGGTGAACTGGACTCTGATGGCGATCGCGGTGGTACTGACGGTCGCGAGCGGCATCGACTACATCGTCACCGAGGTGCGTGCCGCGCGGGCGAAGAAGGCCTCGCGATGACGGCGCTGCCCGAGGCCGAAGAGGCACTGCGGCGCCTGGGGGAGCGCGGCTGGACCATCGGTGTCGCCGAGTCGCTCACCGGCGGGCTGCTGGTCTCCGCGCTCGTCGACGTGCCCGGTGCATCGGCGCACGTGCGCGGCGGCGTCGTCGCATACGCGACCGATCTCAAACACGCCATTCTCGGGGTGGATGCCGCGCTCCTGGCCGCGCACGGTCCGGTGCATCCCGACGTCGCGCGGCAGATGGCCGAGGGCGTGCGCACGGTCACCGGGCGCGACGGTGTGCGCACCGACGTGGGGGTCGCGACGACCGGGGTCGCGGGGCCCGAGCCGCAGGGCGGTCAACCGGTCGGCACGGTGTACATCGGCGTGTCGACGCCGGAGGGCGCGCGGGTCGTCCCGTTGTCGCTCGACGGCGGTCGTGAGCAGATCCGGCACGCCTCCGTCCGGCACGCTCTGCGGGCCGTCGTCGAAGCGATCTGACACGTCGGGAACACCCGGCGTCACAGTTGCGTTTCATTCGGCGATTCCCATGTATTCCACAGAGCGTGGGATTAGTCTGACCGGCACAGGTGTTGTACTGTTATGCACCCGGACAGCGAGGGAATCACGGTGAGGAGGGGGCCCGAAATGATCCTGGTTCGACAAGAGATCGGCGAAGTGCTTCGCGACTTCCGCCAGCAGAAGGGGCACACCCTCCGACAGGTCGCCGGCCGCGCCAGCGTGGCGCTCGGCTACCTCAGTGAGGTGGAGCGGGGCCAGAAGGAGGCCTCGAGCGAGATCCTCGCGTCGGTGGCCGAGGCGCTCGATGTGCCCATCTCGACGATCATGCGCGAGGTCGGCGATCGCATCTCCGTGCTCGAAGGCCTGCAGACCTTCCCCGACGTCGTCCCCGACGACCTCGTGGCAGAGGTCGGCCCCGAGCTGTCGCTGCGCTGACGCGTGCGGCGCAGCGAGTTCCAGCGCGCGGTGGCCGGTGAGTTCGGCACGCGCGCTGCCGCATTGGTCGCGGATCTGTCCCTCCCGTCGCTCGGTGGGCGCACCTCGGCGGAGGCGATGGATGCCGGAGTCCCGCCGCGTGAGGTCTGGTTCGCCCTCTGCGAGGAGATGGACGTGCCCGAGTCGCACCGGCATGGAGTGGGGCGTCTCGAACCGCGCCGCTGACACGGTGAGGCGCGGCGTGTCGTCGAAGATAGCTTCGAGGTGCGCGTAGGCTCCTGCACAGTGGAGTCGCGAAGGCTTCTGTCCACAGATTCGAGCGATCCGGCGACGGATGTCGGAACCCGCCCCTACCGTGGACAGCGTCGAACGACACCTCACGCCTTGTCGCAGCATCCGCCCCCCCCGGGACGGGTCGCGACAGCCTACAGGCGACGGAACACGAGTGCAGAAGGAGCACGTCATGCCCACACCTCAGGATCGCGAGAAGGCCCTCGAATCGGCTCTCGCCCAGATCGACCGGCAGTTCGGGAAGGGCTCGGTCATGCGGCTGGGCAGCGACGAGCGCGCGCCCGTCGAGGTGATCCCGACCGGGTCGATCGCCCTCGACGTCGCCCTCGGCGTGGGTGGCCTGCCGCGCGGGCGCATCGTCGAGATCTACGGCCCCGAGTCGTCGGGTAAGACGACACTCACGCTGCACGCCATCGCCAACGTGCAGAAGGCCGGCGGCATCGCGGCGTTCGTCGACGCCGAGCACGCCCTCGACCCCGACTACGCCAAGAAGCTCGGCGTCGACATCGACGAGCTGCTCGTGTCCCAGCCCGACACCGGTGAGCAGGCGCTCGAGATCGCCGACATGCTGATCCGCTCGGGGGCCATCGATCTGGTCGTCATCGACTCGGTGGCCGCTCTCGTGCCCCGTGCCGAGATCGAGGGCGAGATGGGCGACTCGCATGTCGGCCTGCAGGCCCGGCTCATGTCGCAGGCTCTCCGCAAGCTGACGGGTGGGCTGAACCAGACCAAGACCACCGCGATCTTCATCAACCAGCTGCGCGAGAAGATCGGCGTGTTCTTCGGCTCGCCCGAGACCACCGCGGGCGGCAAGGCGCTGAAGTTCTACGCGTCGGTGCGTCTGGACATTCGCCGCATCGAGACACTGAAGGACGGTGCCGATGCCGTCGGCAACCGCACGCGCGTGAAGGTCGTCAAGAACAAGATGGCGCCGCCGTTCAAGCAGGCGGAGTTCGACATTCTGTACGGTGTCGGCATCTCGCGCGAGGGCAGCCTCATCGACTTCGGTGTCGAACAGGGGATCGTCAAGAAGTCCGGCTCGTGGTACACGTACGAGGGCGATCAGCTCGGCCAGGGCAAGGAGAACGCCCGCAACTTCCTCATCAAGAACGAGGACGTCGCCGCCGAGATCGAGAACAAGATCAAGGCGAAGCTCGGCATCGGCGTGCCCAAGGCCGTCGAAGAGCCTGCCGAAGACGAGCTGGCCCAGCGCCGCCCGGCCTGATCATGACGGCGGAGAACGGGGGCGAGGAGTCGCTCGCCCCCGTCATCCCCCTCTTCGGGGCGACCGATGCCGCGCCGGCCGAGCCCACGTGGCACACCACATGGGACGCCGATTCCGACGACGAGACCCTCGGTGAGGTCGAGCTCGACGAGCGTACGCAGGCCGAGCGGGAGATCGCCGAGAGCAATCTCACCCGCAAGCTGCGCACGCGGCAGCTGTCGGTGTCCGAGGCCCGGGCCGTGGTCGCCGAGCGCGACCTGGACGGCGACGTGGTCGAGGCCGTGATCCACGACTTCCGGCGGCGCGGGTATCTGGACGACCGGGCCCTGGCCGAACAGCTCGTGCATGCGGGCGTGGAGCGCAAGGGGCAGGGGCGCACCGCGATCGCGCAATCGCTGGCGAAGCGCGGCATTCCGCGCGACGTCGTCGACGCCGCGCTCGCGGCGCTGCCTGACGACGACGCCGAGCGCGCGCTGGCGTTCGCGCGGCAGAAGGCGCGCGCGATGCGCGGACTGGAGCGCGACGTGGCGCTGCGGCGCCTCGTCGGCCAGCTTGCTCGGCGAGGGTACGGGGCGGCGGCGATGGATGCTGCGCGGCAGGCTCTGGACGAGCAGCGCTGACGCAGCAGACCTTGCTACACAAGTCTTGCTTGACAAGCCTTGTGTAGCAAGATAAGTTCTGGCCATGGACGAGACGGCCGAGCGCATCGCGACGAACATCCGCAAAGGGGTGCTCGAATACTGCGTTCTCGCGCTGCTCGCCGATCGTGACATGTACGGACTCGAGCTGGCGAATCTCCTGGGGGAGCGACAGCTGACCGCCAGTGAGGGCAGCTTGTATCCGCTGCTCGCGCGCATGCGGGAGTCCGGCAGTGTCGACACCCGGTGGGAGTCTCCGGGCGGCGGTCGGCCGCGCCGCTACTACGCGATCACCGATCGCGGCCGTGTCCAGCTTGAGACGTTCACCGCCGTCTGGCGGTCGATCGGTCCACAGGTCGATGAGCTCGTGAAGGGGCGTGCATGATGATCGACGAAGCCGAATCCCGCGAGGACGCGCAGGTGAAGGACTACCTCGCAACCGTGAACAGGGAGCTCGCCGGAGTGCCGGCGACCACACGCGAGGCCATCCTCGACGACCTGCGCGCGCACATCGCCGATGCGCGCGAGTCGGGTCGCTCGGCCGCGCAGGTGCTCGGTGCGCTGGGCACCGCGCGGGCTGTCTCCCGTGCGTCCCTGGCAGAGCTGGGCGACGGCGACAACGAGAGCGCCGCCGGTCGCGCACGGACGATCCTGCTGTCGGCCGGCGTGGTGGGAGCCGTGGTGATCGGGGTGGTCGTGGCGTTCCTCATGATGAACGACGTCTACCCGCCCGACCAGGGTGAGGCGGCGGCCGATCAGCCGGGGCTGAACCCGGGCTACCCGTTGCTGGCGGTGATCCCGGTTCTGCTCCTCGGAGTCCCGTTCGTCATCCCCGCGCGGTCGCGCGGCCGGGCGACGATGATCATCGCGATCCTCATGACCGTGTTCTTCGCGGGCGTCCCGCTCGTGCAGAACATCCTCGCGCTGTTCGACGTGGGGTTCGGCAACGAGCTCCTCTGGCGGGTGTACCTCTACCTGCCGATCGTCTTGCTGGTCTGGTTCGCCGTCGGCATCCCCCGATCGCTCTCCCGAGGCGGCGATCCCGCACGCTCACTCGGTCTGCGGATTACGGGCGCGGTGGTGTTCGGCCTGGCCGCGGTGGCGCTGCTGCCGGCGCTGCGGCCGTTGGGTGAGGGCGATGCCGCGGTGCTCCTCACGATCTCGGTCGGCCTCGTCGTCACCGTGGGCTCGGCGGTGCTGTTCGCCCTCGGACGGGGATACACGATCCTCGCAGCGGCATGGGTGCTGGCGCTCGTCGTCGGGATGACGCGCGCATCGATGGTCTGGGACCTCTACTGGACCATCGGTGCCTCCGCTGTGGCGCTGTGCCTCGCGGGTGTCGCTGCGGCGTTCGCCCGACGCCGCACGGGAGACCCGGCGGTCTGAGGCGTCATGCCCGTGCGAGCACCTCTTCGAGTTGCGCGACCGTCTCCGCGTCGCCGAGGGCCGTGCCCGGCAGGGCGGCCGTCGCGGCGCCGCTGGCCGAAGCCGTGCGGAACGCATCGGCCGTGCTGCGGCCCTGCGCGAGGCGGAGGACGAGCCCCGCGAGAAAAGCGTCGCCCGCGCCCACCGTGCTGCGCACCGTGACGGGGGCGGCGGGGAGCGTGAGGACCTCGCCCTCCGAGACGAGCACCGCACCGGCGCCGCCGAGGGTGAGAGCGACCAGGGCGCTGCGCCGGTCGGCGACCAGCTGCTGCGCGGCGGCGATCTGGCTGTCGAGATCGGTGATGTCGGTGCCGACGAGCTCGGCGAGCTCCCTCCTGCTCGGCGCGACCACGTGCACGCCCTCGTCGAGCGCGGCGCGCAGCGACGGCCCCGACGCGTCGATGATCGCTCGCGCGTCGCGCCGGGCGGCGAGCCGGGCGATGCGGGCATAGAAGTCGTCGGGAACGCCGGGCGGCAGGCTGCCGCTGGCGACGATGTACCCGCCCTCGGGAAGATCCTGGTCGACGGCATCCAGTACCGCCTGCCACTCCTCCTCGACGAGCTCGGGACCCTGCAGCACGAAGCGGAACTGGTGCCCGGTGGAGTCCTCGTCCACCGTGAAGCTCTCGCGGGTGCTGCCGCCGATCGGGATCACCCGGGCCGGCAGCCCCTCTGCCTCGAGAAGCTGCCGGTACGCCTGCCCCGTCGGGCCGCCCGCCGTGTACAGCGTCGTGGTGATGCCGCCGAGGTTGCGGATCGCGCGCGAGACGTTGACTCCGCCGCCGCCCGGATCCAGTCTCGTTCCACCGCAGCGCATCTTGTGCTCGGGGACGACCCTCTCGGTCGAGGTCGTGACGTCGAGGGCGGGGTTGACCGTGACGGTGAGGATGGGGGCGTGGGGGCGTGCGGCGTCGGACATGTCGCCAGAGTAGCGAGAGGCATGGCCGCGCCGCACTCCCCGGCGTCTAGCGCGACGGGGGCCCGCCCTGGCCGCCGGAGAACCCACCGCCGGAGAACCCGCTCCCCGAGAATCCACTGCGGCCGCTGTTCGAGCCGCTCAGCCCCGAGAGGCCGCTCGAACCGCTGTCGTCGTCGCTTCCGGAGGTGATCGCCTGGTCCAGATCGGCCAGGATGACCTGCTGACCCGCCTCGAGACCCTTCGTGATCTGGATCCGCTCGCTGCCCTGGGCGCCGACCTCGACCGAGACGGTCGTCGGCGCACCGTTCTTGAGGACCTGCACCGTCGACGTCGACCCGCTCGTGGTCACCGCCGAGGTGGGGACCGTGAGCACGTCCTGCGAGGTCGAGACGGTCACGGTGGCGCGCGCGGTGGCGCCGATCCGCAGATCGTCGTCGCCCGCGTCGATGGCGACGGTCACCGAGTATGACGGCGTGGACGTCTCCGAGACGTTCTGCACACCGATGCTCGCGACACTCCCCGTGTAGGTCTTGCCGAAGGCGGGCAGGGTGACGGACGCTGTCTGCTCGGCCGCGACCTTCGCGATCTTCGCGAGCGGCACCGTGGAGGTGACGACGTATCCGCCGTCGCCCTGCACGGTGATCACGGCGCTCGTCGACGCGGCCGAGACATCGTCGCCCGCGGCGAGGGCCACGGACACGACGGTCCCGGCGATCGGGCTCGTGAGCGTCGCGAACGTGAGGTTCTGCTTCGCGATCGCCACGTCCGAGGTCGCGACCTGGATCTGAGCGCGGTCGGCGAGGATGTCCTCCGCGGTGATGGTCTTCGAGCTGGCGCCCGAGCCGGATCCGGATCCCGACCGACTGCCATCCGTCCCCGTGGAGGCGGAGGCCGTGGAGGTGGTGGACGTGGATGCCGCGGCCGACGTGGACAGCGAGGAGAGCAGGCCCGATGAACTCGCGGCCTCCGTCGTGGACGTGCCGGAGGTGTCCGATGTCGCGCTCGTGTGCGTCGACGAGGACGTCTTCGCGGTCGTGGATGCCGACGGCGAGGGCGTGGCGGATGCGCTCGGCGTGGCGGATGCGCTCGGCGTGGCGGAGCCGTTCATCGCCGTGGTCAGAGCCGTCACGGCGTCGTCGAGGGCGTCGGCGGCCTTCTGCAGAGCGCTCTGGGCGTCTGCGGTGGCCTGCTGCTTGTCGAGCGTGTCGGAGATCGACGACTGGCAGTCCTTCAGCAGCGACTGGGTGTCGGCGAGCTGATCGGCGGACGTGGTGCCGGAGGAGTCGTCGGAGGACGCGTCACCCGTACTGGTGCCGGTCGTCGTGTCATCGGACGTGTCGGTGCCGGTGGCCGCATCCGACGAGTCGGTGTCGCTGGTCGTGTCGCTGCTCGTGTCGGAGGTCGTGTCGCTGCTCGTGTCGGAGGTTGCGGCATCCGAGTCCGTCGACGGCGTGATGGTCCCGTCGGCGTCGATGGTCGCATCGAGGAACGGCGCGCAGACCGTCTGGGCATCGGTCGTCGCCTGCGCCGAGGCCGTCTGCGCGTCTGCGGCGATCGTGTACTGGGCGAGCAGAGCGTCCTGCGCGTCGGTGACCTTCTTCTTCGCGGCCGTGACGGCGGCGCTGTCAGCGGTGCTCGTCGACCCGCTGTGCGATGACCCACCCTGTGTCGATCCGCCCTGTGACGTTCCGCTCTGTGAGGTTCCGCTCTGTGAGGTTCCGCTCTGCGTCGATCCGGACGGGGACGAGCCCGACGAGGAGCCCCCGCCGGATCCGCCGCTGGACGGCGAGGCGCCGGCGGAGCCGCCCGTCGACGCGCTGCCGGACGACGACGAGCCCGTGGAGCTCGTCGAGCTCGTGGTGGTGGACGATCCGCTGCTCTGGGCGTCGAGGTCGTCCTCGAGCTGCTGCTTGGCGGAGGCCAGCGTGTCTTGGGCAGTGGTCACCGCGCTCTTCAGGGAGGTCTTGTCGAGTGTGGCGAGCTTCTGGCCCGCGGTGACCTCGTCGCCGAGGGAGACGAGGACCGACCCCACCGTGCCGGAGACCTGGAACGCCGCGGCCACGCTGTCGGAGGACGACACCTGCCCGGTCAGAGCCAGGGTCTCGGTGACGTCGGCCTTCTCTGCGGTGGCGAGTCGGTACCGGCCGTCATCACCGCGGGTCGCGGCGAACGCGACGCCGGTGCCGGCGCCGACGACGAGCACGGCGACGGCGCCGGTTGCGATGAGCTTGTTGCGCCGGGAGGCCAGCAGACCGCCGAGACCATGGCGCCCGGAGGCGGTGTCAGCCATTCGTGGTCCCCTGATCGTCCTGGTTCGGCCGGTCACCGCCGCGCCCGCCGAAGCCGGTGCCCGACGAGCACGTGCCGTCGGAGGAGGGATCGGACAGGGTCAGCGCCGTCGCGTCGAAGCCGCCCTTGTCGTCGGCCTTGCCGGTGGCGCGCACGCACAGCCCCTCGGCGATCGCGTCGGCCGTGGCATCCTTCGTCGCCGTCACGACGGTGTCGCTCGACAGGGTGACCGTCTTCGTGGAGGTCGATCCGTCCTGCGAGGTGGTCTCCACGGTCAGCGACGTGGCGCTGGCCTTGGTCACCGAACCCGTCGTGAATCCGCCGAATCCGCCGCCGCCCTGAGTGCCGCTCTGCCCGCCGCCGGGGGCGCCCGACGGGGCGCCGGAGGGCGCGGTGCCGTCCTGCGGCATCCCCGTGGGCATGCCCTGTCCGCTGCCGTCCTGCGGCATGTCGGTGGGCGCGCCGCTCGGCTGTGCGCCGCCGCCGAAACCGCCTCCTCCTCCGCCGAAGCCGGTGGAGCAGGAACCATCGTCGTCGGGCTGGGTGACGGTGACCGTGGTGGCGGTGTCTTCGTCCTGACCGGTGACGGCCATGACGCAGTCGCCGACCGCGATGCTCGACGCCTTCACGGTGCTGGTCTGCTTCACCGTGGTGTCGGAGGTGTAGCGGACCGTGGTCTGCTCGTCATCGCCCTGCACCTGCAGGGTGCCGTCGTCGGTGGCGGCGATGAGGCCGAAGATCCCGGCGCCCTGGGCGTTGCCGCCCTGGCCGCCGCCGTTCTGCTGGCCCTGCGCCGGAGCCGACGCGCTTGCGGCGGGATCGGCGCTCGCCGACGTGCCGGAGCAGCCGGCGAGCGCGATGAGGAGGGCGGCCCCGCCCACGAGGGAGGCGGTCACGGCCGTGCGTCGGCGGGTGAAGGTGATGGTTCGCATGGATGTCTCTTCTTTCGTCACTCGCTGCGAAGCGCGTCGATGGGGGTGAGGCGTGCGGCCCGTGTGGCCGGGTACACGCCGAAGACGAGGCCGATCGCGACGGCCACGCCCAGGGCGAGGAACATGGTGGGAACGGAGGCGATGACCGAGCTGCCGATGAGCGGGGGCAGCACCCAGGTCGCCACCAGCCCGATGAGAACGCCGAGGATGCCGCCGCCCAGGCCCAGGATCGCGGCCTCGACGAGGAACTGGCGGCGGATGGCCCCCGGCGGCGCTCCCAGCGCCTTGCGCAGCCCGATCTCGCGGGTGCGCTCGGTGACCGACACCAGCATGATGTTCATGACGCCGATGCCGCCGACGAGCAGTGAGAGCGCGGCGATGCCGGTGAGCAGCACGGTCAGCGTCTGGTAGATCGACGTGGCGGTGTCGACGAGGGCGTCCTGGCTCGAGACGGTGAAGTCTGCGCTGTCGGCGTCGGTGATGCCGTGCACGTTCAGGAGGATCGCGTTGACCTCCTGATACGCGGCCGACAGCACCTGGTCGGAGGCCGCCTTCACATAGATGGTCGACACACTGTCGGCGTTGGTGCCGCCCATGACGGTGTCGGCGGCGGTGGACAGCGGGATCACGGCGATGTCATCGAGGTTGGTCGATGAGCTCGAGCCGGCCGCGGCCAGCACCCCGATCACCTCGAAGTCGGTGCTGTCGATCGTGACGGTCTGGCCGACGACGGAGGTCGTGCCGAACAGCTCGTCGGCCGTCTCCGAGCCGATCACGACGACGTGCGCCTCGGTGTCGTACTGCTCCTGCGTGAAGAACGCGCCGACCTCGAGGGTGCGCGAGCGCACCGTCGGCCACGACACCGTCGTGCCGGTCACGCTCGTGGTCCAGTTGGTCGTGCCGGCTTCCACCGACAGCGACGAGGTCTTCTCCGGGGCGACCGCACCCACATCAGGGGCGGCGACCGAGGAGTGCAGAGCGTCTGCGTCCGTGGCCTTCAGCGTCGCCGCCGAGCCGAAGCCGCCGCGCACGCCGCTCGAGTCGGTGCTCGATCCGGGGGAGACGATGAGCAGGTTGCTGCCCAGCGAGCTGATCTGCTCGCTGACGTCCTTCTGCGTGCCCAGTCCGAGGCCGACGGTCACGACGACGGCCGCGATGCCCACGAGGATGCCGAGGATCGTCAGCAGCGAGCGCAGCGCGTGTGTGCGGATCGCGTGCCACGAGGTGGCGAGGGTCTCCGACCAGTTCACGCGGCCGCCTCCTCGCTCGGTGCGTTGGAGACGATGACGCCGTCGCGCACCGTGACCATGCGCCGCGCGCGCCGCGCGACGTCGTGCTCGTGCGTGATCAGCACGATGGTGCGGCCGGCGGCGTGCAGCTCGTCGAAGAGCCCGAGCACGTCGTCCGTCGACACCGAGTCCAGGTTTCCGGTCGGCTCGTCGGCGAGGATCATCGTCGGGTCGCCCGCCAGCGCCCGCGCCACGGCGACGCGCTGCTGCTGACCGCCGGAGAGCTCGCCGGGCCGGTTGTTCAGGCGATCGCCGAGCCCGACGCGCTCCAGGGCCGCGGTGGCGCGCTCGCGGCGCTCGTCCTTGTCGACCTGGCCGTAGACCATCGGCAGCTCGACGTTGCGCAGCGCGGTCAGGCTCGGCAGCAGGTGGAACTGCTGGAACACGAACCCGATCTGGCGGTTGCGCACCCGTGCGAGCGACACCTCGCTGAGCTTCTCCACGTCTTCGCCGCCGAGACGGTACGACCCGCTGGTGAGCACGTCGAGGCATCCGAGGATGTTCATCAGCGTCGACTTGCCCGAGCCCGACGGACCGACGATGGCGACGTACTCGCCCTCGTCGACCGTGAGGTCGATGCCGCGCAGCGCCTCGAACTCGATCTCGCCGCTGCGGTAGGTCTTGCGTGCCCCCGCCAGCTCGATGACTGCGCTCACTGGTTGCCGCCCTGTCCGCCCGGGAAGCCGCCGCCCTGACCGCTCTGGCCGCCCTGGCCGCCGCCCGGGAAGTCACCGCTGGGGAAGTCTCCGCCGCCCGGGAACTGGCTGTTCCCGTTCTGGCCGTTCTGGCTGTTCTGCGTGCTGTTTCCGGAACCGGACGGGGTGAAGGATGCCACGAGCACCGTGTCGCCCTCGCTGAGTCCCGAGGTGATCTCGGTGTAGTCGTCGGCGGTGTCGCCGGTCTTGACCGTGGTCTTCTTCTGGGTGCCGTCCGAGGCGACGACCGTGACGGTGCTGGTGCCGTCGGTCGTGGTGACGGCCATCGACGGCACGGCCAGCACGTCGGTGCGGCGCTCATAGACGATCGAGATGTCGACCGAGACCCCGTCGAACAGGCCCGTGCCCTTGCCCGTGATGTCGATGGTGACCGGGTACTCGGCCGAGCCCGACGACGTCGACGGGAGAAGGCCCACCTCGCTGACGGTGCCGTAGTACGCGGTGCCGTCGTCGGTGCTGAGCTCGACCTGGTCGCCCTTGGTCACGTTCGCGATATCGGTCTCGCCGATCGACACGTCCACGCTCCACGAGTCGGTGCTCACGATCGTGAACGCGGCGCTCGACGAGCTCGACGAGCTGGAGGACGAAGAGCTGGATGCCGCGCCCTGGCCGCTGGAGGACGAACCACCCGCTCCGCCGGACGAGGAGCTGCCCGACGAGCCGCCGGACGACCCCGACGAGATCTTGTCGCCCACGGCGACATCGACGGCCGTCACGAGGCCGGCGTCGGGCGCGACGAGGGTCGCGTCGTCCATGGCGTCCTCGGCATCCGAGACCGACGCCTTCGCGACCTTCACGGCCGCCTCTGCCGCCGACACCTGTGCGGTGGCGGCACTCGTGCCGTCATCGTCGTCCTCCGCCGAGGCCAGCGTGGCCTTCGCATCCGCGAGGTCCGCCTTGGCCTGCAGCAGATCTGCCTTCAGCTGCAGGGTGTCGACGGTGGCGAGGGTCTGTCCCTTCTTGACCGTGTCGCCGGCTGCGACCTTCACTGCCGTCACGGTGCCCGACACGGCGAAGCTCACGCTGTCTTCGACGGCGGGCGACACGGTGCCGGTCGTGGAGACCGCCTTCTCCATCGTGCGCAACTCGGCGGTGGCGGTGCGGGTGACGGTCTCGGTGGCGCCGGCCTGGCTCGGAATGGCGAATCCGAACGCCCAGACCGAGAGGCCGACGGCGGCCACGGCGGCCACGCCGGTGGTCAGCCAGGCGCCTCGGGGGACGCTGCGGAAGAATGTGCGCGCTGTCATGCGGATCGGCTCTCCTCGGGTGAGCTCGCGATGCGGGTCGGCCACGACGGTACGCGGCGTGGCGATGGGAGACGTTTCGGCAGCTGATGAAAGTCCTATGTGCGTGTGGTCTCGCACGGGCCTGAGGTGCTCCGCCGCCTCGTAGAATGGCCTGATCATGTCTCCTGTCTCCACTGCCGTGTCTTCGGAGCCGACGCTCATCGCACCGTCGCCCGCCGCCGTCGATGTCGACGGCCGCGCCCGCACCTACGAAGTGCGCACCTTCGGCTGTCAGATGAACGTGCACGATTCCGAGCGGTTGGCCGGGTCCCTCGAGAGCGCCGGGTACATCCCCGCCGCCGACGACCAGGATCCCGACGTCGTCGTCATCAACACCTGCGCCGTGCGCGACAACGCCGCGGGAAAGCTGTATGGAACTCTGGGCCATCTCAAATCCAAGAAGGACGCCCACGCCGGCATGCAGATCGCCGTCGGAGGATGCCTCGCCCAGATGGACAAGCAGGCCGTCCTCGACAAGGCGCCCTGGGTCGACGTCGTGTTCGGCACGCACAACATGGGTTCGCTGCCCGGCCTGCTCGAGCGCGCCCGGCACAACGGCGAGGCCGAGCTCGAGATCCTCGAAGCGCTCGAGGTGTTCCCCTCCACGCTGCCGACCAAGCGCGACAGCGCGTACAGCGGCTGGGTGTCGATCTCCGTCGGCTGCAACAACACCTGCACGTTCTGCATCGTGCCGAGCCTGCGCGGCAAGGAGAAGGACCGCCGGCCCGGCGACATCCTGAACGAGATCCGCCTGCTCGTCGACGACGGCGCCGTCGAGGTGACGCTGCTCGGTCAGAACGTGAACTCCTACGGCGTCGAGTTCGGCGACCGGGAGGCGTTCGCGAAGCTGCTGCGGGCGACCGGCGACATCGAGGGGCTCGAGCGCGTGCGCTTCACGAGCCCGCACCCGGCGATGTTCACCGACGACGTGATCGATGCGATGGCAGAGACCCCGAACGTGATGCCGCAGCTGCACATGCCGCTGCAGTCGGGCAGCGACCGCGTGCTCAAGGCCATGCGCCGCTCGTACCGGAGCGCGAAGTTCCTCGGCATCCTCGACCGGGTGCGTGCGAAGATGCCCGATGCCGCCATCACGACCGACATCATCGTGGGCTTCCCCGGCGAGACCGATGAGGACTTCGAAGACACGATGCGCGTGGTCGAGCAGGCCCGGTTCTCCAGCGCCTTCACCTTCCAGTACTCGATCCGCGAGGGCACGCCCGCCGCGACCATGGAAGACCAGGTGCCCAAGGAGGTCGTGCAGGCGCGCTACGAGCGCCTGATCGCCCTGCAGGAACGCATCTCGCTCGAAGAGAACGAGAAACAGCTCGGCCGCGAGGTCGAGGTGCTCGTCTCGATGGGCGAGGGGAAGAAGGATGCCGAGACCCACCGCCTCACCGGACGCGCGCGTGACAACCGGCTCGTCCACTTCGAGCTGCCCGAAGGATCCGATCTGCCGCGTCCGGGTGACTTGGTGACGGTGACCATCACGCACGCGGCTCCCTTCCACCTGCTGGCCGACGCGCCCGACGGCGCGCCGCTGCGCATCCGCCGCACCCGTGCCGGCGACGCCTACGAGCGTGGCCAGTCCGACTCGTGCGCGGTGCCGTCGCATGGCGGTGCATCCGGCGGCGCGGTCTCGCTGGGCATGCCGACCATCGGGCTGCGGCCGTAGGGCGTTGAGCTCACTCTGGGCGATCGTCGGCGCCACCGGCACCGGCAAGACCGCGCTCTCGCTCGATCTCGCCGAGGCGCTCGCCGCCTCGGGCACACCCGCCGAGATCGTCAACGCCGACGCGATGCAGCTGTACCGCGGCATGGACATCGGCACGGCCAAGCTGGCAGAGAGCGAGCGCCGCGGCATCCCGCATCATCTCTTCGATGTGCTCGGGGTGACCGAAGACGCGGCCGTGGCCCGCTATCAGGGCGAGGCGCGGGCCGCCATCGAGCACATCTTCGCGCGCGGCGCCGACGCGATCCTCGTGGGCGGGTCGGGCCTGTACGTGTCGAGCGTGCTGTACGACTTCCGCTTCCCGCCGCGTGACGACGCGCTGCGTGCCCAGCTCGAAGAGGAGCTCGCCGAGCACGGCGCCGCGGTGCTGTACGCGCGGCTGCGCGCGCAGGACCCCGCCGCGGCCGCCAAGATGGACCCTCGCAACGGGCGCCGCATCGTCCGGGCGCTCGAGGTGCTCGCACAGGGCGAGGCCACGCATGGCGCCGCACTGCCGGACGAGCCTGTGCTCTGGCATCCCGACACCCGCCTGATCGGCACGCACGTCGAGCGTGCCGCGCTCGTGCCGCGGCTCGATGAGCGCGTCGTCCAGATGTGGCGCGACGGCCTGCTCGACGAGGTCGCGCAGTTGCGCGAGGCGGGCCTGGAACGCGGCACGACCGCTCCTCGCGCGATCGGCTACGCGCAGGCGCTCGCACAGCTGAAGGGCGAGAAGACCGAGGCCGACGCGATCGCCGAGACGCAGGCGCTCACGCGCCGCTACGCGCGTCGGCAGGTGTCGTGGTTCAAGCGCTATGCGGGTCTGCGGTGGGTCGAGCCGGGAGCGGATGCCGCGACCCGGCGCTAGATTGCGGCTGTGAAGAGTTGGCGCAACCAGTGGCCACCCGGCATGACCGTGTCGGTCGATGTGGGAGACCGATTCCTGCTGGAAATGCTGTTCGTGCGCAGCGCGTGGGATCTGGCGGCCGATCTGCCGGAGGTGGACCCCGCACCCGCCCAGGGCTCATCGCGGCTCCCCGCGCAGGCGAGCGCGGAGGCGTGGAGCGAACGGTGGCGCGAGGCGTGGCACCGGGACTGGGACGTGCTGCGGAATGAGCCGCGCGGCGTGCGCGCGCCGTCGTGGCGCGCGCAGTTCGGCGCCGATGGGCTCGACGAAGCGGCCCTGGAGCGGTGGATCACAGACCGGACGCCGGTGTCGCTTCCGCCGCTGGACGAAGAGCCCGAACGCCAGGTCGTGCCCGCTCTGCGGAAGGCGTGGGAGGCGGGCCTCGAGTCGGTCGTCGTGCTTCCTCTGCGCGGCGACTGGTCGTGGACGGCGTCGCCTCGCTGCCTGGTGGTGTCGGACGCGACCCGCGGCGACAACGGTCTTTACGCTGCCGCGTTGGGCCGCTTCGCGCGTGGCAGAATCGCGGAGTGAGCTTCACGATCCGCGCGTTTCGCACATGCGACACCGACCCCGTCGTCGCGCTCTGGGAGGAGGCGGGGCTCACCCGCCCCTGGAACGACCCGCGTAAAGACATCGAGCGCAAGCTCGCCGTGCAGCCCGAGCTGTTCCTCGTGGCCGTCGACGGCGACCAGGTCGTCGGCAGTGTCATGGCGGGCTACGACGGGCACCGCGGGTGGCTGTACTACCTGGCCTCCGCCCGGCGCGGCGAGGGGATCGGCCGTGCACTCGTCGCCAAGGCCGAGCGACTGCTGCTGGCGTCGGGATGCCCCAAGGTGCAGCTCATGGTGCGGCCCGAGAACGCTGCGGCCCGTGGCTTCTACGACGCACTCGGCTACGCGAGCTTCGACACCTGGGCGACCGGCAAGCGGCTCATCGCCGACGCGTGACGATGTCGGTGGCCGACGCGATGCTGGGGTGATGGTCACCCACTACTACACGGCATCGAGCCTCGACGGGTTCCTCACGACGACCGACCACTCACTCGACTGGCTCATGAAGCAGAGCATCGACGAGAACGGGCCGATGAACTACGGCGGATTCATCGCGGGCATCGGCGCGATCGCCATGGGGGCGACCACGTACGAGTGGATCCTCGCGCACAACGACGGGCCCTGGCCGTACACGCAGCCGACCTGGGTCTTCACGCATCGCCAGCTGCCGGTGGCCGAGGGCGCCGACGTCCGCTTCGCGCGGGGCGACGTGCGCCCGGTGCACGCCGCGATGACCGAAGCCGCCGGCGACGACGACCTGTGGGTGGTCGGCGGGGGAGACCTGGCCGGCCAGTTCGCCGATGCCGGGCTCCTCGACGAGGTCTGGGTGCAGTACGCGCCGGTCACGCTCGGCGCGGGTGCTCCGCTGTTGCCGCGCCCGCTCGACCTCGAACTGCTCGAGGCGGCGCGCAACGGGGCGTTCCTGTGCGGGCGGTACCGGGTTCTGCGATCCTGACCCGCCCGTAGGATGGTCCCGATGACCACCACGATCTCCTTCACCAAGGGCCACGGCACCGGCAACGACTTCGTCATCGTGCCCGACGCCGACGGCGCGCTCGACCTCTCGGCCGATCAGGTGGCGGCGCTGTGCGACCGTCGGTTCGGGATCGGCGGCGACGGGATGCTGCGGGTCGTGCGATCCGCGGCGATCGCGGCGGGGACGGATGCCGCAGCCGCCGGCGCCGAGTGGTTCATGGACTACCGCAACGCCGACGGGTCGATCTCGGAGATGTGCGGCAACGGCATCCGCGTCTTCCTGCACTATCTGCTGAAGACCGGCCTGGCGCAGCTGCCCGAGAACGGCGAGATCCTCATCGGCACCCGCAACGGCCCCCTGCGCATGACCCGCAGCGACCTGGGCTACGAGGTCGACCTTGGTGTGTTCCGCGTCGAATCGGGTGACGTGCTCGTGCGGGCCCGCGGGCTCGATGTCGCGCGGCCTGGGCTGGGCGTGGACGTCGGCAACCCGCACGTGGTGGTCGCGCTCTCCAGCGACGCCGAGCTCGACGGGCTCGACCTCACGGCCATCCCGATCCTCGACCCGGCACCGCCGGCCGGCGCCAACGTCGAGTTCGTCGTGCCCGGCGACCCGCTCGTGGTCGACGGCACCGGACGGGTGCGCATGCGCGTGTTCGAGCGCGGTGTCGGCGAGACCCTCAGCTGCGGCACCGGCGTCAGCGCCGCGGCCCTCGCCGTGCACGAGTGGGCCGGCGCCTCCTCGCCCGACGGCTGGCGGGTCGAGGTGCCCGGCGGCACGCTGGGAGTCCGCATCGTCGGCGACCACGTGCTGCTCTCCGGTCCCGCGCAGCTCGTGTTCTCGGGGGAGATCGCGCTGGCCTGACGGGCTGCGCGTGGGGGAGGCGCACGGTGACGCGCTCGGACGTCTTCTACGCACGGCTCTCCGACGACGTCATGCGTCGTATGGTGACGGCGGCGCTCGGGGGTGACGTGCACCTGCGGTCGTGGCGCGAACTGCACGGCGGTCTCTACAACCTCACCTACCTCGTGGAGCTCGACGGCTGCGAACACTCCCGCCTCGTGCTGCGCGCGGGCCCGCCGGCGGCTCATGAGCTGCACAGCGAATCGCGGCTCCTGGAGAACGAGGTCGCGGTGCTCCCGTTGCTGGCCGATCTGTCGGTCGGCGTGCCGCAGACGATCGCGTACGACGGGACGCGGGCTGTCCTCGACCGCGCCTACGCGCTTCAGACCGTGGTGGACGGCGAGCCCGCGATCCCCGTGCTGCGCCGGCTGTCGACACGCGCGCACGCCGCCTTCTACACGCAGCTCGGCCGGATCACCCGCGAGGTGCACGCGCTCGAGGGGCCCGGGTTCGGCGCGGTGCTCGGCGCGACCCACGCCCGTCTCGCCGGGGCGGTCGTCGAATCGCTCGACGCCATCGCGGCGGACTGCCGGTCGCTGGGGCTCGATGACCGCGACCTCACCGCTGTCACGGCCTGGGTCGACGCACACGCCGAGGTCTTCGACCGCGCGCCGACTCCCCGTCTGCTTGCGGGCGATCTGGGGACGCCGAACCTGCTCGTGGATCCGGACGCCTCCGCGCCGCCGATCATCACCGGAGCCGTCGACTTCGATCGCGCCTGGTGGGGCGACCCGGCCGCGGACTGGACGATCCGGATGGCGCATCGACTCGACCGGCCGGATCGTGACGCCTTCTGCGAGGGCTATGGCGCCCTCGAGCCCACCGGCCACGAGGCCGCTGCCCGCTCGCTCGTCTACGAGGCACGGCATCTGGGCGCAGTGCTGCTCGAGCGGTCGCGGCTCGGTGCACCGCGCGTGCGGGTCGACGACACGCGAGCGGCTCTCGGTGCCACTCGCGCAGCGCTCGAGTCGGTGTAGGGCGTGCGCGCTACGGCAGCTCGATCGGCTCCGTCATCGGCGTGCCGTGGCGGCGCACCTTCAGCACGCGATACCCGCGTCCCGTGGCGGCCCGATGCACGCTGAAGGTGCGGTCGAGCGTCGCGGCGAGCCAGCGCTGCAGCGAATCCGAGCCGAGGTTGCGCTGCACGACGAGCCACGCGTCGCTGCTCTCGTCCAGCCGCGGCAGCCAATGCAGCAGCATGTCGTGCAGGACGTTCTTTCCCACCCGGATGGGGGGATTCGAACGGATGCCGCGGAACACCACATCGGCGGGAACATCGTCGGGCAGCACGGCGTTGATGTTGTCGAGGCCGAGAGAGGTGGCATTGCGGCGGACGAGATCGAGAGAGCGTTCGTTGACGTCGACCGCCCAGACCGTCGCGTGCGGAGACTGCATCGCGATGCTCAGCGAAATCGGGCCCCAGCCGCAACCGAGGTCGAGGATGTCGCCGCCGGGCGGCGGCGGAGGCGTGTTCGCCAGCAGCACCTGGGTACCCGGATCGACGCGGTCGGGACTGAACACCCCGCCGGCGGTCGTGACCTCGATGTCTCGACCGGCCAGGTGGACCGTGATCGTGCGGAGATTCTCGGCACTTGCGGGCGACGCGCTGAAGTAGTGGTCACCGCTCATGATGCTTCAGCGTAGTGGAAGGAGGCCCCGTGCCGGAGACTAGAGTTGATCGAATGGATGAGACCACGCCGGACCCCGTCGACCGCGTGCTGGCGCGCGCCGACGCGCACTCCGGTGTGCGTGTCTTCGGTGCCGCGCAGGCGCTGCAGGACGCCGCGACCGCCGCGGGCGGCGACACCGACGGCGAGCAGTGGGATCGCGAGGAACGCGCGGCCCTCCGCCGCGTACCCGGCCTGTCGACCGAGCTCGAAGACGTCACCGAGGTCGAGTACCGCCAGCTGCGACTGGAGAACGTCGTGCTCGTCGGCGTGCACGCGCAGGGCGAGACCGAAGACGCCGAGAACTCGCTGCGCGAGCTCGCAGCCCTCGCCGAGACCGCGGGCGCGGTCGTGCTCGACGGCATGCTGCAGCGGCGTCCGCATCCCGACCCGGCGACCTACGTCGGCCGGGGCAAGGCGCAGGAGCTTCGCGATGTCGTGGCGGCGCTGGGCGCCGACACCGTGATCGCCGACACCGAGCTCGCGCCCAGCCAGCGCCGTGCGCTCGAAGACGTCGTCAAGGTCAAGGTGATCGACCGCACGACGGTGATCCTCGATATCTTCAGCCAGCACGCCAAGAGCCGCGAGGGCAAGGCGCAGGTCGAGCTCGCCCAGCTCGAGTACCTGCTGCCGCGCCTGCGCGGCTGGGGCGACTCGATGAGCCGGCAGGCCGGTGGCCAGGTCGGCGCCGGGGGAGCGGGCATGGGCTCGCGCGGCCCCGGCGAGACCAAGATCGAACTCGATCGCCGGCGCATCCGCACGCGCATGGCGCTGCTGCGCCGGCAGATCAAGGAGTTCGGCCCGGCCCGCGAGGCCAAGCGCGCGGAGCGCAAGCGCCACACCGTGCCGTCGGTCGCGATCGCCGGGTACACGAACGCGGGCAAGTCATCGCTGCTGAACCGACTGACCAGCGCGGGGGTGCTCGTCGAGAACGCGCTGTTCGCGACGCTGGATGCCACGGTGCGCCGGTCCGAGACCGTCGACGGCCGCATCTACACGCTCACCGACACGGTCGGGTTCGTGCGCAACCTGCCGCACCAGCTCGTCGAGGCCTTCCGCTCGACGCTCGAAGAGGTCGCCGACGCCGATGTGATCCTGCACGTCGTCGACGCGTCGCATCCCGACCCCGCCGCCCAGCTGGCGACGGTACGCGACGTCATCGGCGACGTGGGCGGGCGCGACATCCCCGAGATCGTCGTCTTCAACAAGGCTGACCTCATCGACGACGACGCGCGGCTGCTGCTGCGCGGCCTGGAGCCCACGGCGCTGTTCGTGTCGAGCCGCACGGGCGCGGGCATCGACGAATTGCGTGAGGTCGTCGAGCAGACGCTGCCCCTGCCCGCTGCCGACGTGACCGTCCTCGTGCCCTATGACCGGGGCGACCTCGTCTCGGCCGTGCACGAGACGGGCATCATCCTCGAGCAGGCGCACGAGGAGGGCGGCACGTTCCTGCACGCCCGCGTGGGCGCGCACCTCGCCGCGCAGCTCGCACCGTTCCTGGTCGCGCGCTGACCGGCGCCGTCAGCTCAGGGCCAGCGGCTCCACATCCGCCGGGGTGAATCCGAACACCGCCCCGAGGAAGGCCAGCTCACGGCGCAGGACGTCGATCGTGGTCTCGGGCCTGCGGAAGCCGTGCGCCTCACCCTCGTAGAGCATGTATGCATGCGGGACGCCGCGCTCGGCCAACGCCGCGCGGATCGCCTCCGCCTGGCTCGGCGGCACGACCGGGTCGTCGGCGCCCTGCAGCAGCAGCACCGGAACGCGGAAGCGCTCGGGGTGCGAGAGCGGTGACCGCTCGAGATAGACGTCCTCGGCCTCGGGCAGCGGGCCGATCAGACCGTCCAGGTAGCGCGACTCGAAATCGTGCGTGTCGGCGGCCAGCGCCCGCGCGTCGCCCACGCCGTAGCGGGAGATCCCCGCTGCGAACGCGTCGGTGTTCGTGAGCGCGGCGAGAACCGTCCAGCCGCCGGCCGACCCTCCCTCGATCGCCAGGCGTGCGGCATCCACCCGCCCTTCGGCGGCGAGACCCGCCGCGGCCGCGGCCACGTCCTCGACGTCGACCACTCCCCACTGCCCGCGCAACCGCTCGCGGTACGCGCGACCATAGCCCGTCGACCCGCCGTAGTTCACATCGAGCACCCCGATGCCGCGGCTCGTGAAGTAGGTGATCTTGGCGGATGCCGCGGGCGCCGTGTGCGAGGTGGGACCGCCGTGCACGAACACGAGGTACGGGGGCAGCTCGCCCTCCGGTCCGGCCGTCTGCGGGCTCGTCGGCGGATAGTCATAGGCGTGCACGTCGCCGTGCGGGCCCGGGAACGTCGCCGCGCGAGGACGCGGCGTCCACTCGGGGCCCCAGGCGGGCTGTCCGCCGGCGATCCGTTCGGTGCGCGACGGCTCGTCGACGTCGACCTGCCACGCCGCCGGCGTGCCGGCGAGCCCCGTGCCGGTGACCAGCACGCGATGCCCCCGGGCGTCTTCGACCGACGCGTTCGCGGTGATGTCGACGGAGAGGGGGGATGCCGCGCCCGTGGCCTCGTCGACGACCACGAGCTCATCGCCGCCGTTCGTGCGCACGGCGACGATCCTCCCGCCGTCGACGGGCTGGAACCAGCGCGTGCCGAGCACCCAGACCGGGCCGCCGGTGTCGGCATCGGCGGGTGCGACCGGGCGCGGATCGAGGTCGGCCGAGACCTGCACGCGCCAGAGGTTCCAGCGTCCGGCGGGGTCGTCCGCGTACACCAGCGCGTCGGGATCGACCCACACCGGCTGCACCGGTGAGCTGCCCCCGCCCGCGATCGTCACCGGGTCGGTCACACCGTGCGCTCCGATCCGGCCGACGCGCAGCCGCGCGCGGTCCCACGGCATGTCGGGGTGGTCCCAGGCGATCCAGGCGAGCCGCTCGCCGTCGGGGGAGAGCGCGGGATGCGCGACGAAGTCGCTGCCCGCGGTCAGGGAGCGCACGGCGCCGCCGGGGACGATCTCGGCGATGTCATGGGTGACGTGCGCGTCACGGTGCGTCTCGCGCACGGCCAGCAGCCGTCCGTGCTGCCAGCTCAGTCCGCCGAAGCGCTCGCCGGCGTCGGGAGGGGTCAGCCGCCGCGGAGCGCCGCCCGGCGTGTGCTCCCACACCGTCTGGTCGCTCTTCTCGACGAAGAAGAGGCGTCCGTCGTCGGATGCCGTCCACGCGCCGCCGCCGTACTCGTGCACGCGCGAGCCGACGTTCCAGGGAGCGGGCAGGAACACTCCGAGGCGTCGCGAGCGCACGGTCATCCGTCCACCCTCGGCGGGCACGGATTCGCCCCACCAGACGTCCTCGCCGACGAAGCGCGCCCCGTCGATGCGCGGAGCGGATGAGGCGGCGATCTCGGCGGTGACCGGCGACGGCCAGCTGCCGTAGGGGAGGGTGGCGGACATGCCCCCACGCTAGCCGGAGACATGCGTTGTGGGGCGCGGATGCGCGTGGCTACGGGCATATACCTCTGTGGATATGGACCTCGAAACAGTCCGTCACACCGCGTGACGCGGGGCGGCCGACCGCTTACGGTGGATCCATCGTCGCCCGGGCTTCCCGGGCAGGAGCGACAGCCGAGCCCGGCACCCGCCCGCACACACCGCGCCATCGCGCGCGGTGGCGGCCGACCGGCCCTTTCGCACTTGCCCATCGAACAGGAAGCACCATGACCCTCGCCGACGACCTGCAGCGCCCTTCGGGTGTCGTGCCGTTCTCCTTCGAGGTCTATCCGCCGCGCACCCCGGCGTCCACCGTCGCCCTGCACGACACGCTCCAGCGGCTCGCCGCCGCCGGGCCCCGGTTCATCTCCGTGACCTACGGTGCGGGCGGGTCGACCGGCGGTCCGTCGCTGGAGGTCCTGAAGTACCTGCGCGCCCACACCGACGTCGAGCCGCTCGCGCATCTGACCTGCGTCGGCAATACCTACGCCGGCGCCGCCCGTCTCATCCGGGAGTTCCTGGATGCCGGTATCCGCAGCTTCCTCGCCCTGCGGGGAGACCCGCCGGAGGGCTCCGTCGAGGGCGATCCCTTCCTCGGTGACCTCGAGTCTGCCGCCCAGCTCGTGCAGCTCATCGACCGGGTGCAGGCCGAGCGCGCGCCGTATGCCGAGGCGGGCATACGCGGTCTGCCGCGAGCCGCACGGGTCGTTCCCGGCGAGCACGTCGAGATCGCCGTCGCGGCGTTCCCCCACGGGCACCCGCGGTCGCGGCATCCCCGTGAGCACATCGATGCGCTGCTGGCCAAGCAGGCGGCGGGGGCGACGTTCGCCATCACCCAGCTGTTCTTCCACGCCGACGATTTCCTGTGCTTCGTCGACCGGTGCCGCGCGGCCGGCGTGACGATCCCGATCCTGCCGGGCATCATGCCGGTCACCTCGCCCCGGCGACTGGCCCGCGTGCTCGAGCTGTCGGGGCAGGAGGTCCCGGCCGAGCTGTCGATCGCCCTGCAGATCGAGCCCGACCCCGAGCGGCAGCGTGCCATCGGCATCGCCTACGCCGCCCGGCTGGCCGCCGACGTCGTCGCCGGCGGCGCCCCCGGCGTGCACCTGTACGCGTTCAACAACCATCAGACCGTCCTGGCCGTGCTCGACGAGGCCGGGATACTCACCCCCATCCAGAAGGAGACCGCACGATGACCGCATTCCCCGCCGGGACGATCCTCGGCTACCCCCGCATCGGCCGCCGCCGTGAGCTCAAGCGCGCCGTCGAGGCGCACTGGGCGGGCGCGCTCGACGAGGCCGCGCTCGAGCAGACCGCCGCCGACCTGCGCCGTGCCACCCGCGAACGCCTCGCGTCGCTGGGACTCGGGCGTGACGACTCGTCGATCCCCGAGTCGTTCTCGTACTACGACCAGGTGCTCGACGCGGCCGCCGCGTTCGGCGCGCTGCCGGCACGCTTCGCCGACCTGCGCGAGGCCGACGGATCGATCGGCCTGCGCGCCTACTTCGCCGCCGCCCGCGGTGACGCCGAGCGCACGCCGCTCGAGATGACCAAGTGGTTCGACACGAACTACCACTACCTCGTGCCCGAGATCGCGCCCGACACCGCCTTCGCGCTGACGAGCGACCGCTTCGCGCAGCAGGTCGCCGAGGCCCGTGCCGACAACGTCACGACCCGTCCGATCGTCGTGGGTCCTGTGACCTTCCTGGCTCTGTCGAAGCCCGCCGACGGTGCGCCCGAGGGCTTCGTGCCGCTGGACCGGCTTGAAGACCTGCTGCCGGTCTACGTCGAGCTGCTCGCGGCGCTGCGTGCCGCCGGCGCCGAGTGGGTGCAGCTGGACGAGCCCGCTCTGGTGAGCGAGTCGCTGGATGTCGCCCCCGCCGAGCTTGCGGCGGTCGCGGAGCGCGCCTACGCGGTGCTCGGTGCCGCGCAGAGCCGCCCGAGCATCGTGGTCGCCGCCGGGTATGCGCAGCTGTCGGACGAGAGCTGGCGGGTGCTGGCCGCCGCCCCGATCGAGGCCGTCGCCGTCGACCTCACCCGCGGTGGCGTCCCCGCCGCCGTGCCGGGCCTGGAGTCGAAGACGCTCGTCGGCGGTGTCATCGAGGGCCGCAACATCTGGCGCGGCGACCTCGCCGCCGCCTGGGAGAAGCTCGAGCGGCTGCAGGGGCTGGGCGCGGCATCCGTCGCCGTCGGCACCTCCACGTCGCTGCAGCACGTGCCGCACGACGTCGACGACGAGTCGGACCTCGACGCGCGCCTGCGCAGCTGGCTCGCCTTCGCCGACCAGAAGGTCGGGCAGGTCGTGGCGCTCGCCCGCGGCCTCGTCGAGGGGCGCGCCGCCGTCGAGGCCGATCTGACGGCCGCGACCGAAGCGCTGACCGACCGTGCCGCCGCCGACGGCGTGCACGACGGCGCGGTGCGACCGCGCGCCGCCGCCCTCGACGAGGGGGCGTTCTCGCGCGGGCCGCAGGACGAGCGGGATGCCGCGCAGGAGGCCCTCGGCCTCCCGCTGCTGCCCACGACCACCATCGGGTCGTTCCCGCAGACCGGCGACATCCGCAAGGCGCGTGCCGCCCACGACCGCGGCGAGCTCTCGACGTCCGACTACGAGGACGTGCTGCGGCTCGAGATCACCTCGGTGATCGGCCTGCAGGAGGAACTGGGTCTCGACGTGCTCGTGCACGGCGAGCCCGAGCGCAACGACATGGTGCAGTACTTCGCCGAGCACCTCGACGGCTTCGCCGTCACCCGCAACGGGTGGGTGCAGTCGTACGGCTCGCGCGCCACGCGCCCGTCGATCCTCTGGGGCGACGTGTCGCGTCCCGAGCCCATCACGGTCCGCTGGGCGCAGTTCGCGCAGGCGCTGACCGAGAAGCCGGTCA
>Ga0180219_1000288_pt1 | contig 47340 bp, 34 predicted proteins | sample eDN3rd30CBELigMG_FD_151338 | JGI IMG/M metagenome (GOLD analysis project Ga0180219, IMG submission 151338) | Enriched Miracle-Growth compost microbial communities from Emeryville, California, USA - eDNA 3rd pass 30_C BE-Lig MG (version 2)... ... | reverse complement strand
TTGATCATCTGGACGACTTGCAGCTTGAAGCTGGCATCGAATGCTCTGCGTTTACGGCTCATGAATGACTCCTCTATTCAGTGGATTTTCCACCTATCGAGGTGTCCGAGGAAATTGAACCACCACACAACCCATCCTACGAAGAGTACCTCGGCGCGGCCTGCAAGACAGTCGCTCCTATAGCTACAAGGAAGCACGGGCGTAGGAGCGGACCTTGTCCGCGATTGGATTCACCGGCCACCCCGGCGGTAACGGCCGAACGGCTCCATCAATCCTTGCCGACAAGCGCGCCCAGCGGCTTGGGCGCATAGAGCGCGCTCTGGAACTGCGGAACGTATTCGTACTTCAGCATCTTTCCGAGCTTCAGCGACTTGATGTAGGTGGAAAGCTCGCCCTCGCCGAGGATCAGCCGCGCCGAGTCCCCGTCGCGGCTGGAGGCATGGCTGAGCTGGCGCGAAACCGCGTAGCCATAGGTCAGCTCGCCGTTCCGGTCGGTATTGGTGAAGCTGTTGGTCACCAATTCATCCTTCTGCGAAAGGTCGCCAAGCTTGGCCGTCTGGAAAACCACGTCCACCTTGCCTGTGCGGCTATCGACAATGTCGTAGGTCACCTTGTGCTCGTCTTCCCGCACGTCGATGCCGGTCAGCCATTTCGGCAGGTTGTAGCCCACCACCCCGCGAACCCTCGCGAGCTCGGTGTTCACCGGGAGCTTGAGCACATACCCCCAATAGTCCCTGGACAGCGCCTGGCCGATCAGCGTGAGAGGGCCGAGGTTGGAGCCGCCGGGCTTGTTGGTGATGATCGAAAGGGCGACTTCGTTGTAGCTGTCGTTGTCGCAGTAGTGGTAGGAGTAGGCGGTGAATGCCACCAGGCCGCGCCCCGGCCAGACCTGCAGGGGCTGCACCTTTTCCAGGACCTTGGCGGGTATCAGCGCCCTGAGCTTGTCGATGTCCGCCGTGTAGATGGCGGTGACCCGGCTGTTCTTGTAGTAGAAATTCGGCGAGTAGGATTCGAAGCCTATGTCCACCTTCGTCTTGGTCAGCCCCTTGAACCAGCTCAGGTCGACGTCCGGCGCCTCGGCGGCGATCACCGAGAGGGGCGGATTGGAACGGTAGCGGTCATACAGCCCGCCCTTCACCACGGGCACTTCATGGCCCGCGATACTGATCATCGTGCTTTCGGCCGCCGGTACATCTGCCGATGCGGAGGCCGCAAGGGCATTGACGAAAAGTCCGGCTATCGCGGCAACGCTTCCGAGTTTCACTGTTCACTCTCTCCAGGGTTAGGCATGGGGCTTGCGCACGCTATTCAGCGGCTTGCCGGCGAACCCTAACCTTTAACTGAACTTTAAGGTCAACCCCGCAATTCCGGCTTTCGAGTGGGTTGGCATGGCATCCGAAAACCACGCTTGACATTAAAGTTGACTTCAAGGTTACGGTGCAGCAGTCGCCAACCCTGGAGCCTGTGATGACAGCGTTCACTGCACTGACCCTGCCCAATGGGGCCGTCATTCCCAACCGCCTCGCCAAAGCCGCCATGGAAGAGAACATGGCGGACAGGGACCATGCGCCCTCGGAGGCGCTGATCCGCCTCTATCGCACCTGGGCCGAAGGCGGGGTCGGCCTGACGATCACCGGCAACGTCATGATCGACCGCCGCGCCATGACCGGGCCGGGCGGGGTGGTGCTGGAGTCCGAGCGCTTCGGCGAACGTTTCCGGGCCTGGGCGCAAGCCGCCCGCTCCCACGGCGGGCAGGTGTGGATGCAGATCAACCATCCGGGCCGGCAGATGCCCGCGGCCCTGAAGCAGGACACCATCGCGCCTTCGGAAGTGCCCATGGACCTGGGCAACTTCTCCAAGCAGTTCATCCCGCCGCGGGCCATGACGGCAGCGGACATCGCTGACGTCAAGGCACGCTTCGTCAGGACGGCCGTGCTCGCCGAGCGCTTCGGCTTCACCGGCGTGCAGATCCATGCCGCGCACGGCTACCTGCTCAGCCAGTTCCTCTCGCCGATCACCAACAAGCGCACGGACCAGTGGGGCGGGGCGCTGGAGAACCGCGCCCGGCTGCTGCTCGACGTGGTCCGGGAAGTCCGCGCGGCGGTGGGCGGCAGGTTCGCCGTGGCGGTGAAGCTCAACTCGGCCGACTTCCAGCGCGGCGGGTTCAGCACGGAGGATGCCAAGCAGGTCGTCGCGCTGCTCAACCCGCTGGGCGTGGACCTGATCGAGCTGTCCGGCGGCAGCTACGAAGCGCCGGCGATGCACGGCCAGGCCCGTGATGGCCGCACCCTGGCCCGGGAGGCCTACTTCCTGGAATTCGCCAGGGACATCTCGTCGGTGGCGCAGATGCCGGTCATGGTCACCGGCGGCGTGCGCCGGCTGCCGGTGGCGGAGCAGGTCCTGGACAGCGGCATCGACATGGTCGGCATGGGCACCGCGCTGGCCATCGACCCCGGCCTGCCCAAGGCGTGGCAGGCGGGAATCGAGAGCGCCCCCGTACTCAGGCCCATCACCTGGAAGAACAAGGTGCTGGCGTCGATCGGCTACATGGCGATGGTGAAGCACCAGTTGCGCCGCCTGAGCCTCGGCAAGCTCGCCAACCCGAATGTCGCGCCGGCCCTGGCGCTGCTGGAGCAGCAGCTGGATACGCAGGTTCGCAGCTGGCGGTATCGGCGCTGGGTGAGGGGGCTTGCCGGCTGATCATTCCACCCTCGTCGTTCCCGCAAACGCGGGACGCGGCTTCATCGCCGGACCGCTGGGCAGGGCTTGATGTTATGGCGTTAGCCGGCTGCCTCGGTGATTTCCGGCTGGAGCCAATTCTTCTCTCGGCACGGACAGCTCCCTCTCCCGCTTGCGGGAGAGGGCTGGGGTGAGGGTGCTCTTGACCCCGCCACCTCAGCCACCAGGAAACTCCATTCGCGAGCAAGCTCGCTCAGTTCCCGGCCATCGCCGGTCTCGCCCAGCCCCCGCTGGCCGGCCGCCTCCAGGCGCAGGGCCTTGCGGGTAAGCGGATGCGGGTCGGCGATGAGGATGCTGCTCATGGGCGGTTCCTGGGCGGCGGGGCCGGGCTCCTTGAGCAAGCCTCGAAACGTCCACCTGCGCAGGCGCTCCCACTCGCTCTGGAACGGGTTCGCTCCCAGGCCGTCTACGAAGGAGAAACCTCGCCCACCCTCGATAGAAAGCGATTCAGCGCGCCTTCGAGGAGATCCGCAAACGCCTCGGCTAACGCAGGGCGTGTGGTTTCATTCAGATCTCAAGGGGACCATCCCGTCGATGTTCCCGGCATCGTCGACAGCCCTTGCCACGCCTTGCCTCGCGCCAATTGATTAGCAAGGCTTATATCCCCTTTAAACACTCATTAGCTATTCGACTGGGCCCCGGTTCGCCATCATGGCGGCCATGAAAATCGTCCCTCGCTCTCCTGGCATTCGTCGCGCCGCAGGATGTCGATGCTCCTCGCCGGCGCCTGCCTGGCCCTGGCGGCGTGCATGGCTGGGGCGGTCCCTACCCGGTGCCGATCGAGCGCGTCGAACCCTGAACCTTTTCCCCGTGACAGCGGGCGTGCGAGGCGTCCTTGGAGCCTGAGCCCCTGACCGGGCATGCCCCAGCGGACGGCGCGGCGTTTCCTATCGAGCGACAAAAGAAAGGTATTCCATGACCACCACCGCCATCGACGCCCCCAAGGGCTTCGACACTCTTCGCGAGCGCCAGGAGCAGCCAACGTCCTGGAGCGGCGTCTTCGCCCTGGCCGTCTGCGCCTTCGCGCTGATCGCCTCCGAGTTCCTGCCCGTCAGCCTGCTCACGCCCATGGCGACGGACCTGCATGTCACCGAAGGCATGACCGGCCAGGGCATCGCCATCTCCGGCGTCTTCGCCGTGTTCACCAGCCTGTTCATCTCGGCGCTGGCCGGCAGCCTAAACCGCAAGACGCTGCTGCTGGGCCTGACGTTGGCGATGGGCGTCTCCGGCGCGATCATCGCGCTGGCGCCGAGCTACGTCATTTACATGGTTGGCCGTGCGCTGATCGGCGTGGTCGTCGGCGGCTTCTGGTCCATGTCGGCGGCCACGGCCATCCGCCTGGTACCGACGCGCGATGTGCCGCGCGCCCTGGCCATCGTCAACGGCGGCAACGCGCTCGCCACCGTGGTCGCCGCTCCGATGGGCGCCTACCTGGGTACCGTCGTGGGCTGGCGCGGTGCATTCCTGTGCCTGGTGCCGGTGTCGCTGATCGCGCTGGCCTGGCAGTGGAAGACCTTGCCATCCATGCCGGCCGCGGTACGCGCACCTGGTATCGGCAACGTGTTCAAGGTGTTCACGCTGTTCAGGCATCCGGGCGTTGCCGTGGGCATGCTGGCGAGCAGCCTGCTGTTCATGGGGCAGTTCGGGCTGTTCACCTACGTGCGGCCCTTCCTGGAAACGGTCACGGGCGTGCATGGCTCCGCCATCTCCCTGATCCTGCTGGTGATCGGCGCGGCCGGCTTCATCGGCACCGCGCTCATCGGCCGCGTCCTGCAGCGCGGCTTCTACCAGACGCTGGTCGTCATCCCGCTGCTGATGGCGGCGACGGCCCTGGCCCTGGTCGCCTTCGGCGGCTGGACCACCGTCGTCATGGTGTTGCTCGCGCTGTGGGGCCTGACCGGTACCTCGGCGCCCGTGGGCTGGTGGGCCTGGATCGCCAAGGTGTTCCCCAGGGATGCCGAGGCCGGTGGCGGCCTGTTCGTCGCGGTGGTCCAGATGTCCATCGCACTGGGCTCCACGGTTGGCGGCCTGCTGTTCGACCATAGCGGCTACCGCAGCACCTTCATCGCCAGCGCCGTGCTGCTGGCGATCTGCGCGGTGTTGACCCTCATGACCGCGCGCCGGTCCGCGGCACACGGCTGATCGATCCCGCGAGGACCGACTGCCATGAAAAAACCTACGTCATCGTCCACGCTCTGATGTCTCAACGAAGACCCGGCATCAGCCAGTTCCATAGCGACGGCGACACGCCTGCCGCCCATCGCCAGACAGCCTGCACACAGGAGAAAGCCATGACCGTCAAAGCCTACGGCGCCTACGCCAGCGATCGTCCTCTCGAACCGATCGACATCACCCGCCGTGCTCCCGGCGCGCACGACGTGCAGATCGACATAGCTTACTGCGGCGTATGCCACTCGGATTTGCACCAGGTTCGCTCCGAATGGGCAGGCACGCGCTATCCCTGCGTACCGGGCCACGAGATCGTCGGCCGCGTCTCGGCCGTGGGAGCACAGGTCTCGAGCTTCAAGCCGGGCGACCTGGTCGGCGTGGGCTGCATCGTCGATAGCTGCAAGCACTGCGAGGATTGCAGCGAAGGGCTGGAAAACTACTGCGACCACATGATCGGCACCTATAACTTCCCGACCGCCGATGCGCCGGGCCACACCCTGGGCGGCTATTCCCAGCGGATCGTGGTGCATGAGCGCTATGTGCTGCGCATCCGGCACCCCGAGGCGCAACTGGCCGCCGTGGCGCCTCTGCTGTGCGCTGGCATCACCACCTATTCGCCGTTGCGCCACTGGAAGGTGGGGCCTGGCCACAAGGTCGGGGTGGTCGGCATAGGCGGGCTAGGGCACATGGGCATCAAGCTGGCGCATGCCATGGGCGCGCACGTGGTCGCGTTCACCACCTCCGACTCCAAGCGCGAGGCGGCCAGGGCCCTGGGGGCCGACGAAGTGGTGGTCTCACGCAACCCCGGCGAGATGGCGGCGCACGGCAAAAGCTTCGACTTCATCCTCAACACCGTGGCCGCACCGCACGACCTGGACGCGTTCATGGTGCTGCTCAAGCGCGACGGCAGCATGACGCTGGTAGGGGCCCCGGCCACGCCGCATCCGCCCGTCGAAGTATTCAACCTGATCATGAAGCGCCGCGGCCTGGCCGGCTCGATGATCGGCGGCATTCCCGAGACCCAGCAGATGCTGGATTTCTGCGCCGAACACGGCATCGTCGCGGACATCGAGATGATCCGCATCGCGGAAATCGACGCGGCCTACGAACGCATGCTCAAGGGCGACGTGAAATATCGCTTCGTCATCGACTGCGCTTCGCTCGCCACCTGAATCATCCCATCGCAGCAACATGCCTTCTCGTAGGCGCAAATCTCATCAGCCAATCGCGCCTCAGCGCGGTTACCCGGCCTTCTTTCCCCGCGGGCGAGTGAAGCGCAGCGCCTTGACCACCAGCGAGAAGGCCGGCGATGGCTGCCGCCGGCTGGGATAGTAGAGGTAGTACCCGGGGAAGGGCGCGCACCAATCCTCCAGCACCCGGACCAGGCGGCCTTCTGCGATGTGGGGCGCGAATTCCTCCTCCGGTAGCCAGGCCACGCCCAACCCTGCCAGGGCAGCGTCCACGATGTTGGGCGAGGTATTGAACGTGAGCTGGCCATCGACACGGACATTCTGCGTGTGCCCGCGTCGCTCGAACTCCCAGACATACAGCCCTCCACCGGACTGCATGCGCATGTTGATGCACTTGTGGTTCATCAGGTCCCGCGGGTTCGCAGGTTCGGGATGTTCGGCGAAATAGGCCGGAGAAGCCGCGACGGCCATGCGGATCGGCGGACCGATGGGCAGCGCGATCATGTCCTTGTCGATGGTATCGCCCAGGCGCACGCCGGCATCGAAACGATCCGCCACTATGTCGCGGAAACCGTAGTTCACGTCGAATTCCATCTTGATGTCGGGGTATTCGAGCAGCAGGGGCGCCAGCCTGGGCAGCAGCGTGGTTCGCAGGACATGATCGCCGCAGGTGATGCGCACCGTACCCGCCGGCTTGTCGCGCATGTCCGTCAAGGCTTCCAGCTCCGCATCGATTTCATCGAAGCGGTGGCCGATGGCCTGCAGGAGCCGCTCGCCGGCCGCGGTGGGGGAAACGCTGCGGGTGGTGCGCGTGAGCAGCCGGATCTGCAACCGTGCCTCCAGGCCGCTGATGGCCTGGCTGAGCGCCGACTGCGTGACGCCCAGCAGGGCCGCGGCGCGGGTGAAACTGCCTTCGCGTGCGACCGTGACGAAGTACAGGAGGTCGTTGAGGTTGCGTTTGATCATGGCCGGGCTTTCTGTGGATTGATAAGCAGCCCTAATACTTTATGGGGTAATTAATCAGGCGATCAAATCGGCCCGCCTGGCGAGCCTGTTCGATGAGGCGGCTGGCAAAAAGGAAAAGGGGGCCCGATGGGCCCCGCTTTCCTGCCCGGCTAGAGCGAACTCACAAGCTGTCCACCATCGACCGCGATCACCTCGCCGGTCATGTAGGCGCCGGCGCCGCTGGCCAGCAGCAGGAAGGGGCCTTCCAGTTCGCCCAGTTGGCCGAGGCGGCGCATCGGCACGGCGTTGCGGATGTAGGTCTGGCCCTTCTCGCTGTCGAAGTAGGCGTCGGTCATCTCGGTCTTGAAGTAGCCCGGCGCGATGGCGTTGACGCGGATCCGGCTGCGGGCCAGCTCCAGCGCCAGCGACTTGGTCAACTGCACGACGCCAGCCTTGGCCGTGCAGTAGTGGCTGTAGCCGGTGCCCACGCGCAGGCCGAGCATCGAGGCGATGTTGACGATGCTGCCCGGCGAGCCGGCCTTGACCATGCGCTGCGCGGCGCATTGGGCCACGCGCCAGACGCCGTCGAGGTTGGTGGCGAGCATCTGGCGCCATTCTTCCTCGCTGATCTCCAGGGCGCGCTGGCCATTGCCGATGCCTGCATTGTTGAGCACCACGTCGACCACGCCAAAGGCGTCTTCCGCCGCCTGGAAGGCGGCCTCGACGCTGTCGCGGGAGGTGACGTCGAGCGGCACCGCCAGGGCGCTGCCGCCGTCCCTGCCGAGGTCCGCGGCCAGTTGCTTCAGGCGTTCGATGCGCCGGGCGGCGAGCACCACGCGAGCGCCGGCGCGGCTGGCGACGCGCGCCAGGTGGGCGCCTATGCCGCTGGAGGCGCCGGTGACCAGCACGGTACGGCCGGCGAGGGAGAACAGATCGTTGCTCATCAGAACACCTCGAACAGGCCGGCCGCGCCCATGCCGCCGCCGACGCACATGGTCACCACCACGTACTTCACGCCGCGGCGCTTGCCTTCGAGCAGGGCATGGCCGACCATGCGCGCGCCGCTCATGCCATACGGGTGACCGATGGCGATGGCGCCGCCGTTGATGTTGTAGCGGTCGTTGTCGATGCCCAGCTTGTCGCGGCAGTAGATCGCCTGGCAGGCGAAGGCTTCGTTGAGCTCCCAGAGGCCGATGTCATCGACCTTCAGGCCATGCTGCTTGAGCAGCTTGGGCACCGCCAGCACCGGGCCGATACCCATTTCCTCCGGGGCCAGGCCGGCGACGGCGATGCCGCGGTAGGCGCCCAGCGGCTCCAGGTTGCGCTGCTCGGCCAGACGCGCGTCCATCAGCACGCAGGCGCTGGCACCGTCGGAGAGCTGGCTGGCGTTGCCGGCGGTGATGCAGCCGCCTTCGACCACCGGTTTGAGTTTGCTCAGGTCTTCCAGCACGGTCTGCGGGCGGTTGCCTTCGTCGAGGCGCAGGGTGACTTCTTCGAAGCTGACCGCACCGGTGGCCTTGTCGACCACCTGCTTGCTGGCGGTGACGGGAACGATCTCCCCCTCGAACAGCCCGGCGGCCTGGGCCGCGGCGATGCGTTGCTGGGACTGCAGCGAGTAGGCGTCCTGGGCTTCGCGGCTGATGCCATAGCGCTGGGCGACCCGTTCGGCGGTGTGCAGCATCGGCATGTAGGCGTGCTCGGCGTTGCGCATCACCTGCTCGTCACGCTCGGCGATCGACCATTCCATATGGCGGTTCTGCACCAGGCTGATCTGTTCCTGGCCGGCGCCGAGGGTGACGGCCATGCCGTCGACCATGATCTGCTTGGCGGCTGTGGCGATGGCCATCAGGCCGGAGGCGCACTGGCGGTCGAGGGTCTGGCCGCTGACCGACAGCGGCAGGCCGGAGGCCAGCGCCGCCATGCGACCGAGGTTCCAGCCGGCGGTGCCGCCGGGCATCGCGGTGCCCATCACCAGGTCTTCGATCTCGGCGGCCTCGATGCCCGCGCGTTCCACGGCGGCGCGGATCGCGAAGCTGGCCATGCTCGGCGACTTGAGGTTGTTGAAGGCGCCGCGGAACGCCTTGCCGATCGGCGTGCGGGCGGTGGAGAGGATGACGGCTTCTTTCATGGCACGGGTGTCCTGTAGGGATGGGCCCGCTGGCCGGGCCCGGAAGGGAATCAGATTTTCTCGATGCGACGCTTGCCGGCGGCGACCAGGCGCTCCAGCAGCGGCGCCGGCTGGAACCACATCTCGCCGTATTCGCCGAGTGCCTGGCGGTAGTGGCGGATGCCGGCCAGGACCTTGTCCAGGCCGAGCTGCTCGGCGTAGTGCATCGGGCCGCCGAGGTGGGCGGGGAAGCCATAGCCGTTGATCCAGACCAGGTCGATGTCGCCGGCGCGCAGGGCGATGCCCTCGTCGAGCAACTGGATGCCTTCGTTGATCAGCATGAACAGGCAGCGGTCGTGGATTTCCCGGGTGGAAATGTCGCTGCGCCGGGCAACGCCCAGCTCGGCGGCGGCACGGGCAGCGATGTCGGCGACTTCCGCGTCTTCCTTGCGCTCGCGGCCTTCGTACAGGTAGAAGCCGCGGCCGGTCTTCTGGCCGTAGCGGCCGAGCTGGTACAACTCATTGCCGACAATGTGGTAGGTCGCATCGTGGCGGGTGGCGGCCAGGTTGGACTGGCGGACCAGGAAGTTCACATCGATGCCGGCCAGGTCGAGCATGCTCAGTACGCCCATGTTCAGGTCGAGGCCGGTGAGCACGTTGTCCACCTGCGCCGGGGTAGCACCTTCCAGCACCAGGCGGTGGGCCTCGCGCGAGTACGGTTCGAGCATGCGGTTGCCGATGAAGCCGAAGCACACGCCGGAGATCACCGGCAGCTTGCCGATGCGCTTGGCGAGTTTCATGGTGGTGGCCAGCACGTCCGGCGCGGTGGCCTTGCCGCGCACCACTTCGAGCAGGCGCATGACGTTGGCCGGGCTGAAGAAGTGCAGGCCGATCACGTCCTGTGGCCGGGAGGTGGTGGCCGCGATGAGGTCGACGTCCAGCGACGAGGTGTTGCTGGCCAGGATGGCGCCCGGCTTGCACACCTGATCGAGAGTGCGGAACACCTGCTGCTTGATTTCCATCTTCTCGAACACTGCCTCGATCACCAGGTCGGCGTCGGCCAGGTCGGCGTAATCGAGCGTGCCGTGCAGCAGCTCCATGCGCTGCTCCAGTTGCGCGGCGCTCAGCTTGCCGCGCTTGACGCTGATCTCGTAGTTCTTGCGGATATTCGCCAGGCCGCGGTCCAGCGCCTCGCCCTTGAGCTCCAGCAGGGCCACCGGGATGCCGGCATTGACGAAGTTCATGGCGATGCCGCCGCCCATGGTGCCGGCGCCGATCACCGCGACCTTGTCTATCTGGCGCAGCGGAAGGTCCGCGCCTATGCCGGGAATCCGCCCGGCCTCGCGCTCGGCGAAGAACACATGGCGCAGCGCGGCCGATTGCGCCGAGGCTTCGGCTTCCTTGAACAGCGCGCCCTCGCGGGCCAGGCCCTCGGCCAGCGGCAGGCTGCAGGCGGCTTCCGCTGCGGCGAGCACCAGGCGCGGCGCCAGGCGGCCCTTCCAGCGCGGCTCGTTGGCAGTGCGGAACTGGGTGAAGAAGTCGCTGGCGAGGCTTTCGCCGGGATTGGCGAAGCGCTCGGCGCGGCGGGCCGGGGCGCCCTGGGCGACCAGCTCACGGGCGAAGGCGCAGGCGTCGTCGAGCAGGCTTTCGGCACTGCCGGCCAGGCGGTCCAGCAGGCCCAGCTCGAAGGCGCGAGCGGCGCCGATGGGCTGGCCGGAAATCATCATCTCCAGCGCCGGCTGGACGCCGATCAGGCGGGGCAGGCGCTGGGTGCCGCCGGCGCCCGGCAGCAGCCCCAGGTTGATTTCCGGCAGGCCGAGGCGGGCGCCGGGCTCGCTGATGCGGTAGCCGCAGGCCAGGGCCAGTTCCAGGCCGCCGCCGAGGGCAAGGCGGCCGATGGCGGCGATCAGCGGCTTTTCCAGTTCGGTCAGGCGCAGCAGCAGGCCGGGCAGGTCCGGCGCGGCGAAGGAGGCGTCGCTGCCGAATTCGCTGATGTCGGCGCCGGCGCAGAACAGGCCGTGCTCACCAAAGAGGATGATGGCCTGCACGCGGGTGTCGGCGGCGGCGCGCTCGCAGGCGTCGAGGATGGCGGCGCGCAGGGGCTGGCCGAGGGCATTGACCGGCGGGCGCGCCAGGCCGATCAGGGCCAGGCCGTCTTCGAGGCGGTAGTGGATCAGGTCGCTCATGGGCGTGTCCTTGGGCAGAGGGGGAGGGGGTCAGAACCAGGCGTTCTGCATGTCGAAGCACAGCCGGTTGCCGGCGCTGAGCAGGCGCGCCTGGCTTTCCACGCCGGCCAGCTCCCAGTCCATGAAGTAGCGCGCGGCGTGCAGCTTGCCCTGGTAGAAGTCGGCCTCGCTGCCGGCGGCGCCGGCGTCCAGCGCGCGACTGGCGACCAGCGCCCGGCGCAGCCAGATCCAGCCGACCACGACGCGGCCGAACAGGTCCAGGTAGGCCGTGGCGTTGGAGAGGCCGAGGTTGGCGTCGGCGGCGACCTGGGCCTGCAGGTCGAGGCTGACCTGTTCGAGGAGGCCCAGCGCCTTGCCCAGCGCGGCGGCCATCGGCGCACAGCCGGCATCGGTGGCGGCCTGGTCGAGGCTGGCGCGGGCCTCGGCGAGGAACAGCCGGTAGCCCTTGCCGCCGTGGTAGCCGAGCTTGCGGCCGAGCAGGTCGAGGCCATGGATGCCTTCGGTGCCTTCGTGGATCGGGTTCAGGCGGTTGTCGCGGTAGTACTGCTCCAGCGGGTACTCGCGGATGTATCCGGAACCGCCGAGCACCTGGATGCCGAGGTCCGAGGCGATCACACCGTACTTCGACGGGTAGGACTTGACCATGGGGATCAGCAGGTCGAGCAGTTCGGCGGCGTCCTCGCGGGCACCCTCGTCGGGCGCGGTGTGGGCATCCTCGAACAGGCTGCTGGCATAGAGGCACAGCGCGAGGCTGCCTTCGGCATAGACCTTCTGCTGCAGCAGCATGCGGCGGACGTCGGCGTGCTCGACGATGCGCACCTGCGGCGCCAGCGGGTCCTTGGCGCCGGGCAGGCGGCCCTGGGGGCGCTCGCGGGCGTAGTCGAGGGCATGGATGTAGCTCTGGTAGGCGAGGGCGGAGGCGCCCAGGGCCACGCCGATGCGCGCCTCGTTCATCATCTGGAACATATAGGCGAGGCCCTTGTTGGCCTCGCCCACCAGGTAGCCGACAGCGCCGTCTTTCTCGCCGAAGCTGAGCACGGTGGAGGTGGTGTTGCGGTAGCCCATCTTGTGCAGCAGGCCGGCCAGCGCCACGTCGTTGCGCGTCCCCCGGCTGCCGTCCTCGTCGACCAGGAGCTTCGGCACCAGGAACAGCGAGATGCCCTTGACCCCGGCCGGCGCGCCCTCGATGCGGGCCAGCACCATGTGCACGATGTTGTCGGTCAGTTCGTGGTCGCCGCCGGAGATGAACATCTTCTGGCCGAACACCCGGTAGCTGCCGTCGGCGGCCGGCCGCGCGGTGCTGCGAATGTCCCCCAGCGCCGAGCCCTGGCCCGGCTCGGTGAGGGCCATGGTGCCGCTGTAGCGACCGTCAAGCATCGGCGGCAGGAAGCGTTGGCGCAGCGCGCCGCCGGCGAAGCTCCTGACCAGGTTGGCTGCACCGATGGTCAGGAAGGAGTAGCCGGCGCTGGCGATGTTGGCGGCATTGAAATAGGCCATGCAGGCGCGCAGGACCACTTCCGGCAACTGCAGGCCGCCGTCCTCGGCATCGTGGTGCGCCGCGTGGAACCCCGCTGCGGCCAGGGCGTCCCAGGCAGCCTTGGTTTCCGGGATCAGGCTGACTTTCTCGCCGTCGAAGGTCGGCTCGTTGGCATCGCCCTTGTGGTTGTGCGGGGCGAGGTATTCGGCGGCGATGCCACGGGCGGTGGCCAGGGTGGCATCGAACACCGCGCGGTCGTGCTCGGCATAGCGCGGGCGTTGCAGCAACGCCTGGGTGTCGAGCATCTCGTAGAGCTGGAAGCTGAGTTCGCGCTCGTTGAGCAGCTTGTCGGTCATGGCGTTCTCGTCAGGCAGGGAAAGCAGGCCCCTGTTGTAGCAAAGGGCCTGGCGCCGACGCGTCGAACCTAGGGTGGAAATCCGGGTGGAATTTGGGGGGAGGCGGGTGGAGTGGGGCGGCTCCGGCCTCAGTCGACCAGCTTCAGGGCGCGGGCAGCCTGCAAGGCGCTGTCGCGGTCGCCGGCATCGAGCTTGCGGAACAGGTTGTTGATGTGCGTCTTCACGGTGCTCAGGCTGATGTACAGGCCTTCGGCGATCTGCTGGTTGCCCTGGCCACGGGCCATGCGCCGCAACACGTCCTGCTCGCGGCGGGTGAGCGGCTCGGGTAGTGGCTGGCGGGTGACTTCTCCATCACCGCGCAGGCCGCGCAACAGCCGCGCCAGGCGCTCGGGAGGCGGCAGCGGTTGTTCCAGGCCGAACTGGCGGCGCGTCTGTGGGTTGAGCAACTGGCGGAACAGCTCGCCGAGCGCCTGGCCTTCCAACTGCATCAGTTGCCCGAAGCCGTGCCGTGTCGCCAGTTGCAGTGCCTGCTCCAGGCTGCCCAGCGCCGCCTCCCGGTGGCCGCTGTCACGTTGGAGCGTGGCATCGAGCAGGAGCAGGTCAAGGCGCAGGCGCTGGAGGTTCTCGGCCTCCGCCAGTTCGTGCAGGTTGTCGGCGATCTGCCGTGCGCTGGCGTGCTGGCCAAGGTGGCGCTGGACCCAGGCGTAGGCCAGCCATTCCTCCGGCATCAGCTCTGCGCCGTAGCGGCGTCGGCACGCGTGCCACTCCTCGAGCCAGGCGAGGATGAAGTCCTCGTCGTGTTCGCACCCGGCCAGCCGGGCCCGGTAGGCGCCGATCTGCCGGTACAGGGCGAACAGCTTGAACTGCCGGGCCAGGCGCCGGGCTTCGTCCCAGCGGGCGCGAGCCTGGTCCGGCTCGCCCTGGGCCAGCAGTCGACAGGCCTGGTAGTGGAGTACCCAGGGCAGGCCGGCGCTGTGCGGGAAGGCCAGCGCTATGGCCTCGGCCTGGCTCAGGCGCAGGGCGGCCTGTTCCAGGTGGTTCTGTTCGAGCAGGACGATGCCCTGGCCCAGTTGCTGGAACAGGTCATAGAACGCGCCGGGGGCACCGAGAGGGCGCGCGACGCCAAGGAAGCGCGCGCCGGCGTTCTCGACCTCGCCTTGTGCCAGTTCGATCTGGCCGAGCAGCAGCTGCAGCATGTTCGTGTAGCCGCTGAAGCCCAGCGCCTCCAGCTCGGCAAGGGCCTGGCTCGCTGCGCGCCGGGCCTGCCGGGCGCGGCCCAGGGAGAACAGGCAGATGGCGCTGTTGAACAGCAGGACCGCGGTCGCCGCGCTGGGGGCGGGGTACTGTTGCAGGGCGCGGTCCACCAGGTGCAGGCCGTACTCGAAGTTGCCGCCCAGAGCAGCCAGCCGGCTGCGCAGGAAGGCGAGAGTCTGGTGGACGCGATCCGGGCGCCGCTCGGGTATCTCATGGCGGCGGATCAGCCGCTGCAGACGCTGCAGGCAGGCGCTCGCATGGCTGATGTCGTTGGTGACGATCACCGTGCTCGCTTCGGTAACGGCCAGGGTGAAATGCTCGGGCGCATTCTCCCCCGGCACGTTGGCGAGGAAGTCGACGATGCTGTTCACTTCCCCTTCGCGCAGCAGGTCGAAACAGTGCTGCTCGAGGGTAGCCAACAGGCGGTTGAAGTCCCGGGCCCGGCCGAGCTGATAGACGGCCTCGGTGTAGTAGCGTTGCGTGAGCAGCCAGTCGGCGGCTTGCAGGTGCAGTTGATTGAGCAGGTTCGGATTCTGCTGGTGGAGTGACTGGTAGAGCGTACGGCGCAGCAGCGGGTGCAGGCGGAACACCAGGCGTTCGCCCTGGCGCTGCTGGATGAACAGGTCCTGGCGCTGCAACTGGCGGATCAGCTGGGCGGCGTTATCCTGCCCGCCGATGTAGGCCGCCAGGTGGCTGTCGAATGCGCTGACCACGGACAACCGGGACAGGAAGCGCAGCATCGGTGGCGCCAGCCGTTGCAGGACTTCCTCGTGGAAGAACCGGGCCACGTGCTCGAAGGCATGCCGCGAGAGAAACGCCGGCGCATCCGCCGCGTTGAAGTCCGACAAGCGCGCGCCGGCATAGCTGCCGAGACCGAACAGGACTCCGCTGATCCAGCCCTCGCTGTCGGCCCGCAGCAGGTAGACGAGATCGCTGTCCAGGCTTTGCCCCCGGCTGCCGGCCAGCTCGCGGATTTCTCCGCTGTCCAGCACCAGGTCCTGGGCTTCCAGGGTTTGCAGACGCTGATCGCGCTGCAGGTGGCTGAGCGCGACCGCGGGTTCGCCTTCGCAGGCGGCCAGCAGATGCAGGTGCTTGGGCGGGTGGCGAAGCAGTTCCTCGAGGTAGCGGCAGGGCGCATGGGCGCGCAGCAGGTGCAGATCGTCCAGGATCAGGGTGAAGCGCGCCGGTTGGCTCTCCAGATGGTTGACGATGCTAGCCCAGAGGCTCGCTTCATCGGCCTTGCCCGGTGCCGTGTCCGGGAGCGGCAGCCGCAGGGCATGGCACAACTGCGCCAGCAGCCCGAGCGGTTGATTGTCGCTGGCATCCAGCCGATACCACGCCCAGGGCAGGCCTGCCTCGCTGAGGTTGAGCGCGTACTGCGCGAGGAGCGTGCTCTTCCCATAGCCCAGGGGCGCCCTGACCAGGCTCAACAGCACGCCTTCGTGGGCTGCGTCGTCCAGGCGCTTCAAGAGTGCCGGGCGTGGCAGGTTCATGGCGGGTATCTGCGGCGGGCGGAGCCTGTTGCGCTGGGGGGCGGGATGCTTCATCTCGGGTCGGTCAAGGTGCCCGTGCGGGGCGTGAAGGGATCGAGGCGTCGATTGTGTCGTGGTCTGCCTCGTGGCGATAGCCCAGCCGTGGCATGCGGGAGACTTGAGCGATGCCTGGTATGTCAGATCAGCCCGTTTGCCTTGGCCGCCACCGCGGCCTGTGCACGGCTGTCCACCTTGAGCTTGCCGAAGATGCGCTTCATGTGGCTCTTGATGGTTTCCGGCGCTATACCCAGCAACTTGGCCATTTCCTTGTTGGACTTGCCCTGGGCGACCAGATTGAGAATCTGCCGCTCCTTGTTGGTCAGGGAGATCAGCTTGCGAGAGGTGTCCTGGCTGGTCGCCACGTCGGCATCTCCCGACTGCAGTTCCTGCAAGCGGCTTTTCAGGGTTTGAGTCAGGCGGGGCTGCTCCAGGGCATGGCTCAGCAGCTGTTGCAGGGCGTCCTGCGCCGGCATGTCGATCAAGGCCTGGGCGGCGTTGCAGTGCTCCATCAGTTCGGCCACTTCCCGCAGGCAGGATAGCGCGCCGTCGAGGCTGCGGCGGTGCCAGTGGACCATCGCCATGCTGGCCGCCAGGCGCATTTGCATCAGCCTCAGGTTGAGGCGCTGGGCTTGCTGGCGCAATTGCTCGGCCTTGTCCAGGTTGGCGCCCTGCAGAACACCGCAAGCCTCGCACCAAAGCGCTGCCAGGCTGGCCAGGCAGGCGTATTCGGAAATCCGTTCGTCGCCATGGGGCGCCTGGGCCCTGGCCAGGGCATCCAATTGGGCCATGCAGGCGCCGGCTTCGTTTTGTCGGTGCTCGAGCAGACTAACCCGCGTACGCTCCAGCAAGAGCTGAGCGTGCAGGCGCGGCCAGGCGCGGGTCTGCGCCAGGCGCTCGCCTTCTTCGAGGAAAAAGCGCGCGCCCTGTGGGCTGGCCTGGCCACTGCTCAGGCGGCTGGTGGTGATGAACAGCACGCCGGCGCAGTCGAGAAAGCCGCTGATCTTCACGGTCTCGAAAGACTCCATGCTCAAGCGTTGCGCTTCTGCCAAATGGCCTTGCAGGTAGCGGATGCCGGCGAGAAAGCTGGCCGGCAGGGCACGCAGCACGGAATAACGGCGTATCCCCGATTCGTTTGCGCTGCGTGAGCTAATGCGCATTGCCTCTTCGAGAATGGCCGTGGCCTGGGCAAGACGCCCCTGTATGGCCTCGGCGAAGCCCATCAGGCACAGACGATAGACCTGGTTGAACAGATGGCGGCCAGGCTCCAGTGGCGTTACCGCCAGCGCGGGGAGGGTATACAAGGCCTGCCAGCGACAGCCGCGCAGATGGCTGAAGCAGATCACGTTGCTCAGGGTATTACTGATCCATGGACGCTCCCGAAGATGGGGCAGGCAGGCCGTGGCCAGTTCCCCGCCGGCTTCGCTCTGGTCCTCCAGGGCCAGCAGCATGGCTTCCAGCGCCTGGCACTCCCAGTCGATATGGCTGCGCTGCGTGCCCGGCTGGATGTTCGCAAGGGACGCGCGGACCTCTCCGAGCAGTTGCCGGGCGCTGACGCAGCTCATTGCCAGGCCCGCCGCCCAGGCAAGGGCGAGCTTGAGCTCTGGCGGGCTTTCCAGCAGGCGGCCGTGCAATTGGCGCTGCCAGTCGAGCAGGATGATGAAGTCTCCCCGTTCGACCATCTCCATCGCGCAGTTCGCGATCCAGGAGAGGGCGCTGTCGTCATCGCCATTGGACAAGGCGGTCCGCACTGCGTCCGTCCAAAGTTGCTGGCGGGCGAACCAGTGCGCGGCCTTCTCCAGCATGCGCGTCTGCTCGGAGGATGGGAGGTTGCGGCGCAGGTGTTCACGGAACAGCGGATGGAAGGCGAACCATTGGCCGTCCTCGTCCAGCGCGGCGAGGAACAGCTGGCGGCGGTCGAGTTCGGTAATCAGCGCCTGGCCGTTCTCCACCTCGGTCAGCTCCTCGGCGAGCCGGGCATCGAACTTGTCGACGGCGGCCAGGCGCGGCAACTGCTCGGCCAGGTCGGCGGGCAGTCGCTCGATGAGTTCGTCCAGAAGCCCGTTGATGCTGTTGGGCAGGCGGGCGGCGCTCAGCGGCCGTTGCCGGAGGGTGAGCAGGCGTGCGCGCAAGGCAGCGATCCAGCCCTCGGTCGATGCGTGCAGTTCGTGCAGTTCGGCCGTATCGATGACCATGGCGTCCGCTCGCACGAGCAGGTCGCGGGTTTCGTCGAGCGTGAAGCGCAACAGGGCAGCATCTACCTCCAGGCAGGTATCGGCATAGGTGTGGGCGAACAGCGCCGAAGGTAGGTCGCTGCGACCGCAAAGCACCAGGTGCAGGTTGTCCGGAGCGAAGCGCACCAGGTTCTCCAGCGCGGCGACCAGAACTGCCGGTGGCACGCAATGGTAGTCGTCGATGAACAGGAAGCACTGCTCCTCGCGGCGCTCGAGATCGTTGACCAGCATGGCGCCCAGGTGGTCCGCCGGCAGTAGCGCGAGTTCTTTGAAAAGGCCGCTGTCGATGTCGCCATCCAGCCCACGCTGGATGGCTGCGGCGATATACATCAAGACCCGTTCGGGCGTGTCGTCGCCCTCGTCGAGGGTCAGCCAGGCAACCCGGCCGCCATGCATCTGCGCGCCTTCCGCCCAGGTGCTGGCCAGGGTGCTCTTGCCGAAGCCCGGTGGTGCCCGCAGGACCGTAAGACCCGTCTGCGCGATGCGCTCGACGAGCTGTTCCAGGCGGGGGCGGGGCAATGCGCCCCGACCACGGGGCGGAGGCAGCAGTTTCGTGGTGAGCAGGGGAGAAATCATTGTTGTTCTGCTGTTCGCGCTAAAGGGGGCCCCCATCGAGGGGATCAATACCTTCCACCCCGAAAATAGTATCCAGGTGGTGAACGGCACTGCAGCACTGGGCAGTGCCACCCAACTACCTCCGGGGAGAACAAGAATGACCGGGTACAGCGCAAGAGTCGAGCTTGAACCGACGGGCCTCGACGCCGACCTCAACGAAATCGAGCAGGCCATGCAACTGGGCGCCAGGCGCTTCGCCAACAAGGTGCTGCGCCCCATCGGCCAGCAGCTCGATCACCTGCGGCCGGCCGACGTGATCGCCGCCAACTCGCCGCTGTGGCAGGTATTCGCTGAATTCGCCAAGCTCGGCATCAACCTCGACGACCTGCTGCAACTGCCGCCGGCCGAGCGCGCCCGCCTGAAGGCGCTGATCTTCGAGGAACTGGGCTACGGCGACGGCGGCCTGGCGGTAGTGCTTGGCGCATCCATGGTGCCGGCCATCGTCCTGCACCTGATGGGCCGCGCCGACCTGCTCGCGCGCCACACCGACAAGCCCATCGGCTGCTGGGGCATCACCGAGCCGGATCATGGTTCGGACATGCTCGACAGCAGCGGCCACGCTCGCCATCCCGGCGCCAGCCATGGCCGCCTGAACTGCACCGCGCGCCTGGAGAACGACCGCATCCTGGTCAACGGGCAGAAGTCGGCCTGGGTGTCCAACGGCCCCATCGCCCAGGTGTGCATCCTGTTCTGCGGCTACGACGACGACTCCGGCGAGGACAAGCGCTGCGTACTGCTGGTGCCGCTGGACCTGCCGGGCGTCAGCCGCGGCGCCCCGCTGGACAAGCTGGGCCAGCGCGCGCTGCCCCAGGGCGAACTGTTCTTCGACAACGTCAGCCTGCCGCTGGACCACCTGGTGGCCACCCCCGAGGACTACCTGCGCGCCGAGCAGGGCGTGCTGGCCGAGGCCAATGCGCTGATGGGCGCCATCTGGACCGGCGCCGCCCGCGCCGCCTACGAGCATGCCTACGAATACGCCCACGAGCGCAAGCAGGGCGGGGTGCCGATCATCCAGCACCAGAACGTGCGCCAGCGCCTGTTCCATATGTTCGCCCGCGTCGAGGCCGCCCGCGCCCTGTCGCGCCGCGTGCTGCTGTTCAACGAGGTGGCGCCGCAACCGGCCTTGCAGGGCTCCATCGCCTCGAAGATCACCGTCACCCAGACCGCCTTCGACGTCGCCTCCCAGGCCATCCAGATGTTCGGCGGCAACGGCGTCACCCGCGAGTACCCGGTGGAGAAGCTGCTGCGCGACGCCCGCGCCTCGATGATCGAGGACGGCTGCAACGAGATGCTGGCCATCAAGGGCGGCACCCTGATTTCCCGCCTCTGAGGCCCGGCCATGAAGATGAACGCATACGTTGCCGGGGTGGGCATGGTGCCCTTCGGCAAGCACCTGGACAGAACCCTCAAGGGCCTCGCCGGCGACGCCATCCGCCTGGCCCTGGCCGACGCCGGCATCGAGCCGCGCCAGTTGCAGGCGGCCTGGATGGGCAACGCCGCGGCCGGTGTGATCACCGGCCAGGAAATGATCCGTGGCGAGGTGGTGCTGCGCGACATGGGCATCGGGCGCATCCCGGTGGTCAACGTGGAGAACGCCTGCGCGTCTTCTTCCACCGCCTTCCAGCAGGCCTGCGCGATGGTCAGCGCCGGCTACTACGACATCGTCCTGGCCTGCGGCTACGAGAAGCTGTTCCACGAGGACAAGGCGCGCAGCCTCGGCGCCTTCTCCAGCGCGGTGGACGTGGAGGACCCCGACGGCGCGGTGAACGTGGTGAAGAAGCTCGCGGCCGCCGCCGGCGAGCCCTTCGATGCCGAGGGCGCCGGCAGCACCCGCTCGGTGTTCATGGACATCTACGCCATGATGGCGAAGAAGTACATGAAGCAGTACGGCGCCAGCGCCCGGCATTTCGCCCTGGTGGCGGCGAAGAATTCCTGGCACGGCAGCCTCAACGAGCGGGCGCAGTTCCGCGAGCGGCTGACCGTCGAGGAAGTCCTGTCCGCCCGCGCCATCGTCGACCCGCTGACCCTGCCGATGTGCTCGCCGATCGGCGATGGCGCCGCGGCGGTGGTCGTCGTCAGCGAGCGCAAGGCACGCCAACTCGGCCTGCGCAGCCCGGTGCGCGTCGCCGCTTCGGCGCTGGTGACCGGCTGGGACTTCGAGAACCCCGGCGACAGCGTTGGCGCCCTGGCCGCGCAGCAGGCTTATGCAGCCGCCGGCATCGGCCCGGGCGAGCTGTCCTGCGTCGAGCTGCACGACGCCTCGGCGCCGTCCGAGCTGATGGCTTACGAATACCTGGGCCTGTGCGCCCCCGGCGAAGGTATCGCACTGATCGAGAACGGCGACACCGGCATCGGCGGGCGCATCCCGGTGAACACCTCCGGCGGCCTGCTGCGCAAGGGCCACCCGGTGGGCGCCAGCGGCTGCGCGCAGATCGTCGAGCTGACCGAGCAGTTGCAGGGCCGCGCCGGCCAGCGCCAGGTGAGCGGCGCGCGCGTCGGCCTGGCGCATAACGGCGGCGGCGCGATCGGCCTGGATGCGGCGGTCACCGTGGTCAGCCTGCTGCTGCGGGAGGACCTGCGATGAGCGCCTACAACGAGCTGAACTTCGCCGGCCTGATCGGCAACCGCGCGCAACGCCAGCCGCAGCTGCAGGTGTTGACCGTGGAGAACGGCGCCGACTTCCCGCTGCAGACCCGCACCTATGGCCAACTCTGGCGCAATGGCCACGCACTGGCCTGGGGCCTGACCCGCCTGGGCCTGCGCCCGGGCGACTGCTTCGCGCTGCTGATGGCCAACCACGCCGAGTTCGTCGACGCCATGCTGGCGGCGGCCATCACCGGCACGGTCTTCGTGCCCATCGACCCGCGCGCCCGTGGCGACAAGCTGGCGTTCTTCCTGAACAACGCCCGCTGCCGCACCGTGATCGCCGCCGACTACGCCCTGGCCAACCTGCTGGCGGTGCGCGAGCAGCTGCCGCTGCTGGGCGCGGTAGCCGTGCTCGACAGCGGCGAGGGCGTCGCCGACATAGCCCCTCGCGAGGGCGTGCTGCGCTACGAGGAACTGCTGGCCGGGGAGGGCAGGGAACACCCGTTGAACCTGCCGGGCGACGACGCGCCGATGCAACTGATCTTCACCTCGGGCACCACCGGCGATCCCAAGGGCATCGTCATGACCCACAGGCGCTACTGCGAGACGGCATCGATCACCGACCGCGTATTCGGCTACCGCGAGAACGACCGGCCGTATTCCGGGCTGTCGCTGACCCACGCCAACGCGCAGTTGGTGACCCTCGGCGCGTCCCTGGCGCTGGGCCTGGAGTGCGTGCTGTCGCGGCGCTTCACCAAGTCGCGGCTGTGGGACATCTGCCGGCGCTTCGGCTGCACCAGCTTCACCTTGCTGGGCGGCATGACCACGGCGATCTACGCCGAGCCGCGCAAGCCCGACGATGCCGACAACCCGGTGCGCTTCGTGGTCTCGGCGGGCATGCCCAAGGCCATCTGGGAAGACTTCGCCCGGCGCTTCAACGTGCAGGTGCTGGAGTTCTACGGCGCCGCCGAAGGCGGCCTGACCATCAATCCGCTCGGTCTCGGGCCGGTCGGCAGCATCGGCAAGCCGGCGCCCAACCTGCGCCACCGCATCGTCGACGAGGCCGGCAACGACTGCGCGCCGGGCGACCCGGGCGAACTGCTGTTCCAGCCGGACGACGGCAGCGCCTTCAAGGTCGAGTACTTCGGCAACCCCGAGGCCTCGGCGAAGAAATGCGCCGGCGGCTGGCTGCACATGGGCGACGTGGTGGTCGCCGACGAACACGGCTGGCTGTTCTTCCAGTACCGCAAAGGCAGCGGCATCCGCCGCAACGGCGACTTCATCAGCAGCGCCTTCATCGAGAAGGCCATCGCCGAGTGCCCGGAAGTCGACGACGTCTATGTCTACGGCATTCCTGCCGCCAACGGCGTACCGGGCGAGAAGGACGTGGTCGCCGCCGTGGTGCCCAAGGACTACGACGGCTTCGACCCGCAGCGGGTGTTCCGCGCCTGCCGCGAGAAACTCGAGGCCAACTTCATGCCGAGCTACCTGCAGGTGCTCCGGCAGATCCCCAAGACCGCTTCGGAAAAACCCCAGGAGCGCTTCCTGCTGGAAGCGCTGCAGCAGGACCGCGCCAACGTGCACCACGAAGCCCGTTGAGCCACACCGAACAACAAGAGGAAAGCTCCATGTCCAACGAACGCAAAGTACTGATCTACGGCGCCAGTGGCTACACCGGCAAGCTGGTGGCCGAATCCCTGGCCCAGCGCGGCATTCCCTTTTACATGGCCGGGCGCACCCGCTCGCGCCTGGAAGCCGCGCTGAAGGTGGTGGAAGAACGCCACGGCGCACCGGTGGACGCGCAGATCGTCACCGCCAACAACAGCGTCGAGGAACTGCTGCCGCTGTTCCAGCAGGTGGACGTGGTGATCAACGTCGCCGGCCCCTTCATGCAGATCGCCTGGCCGGTGGTGGAAGCCGCCCTGGAAGCCGGCTGCCATTACCTGGACACCACCGGCGAGCAGGACTGGACCGCCGCCATCGGCGAGAAATACGGCGCCGCCTTCGCCGCCAAGGGCCTGCTGCTGTGCCCGGCCAACTCCTTCATGTGGGCCGCCGGCTCCATGGCCGCCGAAGTGGTGCTGGAAAACCCCGAGGTGGACAGCCTGGACATCTGCTACCAGATCGACAACGGCCTGCCCTCCGAAGCCTCTACCAAGTCGTTCCTGCGCATGGTCTGCAACGACGTCTCGCAGTACTACCTGGAGCAGAACCAGCTCAAGGCCTGGCCCAACGACGTGGCGCACCTGGTCTCGCTGCCGTACCGCAACGCCGTGCTGCGCGCTCACCCCTGGGGCGGCGCCTGTGAGCCGATCTGGTTCAAGGACGACCCGCGCGTGCGCAACTGCAAGGTGCTGACCGCCATCGGCGAACACATGATCGATGGCGTGATCTCTGCCATCAAGGCGTTCAACGCCGCCGCCCCCGGCCTGAGCCAGGCCGAGCGCGAGGAGTGGACCAACCGCATGGGCGACCAGATGGACAGCGGCGAGCCGCCGAAGGACTCGCTCGACGTGCAGCGCGGCGTGATCGTGGTGCACGGCCAGGGCCGCCGCGTCACCACCAGCTACGTGATGAACCTGTCCGCCGCCTACACCTGGACCGGCGACATCTGCGCAGAAGGCGCCCAGCGCCTGCTCGCCGGCCAGCTCAAGGCCGCCGGCTTCCAGTCGCCGGCCAAGGCCTTCGGCCATCGCGAGCTGATCCAGCGCTTCCACGAGCGCGGTTTCTGCAGCGCGCTACCGACCTGACCTGGAGTAACCGAACATGACTCAGTACCTGGAACAGATTCGCCTGGATGGCAAGGTTGCCCTGGTCAGCGGCTCCGCCCGCGGCCTCGGCGCCGAGGTGGCCGAAGCCCTGCTGCAGGCCGGCGCCTGCGTGATGCTCACCGACGTGCTCGATGGCCTCGGTGCCGAGACCGCGCAGCGCCTGGGCGAGGCCCATGGCGGCCGCGCCGCCTTCCTGCGCCACGATGTGACCTGCGAGGCCGACTGGCAGGCCGCCGTCGCTGCGACCGTCGAACGCTTCGGCGGCCTCGACATACTGGTCAACAACGCCGGTATCGAGACCGCGGCGCTGGTGGCCGAATGCGAACTGGCGGACTTCCAGCGGACCATGGCCATCAACGTCGACGGCGTGTTCCTCGGCATCAAGCACGCCCTGCGCGCCATGCGCCCAGGCGGCGCCAGCGGGCGCGGCGGCTCGATCATCAACCTGTCCTCGGTGGCCGGCCTGGTCGGCATGCCCAGCCTGACCGCCTACTGCACCTCCAAGGGCGCGGTGCGCCTGCTGACCAAGGCTGCGGCCATCGAGTCGGCCAAGCTCGGCTACGGCGTGCGGATCAACTCGCTGCACCCGGCGATCATCAAGACCGGCCTGGGCGCCAATGTGGTGAACAACCTGGTGCGCGTCGGCCTGGCGCCGGACGAGGCCAGCGCCGATGCCTTCGTCGCCTCCCTGCACCCGCTGGGCTACGGCCAGCCGCGCGACGTGGCCTCGGCGGTGCTGTTCCTCGCCGGCCCGGCCTCGGGCTGGATGACCGGTTCGGAACTGGTGCTCGATGGCGGCGCTTCGGCCTGCTGAGGAGGAACGCGCATGTCTGGCCAACGAGGGATTTTCTTCAGTGCGGCACTGTTCAACTGGGGAGTGGCTGGCGGCCTGATCTTCGCCATGCCGCTGGTCGAGCGCCTGCTGGCGCTGGAGCCGGTAGCGCCCGGCGCCAAGGTGTTCGTCGACCTGTTCGCGGTGCTGGTGATCGCCTTCGGCTGCGGCTACTGGATGGCGGCGCTCGACTTCCGCCGCTACCGGCTGTTCGCCAGTTGGGGGGCCTGGGCCAAGCTGGCCGTGGTGGCCGTGGTGTTCTGGCACTTCATCGTCGGGCATATCGGCTGGCCGCTGCTGGCGCTGTCCGCCGGCGATCTCATCTATGCGGCGGTGTTCCTGGCGTTGTTGCGCAACGCCCGGCGCACCGGTGCCCAAGAGGTTCTGCAATGAAGAAGACCGTGACCGTCTACGGCGCCACTGGCGTCGCCGGCAGCGCCTGCGTCGAGGAAATGCTCGCGCAGGGACTGTTCGATGTACAGGTGCTGCTGCGCCAGGGGCAGGATCGCGACCGCTCGACCCTGGGCGCGCGCGCCGACGCCGAGAAGCAGGCGCTCTACACCAGTTGGCGCGAACGCGGCGTGCGCCTGATCGAAACCGACGTGGCCTCCCACGCGGCACTGATCCCGGCGCTGCGTGGCACCGACTACCTGGTGTCGTGCGCGCCCTATGCCGCCACCGAGAGCCAATACGCGCTGATCTTCGCGGCACGCGAGGCTGGGGTGGAGCGCTTCGTGCCCTCGGAGTTCGGCTTCATCTACGAATGGGAGCAGTTCTGGCCCACCGACACCGAGCACCGCGCCATGGCCCGGCAGAAGGCCTTCATCCGCCGGGTGATCGAGCTGGCCGGGCTGGACTACACCATCATCCCGGCCGGCCTGTGGATCGAGTACTACATGCTCGAACCGGTGGCGGTGATGGGCGACGGCACCACGCCCATGGCCTGGTCCAGCGGCCGCGACGTGGGCCGCATCATCCCCCACGTGCTGGCGCACCCGGCCTCGCGCAACGCCGTGTGCCCGGTGGCGGCCACCGCCTACTGCAGCTGGAACGAGCTGCTGCAGGCGCGCGAGCGCGTGCTGGGCCGCCCGGTCGAACGCCGGTACCTGGGCGCCGAGCAATGGCAAGCGGCCTATGCCGCGCAAGCGGAAGGGCCGCTCAAGACGGTCATGGCCATCGGCGTGGCGGCGACGCAGTGCCCGCAGGGCATGCCGCTGTGGGCCAACTGGAACGGCCTGCACCTGCCGGAATTCCGCGGTACCCCGCTGGAAGAACTGTTCCCCGGCTACATCGAACCCTTCGTCGCCGCCATGCGCGCGAGCCTGAACCCCTGATACGGAGCGAAACCATGAATCGCCTGCAAGACAAGACCTGCCTGGTCACCGGCGCCGCCAGCGGCATCGGCCTGGCGATCGCCGAAGCCTTCCTGCGCGAAGGCGCGCGCGTGCTGCTGACCGACATCGATGCCGCCAGCGGCGCCGAGCAGGCCCGACGCCTGCGCGCCGAGGGGCTGGATGCCTGGTTCGAGGAGCACGATGTAACCGACGAAGCGCGCTGGGCGCTGGTCCTGCAGAGCCTGCAGGAGCGCTGGGGGCGCCTCGACGTGCTGGTCAACAACGCCGGCATCGCCGTCCTGGCGGATGTCGAGAGCCTCACCCTGGCGCAATGGCGCAAGGTCAACGCGGTCAACCTGGATGCAGTATTCATCGGCACCCAGCGGGCCATCGCGGCGATGAAGGAGCAGGGCGGCTCGATCATCAATGTCGCCTCCATCGAAGGGCTGATCGGCGAACCGATGGTGCCTTCGTACAACGCCAGCAAGGGCGGCGTGCGCATCTTCAGCCGCGCCGCGGCGGCGCATTGCGCCCGGCGCGGCTACGCCATCCGCATCAACAACCTGTGCCCGGGATACGCGGCGACGGCCATGATCTCCGGTGGCCTGCAGGCGCTCGGCAATGACCTGGCGCAGCAGTTCCAGGACTACCTGCACCAGCGCATCCCGATGGGCCGCCTGGCCGGGACCGACGAGATCGCCAAAGGCGCATTGTTCCTCGCCAGCGACGACTCCAGCTACATGACCGGCGCCGACCTGGTGATCGATGGTGGCTACCTGGCGCAATAGTCCAGGCCTTGATGCGAGGAGAGCGGAGAGCCTGGTGGAGGCCGGGCTTTCTGCGTCCACGGAGCTGTATCGCCTCGTGGATCGACCTGCATGGCATGGGGCCGCCTGGTATTCCCCCGCGGCGCTCGAGCCCGACACAACAAGAATATCGAGGATCACTTCATGGCAGTCCGATATCCGGCCTTCGCCCTGCTGGGCCTGGCCACCCTGGCAGCCGCGGCCGAGCCCGCGCAGTCCATCCAGCCGCCGGCGGTCACCAGCATCCGCGTCGACCGCGCCGAGCCCAGCGACAAGCCGGCCTACAAGGCCCTGTACCGCGCCCGCGTGCTGGATGCCTACAGCCTCGGCGTGCAGGCCTACGTCTACGGCTGGCCGGCGGTGGAGAACCGTCGCGTCTGCTCGCGCCTGCTCGACCCGCAATACCGCCAGCACGCGCCGCTGAACAGCTTCCGCCACGAGTCGGCGCCGGCCGACGAGCACTACGACTTGTTCGTCACCCCCAACGCAGACCTGCTGTACTCCGAAGCCTGCCTGGACCTGAGCCGCGAGCCCGTGGTGCTGCACGTGCCCGACACCCAGGGCATGCGCTACTGGACCGCGCAGGTCACCGACGCCTACACCGAGACCGTCGCCAACATTTCCAAGCGCTCGGTGCGCAACGGCCCCGGCGACTACGCCCTGGTCGGCCCCGGCTGGAAAGGCACGCTGCCCAAGGGCCTGACCGCCGTACCGGTGGACACCAACAGCGGTTTCCTCCTGCTGCGCACCTTCTTCGAGGACAGCGCCGACCTGCAACGGCGCACCCGCGTCGTGCAGCAGGGCTTCAGCCTCAAGCCGCTGTCCGCCTACCTGTCCGGCAAACCCTGGCAGACGCCGGAGCTGCCAGCCGATGACCGTCGCCGCGCAGCGCTCGGCGAGCAACAGGCGCTGTCCAGCTCGCTGGAGTTCTTCGGCGTGCTCAACCAGGCCATGGCCGATGCCGGACCACGCCCTGGCGAAGAGGCGTTGTGGGCCAGCTTCCGCCGCATCGGCGTGGGGCCCGGCCTGGCCTTCGACCCGGCCAGGCTCGACAGCGCCACCCGCGAAGGCCTGCAGAAGGCCGTGGCCGACGGCTGGCAGCTGGTCCAGGATCGTTCCATGACCGCCCGCACCAAACTGGTCAACGGCTGGGGCGTGCCCCAGCTCGACCAGCCGGTGGGCGCCTTCGGCTACGACTACCTGCAACGCGCCGGCGTGGCCCACCGCGGCATCTACTCCAACACCGCCGACGAATACGCGGCCATGGCCGGCGTGCTCGATACCGAGGGCCGCCCGCTGGACGGTCGCCAGCGCTACGTCCTGCATTTCGCCAAGGATGCCTTCCCGAAGGTGCAGGCCTACTGGGGGCTGACCATCTACCAGTTGCCGCAACGCCTGCTGTACCCCAACGCCGCGGGGCGCTGGACGATCAACAGCATCGACCACGGCCTGCAGTACAACCCCGATGGTTCCCTGGACATCTACATCCAGCGCGAAGCCCCGGCCGGCCACGAGGCCAACTGGCTGCCCAGCCCGGACGGCGGCTTCCAGCTGATCTTCCGCGCCTACCGCGCGCAGGACCCGGCGATCTTCCGCGGCGACTGGGCGCCGCCGGCCATACGGCGCATCGACTGAACCCGCGAACAAGGAGAACCCGATGAAACTTTCCGCAATCGCCCTGGCTGTCGGCCTGGTCCTACCCCTGGGCAGCGGCGCGCTGCTGCACGCCCAGGACGCCGAACGCACCCCGGCCAGCGCCAGCGCCCTGGCCGGCGCCGCCGAGAAGGCAGTGGAAGAGAATGCCTACCAGGTGGGCCTTCAAGCCTACACCTGGGGCTGGCCCGCCGTCAGCCTGCATAACCGCCGCCTGGCCATGCGCCAGGCGCCCAGGGCCGGGTTGGTGGGCGGCATCCTGCCGGTGGCGCCGATCAACCACCTGAGCATGCTCACCGACTACCTCGACGCCGGGCAGCGCTACGTGCTGTCGCCGAACCAGGATGTGGTCTACGGCCAGACCTTCCTCGACCTGAGCCAGGGGCCGGTGATCGTCCAGGTGCCGGACTTCGGCTCGCGCTACTGGGTGCTGCACTGCATGGACGCCTACACCGACGTGTTCGCTGCGCCCAGTTCGCGCATCCACTCGAAGCCGGGTTTCTACCTGATCGTCGGCCCCGGCTGGAAGGGCGAGAAGCCGGCCGATGTCGTGGAGGTGCTGCGCTCGCCGAGCAACCTGGCCTGGGTGGTCCCGCGGGTGTTCATGGACGACACCGCCGCCGACCGCCAGGCCGTGCAGCCGCTGCTGAACCAGATGAACGCCTACCCGCTGAGCCAGTTCGACGGCAAGGCCAAGCCGGTGGACTGGCGCGCGCTGCCGAAATTCCCGGCGCCCAAGGCCCAGGGCAAGGGCGAGATCCGCTGGGTGAAGGACGAGACTTTCTGGGCCGACCTGGCCGCGGTGCTGGCGGAGAACCAGCCGCGCGCTGGCGAGGAGGCGCTGGCCGACAGCTTCAAGCGCGTGCTGGCCCAGGCCAAGGCCGACCCCGCCGCACAGCGTGGCCTGGACCGCGCACTGGTCGAAGGTGCGAAACTGCTGGACGCCGGCTTCGCCTACAGCATTCAGCCCGACGCTTTCGGCAACCACTGGGCGGCCAACCTCAAGGCTGGCGCCTTCGGCACCGACTACTTGCGCCGTGCCTGGGTGGCCAAGGCCTACATCGCCACCAACAAGCCGGACGACGCGCTCTACATCGGCACCGACTACGACGGCCAGGGCGTGCGCCTGGAGGGCAGGCAGCGTTACAGCCTGACCTTCCCCGCCGGGCAACTGCCGCCGGCGCGGGATTTCTGGTCGCTGTCGGCCTACGACGCCGAGCATTTCTTCGAGCCCAACCTGCGCAACCGCTTCTCCCTCGGCACCAAGAACAAGGGCCTGAAGATCAACCCGGATGGCTCCCTGACCCTGTACCTGCAGCCTGACTCGCCCGGAGCGGACAAAGAGACTAACTGGCTGCCCACGCCCAAGGGCGATTTCAGCCTGCTGCTGCGCCTGTACGGGCCGGGCAAGGAAGTGGTGGCCGGTGACTACCGCATGCCGGCGGTGCAAAAGCTCTAGGGAGTGGATACCCGCCTTACCCACGGCCTTGTCCCGTTGGAGCAAGCGTCATTGCAGGGGGCGCTGAGGTGATTTTCGTAGGATCGAGGGGGAAGCCTAGTTCTTGCTCGCGAATAGACTCCGATGCGGGGCTCATTCGCGAGCAAGCTCGCTCCTACAAAAGTGGTGCTCGCCTGCAACGTAGGCGTTATGCGCTCTATGAATTTCCAGAGAAATTCCGTGTGCCGGTAGAAGGGCACCCTCTCCCCAGCTCTCTCCCGCAAGCGGGAGAGGGGGCGTTCGGAGCGGGTGGGGGATCCGGGACCATCCTGACACTTCTGGCGCCTCCCCGCGGGAGGCGTGGTGTCATCCCGAGCTGACTGCGTCCGCGATAGCGTCGGCAGCGCCGGCGCTCGGTCGAGCAGAGAATGGGGCTGGCTCCGTGCCTGGTGGGCCAGGGCGTACAGTTGCCCGGTCCGGTGGGCTCCGGACCGGGGCGAGGTTACTTGACCTTCACCACGTCGTCGGGCTTCCAGGTCTGGTCGTAGAAGGCGTCCTCGCTGCCGTACAGGCGCAGGGCCACGAGGAAGTTGCGGCCGGGGATGGTCTGGATGAACGCAGCGTCGGCGACATCCTTGGGTTTTTCCGGGCCGAACCAGATCTCGATGGAGCCGTCGGCCTGCTTGGGTATGTCGTAGTAGCCGTTGGTGGAGGGCAGCAGCTGCTTGGTCTGCGGCATGGTGCCGTCGGTGATGTTGTACGCGGTCACCGCCCAGAACAGGGCGGCCGGCGGGTTGGGTGGCAGGCGCAGCTTGTAGGTGTGGCTGCCTTCGAGGAAGTCGCCGTCCTTGTCGCGGCCGGTGAACGGGTATTTCGAACCCGCCCCGGTGGTGTGCATCACCATAGCCGGCGCCGAGGAGTAGGCGAACTGGAAGAAGTTGGCGCGCTGGTCGGTGTCCAGGTAGCCGTCCTGCAGCCAGTCGTTGGTGCCGCCGGCCCAGGTGTTCTCGTACTGGCGGTCCTTGTAGTAGAGGTTGCGCTTGTCTTCGCGGCCCAGCTGGCGGTTCGCCAGGATCATCTTCGGCGCAGTCTCCACGGCCTTCTTCAGCAGCTCTTCCTGCTTCGCGCCGGGCTTGAACGGCTGGCCCTTGATAATGCCGATGGAGGCCAGCACGCCGCGCAGCTCGGGGTCGATGGCCTCGACCGGCTCGTAGTCGACGAACGCCTTGAGCTTGGTCCAGTAGCTGTTGTCGACCGGGTACATCATGTCCAGATCCTTGCCGCTGGCGTCGGGGAACTCCATCGGCTTGACGTCCTTCTCGGGCGTCCACAGCGGGTAGACGCGGGTCAGCTCGGCATTCTTCACCGCCGGCGCTGGGTCGGGCTTGCCATCGCCCTTGGCCATGACGGTGCGGAAGAACAGGAAGACGTTGTAGGTGCGCGACTTGACGGCGAAGTAGCTGGCCGGCACCGGCCCGTCGTAGTCCGGCGGCAGCAGCAGGTAAAGGCCGCCGCGGGCGCGGTCGGGGCCGATGGCGCCGACGTCGGTGAGGGTGCGTTGGAAGAAGTCGGTGAACATGCCGATGACGTTGGCCGGCGCCTTGACCACCAGCGGGCCGGTTTTCTTCAGGTCCAGGTAGCTCATGGAGTAGATCACGTCGGCGTTGGGCGTGGGCACCATGGTCCGCGAGTCCATGCGCTGCTTCCAGATCGGCAGCACGTTGTAGCCGGCGCCGAAGGCCTTTTCCGAACCGTCGCGCATGCCGATGACGTTGAGCGCCGGCAGCATGGTCATGTAGGCATACACGGCGCGCTGGTAGTACAGCTCGTCACGTAGGCTCTGTGCCTCCTTGGGGTCGAGCCAGTTGCCGCCGTTGATCTGCCTGATCAGCGGCGAGGCGGGGGCCTGGTCGGCGGCGCAGGCGGGCAGGGCCGCGATGCTGGCGGTGCCGATCAGGCAGGCGGCGATCGCCGCGCGCAGGGGATGGATGAGCATGGTTTCCTCCTGGAAGGCCGATGAGTGGGGGGACGGCATCGGCTCGTGTTGAACGCGGTGGATCCCGGCCGGGCCACCTTGTCCTGCGTGGGGCCGCCGTTCCCGGGCGGCCCTTCGCGTGGCTGTGGCGTCACTGGGTCTTCTTGATAGCCGGCGGCTGCCAGCTACCGTCGAGAATGCCTTGCTTGCCCCAGTAGGCACGCAGGTACAGTGAGATTGGCTCCTTGGGCGAGGGCAGCCAGTTGCTTTGCTTGTCCTTGCCCGGCGAAGTGGGGCCGACGTAGAGCGTCAGCGAGCCATCGGCGTTGTGCTTGAGGTCCTTGTTCTTGGTGCCCAGCGAATAGCGGTTGAGTTCGTTGGCACTGAACAGGTGCTTCTGGTTGTACAGCGTCAGTGACCAGAAGCCCTGCACCGGTGGTTCCTGGCCGGCGGCGAAGGTCACTTCGTAGTGGTGGCGGCCGTCGAGCTGGGCGCCGCTGTGGTCGAAGTCGGTGTAGAAGTACTGAGTTTCGCTCGGACGGTTGTCGAACATGTTCGACTTCGCGGTGCCGGTGCGGTTGAAGTAGTCGATGCCGAACTGCGCGTTGTTGGTCGAGCGGTTCCAGCCGTTGCCGGCGGGCCGGCCATTGTGCCGCCACTGGAAGAAGGGCTGGATGATGTCGCGCTCGCTTTCCACCGCCGTCTGTACCAGCAGTTTCTTGATGGCCGGGTCCTTCTGCGCCGCATCCATCAGCAGGCGGAACTGGCCGTACAGGGCTTCCTCGCCGGGTAGCGGCGGCACCATTTCCAGCACCCTGGGGAACTGGTCGAAGAACTTCTCCGGGATCACCCATTTGGTTTCCCCGCCGCTGGCCTTGCCGGTGCTGGGGTTGGGGATATCGGGCGTGTTCTTCCAGTCGATGCTCTTCATCTTCCCGTCGAAGTCCTTGAGCGGGTAGAAGACCACCTGGTTGAGCTTCGCCTGGATGGCCGCGCGATCCCCGGCGCTGTCGTCCATGAAGATGCGCGGGATGGCGTTGGCCAGCGCGGTGGGGCTGCGGATGATGGCTTCCACGCCCGCGGGCTTGTCGCCCTTCCAGTTCGGCCCCACCAGCAGATAGAAGCCGGGCTTGCTGGCGTAGGGCTTGCCCAGTTGGCCGAACTGGTCGGTGCGCTGGTCGTACAGCGCGTAGACCCAGAAACGCTCGCCGAAGTCCGGCACCTGGGCGATCACCGGTTCCTCGTCCAGGGAGAAGAAGCCCAGGCCGTAGACCACGTCCTGGTTGGGGCAGGTGACGAAGGTTTCGTCGGGGGTGATGTAGTCGTGCAGCATGCCCGCATGGCCACGCGGCGCCACCGGCAGCACGCCGCCCAGCAAGCCGGGATGCGGCGCCTTGGTGATGGTGTCGTTGCGGTTGAGCATGTTCACCATCGGCCAGCCCCACAGGTAGGCCATGCGGGCGACGGCCTTGGCGTATTCGGGGTGCATCAGCACGCCGGTGGCGGGCTGCGTCGGCTGCGCCGGGGCGGATGGCGCCTGTTCCGCCTGGGCCAGGGGCAGGCCCAGGCTCAGTGTCAGTACGGCCAGCGAAAGGGTTTTCATCTTCAGGTGCATGGTCGACGTCCTTGGACTCATGAGGCGCGTGCCTCTTTGCGGATTCGCCCGGCCCGCATCGGTAAGGCGCACGCAAGGCTGGACCTGTTGGGGCTGGAGTCTAGATTGAATGCAGGAGACCGATAGCCGAATAACGAAAAACCGGAGCCTACCGGCCATGAGTCTTGCGTCCTTCCAGCGATACAGCTACTCGGGGCTGGATCCCGCCCTGGCCTGCGATGTCGTGTATGGCGGCCACTTCGAGCATCGCCTGTTGTCGGCCAGGCATTCGAACATGGCGCATCAGCGTCTTGCCTCGCGCGAGGTCGTCCTTGAAACCGGCAGCTACGACTTCCCGGTGGTCGCCTGTGGGGTCATGCCCCAGGACATGCTGTGCATCGGCATGGTGGCAGAAGGCGCCGAGACTACCCGCTATAACACCACCTCGATCGACGCCGACGAGGTGCAGATCTATCGGCCCGGGGCGGAGCTGCTCTATCACGCCTCCGCGCGTTCCCGCTGGATCACCTTCGTCGTCCCGCAGGCGTTGTTGCAATCCACGGCTATGGCCTGCATCGGGCAGCCCCTGCCGCTGCCCAGGCACGCCGCCATGTCGGTGCGCCTGGCCGCCGGGGGCAGGGCGCGCCTGGCCCGGCTGGCCGACGACGCCCTGGCCATGGGCCGCGCCCTGGCGCCTGCCGGGCTTTCCGATGCGCTGGCCGAGGGCATCTTCCAGGGCCTGCTCGACAGCTACGTGAGTGAGCTCGGCGGGGCCGTCCTGGCCGATAACAAGCGCATGGCCAGCGCCCGCAAGCACCTGCAGCTGGTGCTGGCCTGCGAGCGCCTGGCGCTGACGGAGGACCTGCTGAACGTCGAGCTGGACGATGTGGCCCGGCGCAGCGGCTACAGCCGCCGCGCCCTGGAGCTGATCTTCAAGCGTACCCTGGGCATGCCGCCCGGGCGCTGGTTCTTGAACATCCGCCTCAATGGCGCCATGCGCGACCTGCTCCTGGCGCCGCCGGGTTGCCTGGTCATCGATGTCGCCACGCGCTGGGGGTTCCGGCATTTCTCGCGCTTCGCCCAGCAGTACCACCGTGTGTTCGGCGAGTTGCCCAGCCAGACGCTACAGGGGGCCCGGGCGCGCTAGCCCGGCCTTGGGCCCTGGCGCTGCAATGCCTTGGGGCCGGTCGCGCGCGTGGCCGGCCAGCAGGGTGCGGCGCAAGCCTTCTCTTTGAACGACAGGCCCCCGCCAGGGCCGAGTCCAGGAGCCTGGTCGGGCCCGGCGGGGAGCGCTAGCCCGTATCGCTGCGGAACTGTGGCGCAGTCGATGTTTCCAGCCTGCGCCGGCGCCAGGCCGAACGTCTCGCCAGTGGCTACGCTTGAGCCAGGGTGGCGCATCGTCCGCCCGCGGGATCAACATCGACGTCCATCGCAACGGGCCAGGGCGGTGATCGAGGCAGCGTTGCAGGGCACCGACGAGTTGACGGTGAGCGTCGATACCATCCTGCACAGCAAACGTAGTGTCTTAATGGTCAGCAGGAGGTGGTTATGGGTTCGGTCATGCACAAGGTGAAGGAAGAGTTCGCCAAGGCCATTCCACCAACCCTGTTCTTCTTTGTCATCCTGCACATTGTTGCGGCCATACGCGCACTGATGATCAAGGGCTCGGGCGTTCCGCTGCCTGTCACCGCGTCAGTGCTGATTGCATCCCTTGTGCTCGGTAAGTCCGTGCTGGTCGCGGACATGCTGCCGTTCATAAACCGCTTTCCAGACAAGCCGCTGATCTGGAACGTTTCCTGGAAGACACTCATATACAACCTGGTCGCCCTGGCCGTGCACTACCTGGAGCGGCTGTACGAATACTGGAAAGAGGCTCCCAACTTCATCGAGGCGAACTCTATGGTCTGGACCTCGGTGAACTGGCCTCGCTTCCTCGCGGTACAGATTCTGCTGCTCACGCTGATATTCATGTATTGCGTCATCTCGGAGTTGGCGAGAGTGATCGGCCCCCAGCGCCTGAAAGCGATGTTCCTGGGGCCGCTTCCGCCAATAGAGCGCTGAGCAGGAGCGGAAACTTACCTATGGATTTCATCCCTATCGTGCCGTTCAGGTTTCCCAGGTGAGCGGGTAGGGTGCTTCAACTTCGAAGGTCGGCCTGGACAGGACACGACAGCAATCATCTGTATGCCGGAGAATTCGGCCGGCTCGCAAGTGAGCGGATGGCCGCAACCCCGGCATTGCTACGCAGACTGGAATGCCTCTGATCCTATACCTGGATATCCTGCGAGAGTGACTGCGCTCAAGAATCGACATCCGCAAGGTTGGGATGCGCCAAGCAGTGTGCTCAACCAATCCTCGTGGTCAAACAAACAGGCAGTACGGCTACGCGGCTGTACTTGAATGATTCGGAAACGAGAGTGGAAAGGCATCTTAGCTACCAGGGCCGAGCGAGTGAGCGAGGTCCGAGCCGAATAGTTTCAAATTCGCGCCATCAGCAAGAAGGCTGATGGCAGGCGACGCGGGCACATATTCAATTTAACATAATATACATTATGCGAAGTTATGGGTAAGCGCGGCTGCAGATGGCCCCTGCAGAATTCACCAGCCAAAACCGCTCGTTTGCCCGTCTCGGCATCTTCCCTGAGCCGATTCGTCGGTCCACCGTTTCAGCGTCGTTCCCTCGGCATTTCTGTGCGCACCTGGCCTAGCTCTGTATCCCGGTCCGACTTCGTATTCCCGATCCACCAATCTCTCGACTTCTCGATCTCTTCGGTTCACCGCAGACACCCAGCGCTCGACCATTGCGCATTCCCCAAAACGAATTCGCAGGCAACCCATTAGAGTCTGGCAACACCCACACGACGCTACGTGAAATCTGCGCGTCTCGCGGCTAATCCCCGTCACGCTTTTCACGTAAGCGCAGCGCCGTCCGTGCAACGTACGGCGGCATCCAGGTGCCGGGCTGTGCCTGAGCGATCCATACGTTATCGGCTTCTGGACCGGCGAATTCATCGGCCCGGTCCCTGGAGCAAGACTGAGCCCGGCACTGGTTCTCAAAGCCTTGGGCCGATCGGCTCGAAGGTGCCCGCATGCCTGATGCCAGCCGGTATTCATGCTCATAGGCAGCGCAACGACGCTTGCGAGAAATTCATCCGCAGCCCTCGACCTTGGCAGCCAAAGCTGTCTAGAATGCGCATTGCAAGCCCTCGGCTTGTCGCTTCTCGCCCTGCCGGGCCAATTCCTTTGCGCGCAAGCAATATCCGATAACAGCCAGACCTGGATATTGCACGACACCCCGGCGCGACCGCCGTTTTCCCATTTCCAGCCTTCACGATGCCGCAATCGCCACAGCCGCTGTTCGAGACCTTCGCGCGTTTCCATGAGCTGAATTTCATGCAGCTGAGCGAAGAACTCCCCGCGGTGCGCGACTACCTGCAGGCGTTCGATGAAGACTTGCGGGCCATCGAGGGCTACTTCGCCGTACGCGGCTTCCTCAAGTCCTATGGCGGTAACGAGGCCACCTATACCTCCTATCGCACCCACGTCGAGCGCCTGTTGCTATGGGCCCTGCTGGTGGCCGGCAAGCCGCTGCTCGACCTGCGCCGCCGCGATGCCGAGGCCTTCATGGAGTTCTGCCTCAACCCGCCCGCCGAGTGGGTCGGCCCGGTCGTCAAGTCGCGTTTCGTGCGCATTGGCGGCCGCAAGAAGCTGGAGTCCGACAGCCATGTGCTGAACCCCGCCTGGCGCCCCTTCAGCAGCACCCTGGCCAAGCGCGAGCGCAAGCTCGCCACGGAGGCCATGGGCCCCCTGCCCTCGCGCCCGTATCGCATGTCCCAGGGTTCGGTGGCGCAGGTCTTCGCCGTGTGCGGCAGCTTCTTCCAGCACGCCATGGACGAGGGCCTGACCGAGGTCAACCCGTTCCGCGCGGTGAAGCAGAAGTCCATCTACAAGCAGCGCAACACCCTGAACGTGGCCTCGCGCTCGCTGACGCAACTGCAATGGAGCTACGTCATCGAGACGGCCGAACTGATGGCCGCCGAGGACGCCACCCACGAGCGCACGCTGTTCATCGTGGCCACGCTGTTCGCCATGTACCTGCGCATCTCCGACCTGATCGGCCGCGACAACTGGACGCCGGGCATGGGCGACTTCCGCCGCGATACCACCGGCAACTGGTGGTTCCACGTGGTCGGCAAGGGCAACAAGGCCGCCCGCATCAGCGTGCGCGACGACTACGTCCACGGCTACCTGGCCCGCTACCGCCGCCACCTGGGCCTGCCTCCCCTGCCCTCGCCCCATGAGCGGACGCCGCTGATCGGCACCCTCAAGGGCCGCGCCGGGTTATCCGACCGCCATGTGCGGCTGCTCCTGCAGGCGCTGTTCGACCGCGCGCTGCAACGCATGGCGGCCGAAGGCTGGAGCGAAGACGAAGTGGACCAGCTGCGCTCGGTCTCGCTGCACTGGCTGCGCCACACCTCGGCCACCTTCGACGCGCCGCTGCGCGACATGAAGGACCTGCAGGCCGACCTGCGCCACAACAGCCTGAGCACCACGCAGAACACCTACTACAACTCGCTGGACGAACAGCGCGCGCATTCGGTGAAGGGCCTGAAAATCAAGCACTGATACTGATAACGTCGATGCAAGACCGTAGCCCTCCCCCTCATTCGCTCGCCAGCGCCACCACGGGATCGAGCCGCGCCGCCTGCCGGGCCGGCATGAAGCCGAACAGCAGCCCGGTGCCCAGGGCGCAGAGGAAGGCGGCGAGGATGCCCCGCAGCGAGAAGATGATCGGCACCTCCCAGAGGATCAGCGCCGCGCCTATGCCCAGGCCGATCACCGTGCCCGCCACGCCGCCGACCAGCGACACCAGCATCGCCTCGCTGAGGAACTGGCGCAGGATGTCGCGCTGGCGGGCCCCGGTCGCCAGGCGGATGCCGATCTCGCGCGTGCGCTCCTTGACCGTCATCAGCATGATGTTCATCACCCCGATGCCCCCCACCACCAGGGAAACCGCGGCGATCAGACCGAGCAGCAGGGTCAGCGTCTGCTGGGTGTCCTGCTGCGCCTTGACCGAGGCCGCGCGGTCGTAGACGTGGAAGTCCTGCACGTGATGGGCGTCCGCCAAGGTCGCGGTGATCTGCCGGGCGGTGGTCGCGGACTGCTCCAGGTCGTCGATCAATACCGAGATCCACGACAGGTCGAGGCGCCCGAGCACACGGCGGCTGCCGGTGGAAAACGGCGCCATGACCACGTCGTCGTCGTCGGCATCCCCCGACAGCGCGCCCTTCTCCTCCAGCTCGCCGATGACCTGGAACGGTACGTTGTCGACCAGCACGTAGCGCCCCAGCGGGTCGAGATCGCCGAACAGGCGCTCGCGCACCTTCTTGCCCAGCAGCAGCACCGGCGCGAGGGTGCGCTCGTCTTCCCAGGTGAAGAACTGTCCGCGGGCCGGCTTCCAGTTGAGCACCCGTTGCGCGTCCGGCGTCACCGCCCACAGCGGGCCGAGCGTATCGACGTTGCCGGCGCGCAGCGTCACCTGGCCCTGGACGAAGGGCATCGCCACGCTGACGTTGGGCACCTGCCGCAGCAGCGCCGCGTCGGCTTCGTTCAGCGTGCCGCCGGGGCCGCGCGCGCTGTCGCCGCCGGGCACCACGTAGAGGCGGTTGGTGCCGAAGATCGCCATCCGCGCGATGACCTGCTCCTGGGTGCCGGCGCCCACGGCCAGCATCACGATCACCGAGGCCACGCCGATGACGATGCCGAGCAGCGTCAGCAGGGTGCGGAAGCGGTTGAGCCACATCACCCGCCAGGCGCTGTGGATGGCCTCGCGCGCATCGGTCCAGGGCGAGGCCGCGCGCGCCACGCCCTCGGCCATCGCCGCCATGAAGTCATGCCCGGCCCCGCCCTGCTCCACCGCGGCGCCGGCGGAATCGCTGACGATGCGCCCGTCGTGGATCTCCACCACGCGCCGCGCCTTCGCCGCCACGTCGCGGTCGTGGGTGATGAGGATGACCGTGTGGCCGGCGTCCGCCAGTTCCGCCAGCAGCGCCATCACCTCGGCGCCGCTCTTGCTGTCCAGGGCGCCGGTCGGCTCGTCGGCGAGGATGATGCGCCCGCCGTTCATCAGCGCGCGGGCGATCGACACCCGCTGCTGCTGGCCGCCGGAGAGCTGGTGGGGACGGTTGCCCAGCCGCTCGCCCAGACCCAGGCGTTCGAGCAGCCGGCGGGCGCGGCCGTCGCGCTCGGCCGCGGGCACGCCGGCATAGACGGCGGGCATCTCGACGTTGCGCAAGGCATCCAGCGTGCGGATCAGGTGGTAGCCCTGGAACACGAAGCCGAACGCCTCGCGGCGCAGCCAGGCCAGCTGGTCCGCATCGAAGGCGCCGATATCCTGCCCGGCAAAGCGGTAGGCACCCGCGCTGGGCCGGTCCAGGCAGCCGAGGATGTGCATCAGCGTGGACTTGCCCGAACCCGAGGCGCCCATGATGGCGACGAACTCGCCGGCGCCGATCGACAGGTCGATGCCATGCAGCACCTCCAACTCCGGGCTGTCGCCACCGCCGTAGGTCTTGCGGATGCCGCGCAGTTCGATCAGCGGCGCTACCACCGGAACCTCCCGGCGCCGGCGTGCTGGCGGTGGATCGCAGTGACCAGCCGTTCGCCGGCCGCCAGCCCGGAGAGCACCTCGGCATGCAGGCGGTCGCGCACGCCGATGCGCACCTGGCGCGTTTCGATACCGCCGCCGACCTGGACCTGCGCAGTGTAGGCATCCGCCTTGCCGGCGCCGGCCTTCAGCGCCGCCAGGGGCGCCAGCAGCACATGGCTGGCGCCGGCCTGCACGAAGAACACCTGGGCGCTCATCTGCGGCATCAGCGCGCCATCGGCGTTGTCCACGTCGAACAGCACGGTGTAGAGCACCACCTTGCCCGCCGGCGGCGCCGTCGTGGCCTGGGCGCCGCCCTGCTCGCGCGCCTGCCCCGGCGGGTTCGGCGGCGCCGGCAGGACCTGGCGCACCCGGCCGCGCCAGCGCCGCACGCCGCTCTCGGTCTGGCTGCCCAGGGTGGTGAAGTACACCGGCATGCCGGGGTGGATGCGGCCGATGTCGGCCTCGGACACCTCGGTCCACACCGTCATCTGCGACAGGTCGGCGATGCGCAGCAGGTTGGGCGTCTGGTAGGTGGCGTTGAGGGTCTGGCCCTCGCGCGCGTCGAGGGTGACGACGGTGCCGTCCATCGGCGCGTAGATGCGGGTGTAGCCCAACTGAGCCAGGTCGCCCTTCAAGACGGACTGCGCGCCGACGACCTGCGCCGTGAGGTCGGCGATCCGCGCCACCGCCACGCGCAGCCCGGCCTCGGCGGACTGCAGGTCCTCCAGGCGGGTGGCGCCATGGACGTGCATCTGCCGCTGCCGTTGCGCGTCCTGCAGGGCCAGGTCCTGCTGCGCCTGCGCCGCGGCCAGTTGCGCGCGCAGGCTGTCGAGCGTGGCGCGGTCGGCATCGACCCTGGCCTGCTGCAGCGACGGGTCGATCTCCACCAGCAGTTCGCCCTTGCGCACCACGCTGCCGGGGTGCACCGCGATGCGCCGGATCGCGCCCGAGGCCTGGGCGCCCACGTCCACGTAGCTCTGCGGCTGCAGGGTGCCCACGGCGCTCACGCTGGTCTCGATGTCGCCGTAGTCGACGGGCACGCTGTCAATGGTCTGCACCGTGCGCAGCAGCGTCCACCAGAGCAGCCCGAGCAGCAGTGCCAGCGGAACCAGGAAAGGCAGGAAACGGAGGAAGCGGTTACGGCGAGGGGGCATCGATGACCTCGAGGCAGCGAAGCGGGGCCTGTGGGAGCCGCGCCAAGGTATGCCAGTTGTCAGGCACCGGCAAGCTGGCCGTCCGCCCCGTCGGTTGGCGCCGGGGCGGACGGCTTGCGGTGGGTTAGAAGGTGGTGCGCAGCGAGGCCAGCAGGGTACGCGGCTCGCCGTAGTAGTTGCCGGCGGCGCCGGCGATCGACTGGTAGTACTTGCGGTCCAGGATGTTGCTGCCGTACAGGCCGACGCTCCAGTCGGGCAGGAACTGGTAGGCCACGTGGGCATCCAGGGTCGCATAGCCGCCGCCGTTCCACTCGCCGCTGCTGTCCTTCCAGCCGGTGGAGCTGGTGGCATAGGCCGCGCCGCCGATGCTCCATTGGCGCCAGGCGCCGGGCAACTGGTAGTCGGAGGCCAGCTTGAACAGGTGCCTGGGGGCGACCATGCTGAACGGCGCGCCGGCATTGGTGCTGTCGTCCAGCGACTTGACGTCGTCGTAGGTATAGCCCGCGGAGAGTGTCCAGCCCGGCAGCAGCATGCCGCTGACCTGCAGTTCCAGGCCCTGGCTGCGCGCCTTGCCCTGGGCCAGGTAGTAGCCGGGGAAGCGCGGGTCGGACAGGGCGCGGTTGCTCTCGTCGATCTGGAACAGCGCCGCCGAGGCGTTGGCCCGGCCACCGAGGTATTCACCCTTGATGCCCAGCTCGTACTGCTTGCCCTCGACGGGTTCGATCAGGCTGCCGGCCTCGGTGTAGAAGCCGCTCTGCGGCTTGAAGATCGAGGTGTAGCTGGCATAGGCCGAATAGGTGTCGTCGAGCGCATAGACCAGCCCGACGATGGGCGAGAACTTGCCCTTGACGCGCGTATCGGAGGGCGGCGTGCCGAAGTAGTTGTCATAGGCGTCGGCGGGCTTGATGCGCGCATGCCACCAGGTCATCCGCCCACCGGCGACCAGCGTCAGCGGGTCGGCCAGGTGCAGGCGCACGTTGCCGTAGACCCCGTACTGCTCGATCAGCGTCCAGTTCTCGTTGTGCCGGCCGCCGGCGAAGTCCTTCGAGTAGAGCGGGTTGCTGCTGAACACGTCCTCGAAGTAGTCGCCCCAATCATCCAGGCCGCTGGTTTCGGTGTTGATGAAGCGCTGGGTGTTGTGGGTGTTCTCGTGCAGGTAGTTGGCGCCGAAGGTCAACTGGTGCTCGCGGCCGAACAGCGAGAACGGCCCGCTGGCGTAGGTGTCCACGGCCTGCTGGCGATCCTCGCTCTGGTAGTTGTAGCTGTAGGGGTTGCCGATGTTGGTGCCCGGCTTCAGCGGGCCGCCGGGAATGCCGTTGAGGAAGTGGGTGTCGATGATGAGGTAGTTGTAGGTGAGCTTGGCCTTCCACTCGTTGGCCAGTTGCCGCTCGACCTCGGCGAAGGCGTTGCTGCGGCGGTTGCTCAGGGCGTTCCAGCTGGCGCCCAGGTAGGTCGAGCGGGACACGTCGAGCAGGCGCCCGTCCGAGTATCCGGGCAGGCCGTACATGGGCTTGGCGGTGGTTTCGCTATGGCTGATGCCGGTGCGCAGGGTGGTGTCCGGATCGGGATCGGCCTCCAGGGTGCCGTAGAACTGCTGGTCGCGCTGCCAGGTGCCGTCCTGCATCTGGTGGCCGTAGCCGGTCAGCCCGACGAAGCGTCCGCGCAGGCTGCCTTCGTCGTTCAACGGCCCGCCCACGTCCAGTTGCTCGCGGTGGGTGCTGCGGCTGCCGGCCAGCACTTCCGCCGAACCCTGGAACTGCGCCGGCGCCTGCTTGCGCACCAGGTTCACCACCCCGCCATCGCCGCCGAAGCCGTTGAATAGCCCGGCCGGCCCGCGCAGCACCTCGACCTGTTCGTACATGGCCAGGTTGTCGGCGATGGTCGCCGCGCCGCCGGCGGGGATCGCCGTGGGCACGCCGTCGAGCTGGAAGGTGCTGATCGGGAAGCCGCGCGCGTAGTAGTCGGTGGCCATCGGGTTGGCCAGGCTGACGGTCACCCCGGGGCTCTGGCGCATGGCGTCGTCGAGGTTCTTCATTTTCTGCTGCTGGATCTGCTGCTGGCCGACCACGCTGACCGACTGCGGTATCTCGCGCTGGCTCAACGGCGTCTTCGAGCCAACCGTGGTCGCGGGGTTGGCCCGCTGCGCGATCGCGTCGGGCTCGCTGCCGACCACCGTCATCGGCGACAACTCCGCCGCGCCGTTGGTGGGAATGGCCTGCAGCGTGTAGCTGCCGTCGCCCTGCTCCAGCGCCTGCAGCCCCGTACCGGACAGCAGCAGGTCGAAGGCTTCGTCCAGCCTGTAGGTTCCGTGCAAACCGGCGCTGTTCTTGCCTGACGTCACCGCGCCGGGAACGCTCAGCAGCACATCGGCCTGATCCGCCAGCTGGTTGAGCGCCGCCGACAACGGCCCGGCCGCGATGTCGAAACGCTTCGCCGCGGTGCGCCCGGCGCTGACGGCGGCCTCGGCCCGCGTGGCGACGCTCGCCCCCGCGGCCGCCACGGTGACGGCGCCCAACAGCGCGCAGCGCACCGCCAGCGAAAGGGGGCGGCGCGCGAAGTGCAGGAGCAGGCGGGGGCGGCCGGTGGAAACGGTGCGCGACCGGAACGATGGGCAGAACATAGGACGATTTCCCTGGAATGACGGTTGGCAAGGCGAGGGCCAGCGCCGCTACGGCAGGCGCCAGAGCCTGGCAGCGGCCGCCCGGGTGGGCGTCTCTGCCGGGCGCGCTCGGGGCGCTCATGCTCCCGAATGCTCCTCTGTCATCTACGGAATCGAACGAGGCGCCGAAAAACGAACCGTCGCGCTGAAAAATATTCGCGGGGCTTCTGCCGCACGCCGCTCAACGCGGCGCGATGCTCGTCCACCAGGGCAAGGTATGGCGTACCCGCACGGGCAGATTGCGTTCGAGCATGGCCAGGGCATGATCGGGATCGTCGATGGGGAAACGTCCCACGACCTTCAGCTCGGCCACCTCCGGCGCCACGCCAAGATGACCTTGCCGGTAGCGTCCCAGCTCCTCCACCAGCACGCCCAGCGGAATGTTGTCGGCCAGGACGACACCCCGCGTCCAGGCCTCCCGCATGGGTTCGGCAGGCATGCCCGGGGTGATGGCCGTGGCCGTGAACTGGCGCTGCTGGCCGGCCGTGACCAGTTGCGCCGCGCCCGCCGCATTGCGAATTCTGACGCTGCCCTCGAAGACCGCCAGCAGCGTATGGGTCGACGTCTGGCGGACGTTGAAGCGCGTCCCCAGTGCCTGCAGGCTGCCGAAATCGGTGCGGACGAAGAAGGGCCGGCGCAAGTCGTCCTTCGCGGTATCGATGAGTATTTCCCCCATCGCCAGGGTCAGCAGGCGTTGGCGGGTGTCGTAGGCGACGTCCAGCGCGCTCCGGGTGTTCAGCCAGACTCGCGTGCCGTCGGCCAGCTTCAGGTCGCGTCGCTCGCCGATACCGGTGCTGAAGTCCGAACGCCAGGCGGTGACCAGCCCCGGCAGCGGCGAATGACGCCACCCCAGCCAGGCGCACAGTCCCACGCCGGCGAGCGCGGCCAGGCCACGCAGCACCAGGCGCCGCTCCAGGTCCTTGCGGGTTGCGGCGCCCACCGCCGCGGCGGCCGCTTCGCGCACGGCATCGCCACGCAGGGGGACGAAACGGGCGCTGACGGCCTCGATATGCCGCCAGGCCTGGCGATGCTCCGGGCGTTGCGCGAGCCACTGCTCCCAGGCACGCCGCTCGGCCCCCGTGGAGCCCTCGGCATAGAGCGTCGCGTACCACTGCGCCGCGGCTTCCAGGCTGGCGAAATCGGCCTTGACCTCGTCGTCGCGCAGCGTCATTGCGGGCCTGCTGTCCATGCGTCAGTGAGCCAGGCCGGCGTCGACCAGGGCCAGTTGCAGCATGGCCTGCGCCAGGTACTTCTGGACCATGCGCTCGGATACCGCCAGGCCGGCGGCGATCTCCCGCGTAGGCAGGCCATGTATCTGCGCCATCACGAATGCCTGCCGGGCCTTGTCGGAAAGGCGCGCGAGCACGGCGCCGACCTCCAGGATCGTCTCGATCACCAGCAGGCGGAACTCGGGCGAAGGCTCGAAAGGCTCCGGCTGGGCCGCCAGCGTGTCCAGCCAGGCCTGCTCCACCTCGCGCCGGCGCCACAGGTCGATGCACATCCCGCGGGCCATCGTGCGCAGGTAGGCACGCGCATCCACGGGGCTGGAGAAGCCGCGCGAGGCAGGCTTGAGCAGCAGGCGCAAGAACACGTCATGGGCCATGTCCGCCGCATCGGCGGCATTGCCAAGGCGCTTGTGCAGCCAGCCCTTGAGCCAGCCGTGGTGATCGCTGTACAGCAAATGCAGCCCCTGCTGCCCGGGAAGCTCGGCGACGGACATTGGTGGCCTCGTGTTTGCTGGAGAAGCGCGGGGAGGAATTGTCAAATGGCAATAGTTATCATTTATAACCTGGCTGCCGCCCGCAAAACAAGCCTGCCAGGCAGGCATCCCCTCTTCCGTGCCAGCCTTGCCGGACGCCTGGCGAAAATCATAAGATGGTAATAAGTCTCAATTTCATAACCCGGGCTATCCATGTCGGCATCGCGTACCAGGGAATTGGTGAGTCACCTCTATCAAGACAATCACCGCTGGCTGCTCGGCTGGTTGCGGCCGCGGGTCAACTGCACCGAGCTTGCCCGGGACCTGGTGCAGGATGTGTTCATCCGCATCCTGACCGCGCAGGACGCCCCGGATCGCCTGCAGGCAGTACGCGAGCCCCGGGGCTACCTGGCCACCATCGCGCGTAGGCTGATGATCGACCACTATCGGCGCGACCGCCTGGAGCGCGCCTGGCTCGCGGAGCTGGCCGGCCAGCCCGAGGCGCTGGAAATCAGCGAAGAGGACCGGGCCATCCTGCTCGAAACGCTCTGCGAGCTGGACCGTATGCTGGCCGGGCTGGGCCCGAAAGTGCGGCGCGCTTTCCTGCTCTCCCAACTCGAGGGCATGACCTACCGGAAGATCGCCGAAGCCGAGGACCTCAGCGAGGTCACCATCACCCGCTACATCGCCAAGGCCACCCATCACTGCATGCTCTTCCGCCTGGGAGCCCTGCCCTGAGCCTCCTGGACCGCCTCGACCGGCAGCAGCGCGAAGCACTGGAGCAGGCCGCCACCTGGCACAGCCTGCTGCAGAGCGAACGCGCCACCGAGCACGACCGCAACGCCTGGCAGCGCTGGCTGGAAGAGCGCGGCGAGAACGCCTGGGCCTGGCGCCAGGTGGAGCTGACGCTCGGCCAGTTCGGCCGCCTGCCCGCTTCGCTCGCGCCCCGGGCCCTGCTCCAGGCCGAGCGGAACGGACGCCTGAACCGGCGCACGCTGCTCAAGGGCTTCGTGCTCGTCGCGGGCGGCACGGCGCTGGGCTATGGCGGCCTGCGCTACAGCAGGACGGCGGGCTGGGATGCGGACCTGCGCAGCCCGCTGGGCGAACGGTTCAGCGCCACCCTGCCGGACGGCACCCGCGTGCAGCTCAACAGCGACAGCGCGGTGGATGTCGCCTATGACGCCCACCAGCGCCAGTTGATCCTGCGTCGCGGCGAGCTGCTGGTGACCACGGCCCCCGACAGCCTGAACCGCCCCTTCCTGGTCCAGGTGCCGCAAGGAACGGTGCAGGCGCTGGGCACCCGCTTCGCCGTGCGCCTGCAGGACGACAGCGCCCAGGTCGCGGTCTTCGAGCACCGTGTCCGCCTCACGCCGGCCCACGGCCAGCCGC
>Ga0180219_1000286_pt1:5000-47652 | contig 47652 bp, 40 predicted proteins | sample eDN3rd30CBELigMG_FD_151338 | JGI IMG/M metagenome (GOLD analysis project Ga0180219, IMG submission 151338) | Enriched Miracle-Growth compost microbial communities from Emeryville, California, USA - eDNA 3rd pass 30_C BE-Lig MG (version 2)... ... | reverse complement strand
GTTCGGCAAGCTCAAACAGCAACGACGGATCGCCACCCGATACGACAAGACACTTCTCTCGTTCGAGAGCTTCCTCAACCTTGCCGCCACGCGGCTATGGCTGAAGTCTTTTGTCAACACGGCCTAGTTCCGGACAGATGGCAATCCGCCTGTAAGTGCTGCCACGTCGCATTTCATCGCCCGACACAGTTTCACCAAGGCGACGAAACTCAGATTATGTTCGCCGCGCTCGACCCGACCGACATAGCTGCGATCCAGCCCCGCCTCATGGGCAAGCCCTTCCTGTGACATACCAAGCTCGCTTCTGCGGGCTCGAATGCGTTTGCCGAGGATGTCGAGATACGGGTCCACACCTCCACGTCGCGGCAGAGAGGAGTATCAGTCCACGGAGTAAGAAGCCCGCTGTTAACCTTTGAGCACTATCTGACCTTCATCTCAACCAATGGAGGGTTCGATGAGGAACTGGAAAACAGTGGCGGCGCTGGCCGCGTTCATGGTGGCAGGGACCGCTCAGGCCCAGACGGTGTTTCACTGGCCTGCGCCCGAGGCCCAGTCAGTCGGAGAGGCGAAGCGCTACTATCTGCCAATGGGAACGCCGCTGATGCTGAAAACACGCACGCAGGTTTCGACCAAGGACAACAAGCCCGGCGATCGGGTCTATCTGGAAGTGGCTGAAAGCGTCAGCTTTCGTGGGCAGATCATCATTCCGATCGGCGCGCCCGTGGTCGGGGAAGTCGCGAGTTTTCAGCGTAACGGCCATGTGGGCAAGAAGGGCAAGATCGAACTCCGGCTGCTCTATGCGGAAACGCCGAGCGGCCCGGTGCGCCTGTTGGGTTCGGCGTATGACGAAGGCACGAGCGGCACGGCGGCATCGGTCGCTACGATGGTCCTGCTCTCTCCGCTGGGCGGGTTCTTCATCCACGGCACCAGCGCGGAGATTCCGCCCGGAACACCGGTGCAGGCACACCTCGCGGAAAATCTCCGTTTCACTTGGTATCCGCAGTCCGGCTCGAAGGTCGCGTTGCTGCCGGCGACGCCGGACAGCTACGAGGCTGCGAAGCCGGGGGTCTCGGGATTGGGAGTGTCAGACTGATCGGTGCGGGCCGGGAAGCGAAGGCGGGTCCCATTGCGATCCGCTGACGCCCGCCAGTGTCTCCAGCTTGACAACGGGAAGTCAGGCCAAGCTACGGTCAAAGGGGGGCGAGGGAAGCGCCGAAGATCATGGCCAGCATCTGCGCTTTCCAGATTGCTATCGACCGGTCGATCAGCGCCATGTCCGGATTGCGGATATATTCGACCGTCAGGCCGCGCGTCACCGCATTGTTGAGCAGTTGCAGGCTTTGATAGGCCCTGTCGTTGTCGATCCCCGCCGCGCGGAGGATGAAATGCCCCCACAGGCGCACGCGCCGGTCGAAACGGCGCGTGCTGGGCCCGACCTCGCGGTCGAGATCGGGGTCGTTGCGGCGTGCGAGATGGATTTCGAGCACCGCGGCCATTTCGGGCCGGCTGACCATCGCGAAATTCGCGTCGATCAGATTCTCCATCGACGCCCGGGGCGTCGTTCCGCGCCGGATGGCGTCGGTATAGACGCGGGTGCGATAGCCGGCGAACTCGGCGGCGACCGCCGCCATCAGCTTCGCCTTGGTCGGGAACTGATGCTGGATCGCGCCGAGGCTCATCCCCGCGGCGTCGCGGATCGCGTGCATCGTCGCGCCCGAATAGCCCTGCGCGCAGAGGACGTCGCGCGCCGCCGCGAGCACCTTGGCGCGAGTGGCGGCGCTGCGGTCGGCCTGGCTGCGTCGGGGTTTGGCGGTGATGGTCGTCATACTGCTGTCGTCTGCGATAGCGCGGGGCCGGGCGGGAAGCGAGATGGGTCAGAAGTTCGCCGTGGCATTGATGCTGATCGTCCGCGGGCGGACCACCCCGGTGCCGAGTGCGCCGCCCACGTTCCGCGGTAATTCCGCGACGCCGAGCAGTGCCTGCGTCGAGGTGATTCCCCCGGCGTTCGTCAGATTGTTGACATAGGCACCGAGCGCATAGCGCCCGAAGTCGAGGCCGGCGCGAAGGTCGACCACCTCATAAGCCTTCACGCGCGGGAAATGGCCATAGGCGGCGCGATAGGCGGGGTCGAAATTACCGGTCTGGCGCGACAGCGAGCGGATCGATCCGCCGAACGACGCGGCGACGCCGGCGCCGAGATTCCAGCGATAGTCGGCGTTGACGCTGACCGCATATTCGGGGGTGAAGGGCAGGCGGTCGCCCTTGACCGCGCCGACAGCGAGCGGATCGGTATCGCCGCTGAGCTTCGCATCGTTGATCGCGACGCTGACCGAGGCGACGAGGCCCGCGGTCGGGCGCAGCGTCGCCGCGACCTCGGCGCCGTCGACCTTCGCGCCGGCGCCGTTCACATTGACGCCGAAGCCGTTGACGACGGCGGCGAGCTGAATGTCGTTCCAGTCGATGTGATAGAGCGCCATCTCGATCGAGGCGCTTCGGTCGGCGGTGTCGCCCTTGAACCCGATTTCATAGCTGGTGACGGTGTCCGGCTGAAAGGTGAGCGGGGTTCCCGGCGGCGAGCCGATCGGAATGACGTTGGGGCCGCCCGGCCGATAGCCCTTGGCGACGCGGGCATAGAGCGACGCCTGCTCGCCGAACTTGACCTTGGGCGCGAGGGACCAGGTGAAGACATTGTCGGACGAGCGAAGTCCTTCGATGGTCGCGGCCCCCAGCAGGACGCCGTCGGTGACCTGCTCGGCGCGCTGGCTGTTGTGGCTGTATCGGCCGCCGACGTCGATGTCGAACCAGGGCGTGAGGTGGAGCGTCGCATTTGCGAAGCCGGCGATCTCCTCATAGCGCGAGTCGAGGTTGAACACCGCATATTCGAAGGGCAGGTCGATCGGCGTCAGCGTGCCGGGCGTGCCGGGCACCGCGCTTTTCAGATTCTGGAAGATCCGCGCCTTTTCATGCGTGTAATAGCCGCCGATCATCCATTCGAGGAAGGCGCTGCCGTTCGACGCGAGGCGCAGTTCCTGCGTCCATTTGCGGCTCTGCGTCAACTGATCGAAATAGACGTAGGACCCGCCGAGCGCCGCGCTGAGGTTGGCGGTATAGTCGGCGCGGAACGACTGGAACTGCTCGCCGTAGCTGGTGGCAGAGGTCAGCGTCGCGGGGCCGAGATCATAGTCGATCGTAGCGTTGTAAAGCCGGTATTTCACATTGCTGAAGGTCGGCAGATATTCCGACTGGGTCAGACCGCCGTGGAGCGGCTTCAGCGTCGCGGGGTCGGCCTCGACGATGCTCGGCGCATCGACATAGAGATTCTGGACGAGCGCGCTCAACCGGACGCTGAGGTCGGTGTCGGGCGTCCAGAGCAGCGAAGCGCGGCCGCCGTAATTTTCGAAATCGTTGATGTTGCTGCGGACGTTCGATCCGGCGGTGCCGACCGAATCAATATAGCCGCCCTGCTTGCGGTAGGAGCCCGAGGCGCGGAAGGCGAGCGTGTCGCCGAGCGGCACATTGACCATCGCCGCGCCGCGCCACGAGGCGTCGCCGCCATCGGTGAATTCGGCGCCGCCGAGCAGCTTCGCCTCGAAGCCCGCCGTCGACGGTTCGTTGGTGACGAATTTCAGGAGGCCACCCAGCGAACTGGCCCCATAGAGCGTACCCTGCGGGCCGCGCAGCACCTCGATCCGCGCGACGTCGAACGAATCGAAATCGCCGGCGAGCTCGGCCGCATTGGCGAGCGCGGTGCTCGACCCGAACGGTGTCTCGTCGACATAGACGGCGACGGTCGAGGCGACCCCGCCGGTGTTGACGCCGCGCAGCACGAGCCGGCCCTGGCCGGGCGTACCCTGAACGAGCTGGAGGCTCGGCACATTCTTCAGATAATCACTGAAATTGGTCGCCCCCTGCTGTTCGAGCGTCGCACCCGACACGACCGACACCGATTGGGGCACGTCGATCAGGGTCTGCGTGCGCTTTTGCGCGGTGACGATGATCTCGTCGCCCGCGGGCTGCTCGGCGTCCTGCGCCCGGAGGGCGGTCGGTGCGGCCAGCGCGAGCGCGAGGGCGGTCCCTGTCAGGGCTTTGGTCGGATATCGCATGGTCGGGTCCCCTCTCTTCAGATTGTCTTTTCGAGTCTCAGCGCTCGTGCGCCAGCGCGAAGCGCATGCCGTGCAGCATGCCGGCCGGCGCAGCCGAGACATGATCATCCTCGGCGAAGGCGATGTGGCGCACTGCCGCGACCCCCGCGTCGTGCAGCGCGTCGGCGAATTCCCGCGCGGCGTCGACCATGCGCGAGGCGCGGATCTGTGCCTGCGCTTCCTCCAGCGTCACGCCGATGCCTTCGGGCACGCTGGTCGGCAGTTCCTGCTCCCTTGCGCCGACGTCGACGAACACCCGCGGCTGGTGCGACAGCGCGGCGAGCCTATTCCGGAAGGCGGGCAGTTCTTCGAGAATCGCGAAGCCGTTCCACCACAGCGACGGGCTGCCGACGATGAAGGCCGAGAAGCTGTCGGGCCGGGTCAGCAGCGCGTGGGCTGCGAACAGGCCGCCGAGCGAATGACCGAACAGGATGCGATCGCCGCCCGCGGTCTGCGGATAGCGCGCCGCGATCTCGGGCTGCAGCGTTTCGGCGAGGAAGGTCAGGAAGGCGTCGGCGCCGCCGCTCTGCTCGCCGCCGATCGCCGCGCCGAGACCGCCGAGGCTGGCGAGCGCGTCGGCCCCGATGGGCGGCGTCAGGTCCGCGGTGCGCCGCTTCAGGAAATCGGCATAGGCGGCGTCATAGCCGATGCCGACGACATAATGGGCCGGAAAGCCCGCGACGCTCGACACCGCGCGCGCGATTTCCGCCGCGAGGCCGAACAGCATGTCGCCGTCGACGACATAGAGGACCGGAACGCCGGTGGCGGGCGCTTCGATCGCCGGGGCCGCGACGCTGATCCGGAATTGCCCTTCGCCCGAGGGATGGGCGAGGGTGAATTGTTCGAGCGACGCGCGAACTGAAAATTGCATCAACCTGCTCCCATCGTGCGGAACGGGGCACGCTCGTCCGGCGCCGACTCCCGATCATCCTTTGTCGCAGTCGATGATCTGCTCACTTTACAATAAAGTCAACTTGTTTATTATTGACCGACGAGACGACGCCGGCACATCCGCGCGATCGAGGTTGGGAGAGAGGGAATGCAGAGCGAGGCCAGCGCCGTTGCGGAACAACCGTCCTCCCGTCCCGCCGCCATGGCGGATGCAGCGGACGAATCGCACGGGGCGGCTGTCTGGGCATGGTACGGTCTCGGCGTCCTGCTGATGACGACGCTCTTCGCCTTCGTCGTGCGCCAGATGCTCAGCCTCGTCGCGCCGGCGCTGCAGGCATCGCTCGGCTTCACCGACCTGCAGCTCGGCATGTTGCAGGGACTCGGCATGGCGGTGTTCGCGAGCGTCGCCAGCTATCCGATGGGCTGGCTCGCCGACCGGTTCGGGCGCCGCCTGATTCTGGCTCTCGGCGTTGCCTGCTGGTCGCTGGCGACCGCGCTCTTCGCCTTTCAGCAGAGCTTCGGCGGCCTGTTCGCAGCGACGATCGGCATCGCGATCGGCGAGGCGGGGCTGGCGCCGATCGTCTTCGCGCTGATCCCCGACCTGTTTTCCGAGCGGCAGCGGAACAGCGCGAATTTCATCTTCTATGGCGGATCGCTGCTCGGCGCGGGGCTCGGCATGGCGCTCGGCGGCGCGATGCTGCAATGGCTGGCCGAGGTGCATCACGCCTTTCCGTCGTGGCTCGCCGGCTTCGATCCTTGGCAGCTTGCGATGCTGGCGATCGCGGTTCCGGGGCCGCTCTTCTTCCTGCTCGTCCTGACGATGCCGCTGGCGAAAAGCGGCCGAGGCGCGGTGCGGACGGCGGCGGTCGACGAGGGCGCGCCGCGCGATTTCCTGCCCTATGCCCGCGCGCATCGGGCCACCTTGCTGTGCGTCTTCGGCTCGATCTTCGCCATGGCGGTCGCGATGAATTCGGGGATGATGTGGTTTCCGCTCGCCTTGCCGCGCGCCTTCGGGATCGATCCGACGACGGTGGGCGTCGGGCTGGGCACCGCGATCACCGTCGCGACGCTGATCGGGGTCGTGCTGGCGCCCGCGTTGTTGAAGCTCCGCGGCCGCGGCGACGCGCTCGAACCGGTAAGGGCGGCGCGGATCTTTGTCGCGCTGACGCCGCTTCCGGCGGCGCTGCTGCCGTTCACGGCCTCGCCGTTCCAGGCCTATTGCGTCGCGGCGTTCCAGGGCGCGCTCGGCGTCGCCGCTTCCTCGCTGATGCCCGGCGTGCTGCAAAGCCTGGCGCCGCCCGCGCTGCGCTCGCGCGTCCTGGCGCTGCTCGGCATCGTCAACGCGCTGGCGCTGGCGGCATCGCCGCTGGCGATCGGCGCGATCTCGGGCCTGCTCGCGGGGCCGCGCGGCATGTTGCTGGCGATCACGATCGTCAGTCTGCCGTCGCTGATCGCATCGGCGGTGCTGATCGGACTCGCGCCGAAGCCCTATGCCGCTACCCTTCGGGCGATCCGCCCTCACTATTCCGAGGAGACAGCATGACGATGACGTTATCGGCCGGCGCGGCCGCGATGGACATGACGGCGATGCGCGAGGCGCTCGCGGCGGGGCGCGTCACGCCGGCGGCGCTGATCGACCAGGCGATCGCGCGCGCCGAGGCCGTGAATCCCGAGCTGAACTTCATCGCATGGCCGACGTTCGAGCGCGCCCGCGCACAGGCGGCGGCGCCGCGCTCGGGTCCGCTTGCAGGAATCCCGACGCTCATCAAGGACATGCTGCCCGAAAAGGGCATCCCGGCCAGCTTCGGGTCGGCGGCGCTCAAGGGTTTCATCCCGCCCGACGACGCGCCCTATGCCCGCGCTATCGCCGACGCCGGGCTGATCTCGATCGCGCGGTCGTCGATGCCCGAACTGGGTTTGAACGCGGTCACCGAATCGCCGCTGCTCGGCCCGACCCGCAATCCGTGGAACCTCGCCTACACGCCCGGTGGCTCGTCGGGCGGCGGGTCGGCCGCGGTCGCGGCGGGCGTCGTCCCGGTCGCGCACGCCAGCGACGGTCTGGGATCGATCCGCCACGGCGCCGCGCCCTGCGGGCTCGTCGGCCTGAAGCCGTCGCGCCGGCGCAATGCGGGCGAAGAGGCGTTCCGGACGATCGCCGACCTGACCGTGAACGGCTGCGTGAGCCGGACGGTTCGCGACACCGCCGCGTGGCTGGAGGCGACCCAGACGCGCGATCCCGACTGCCTGCCGCCGGTCCCGCTGGTGACTGATCCGGTCGATCGCCGCCTGCGCATCCACGCCTACAGCCGGATCATGCGGACGGGCGACTTGCCCGACGCGAGCGTCCAGCGCGTCTTCGCGGACAGCGTCGCGCTGCTCGACCGGCTGGGGCACGACGTGTCCGACGCGGCGCTGCCGTTCGACGGTCCCGCGGCCGTCGCCCGGCTCAGCGAGATCACCGAGGGCGTCTTCACCCGCCGCCTGGGGCTGCTGTCGCAGCAGATCGGCATCAGCGTCCGGACGGAGGACCTGGAGCATCGGTCGGTGACCCTGATCGCGGCGGGCGAGGCGATCGACGACGACCGCTTCGCGGCCGCCTGGTCGGCGATGGAGGGGGTCGTGACCGCCTATCTCGACCGACTGGACCGGATCGACATCTGGATGACGCCGACGCTCGGCACGGAAATCCCGCGCATCGGCGTCTTCGGCCCCGATGTCGCCTGGGCCGATCAGCGCGACCCGCTCATCGACTATGCCGGCTATTGCTGGATCGACAATTTCGCCGGGACTCCGTCGATCAGCCTGCCGATGGGGTTCAGCGACAATGGCCTTCCGGTGGGCATCCAGTTCGCGACCCGCCCCGGCGGCGAAGCGCTGCTGCTCGCGCTCGCCTATCAGCTCGAAGCCGCGGTCGAATGGCACCGGCGCGTCCCGCCGGTCTGGGTCGGCGGCGATATCGGCTGACGGGGGTGGCCCCTAGCGCGCATCCTTGATCGGGACGACGTCGCCGCCCTCGGGCGCGGCTTCGGCGGCGGCGACCATCTTGTCGTGCTCGGCAAAGACGCGCTCGATCTCCTCGCGCTTGTCGAGCAGCAGCTTCGCCACGCCGGCGGTCATGCCCCCTTCCTCGCCCACGCGGCCGAGGACGGTGGCGAGGTCGGCGAGCGTCGCCTTTTCCGGGGTGGAATGCAGCCCTCCCTTGTCGTCGCGATAGGCGGTGCATTCGATGGCCATGCGATCCTCCGAACCGTTGATCCGTCGATACTACGCACGAGCGGGCCGAACGCTCCCGCCCGGAAAATCGGTGCTAGGCGGGGCGGGCGGCGCGGCGCTATGGCGATGGGATCGGATCGGTGGGAAAGCAGAGTGTCGGTGAGCCGCGTCATCCTCTTCAACAAGCCCTATGATGTGCTGTCGCAGTTCACCGACCGCGGGACGAAAACGGCGCGCGCGACCCTGTCGGACTATGTGCCGGTGCCGCATGTCTATCCCGCGGGCCGGCTCGACCGCGACAGCGAGGGGCTGATGATCCTGACCGACGACGGGCGGCTGCAGGCGCGCATCGCCGCGCCGCGTCACAAGATGCCCAAGACCTATCTGGTGCAGATCGAGGGCGAGCCCGACGCCGCGAGTCTCGATGCCCTGCGCGCCGGGGTGCTGCTTCGCGACGGCCCGACGCGCCCGGCCGAGGTCCGGCGGATCGACCCGCCGCCGCTCTGGCCCCGCGACCCGCCGGTTCGCTTCCGCAAGAGCGTTCCCGATTGCTGGCTGCGCCTCACGATCCGCGAGGGGCGCAACCGGCAGGCGCGGCGGATGACCGCGGCGATCGGCCATCCGACGCTGCGTCTGGTGCGCTGGCGGATCGGCGACTGGACGCTGGAGGGGCTGGCGCCGGGCGCGTGGCGCGAACTGCCCTGAAGGGGGCAATTGCGAAAAATCTTTCGCGCCGCGCATCCAAGCACGCCGCTCGTACCGTCCAGATCATGACCGGCGGCTGCGCCGGTCCTGGCGGCGGCTTCCGCATGGCCAATCGTCCTGCTCCCGATGCAGGCGTGCCATACCCTTGCCGGAAGCCGCCGCCTGTGATGTCACCCATGCCGCGCGCGGCGTGAAGGAGAATGCGCATGATGAGCCTGTTTGCCGCAGCGGCCACCGCCGCGGCCGTGCCCGCCCCGGCAGCCGCCGCGCCGCCGCCGCCGGTCAGCGCCGCCGACGTCGCGGCCTACATCGACCCGCGCGACATCGCCGCCTATGTTCCCGCGCCGCCGCCGACCACCGAGCTGGTTGCGGTCAGCGACGGCTTTTTCCGGCTGCTCGAGAATATCACGATGGTGGCGTTGTTCGTCGTCGGCTTCTTCCTGCTCGCGCGGCTGCTCCACGCCTGGATGCTGCATCGCTCCATCCGCCGTGCGATCGAGGCGAAGTCGGACGTGGTCGGCGCGATGATCGACAAGCTCAACAAGCCTTATGAACATCTCGGCTGGCCCGGCGGCGACCGGACGGGCGCCGAGGGGCCGGGCGACGACCGGGGCGGGCTGGTGCTGCTGGCGATCGGCCTCGCGATGGCGGGGTTCGGCCTGATCCAGGGGCATGAGCAGATGATCCGCCTGTCCGCTGGCGCCGCGCTCTTCCCTGCCTTCGTCGGCCTCGCGCTGCTGCTGCGCCGGCGCTGGGCGCGCGCCGAGGCCGCGGGGGAGCGCCCCGCTGCGTGACGAGGAGGACAGCGCTCTCAATGCGCGGGTCGCGGCGGGCGACCGCGGCGCCTTCCAGCTCCTCGTGCTGCGTCACGAGGGGCGGCTGCGCGCCTTTCTGGCGCGGGTCGCGGGCAGCGATGCCGACGATCTGGCGCAGGAGGCCTTCGTTCGCGCCTGGCAGCGCGCCGGCGATTACCGGGGACAGGGCAGCTACGCCGCCTGGGTCATGGGGATCGGCTGGCGGCTCTTCCTCGACCAGCGGCGCACCGCGCGGCGGCGCGAAGAACTGGCGGAGCGCGATGAGGCACCGCCGCACGAGACGCCGCATGGCCGGAGCGACGCCGCCATCGACGCCGACCGGCTGCTCGCCGGCCTGTCGCCGCAGGAGCGGGCCGCGCTCACCCTGTGCTTCGGCCACGGCTGGTCGCACGGCGAGGCGGCCGGGATCATGGGCCTCCCGCTCGGCACGCTCAAGTCGCTGGTCTTGCGCGGGCGGGCGAAAGCGCGAAAACTGATCGCCGAAGGAGCCGAATCATGACCGAAGCCGATCGCCCGGACATCGACGACGCGCTGGCGGCGCTGCTGGCGCCGCCGGCTCGCGCGGGCGACCGGGCCTTTCTGGCCGCGGTCGAGCGGACGATCGATGCCGAGGCCGCCTATGCGCGCGCGCGGCGGCGCTTCTGGCGCAGCTTCGCCTTCGAGGCGCTGGCGATCGCCGCGCTGCTGACGGCGCTGTGGCTGCTGTCGGCGACACCGCTGCTCGCGCCGCTCGCCGGCCCGACGCGATGGGGACTGGCGCCGCCGCTGCTGCTCGTCCTGCTGCTCTGGCTCGGGACGCAGCGGTGGCGGCAGGCCTGATCAGGCGGCCGGGGGCTTGCCGCCGTCGTCGCTTTCCAGCCCTTCATATTTGAGCTGGAGATAACGCTCGCGCACCGCGAGCTTGTCGATCTCGCCCGACGCGAGATTGCGGGCGGCATCGCCGATCTCGCGTTCGAGCATCGTCAGGCCGCCGACCAGCGTCTCGTCGGGGGTGCGGCCGGCGTGCGCCTCGCCGCGCAGTCCGGCGGGGATGCGCTGATAGCCGGCGACGAGTTCGGGCAGGTCCTCGCCGACCAGCTTGCGGATGTTCGCCGCCGCAGGCGTCGCGGGATCGAGCGTCTGGAGCTGCGGCGCCAGCAGGTCGAGCTGGACGCCGATGCCGTCGACGAGCTGGCGCGCCGGGGCGGGAAGCGCCGGACGCTGCGCCTCGAGCCAGATTTCGGTGCGGCCCGCAAGCTGCTTGAGGTCGGCCTTGGGTAAATCCTGCTGGCGCGGCTCGGGGAAGGGCGGCCATTTGCCGAACAGGATCGCGACGCCGATCAGCAGCAGCGTGACCGCCATCACCCCGGCGAAACCGAGCGGCTGGATCAGCATGCCGAACAGCGCCGCGGCGATCAGCACCGCGCCGCCTGCCATGCACATGCGGCCGATCTTCTTGAACAGATACTGGCGGCGCAGCGCCAGGCTCTTGGTGCCGATCGGGCGGCGGCGCTCGCGCGAGCGCTCGATCGCGGCGTTGCCGGCCAGGACGGTGCGGTCGACCTCGCTCATCGTCATCGGCGCCTCAACCCTCCAGCGCGGCAAGCGGGCTGTCGGCGCCGCCGACGCTCGCCTGCGCCTGGCTGGCGCCCTCGGCGCGGGCGATATAGCCCTTCGACTTGGCGACCTCGCCCTCCAACGCGGTGACGGTGGTCTTCATCGTGTCGAGCGCCTTCAGCTTGAAGGTGTCGATCGCGTCCATCGTGTCATAGATGTTCTGGAAGGCGCGGCTCAGCGTCTCCATCGGGATGGTGCTCGACGCCGCCTGCTCGTGGATGCGCGCGGTATTGTCCTTCAGCATCTTCGACGTGCCGTCGATGATGTTGGCGGTCGTGGTGTTGAGCGCGGTGATCTGTTCGAGCACCAGCTTCTGGTTGGTCATCGCCTGCGCGACGGTGATCGCGGTCTTGAGCGCACCGACGGTCGTTGTGCTCGCGCGGTCGACGCCCTTCACCAGTTCGACATTGTTCTTCTTGACCAGATCGAGCGCGAGATAGCCCTGCACCGTCACCGCCATCTGGGTCAGCAGGTCCTGCGTGCGCTGGCGGGCATAGAAAAGCGCGTTCTCGCGGATGATCTTCGCCTTGGCGGGGTCGGTGCCGTCGAGCTCGGTCGCCTTCGCCTCGAGCCGCTGGTCGAGCGTGTTCGCGATGTGGACCATCTGCTCGAGCTTGCCCATCGATTCCCACATCCGGCGCCGCTCGACGTCGATCGCGGCATTGTCCATCAGCAGCTCGTCCTTGCCATTGGCGAGTGCGGTCAGGATGCCCGAGATATGCGTCTGGGCGCTGCGATATTGCGCGAAATAATTGGTGACCCTGCTGCCGAAGATCTTGTCGAGGAAGCCGCGCTTCGACAGCAATTTGCCGTTCGCCGACGGGTCGAGCCGCTCGACGGTGCCGCGCAGCTCGATCAGGTTCTGGCCGATGTCGGTGTCGCGGTCCATCGCCTTGATCGGGCGGTCGAGGAAGCGGTTGGAATGGCTCGCCGCCTCCAGCATCTCCTTGCGGCCCATGTTGGTGATCTGGTCGATCCGCTTGCCGAATTCGGGCGAATTCTCGTCCTGCGCGACGAGGTCGTCGATGAAGCTGTCGACGCGCTCCTCCAGCTTCGATTTCTGCTCGGTCGATAGCGGCACCAGTCCGGCGGCCTTTTCGGGCGCAACGGGGGGCAGCGGTTCGGGAGGGGTCAGCTTCAGCTCGTCGGTCGCGGTCGCCGTCGCACTCTCTTCGCTCATTCCGGTTCCTTCCAACCCCGTGTTCTTGATATCGGGCCGCTGCCTATATGACATGCGGACCTGTGTTATTCAAGCACCACACCTGCTGCGGACCCGATTCATGATAGACGAGGATGGTCGGCAGCACCATGCCGCGATGGGTCGTTGGGATCTGGACCCCAAATACACTGGCGATCGGAGCTGCTGACGCTAGAGAGGCGTGATGGCGCATATCCTCATCCTCGCCGCGCTCCCCGAAGAGGCGGACGCGCTGTTTCCCGATGCCGGCATGCGCGAAGACGGAATTTTCGCCGTCCGCCGCCTCTCCGCCCATGGTCATGCGCTCGCCATCGCGACCTGCGGCCTCGGCAAGGTCCACGCGGCGCTCGCGGCCGGGATGCTGGGGGCCGACGCCGACCTGGTGCTGATGAGCGGGACGTGCGGCGCGCTCGATGCGGAGGCCGGGCGCGCCTATTGGCTCGCGGAGGCGGTGCAGCATGATTACGGCACGATCCGCCCCGACCGATTCGACCGCTATCGCGCCGGGGATTGGCCGGCCGGCGAGGTGGGCGAGGCGCATTTCTGCGCCATGGCCGACCCCGGACTCGGCCTGCCGCACGCCCGGATCGCGAGCGGCGACAGCTTCATCGCCTGCCCCGATGTGGCGGCCGGGCTGGTGCGCGGTCTGGGCGCGACGCTCGTCGACATGGAGGTCGCGGCGGTCGCGCAGGCCGCGATGCGGCTCGGCAAGCCATGGGCGGCGATCAAGGCCGTCACCGACACGGCGGACGAGGGCAGCAGCCGCGATTTCCACGCGAATCTCGTCCGCGCGGCCCGGTCGGCGGCTGAGGCGATGGAGCGATTGGTCGCGATGCCGGACCTCGGCAATTTTGTTGCGCCGCAGCAGCAAATTCGCTAGGCGCGCCGCCGAAGTGCGGCGCAGCGCCGCCATACCCCCGTTAAGGTATTCCAGATGTCATTGCGTAATATCGCCATCATCGCGCACGTCGATCATGGCAAGACAACCCTTGTCGACCAGCTTTTCCGCCAGTCGGGCACCTTTCGCGACAATCAGCGCGTCGAGGAAAGGGCCATGGATTCCAACGACCTGGAAAAGGAACGCGGGATCACCATCCTCGCCAAATGCACCTCGGTCGAATGGGGTGAGGGCGCGGACGCGACGCGCATCAACATCGTCGACACGCCGGGCCACGCCGATTTCGGCGGCGAGGTCGAGCGTATCCTGTCGATGGTCGACGGCGTCATCCTGCTCGTCGACGCGGCCGAAGGCCCGATGCCGCAGACCAAGTTCGTGACCGGCAAGGCGCTCGCGCTCGGCCTGCGCCCCATCGTCGTGGTCAACAAGATCGACCGCAGCGACGCGCGCGCCGCCGAGGTGCTCGACGAGGTGTTCGAACTGTTCCTGTCGCTCGACGCCAATGACGAGCAGCTCGACTTCCCGATCCTCTACGCCTCGGGCCGCGGCGGCTTTGCCTCGGACAGCCCCGACGCGCGCGAGGGCACGCTCGAGCCGCTGTTCCGGACGATCGTGTCGCACGTTCCGGCGCCCGGGCTCGACGAGAGCGGCCCCTTCACCTTCCTCGCGACGCTGCTCGACCGCGACAATTTCATCGGCCGCATCCTGACCGGCCGCGTCCAGTCGGGCACCGTCAAGGTCAACCAGCCGATCCACGCGCTCGACGCCGACGGCAAGGTGATCGAGACCGGTCGCGCCTCGAAGCTGCTCGCCTTCCGCGGGCTCGACCGCGTGCCGGTCGACGAAGCGCGCGCGGGCGACATCGTCGCGATCGCGGGGCTGACCAATGCCACCGTCGCGAACACCATCGCCGACCCGAGCGTGAGCGAGCCGATCGCCGCGCAGCCGATCGACCCGCCGACGCTGTCGATGCGGTTCGCGGTCAATGATTCGCCGATGGCGGGGCGCGAGGGCAGCAAGGTGACGAGCCGCATGATCCGCGACCGTCTGTTGCGCGAGGCGGAGACCAATGTCGCGATCCGCATCACCGAAAGCGCCGACAAGGACAGCTTCGAGGTCGCGGGGCGCGGCGAGCTTCAGCTCGGCGTGCTGATCGAGACGATGCGGCGCGAGGGCTTCGAGCTCGGCATCAGCCGTCCCCGCGTCCTCTATCGCGAGGATGAGAGCGGCGCGCGCACCGAACCCTATGAAACCGTCGTCATCGACGTCGACGACGAGCATTCGGGCACGGTCGTCGAGAAGATGCAGATCCGCAAGGCCGAGCTGACCGACATGCGCCCGTCGGGCGGCGGCAAGACGCGCATCACCTTCAGCGGCCCGTCGCGCGGCCTGATCGGCTATCACGGCGAATTCCTGTCCGACACCCGCGGCACCGGCATCATGAACCGCCTGTTCGAGAAATACGGCCCCTACAAGGGTGCCATCGAGGGCCGCAAGAACGGCGTCCTGATCTCGAACGGCGCGGGCGAGGCCGTGGCCTATGCGCTCGGGCCGCTCGAAGAACGCGGTATCCTCTTCGTCTCGCCCGGCGAGGCGCTCTATGAAGGGATGATCATCGGCGAGAATGCGAAGCCCGACGACCTCGAGGTCAATCCGATGAAGTCGAAGCAGCTCACCAACTTCCGCTCGACGGGCAAGGACGACGCGATCCGCCTGACCCCGCCGCGCCGCATGACGCTGGAACAGGCGATCGCCTATATCGACGACGACGAGATGGTCGAGGTCACGCCCGCGAACATCCGCCTGAGGAAAGCGATCCTCGACCCGCACGAGCGGAAGAAGGCGGCGCGCAAGAAGGACGCGGCGTAAGGCCGACCGGCCTGCGGTCCGCTGCCCTCAGAAGGGAAAGACGATCCGGATCGCGACGATGGCGACGGCGAAGGTGATGAAGTTGAGCGGCAGGCCGATGCGGACGAAGTCCAGATAGCGGTAGCCGCCCATCTGATAGACGATCACGTTGGTCTGATAGCCGAAGGGCGTCGAAAAGGCGGCGCTGGCGGCCATCATCACCGCGACCAGGAAAGGACGCGGGCTGACGCCCAGGCTGTCGGCCAGCGCGACCGCGACCGGCGTGACCAGCACCGCGACCGTCGCGTTAGACAGCAGTTCGGTGAGCACCATCGTCAGCAGATAGAGGATGATGAGCGCGATCAGCGGGCTGAGGCCGTGGACGCTGGCGATCAGCAGTTCGGACGCCTCGGCCGCGAGCCCGCTCTGCTCCATCGCAATGCCGATCACCACCATGCCTGCGATCAGGATGAGGATTTCGGGCCTGAGGCCGCTATAGGCCTCGTCGGCGCTGATGACGCGCAGCAGGATCAGCAGCACCGCGCCCGCGAAGGCGGTCGCCGCGATCGGCGCGACGCCGGCGGTCGCGAGCGCCACCGCGCCCACGAATACCGCGAGCGCGATCGCGGCCTTCAAGGGCTGGAGCGGCCGCTGCACTTCGAACAGCCGGGCGTCGCCGACCTGCGCATTGCCGATATGCGCCGGATCGATCTCGGCCGGCGCGCCCTCGCGCTCCTCGGCCTCGTGGCGCCCGCCGAGCAGCCGCCCGCTCACCAGGAAGAGGTAGAGGCCGCCGGCGAGCGCCATCGGCAGGCCGACGGGCGTGATCTCGAAGATGCCGAAGCGCGGCTGCCCCGCGACGCTCGCCATGTCGTCGACCAGCAGGTTGGTCGACGTCCCGATCAGCGTGCAGCAGCCGGTGAGGATGGTGACGTAGGACAGCGGGATCAGGAAGCGCTTGGGCGACAGGCCGAGCGACGTCGCGACGTCGCGAATCACCGGCGCGCCGAGCACGACGATCGGGGTCGAGTTGAGGAAGCAGGAGACCGAGCCGATCATCGACAGCAGCAGCCAGAGGCCGCCCGAACCCAGGCGCCGGCACATCGCGACCGCCGAGGCGATGGCGCGGTCGAGCAGGCCCGCGAGTTCGAGCGCATAGGCGATGACGAACAGCGAAGCGAGCGCGATGATCGCCGGGCTGGCAAAAGCGCTTTGCACTTCGACCGGCCGCACGACCCCGGTCATCAGCAGCACCGCCGCGCCGGTCAGCGCGACGACATCGGCCCGCATCTTGTCCCAGATGAGCGCCGCGACCACTGCGGCAAGGACGAGCAGGGTCAGGATCTGATCGACCGACATCGCCCCTGCGTCATCCGGAATCGGTTCGGGGTCAATGTCCCGGCTCAAAAAAATTCGTCTGGGGTCTGGAGGATGCGCCGGGATTTGCTATCGAGGCAGGATGCAGGAACCCAGCGTCAGAACCAGCCGGCTCGCGATCGCCGGCGGATTCGCCGCAATCCTCGTGGTCGGCGGCGCCGGATTTTTTCTCGGCCGCGCGACCGCGCCCGCCCCTCCACCACCCACGCCCGTCGTGGTTCCGGCGCCCGCGCCGGCGCCTGCCCCCGAAACGCCCAAGACGCTCGAGCGCGGCGACCTCATCGCGCTGGTGCAGCGCGCCGCCGACGCCTTCGCGTCGGGCGCTGCTGCGCCCAAGGCGGTCACCGACGCGGCCGGGCGCCGTTTCGACCTGCTGCTGCCGTTCGGGTGCGGCGGACCGAGCGAGGCCGAGAGCCGCCAGCCGATGCAATGGCGCTATGACGAAGCGAAGGGAACGCTTCGCGTCTCGGTCAAGCCGACGACATGGACGGGCGCCGAATGGGGACTGGACGACCGGTCCGGAATCGACAGCGCCGAAGGCTTCTGGATCGCGCGGCCCTGGTCGAGCGGCGGCACCTGTCCGCAACGCGCAGCGCCGATCGCCCCCCGCGGCGTCGAGCCCGTCACTCTGCCCGGCCAGACGCTGGCGATCGCGCAATTCTTCAAGGGCGAAAGCGACCGCGACGGCCGCCGCAACGGGCGGCCGTTCGAGACCGTGCAGCGGATCGTCGCGGACAGCTTCGACGGCTCGGAAGGGTTTCGCCTGCGCGTGTCGGGCCGGATCGACGCGATCGCGGGGACGGCGCCGGTGCGCTGCGTCCAGCCCGCGGGCGCCGAGCAGCGGCCGATCTGCGCGATCGGCGCGCGCATCGACACGGTCCAGCTCGAAAATCCGGCGACCGGAGAAAGCCTTGCGATCTGGACGATCGGGCGCTCGGCCAAATAGCTGGGCCGGCTCCGTGTGGGCCCGTCAGTAGAGATTGTCCTTGTAATCCTTGTCGAGGCCCTTCTGCATCAGGCCGGGGACCGACACGAGCGCGCCGGCGACGCGCGCGGCAAGCCCCTTGCTCTTGTTGAGGCGGACATGGTCGGCGAAGATCTTCGCCGGGCGGATGTCCGCCGGCGCGGGGGCGGCAGGCCAGAGCCGGGCGCGGGCGAGGGCGGAGCTGGCGCGGCGCTCGACGGCGAGGTCAGCGACGCGGGTCGCGAGCAGCGGCGTCTTGTCCTGCACGGTGAAGGCGGCGCGTGCCACTGCGTCGGTCGTGGCGCGCGCGCGGCCGCGGATCAGCATTATCTCGTCGGCGCCGGGGACGAGCAGCGCCGCCGCGATGCGCGGCTGGGCGACGATGTTGCGCAAGCCGTCGGCGCGGCGGTTGCCCGGCCGCTCGGCGAACCAGAGATCGCCCGCTTCGTCCTGCCGCACCATCGACCCCGCGGGATCGCCCTTGGGGCTGATGTCGGCGGCGCCGTGCGGGTCGACGGTGGCGAGTGCCATGAAGCGGGTCGCGGCGGCGAAGGCGGCAGCATCGCCGGCGGGGGCGGCGATCGGTTCGGCCTGCCAGAAGGCGGAGCGGATCAGCGCCTTCGCGCAATGGGCATAGCAGTCGGCGATGGCGATATGGGCCTCGCCGCCGGTCACCGCTTCGATATGGCCGTTGATGCGCAGCGTTTCGCCGATGCCGGAGATGAGGAAGAGCGAGGCGAAGGGGCGCCCCGGCACCAGCAGGCCGGGGTCGTCGAACGCCGCGCACGGGATCGACAGCGTGGCGGGGTCGGCGCGCGCGAAACCCGGCGCGCCGCCCGCCAGCGTCACGGTCAGCGCGTCCGCGCCGCCGACGCCCGCGAACATCAGCGGCGCGGCGGCCAGCCAGCGGCGGGCGCCGGCGTCGGCATGGTCGATGACCTTCAGGTTCACGGCGGGCGGCGTCTTGCCGATCGCCGCTTCGAGCGCCGCGATGCTGTCGATATCGGCCGCGTCCGCCATATCCTGCTCCCTCATGCCATGTCCGTCGGTGAAGCGTCCTTTTCCTCATAGCAAGTCATTCTATAATTGCAAATGACTCGCAATAGGATGTAAGGGGCCGGCGCGCGGCGCCTTGCCGCATCCCCGCGGCAGGAGAAGATCATGTATGCTTTCGTCGACCGCCCGGTGGAAAGCCTGTGCGACGGCGGGCGCTTCCTGCTCTGGGCGATGCGTGGCTGGACGCTGTCGGCCGCGCGCGGCCGCTGTCCGCCGCAGGCGCTGCATCGCGGCTTCGCGGGGCTCGGCGCGGCGCCCGCGCTGCCCGATTTCCACGTCGCGCTGGCGCTGCTCGCGAGCGACACGCGGACGCCGCTGGTGCTGAAGCCCATGGCCTGCCCGCGCATCGGCGAGGACGAGGCGGTGCTGCTCGGCCTGTGGCGCGCGGTCGGCGCCGGCGACGCGGCGGGTGCGCGCGCGACGCTCGCGCTGCTGGTCGCGGATACCGCCGCCGGCCCCATCCTCGCCGCGCTCACCGCTGCCGCGGCGCGCCTCGATGCCGCCGGATATGATTTGTCCGGCCTCGCCCCTCTCTCCTCCAGATTGTCAGGAAATGCCCTATGAGCGATCGCATCGCCGCCGCCTCGAAGCTTGCCCCGTCCGCCTCGCTGACCGTCGAGACGGTGCTGCGGGTGCGGCACTGGAACGATCATCTGCTCAGCTTCGCGATCACCCGCCCGCCGAGCTTCCGCTTCCGGTCGGGCGAATTCGTGATGATCGGCCTGCCCGGCGAGGGGCGGCCGCTGCTGCGCGCCTATTCGATCGCCAGCCCCGCCTATGCCGACGAGCTGGAATTCCTGTCGATCAAGGTGCCCGACGGCCCGTTGACCTCGCGGCTGCAAAGGATCGCGCCCGGCGACCCTCTCTATCTCGGGCGCAAGCCGACGGGAACGCTGGTCGCCGACGCGCTGCTGCCCGGCCGGCGGCTGTTCCTGCTCTCGACGGGCACGGGGCTCGCGCCCTTCCTCAGCCTCGCGCGCGATCCCGACATCTATGAGCGCTTCAACGAGATCGTGCTCGTCCATTGCGTGCGGCAGGTCGGCGACCTCGCCTGGCGCGAGGAACTGGAAAGCCAGCTCGCCGGCGACCCACTGGTCCAGGACCAGGCGCTGTTGCAATTCCACTATCTGCCGACGGTGACGCGCGAGGCGTTCCGCACCGAGGGGCGGATCGACGCGCTGATCGACGACGGCCGTCTCTTCGCCCGTCCGCTGACCGGCCCCGCGCATTTCGACCCGGCTAGCGACCGCATCATGCTGTGCGGCAGCATGGCGATGATCCGCGACCTGCAGGCGCGCCTCGAGGCGCTCGGCTTCCGCGAAGGATCGAATGCGGCGCCGGGCGACTTCGTCATCGAGCGCGCGTTCGTCGGCTAGGACGGATCGACATTCAGGAGATGACGAGCCAGAAATGGTGGTTCTTCGTGACCCGGAGCGCAGCGTGCTGATGGCACGTGAACACCGGAAGCGCGAAAAGCCGCCCTTTGCAGGCCGCCAGAGCCGAATGTCGATCCATCCCAGGCGCGGGCCTCGGTCATCCCCATCCTTCCCCCCATCGAGGGGAAAGGAAAGAGGCTGCTTATTTCCCCGCGAGCCAGGCCCTGGTTTCGGTCCGGATGCGGGGCGTGCTTTCGGCCTGCACCCTGAGCACGGCGATGGTGCGCTCATAGGGTTTGCGGACGTCGGCGGGCAGGGCGGCGGCCTTCTTTTCGAGGCGCGCGATCATCGCCGGATCGTCCGAGTTCATCGCCAGCCCGGCGAGAAAGCGGACGCGGGCCGAGGCGTCGATCAGCTTGTCGACCCGGGCCTGATTCGCGTCGACGAAATCGACCGCCGCGTCGGCGTGATGGCCGGCGACGCGGCCGATGATCGCGGCGCTCGTGGTCTGGCCGGGCTCGTCGGTCAGCGACAGGGCGAGCGCGCGCTGCGCGAGCGCATCGTCCTTTGCAGCGCCAAGCAGCGTGTAGAGCGTGCTGCGCTCGACCGTCGATTTGCTCGCCTGCGCGAGGCGGTGGAGCTTGTCCCAGTCGGCGGCGCTCGCATTGGTCGCGACGATCCCCAGCCACAGCGCCTTCGCGGGGCCGTCGAGCGCCTTCGGGTCGCTGTCGAGCAATGCGAAGCGGCGCCGCGCCTCGGCGAGGACCGCCGCGTCGCCCATCGCGCCGAGCGTGCGAATCACGTCGGCGCGCAGCACCGCGTCGAGTGCGGGCTCGCCCTCTTTCGGATCGAAGCCGAGCCGGGTCAGCGCCGGGCGCAGCGCCGCGGCGCCGCGCCCCGCGATCGCCGCCTGCGTCGCGGCGTCGCCGTCGAAGATCGTGTGGAGCTGGGCATAGCGCTCGGCCGCTTCGCTGAGCACATAGGGGTTGGCGTCGGACGGTGCCGCGGCGAGCAGGCCCAGCGCGGCGCCCATTGGCTGATAGCCGGCGACGGCGAGGGCGAAATTGTCGCTGAGCAGGCCGAGCTGGTCGACCGGTTCGAGGCTGGCGAAGCTGCCGCGCAGCGCGTCGAGCGCCTCGGGCGTATAGAGGGTGCGGAAATAGCCGAGCTGGCCGCCGTTGAGGATCGCGGCGCCGCAGGTGCCGGGCACGCGGATTTCGGCTTGGCTGTTCTGGACGACCACGCGCTGTCCCTGACCGCCGACGACCTTGACGAGCATCGGAACCTGCCAGCGCCGTCCTTCGGCGTCGATGGTGTCGCGGCGGTCGCGCGAGAATTCGCCCTGCGTCACCGTGATGACGTTGGTGCCGCCCTCGCACTGGCTGCTCGTCATGCGGATCAGCGGGATGCCCGGCTGGCCGGTGAAGTCGTGCGCGATCGCGGTCAGCCCCCTGGCGCCCGCGGCCTCGACCGCGTTCCACAGATCGTCGGTGTGGCTGTTGCCATATTTGTGCGCGGCCATGTAGCGGCGCAGGCCGTCCTTCCACACATCCTCGCCGGCATAGGCTTCGAGCATCGAAATGACCGCCTCGCCTTTCTGATAGGTGATCGCGTCGAACGCCTGGTTGGTGTCCTCGACGGTGCGGATCGTCTGGAGGATCGGGTGGGTCGTCTTGTAGGCGTCGAGCCCCATCGCGCGCTCGCGCCCGCCGACGCGGGTCAGCAGCGGCTGCCATTCGGGATGATAATGGTCGGTGACCTTGGTCGCCATCCAGCTCGCGAACCCCTCGTTGAGCCAGAGGTCGTCCCACCATGCCATGGTGACGAGATCGCCGAACCACTGATGCGCGGTCTCGTGCGCCTGGACGCCGTAGATTGCCTGGCGCGTCGCCTCGCTGGTGATCGCGGGGTCGTCGAGCAGGATGCGCTCGAAGGTGAAGATCGCGCCCCAATTCTCCATCGCGCCGAAGAATTGCGACTGGCCGGGGCCGGCGATGTTGTCGAGCTTGGGCAGCGGATAGGGCTGGCCGAAATAATCGCCATAATAGGTCAGCAGCGGGGCGAGGCTGTCGAGCGCGAAACGCGCCTGCTCGCCCGAGCCTTTGGGCGCGACGATGCCGACCTCGGCGCCGCTCTCGCTTTTTTTCGCCATCCGCTCGAAATCGCCGACGCCGAAGAAGAGGAGGTAGGAGGACATTTTGGGCGAGGTGGCGAAATGCACGGTCTTGCGGCCGTTCGCCGCCGCCGCCTCGCTTTCGACCGGCATGTTGCTGACCGCGAGCTGATCCGCCGGGACGGTGGCGGTCAGGGTGAAGGCCGCCTTGTAGCTCGGCTCGTCGAAGCTGGGCACGAAGCGGCGCGCATCGGGGGCCTCGAACTGGGTGAACAGGCCGCGGCGCGGTTCGCCGGTCGTCTTGTCGGGATAGTCGAGCGCGAACAGGCCGTTCGCCTGGGTGTTGATGACGCCCTTGTAATCGGTCGTCAGTCTGTACTTTCCGGGCGCCAGCGCGGCGGGCGCGGTGAAGGTGACCGTCTGCGCCGCGGCGTCGACCGTCGCGGTCAGCGGAACCTTGCCCGACCCGTCGGCTTTCGCGAGGCTCGCGCTGGTAAAGGTCAGATCGAGCGCGTTCATGGTGACGATGGTCGACGATTCGAACAGGTCGAGGTCAATCCCGACGCGGCCGGTAAAGGTCAGCGCCTTGGCGTCGGGGGTGACGGCGATGTCGTAGTGCGACGGACGCGCGATGCGCGGAAGCTGGCTCGGCACACTTTCGGCGAGCGGTGCGGGGGAGGCGGCGGTCGCGGCGGTGTCCTGCGCGAACGCCGGGCTGGCGGCGAGGCTCAGCGACGACAGCGTCGCGAGCAAAAGGTGGCGCGTGGTGCGTTTCATGACATCTTCCCCGTTATTTCCAATTCGAGCAATAATGTTGCAGGGCCTAGGCCCTGCGGGCCGGCGCGTCACGGCCCCTATTCGACGGGCGTCCGATCCGGCTCGACAGACGGTCTTTCTTGCGGCAGTTTCGTTTCATGACAAAACCTATATTGCCGGAAGAGGTTGCTGCCGCGGTCATCGATCCCACCGCCTATGCCGCGTGGGAGCCGCTTCACGAGCGGCTCGCGTGGGCGCGCGCCAACATGCCGCTGGGTGTGGCCGAAAACCCGACCCACGACCCCTTCTGGCTCGTCACGCGCCATGCCGACATCATGGCGATCGGACGCGATCCTCAGCGTTTCGCCAACGGCATCCGCCCGACGGTGCTGACCGACCGCGACGGCGAGGCGCTGGCGCGCGCCGCGACGCCGGGAGGCGACGGGCATCTGATCCGCTCGCTGGTCCAGATGGACGCGCCCGACCACATGAAATACCGGCTGCTGACGCAGGGCTGGTTCATGCCGAAGAATCTGCGGATCGTCGAGAATCGCATCCGCGAGATCGCGCGCGAGACGGTCGAGCATATGCTGTCGCTGGGCAGCGAGTGCGACTTCGCCCGCGACGTCGCGGCGCATTATCCGCTGCGTGTGATCATGGACATATTGGGGGTGCCGCGCGAAGACGAACCGCGGATGCTGATGCTGACGCAGCAGCTTTTCGGATCGACCGACCCCGAACTCAACCGCGGGCGCGAGGCGATCAAGAGCACCGAGCAGGCGATCGCGATGCTCCATTATGTGATCGCCGATTTCGAGAGCTATTTTCGCGAGCTGACCGCCGACCGGCGGGCCAATCCGCGCGAGGACATCGCGACGGTGATCGCCAATGCGACGATCGACGGCGGGCCGATCCCCGACCGCGAACTTGCCGGCTATTATATGATCGTCGCCACGGCGGGGCACGACACGACGAGCGCATCGACCGCCGGGGCGATGATGGAACTGGCGAAGAACCCGGCGCTGTTCGCGCGCTTCCGCGATGCCGAAGCCGACAAGGCGGGACTGATCGAGGAGGCGATCCGCTGGTCGACCCCGGTGCAGCATTTCATGCGCAGCGCGCGCGAGGATGTCGATCTGGGCGGGCAGACGATCCGCGCGGGCGACTGGCTGATGCTGAACTATGTGTCGGCGAACCGTGACGAGGCGGTGTTCGCCGACCCCTTCGCCTTCGACCCCGACCGCGCGAAGAATCAGCAGATCGCCTTCGGTTTCGGCGCGCATGTCTGTCTGGGGCAGCATCTGGCGCGGATGGAGATGCGCATCCTGATGGAGGAACTGCTGCCGCGGCTGAAGCGCGTCGAACTGGCGGGCGAACCGGCGCGGGTCGAATCGGTGTTCGTGGGCGGGCTGAAGCGCCTGCCGATCCGGTTCGAGGCGGCATAGGGCGGCGGCGATCGACAAGAGCTGTCGCCCAGCGAAAGCTGGGGCCGTTGTCGTCCTGTCGCTTCGCCGTTGCGGCAAGCGGACAGCGGCCCCAGCTTGCGCTGGGGCGACGGTTCAGGGTTGAGATTCCACGGTCGTTTCACACCTCGAACCGACGGACCGAAGCTGAAACCTCAGACCTTCTCGCCCGGGAAGAATCGCGCCACGACCTCGCTCGCCAGCCGCGCCGGGCGCAGGGTTTCGGCGTCGATGCAGCACCAGCTCGACTTGACCTCTGCCAGTACTTCCTCGCCGCGCTTGATGACGGTTTCATAGAAGGCGCGCGCGCCCTGGACCTTTTCGAGGATCACCGTCGCAATGACCCGGTCGTCGAGGAAGGCGGGGCGGCGATAGGTGATCTCGTGCTTCAGCGCGACCCACAGATGCTGCGCGACCGCCTCGGGCGGCGCGATCTTGCGCCAGTGGGCGAGCACCGCCTCCTGCACCCAGCTCAGATAATGGGCGTTGTTGACGTGGCCCATGAAGTCGATCGCGTCGGGGCCGACGGTGATGTCATGGTCGTGCGGGCGGGCGGCGGCGGTCATGGCGTTGACATTAGTGTCAACAGAGTGTGACGGAAAGGTGAAAGTTGAAAAAATCGGCCATTTTTCCCGTCGCCCCAGCGAAAGCTGGGGCCGCAGGCAGCATGAAGCCGCGATGAGGGCGCAAACCGATAGCGGTCCCAGCTTTCGCTGGGGCGACGCTCAGCCTCTTCCGCGGTACGATGCGACGCCCTGGTCGGGGAGCCACAGGCCCTCGGGCGGAGACCCGGATTGCCAGAAGACGTCGATCGGAATGCCGCCGCGCGGATACCAATAGCCGCCGATGCGCAGCCACTTCGGCTGCATTTCGTCGAACAGGCGGCGGCCGATGCCGACGGTGCAATCCTCGTGGAAGCCCGCGTGACTGCGGAAGCTGGAGAGGAAGAGCTTGAGGCTCTTCGACTCGACGATCATTTCGCCGGGGGCATAATCTATGACCAGATGCGCGAAATCGGGCTGGCCGGTCACCGGGCAGAGCGAGGTGAATTCGGGCGCGGCGAAACGGACGAGATAGAGCTCGCCCGCGCGCGGATTGGGCACATAGTCGAGGACGGCGACCTCGGGCGAGGCAGGAAGTTCGCTTGTCTGGCCGAGATGTTTGGGCGCGAGGCGCGGATGGCTGGAATCACTCATGGCTTTCGTCTAGTGCGGCGCGCGGCCGCTGTCATCCGGCGATGACCGGCGATGGTCGGGCCGGATTTGAAGACGAGCGCGGACAGGATATGACGAAGAGGCTATTCGGACGGACAGGCATGGCGGCGCTGGCGCTGTCGCTCGCGGGCACGGGGATGCCCGGTCATGCGCAGCAGACGGGCACGCCGGCGCCGACTCCCGCGCCCACGCCGACCCCTTCGCCGACGCCTTCGATCGATTTTCGTCTGCCGGACACGCGGGACGGCCGCCAATCGGGGGTTCAGGGCCCGGCGGACAACGGCATTCCGCCGCTCGCCCCGGGCGAGGATCGCGGTCTGCCGACGCCGGCCCCGACCGCGCCGCGCATCGTGCCCACGCGGCCCCAGACCACGCCGACGCCGGCCCCGGCCCCGACGCCTGCGCCGACCCGGCGCGAGACGCCCGCTCCGGCCCGCGCCGCGCCCAGCGAGCCGGCGGCGCCGCCGGCGCCTGAGGATAGGACGCCGGTTGCGCCGACGGCGGAGAGCGGACCCGTCCCGGTCACGGCGCCCGAGTCGGCGCCGCCGACTGCCGATGACGAGGCGACGGCGACTCCCGCGCCCGCGCCCGCGGGCGGCGGCACGCCGCTCTGGGCCTGGCTGCTGGCCGGGCTGGCGGCGGCGGGTGCCGGGGTCTGGTATTGGCGCCGCCGTCCGGTGCCGGCCGGCGACGTGCCCGCCGACTCGGTCGAGACGCCGGCGGAAGCTCCCGCGCCCGCCGCGGAGCGCACCGCGACTCCGGCACCCGCTTCGCTTCCCGTGGCCGCACCGCCGCAGCCCGTCACCGTGCCGCAGCCGGCGTCCGGTCCGCGCGCCGCCTCGCCGCTCGTCACCCGGCCCGCCGCCGAGCAGCGGGCGCAGGTGTCGATGGCGCTGGCGGTGCAGTCGATCCGCATGACCGCCGAGCATATGACGGTCGGCTTCTCGCTCGAACTGACGAACAACGGGTCGGTCGCCGCGACCGGGCTGATGGTGCGGATCGCGCTCGGCCAGGGATCGGCGATGCAGGAGGCGGTGCTGGCGCGCTTCTTCGACGGCGCGGGGGGCAGCGTGCTGCGCGACGATATCGAACTGGCGCCGGGCGCGGGCGAGCGGCTCGACACCGAGGCCACGCTGCCGCGCGCAGGGATCGAGCCGCTGGCGATCGCGGGCAAGCCGATGCTGGTGCCGGTGCTGGTCTTCGACGTCACCTATCATTGGGACGGCGACGCCGATGCTTTCGGCCAGACCGCGGGCAGCTATGTCCTCGGCCGCGCCCCGGCGCCGGGCACCGGCGACCGCCTCGCGCCGCTGCCGCTCGATCGACCGTCCTACGCGGTCGACCGCCCGGGCGCGCGGGCGACGGCGATGCGGCGTACGCTTTAGGGGCGTTCGCCCCGACATCCGCCTTTTCTGTTGCAGCGCAGCATCAGCTGGGGCAGAGCCTTGTCCTGCGCTTGAAAAAGCGCGGACGGGGGCATAGGCTGACGATCCCCCGGAAAGAGCCGCAGCAGGATGGTCGGCGGAGGGACGCAAAAAAGTCCACCCCGGCCGGGACAGGAGCAAGACATGGACGCCTTGGTGTCGACCGAATGGCTGGAACGCGAACTGGGGGCATCGGATCTGCGGATCGTCGATGCGACGAAATTCATGGCCGACGCGGGCCGTGACGCGCGCGCCGAATATGAGGCGGGCCACATTCCCGGCGCGGTGTTCATGGACCTTGCCGAGTTGGCCGACGCGAACAATGCGGTCGAGAACATGGCTCCGCCGCCCGAGAAGTTCGCAAGCCGGATGCAGTCGCTCGGTCTCGGCGACGGCAGCCGCATCGTGATCTATGACGACAGCCCGCTGAAGAGCGCGGCGCGTGCCTGGTGGCTGCTCAAATTGTTCGGCGCGCACGATGTCGCGCTGCTCGACGGTGGGCTCGCCAAGTGGAAGGCCGAGGGGCGCCCGCTCGAAATGGGCAAGCAGACGCTGCGCCACCGCCATTTCACCGTGTGGCGCGACGCGAAGGCGGTGCGGACCAAGGAGCAGATGCTCGAGAATCTGGCGAGCGAGGCCGAGCAGACGATCGACGCGCGCCCCGCGGCGCGCTTCACCGGCGAGGACCGCGACCCGCGCCCCGGCGTCGCGCCCGGCCATATCCCCGGCTCGCGCAGCCTGCCGCACGGCGCGCTGTTCAACGCCGACGGCACGTGGAAGCAGGGCGACGCGCTGAAGGCGGCGTTCGACGCGGCGGGGATCGACCTCGACAAGCCGCTCGTCGCGACCTGCGGCAGCGGCATGACCGCGACGGTGCTCGCCTTCGGCGCGCACTTGCTCGGCAAGGAGGATGTCGCGGTCTATGACGGAAGCTGGAGCGAATGGGGCTCGGACCCCGCGACGCCCAAGGCGACCGGTGCGGCCTGAATTCGCTTTCCGGCCTACTCCTCCGCGGAGCGTCTGACCGGGCGCGAAGCGCCATTTTGTCTCACGCAAAGGCGCGAAGGCGCGAAGAGTGGCTGGCCGCCTTCTTTGCGCCTTCGCGCCTTCGCGTGAGATTTTTGGAAATCCGCTTCGCGGAATCCGCCGAAAGCTGTTGCTGGATTTTGGTCGCAGTCCCGCTAACAAGGCGGGATGAACGATAGCGACGATCAAAGCCTTCGCCCCGCCACGAAATTGGTGCAGGGCGGGCGGCGTCCCGAGTGGACGGGCGATCCGCGGCTGGGCGGCGGGGTGGTCAATCCGCCGGTGTGGCGCGCCTCGACCGTGCTGTACGATTCGATCGCCGACCTGAAGGCGCGCGGGAGTGCGACGCATGACAGGCTCTATTACGGCCGGCGCGGGACGCCGACGGTGTGGGCGCTCGCCGATGCGCTGACCGGGATGGAGCCGGGGGCGGAGGGGAGCTTGCTCTATCCGTCGGGGGTCGCGGCGATCACCGCGGGGCTGCTCGCGCTGCTCGCGCCGGGCGATCATCTGCTGATGGTCGACAGCGCCTATGAGCCGACGCGGCTGTTCTGCGATGGGATGCTGCGGCGCTTCGGGGTCGAAACCAGCTATTACGACCCGCTGGTCGGCGCCGGGATCGCGGCGCTGATCCGGCGGGAGACGAAGCTGATCTTCCTCGAATCGCCGGGCAGCCTGACCTTCGAGGTGCAGGACGTGCCCGCGATCACCGCCGTCGCGCGCGAAAAGGGCGTGGCGACGATGCTCGACAACACCTGGGCGACGCCGCTGCTGTTCCCGGCGCTGGCGCACGGCGTCGACGTGACGATGATGAGCCTGACCAAATATGTCGGCGGCCATTCGGACGCGATGATGGGATCGCTGACCGCGACCCCCGCGCTCTGGCCGCGGCTGCGCAAGGCGACCTATCAGCTCGGCCATGCGGTGTCGCCCGATGATTGCGCGCTGATGCTGAGGGGCCTGAGGACGCTCGACGTGCGGCTCGAACGGCATGGCGCAAACGGGCTGGCGGTCGCGGAATGGCTCGCGACGCGGCCGGAGGTCGGGCGGGTGCTGCATCCGGGGCTGGCGGGCGATCCTGGCCACGCGCTCTGGTCGCGCGATTTCGCGGGCGCCAGCGGATTGTTCGGCTTCACGCTGAAAGGCGCGGACGATGCGGCGCGGGCGCGCTTCATCGATGCACTCGCCCATTTCGGGCTCGGCTTCAGCTGGGGCGGCTATGAAAGCCTGGTCGTGCCGAGCGACCCGGCGACGATCCGCACCGCGACGCGGTGGAGCGACCCCGATGCGTTGGTCCGCCTGTCGATCGGGCTCGAGGACCCCCCCGACCTGATCGCCGACCTGGAGCGCGCCTTCGGCGCAATGGCGGGATGAGCATCGCCACGGAAGTGCGCCACGGCGCCGGGGAAGTGATCGCGACGATGAAGGCGATCGGGCTCGACGTCGGCGACTATCGCCTGTCGGTCTATTCGCTGTTCGCCTCGCTGGTTGTCGCGGTGCTGCTCTATGCCGGCGTCCGGATCATCCTGCGCGCGATCAAATGGCTGCTGCGGCGCAACAGGCAGATCGACGACACGCAGCGCATCCTGACCGAAAAGCTGGTCGCGATCGCTCTGTTCACGCTGGCGATGCTGTTCGGCGTCGACCTGCTCGGTATCGACCTGACCGCACTCACCGTCTTTTCGGGCGCCGCCGGCCTTGCCATCGGCTTCGGGCTGCAGAAGACGGTCGGCAATCTGATCGCGGGGATCATCCTGCTGATGGACCGCTCGATCAAGCCGGGCGACGTGCTCGTCGTCGGCGATGCCGCCTCGATGGGCGTCGCGACGCTGGGCGGGGTGCCGAATGTCGGGCGGGTCGCCAAGATCGGAGTGCGCGCGGTCAGCGTCGTCACCCGCGACGGCAAGAAGCATCTGATCCCCAACGAGCTCTTGATGACGCAGGCCGTCGAGAACTGGAGCTATTCGAGCCGCGAGGTGCGGGTGCGGATGCGCGTTCCGGTCGCCTATGACAGCGACGTCCGGCTGGCGCAGCGCATCATGCTCGATACCGCGAAGGCGAACCCGCGTATCCTGGGGCATCCCGAACCCGCGGTGTGGATCACCGCCTTCAGCGAGCGCGCGGTCGAGCACGAGCTGCGTTACTGGATCGTCGACCCCGAGGCGGGGCTGGGCAACATCCAGGGCGAGGTGTTCCTGGGCATCTGGGACGCGTTCAAGGCCGCAGGCATCCGCGTGCCCTATCCGCGGCAGGATGTGCGGCTGACGGCGGCAGAAGAAGAAGTGGCGGAGGAAAAATAGGCGTCATCCCGGCGGAAGCCGGAATCTCCATCGTCCTGCCGGAACGATGGCGGCCCCAGCGTTCGCTGGGGCGACGCTTCATTCTTAAACCCCCTTCGCTCTGGCGCGCTCGACACCTTCGAGGATGATTTTTTTCGCCTCGTCGACGTCGCCCCAGCCGTCGAGCTTGACCCATTTGCCGGGCTCGAGATCCTTGTAGTGGGCGAAGAAATGCTCGATCTGCTGGAGCACGATCTCGGGCATGTCCTTGTAGGTCCTGACCTTGTCGTAATAGGGAAAGGTCGTGCTGACCGGGACGCACAGCAGCTTTTCGTCACCGCCGGCATTGTCTTCCATCCGCAGCACGCCGATCGGGCGGCACTTGACCACCGCGCCGGCGACCACCGACGAGCGCGCGACGACGAGTGCGTCCAATGGATCGCCGTCGTCGCCGAGCGTGTGCGGAATGAAACCGTAATTGGCGGGATAGCGCATCGGCGTGTGCAGGAAGCGGTCGACGAACAACGCCCCCGACGCCTTGTCGAATTCATATTTCACCGGCTCGCCGCCGATCGGCACCTCGATCAGCACGTTCAGGCTGTCGGGCGGGCTGTCGCCGGCGGGGATCAGGTCGATGCGCATGGGGGAGAATCCTTCGGTTCTTGAATCGCGCGCGCCTTAACCTGCCCCGGCGCTAAAAGTCGAGGGGCGTATAAGGTCGTGACGCAGTTTGAAGCAGGCGTGTGCTTTTGCTTTCTTCGTCACCCCGGACTTGATCCGGGGTCCCGCTGAACGACGGGAAAAGCGGGACCCCGGATCAAGTTCGGGGTGACGAGACAGGGGATGGCCCCTTCCAAATCCAAACTGCGTCACGGCTGTTGATGTCAGAGCGCCCGTTTCGCGGCGAACAGGCGATCGAACCAGTCGGGCCCCTCGCCAGTCCTTTCGAGCCACGGCCAGCGCAGGCCGCCGTGATAGTCGATCGCGACGTCGCGGTAGCGGCCGCCGCGCTCGACGAGCAGGCGGACCGGGGTCTTGCCGTCGGTCGCGGCCTTGATCGCGGCCTCGAGGCGGTCCTTGCTGTAGGCGACGCCGTCGACGGCGACGATCTTCGTCCCGTTGACGATGTCGGCGCGGAAGGCGGGGCCGTTCCACAATATGCTGCCGGCGACGCCGTCCTTGTCGATGCTGAGGCCGAGCGAGTGGGTGAGGTCATAGCCCTTCGATGACGCCATGCGCGCCTTGTCATAGGCGTTGGGCGTGTCGCGCCAGACGAGCTTGTAGCCCGCGCGCTCGATACCCTCGACCGGCGCCGGCTGCCCCGGCGTCCGCATCCGCTGGTCGAGGAAGCTTGCCCAGTCGTAGGGATAGATGGCGTTCAGCGCCTTCGCGACATCGTCGAACTCATAGGTCACCTCGCCCCAGTCGCCCTCGCGGCCGCCGAAGAAGTGGCGCGCGAAATCGTCGAGGCTCTTTTTGTTACCAGTCGCGGTGCGGATCAGCATGTCGGCATCGAGCCAGACGAGCGAGCCTTCGCTGTAATAATCCTCGCTGCGCGACCAGCTCGGGAAGGGCTTGGGCCGGCGCGCGGCGATGATCGGGTCGAGCGTCGTGTCGTCGACCGAGCGCCAGCGCCGCCCGGGCATCGCGCTGTAGTTGGCCGCGCTGCTAGCCCATTGCGCGAGCGCCATGTCCTTCGACTGCATCCCCGAGCGCGCCGCGAGGACGATGTCCCAGAAGCTGGTCTGCCCTTCATAGACCCACAGCAGATTGTCCTGCATCGGAGTGCGGAAATCGGGCGTCCACAGCCTGGCGGGGCGGCGGTATTTGCCGTTCCAACTATGGGTGAATTCGTGCGGCAGCAGGCCGCGCAGCACCTCGCCCTCGTCCCATTTGGTGAAATATTCGGGCTTGCTGCTGTTCTCGCTGCTGCGATGATGTTCGAGCCCGATGCCGCCGAGCTCGTCGGTCAGCGCAAGCAGGAATTCATAGCGGTCGAAGGGACGGGTGCCGAACAGCGCCACCGCCTCCGACACCAGCGCCGCGTGGCGTGCGATCTGGTCGGGCTTGGCGTCGAGATATTGCGCTTCGTCTGCGACGACGTTCAGCGTGACGTCGTGGCCGAGATCCCATTTGCGGAAGAATTTGCCCGCGAACATCGGGCTGTCGACCAGCGTTTCGTAGCTGGTGGCCGCATAGCTGTAGCGGTTGTCGCTGACCTTCAGCCCGTCGAGCGCCGCGGCGCCGGTCCAGCCCTGCGGCAGCGTGACGTCGAGCTGCACCGGAATCTGCCGGGTGAAATAGCCGGCGGGATAGAGGCTGACCTGTTCCCATTGCAGGTTCATCATCGCCGGGGTGGCGACGATGCGGCCTTCGGTGGTGCGCGTCGGCGACAGGAAGTCGAAGGCGACGTCGATGCTGTCCGTCCCCTCGGGCACGTCGATGTCGAAGGCATAGACGTCGGTGGGCTGGCGGGTCCAGCGCAGCGTCTTGCCGCCGGCGCTCGCCTGAAAGCCGGTCAGGCCGGAAATGGCGCCGCGCGGCGCGTGCTTGCCGGGCAGCCATTCGGGATAGAGCAGCGTCAGCGTGCCGGCCTTCGCGACCGGGATGGTCTGGCGGACGTGAAAGATACCGCGCGCGACGTCGGTGGCGTCGACCTTCAGCGCCATCGTTCCCGGATAGGGCGTGTCGGCGGGCAGTGGCACGACATGCGGCCCGACGCTGAGGCCCGGCGCGCTGTTGCCGGGCTGGGCGTCGGCGGGGTTGGGGGTGAGGGCGAGGGGCGCGGTCGCGAGGGCCGCTGCGACGAACGGTGCTTTTTTCATGGCGGCCTTCCTGCCGGGAAAAGGCGCGAAGGTCCAGCATCGCTTCCGCGAGAGCCCTTTGCGTTTCGACGAAAAGCCATTAGACGCCGCCGCCATGAGCAAGGACAAGCCCGCGAAAATCCCGACGCCGCAGCCGGTGCGCGGCACCCAGGACATGCTCGGCGATTTCGCCGACCGCTTCGCGCACGTCGTCGAGACGTTCGAGCGGGTGCGCCGGCTTTACGGTTTCAGGCGGGTCGAGGTGCCGGTGATCGAGCCGACCGCGGTGTTCGCGCGTTCGCTGGGCGAGACGACCGACGTGGTGTCGAAGGAAATGTATTCGTTCGAGGACCGCGGCGGCGAATCGATCACGCTGCGCCCCGAATTCACCGCGGGGATCGCGCGCGCCTATGTCACCAATGGCTGGCAGCAGTTCGCGCCGCTGAAGGTCGCGACGCACGGGCCCCTGTTCCGCTACGAACGGCCGCAGAAGGGGCGCTATCGCCAGTTCCACCAGCTCGACGCCGAGGTGATCGGCAGCGACAGTCCGCTTGCCGACGCCGAGCTGCTGGTGTTCGCCGACCAGCTTTTGAGGGAGCTGGGAATCGCCGAGGGGGTGACGCTGACGCTCAACACGCTCGGCGATGCGGACAGCCGCGAGGCATGGCGCGCGGCGCTGGTCGCGCATTTCGAAGCGCATCGCGGCGATCTGTCGGAGGACAGCCTCGCGCGGCTCGACAAGAATCCGCTGCGCATCCTCGACAGCAAGGACTCGCGCGACCGGCCGATCGCCGACGGCGCGCCCGATATCGATGCCTATCTGACCGGCGAAGCGCAGGATTTTTTCGGCGCGGTCACGTCCGGCCTCGACGCCGCGGGGGTCGCGTGGCAGCGCAATGCGCGGCTGGTGCGCGGGCTCGACTATTATCGCCACACCGCGTTCGAATTCGTCACCGACCGGCTGGGCGCGCAGGGCACGGTGCTCGGCGGCGGGCGCTATGACGGGCTGATCGAGGCGCTGGGCGGACCGCCGACGGCGGCGGTCGGCTGGGCGGCGGGGATCGAGCGGCTGGCGATGCTGCTCGACTTCGATGCGCGGCCGGCGACGGATGTGGTGATCGTTCCCATGGGGGATGCTGCCGGGCGGCGCGCCATCGAACTGCTCGCCGAGCTGCGCCGTTGGGGATTGGCAGCGGACATGGCCTATTCCGGCAATATGAAAAAGCGGATGACAAAGGCAAATGCGGTTGGTGCCGCGTTTGCCATCATCCTTGGAGATGACGAACTCGCGCGCGGCGCCGCAGCGGTCAAGAATCTCGTCGATGGCAATCAGGACGACGTCCCGTTCGATGCGGTGAGCGATCATCTCAAGAGCGGACTCGCCCGCCTCGGACGAGGGCCGCTCGGGGGCTGGACGGTGTATGCACCGGATAAGGACTGATGCGTTTCCATGTTCGTCATTCCCGCGAAAGCGGGAATCCGGTTTCCGGCGTCGCCTTGTCGGCAAGCGTGGCGTCTGGGTTCCCGCTTTCGCGGGAATGACGAGGTAAGGAAGGCGTGATGGTCACCATCCCCGAAAAGCAGATCGACGCGATCATCGAGCGCCACGCCGCCCTGCAGGCGCGGATGGCGACGGGGGACATGGCGCCCGCCGATTTCGTCGCGGCGTCGAAGGAGTTCGCCGAGCTCGAACCCGTCGCGGCGGCGGCGCGCGAGGTGGTGCGGCTGCGCGGCGAACGGACGGCGCTGACCGAGATGCTGGCCGATCCCGAGATGAAGGCGATGGCCGAGGAGGAGATGGACGCGGTCGAGGCGGCGCTGCCCGCGGCCGAACATGCGCTCGCGGTCGGGCTGCTGCCGAAGGACGTCGCCGACGAGCGCGCAGCGATGATGGAAATCCGCGCCGGGACCGGCGGGGACGAGGCGGCGCTGTTCGCGGGCGATCTGCTCCGCATGTACAGTCGCTACGCCGATACGCAGGGTTGGAAGGTCGAGCTGATCTCGGCCAACGAGGCCGAGGTCGGCGGCTATAAGGAAGTGGTCGCGAGCGTGAAGGGGCAGGGCGTCTTCGCGAAGCTGAAATTCGAGAGCGGCGTGCACCGGGTGCAGCGCGTCCCGGTCACCGAAAGCGGCGGGCGCATCCACACCAGCGCCGCGACCGTCGCGGTGCTGCCCGAGGCCGAGGAGGTCGACGTCGCGATCAACGACAATGACCTGAAGATCGACATCTATCGCGCCAGCGGCGCGGGCGGGCAGCATGTCAACACGACCGACAGCGCGATCCGCATCACCCATATCCCGACCGGGCTGGTCGTCATCCAGCAGGACGAGCGCAGCCAGCACAAGAATCGGGCCAAGGCGATGCAGGTGCTCCGCTCGCGTCTGTTCGACCTCGAACGCTCGAAGCGCCACGACGCCGAGGCGTCGGCGCGCAAGGCGATGGTCGGGTCGGGCGACCGGTCGGAACGCATCCGCACCTATAATTTCCCGCAGGGGCGCGTGACCGACCACCGCATCAACCTGACCCTCCATCGCCTGCCCGAGATATTGGAAGGCGAGATGGGCGAACTGATCGACGCGCTGATCGCCGAGGACGAGGCGCAGCGGCTGGCGGGGCTGGGTGAACAGTAATTCCCCTCCCGCAGGCGGGAGGGGTTAGGGGTGGGCATGTCCGCATCCGACGATCCTGGCGACGATCCTGGCGACGATCCCGGCAACGGTTCCGGCCGCGCCTGCCCCCCGGTCTCCTCCCGCCTGCGGGAGGGGGGGATAGATGCCGCCCTCCGCGCCGCCGCCGCCCGCCTCGCCACGGTGTCCGATACCCCGCGGCTCGATGCCGAATTGCTGATGGCCCACGCCTTGGGGGTCGAGCGCGACCGGTTGCTGCTCGATCCGTCGCGATTCACGGCGCCGATGGACTTCGATGCGCTCGTGGCGCGACGCCTCGCCCACGAACCAGTCGCCTATATCGTCGGCACCCGCGATTTCTGGACGATCCGGCTGCGCGTCGGCCCTGGCGCGCTGATCCCGCGGCCCGACAGCGAGACGCTGATCGAGGCGGCGCTCGCGCATTTCGGGTCGCGGGGACCGCGCACTATCCTCGATCTCGGCACCGGGCCGGGGACGCTGCTGCTCGCGGCGCTCGCCGAATGGCCGGGGGCGAGCGGGATCGGTATCGATGCGGGCGAGGATGCGCTCGGCTATGCGCGCGGCAATGCCGAAGCGCTGGGGATGGCCGGTCGCGCCGGCTTTCGCCGGGGGGACTGGGGCGCGGAGATCGACGGGCCGTTCGATCTGATCCTGTGCAACCCGCCCTATATCGGCGACGAAGAGGAATTGATGCCCGACGTCGCCGGGCACGAGCCGGCGGCGGCGCTGTTCGCGGGCGCCGACGGGCTCGACGCCTATCGCAGGATCGTTCCCGACCTGCCGCGTCTGCTGGCGCCCGGCGGGGCGGCGATCCTTGAAATCGGGGTGACGCAGCATATATCGGTGGCTGCCCTGGCCCGCGCGGCGAGCTTTTCGGTCGATTGCCGCCGCGATCTCGGCGGGCGCGACCGGGCGTTGGTCCTCACGCGCTGAAACAAGAATTTTCTTGGTTTCGGCAGGAAAGCGCGTTAGGGGGCGGCTACAGGCCCGATCGGGGTCCCTTGCGATGATGCGGCGCGACGCGGCGCATCGATTGGGTCCGGAGGTCCTGCTTCCCACTTACGGCGTTTGTGCGGATGGCCCGCATGGGCGGTGAAGGGCAAGAGCCTGCGGGGTACGCGGGATGCGACCGGCACAAGCTGCGCGGTCGGCCAAAAGGGGTTTGGCATAGCTTTTCGACAGGATGCTTCAGTTGAACATGAACAACCGGCAGAGCGGTCGCCGTCGCGGCCGCAACAACAGCAACAATAACCGGTCGCAGTCGGGCGGGCGCGGTGGCGTCGACCAGGCGAACCGGATCGACAGCCGGGCGCGCGGCAACGCGGTGCAGATGATCGAGAAATACAAGAATCTCGCGCGCGACGCCCAGCTTGCCGGCGACCGGGTCCAGACCGAATATTATCTGCAGTTCGCCGACCATTATTTCCGTGTCCACAGCGATTTCCGCGCCCGCCAGGAAGAGAAGGCGGCGCAGGGCGGGCAGGATCGCGGTCCCGACCGCCACCGCGAAGTGCGCGGGGTCGAGGATTTCGACGGCCACGACGACAATGATTTCGAAAGCGACCGCAACGGCGGCGATCAGGATCGCGACGGCGAGCAGCGTCCGGCGCGCGACGACCGCCGCGAGGATCGCGACGACGAGGATCGCGGCAATCGCCAGCGGCCCGAGCGCGCGCGCCGCGGCCGCGATGCCGAGCGTGCCGATGCGCCGCGCCCCGATGCGGCTCCGGCCGACGAGGCGGACGCCGCCCCGGCGCCGCGCGCCGGCCGTCGCGGCCCGCGCCGCACCCGCCCCCAGGACGAGGCGGCGGATCAGGGCGGCATCGACAGCGCCGCGCTGCCCCCCGCGATCGGCCGCGCCGCTGCCGAGCCGGATGCCGAACCCAAGGCGGAGACCGCGGCCGACGAGGCGGCGCCGGCCCCCAAGCCGCGCCGCACTCGCCGCACCCTCGCTCCGCGCGACACCGGGGTCGAAGCGGCCGAATAAGCCCTTCGATTTCGGCTGGTTTTCCGGCCGGACATGACCTAGCCTCCCCTTCGGCTTCGACTTTTGGGGAGGCGTTCATGCGCAACATTGCCAGTATTTGCGGATCGGTCGCGCTGGTCGCTGCGTTCGGGGCGATGCCCGCCGCGGCGCAGGAGGGCGCGCAGCCCAATGCGCAGGGCGATGTTGCGGTCACCATCTACAACAATGGCCAGTCGCTGGTGCAGGACGACCGCCAGCTCTCGGTCAAGGCCGGGCGCAACCGCATCGAGTTCCCCGACGTGTCGGCGCGCATCCGGCCCGAGACGGTGACGCTGTCGGGCGCGGGGCTTTCGATCGTCGAGCAGAATTTCGATTTCGACCTGCTGACCCCCGACAAGCTGATGGACAAGGCGGTTGGCCAGACCATCACCCTCGTCCGCACCAACCCCGCGACCGGCGCCGAAAGGACCGAGCGCGCGAAGGTGCTGGCGGCGAACGGCGGCATCGTCCTCCAGATCGGCGACCGCATCGAGGTGCTGCGCGACGACGGGCTGCCGGTGCGCGCGGTGTTCGACCGGCTGCCGCCCAATTTGCGCGCGCGCCCGACGCTGTCGGTCACGGTCGACGCGGCGCAGGCGGGGACGGTGCCGGCGCGCCTGTCCTACCTGACCCCCAATCTCGGCTGGAGCGCCGACTATGTCGCGCTGTTCGACGCGGCGAAGGGCGCGATGGACATGCAGGGCTGGGTGACGCTGACCAACAACACCGGCACGACCTTCGCCGATGCCCGCACGCTGCTGGTCGCGGGCGATCCGAACGGCGGAGGCGGCGGCTTCGGGCGGCTGGGCGGCGCGATGGACAGCGCCGGGACCGAAAGCAATGACCGCGAGCGGCTCGGCGACTATTATCTCTATCCGCTGCCGCAGCGCACGACGATCGCCAACGCGCAGCAGAAGCAGGTGAGCTTCCTCGACGTGAAGGGCGCGCCGGCGACATCGACCTATGAATATGTCAACCGCTGGCTGGGCAGCAGCACCGAACCGGTCAGCGCGGCGAGCGTGCTGCGCTTCACCACCTCGCGCGCGGGCGGGCTGGGCGATCAGCTCCCCGCCGGGACGATCCGCGTCTATATGCGCGACGCGCGCGGCGACCCGCAGTTCATCGGGGAGAATGCGATCGGCCACACGCCGATGGGCTCCGCGATGTCGCTGCGCACCGGCGACGCCTTCGACGTCAAGGTGCAGCCGACGGTCGTGTCGCGCACGCGCAAGGGCAGTTCGCGCTGGGTGACGAAGATGCGCTACGCCGTCAGCAACGCGAAGCCCGAGCCGGTGACGGTCAGCCTCGCGCAGGACGGGCTGTGGGGCGATGTCCGCATCGAGGACGAGAGCCTGAAGGGCGAGCGCGTCTCCGCCGACCGCGTCGAGTGGCAGGTGCCGGTGCCCGCGAACGGCAAGGTCGATGTCACCGCCACCTTCGACACGCGGTACTGAGGCCGGCGCGATGCGGGCGGCCCCGCTGCTGCTGACGATAGCGGCGCTGCTGGCGCCGCTGCCCGCATCGGCGCAGGAGCCGCCGGCGGTCGTCGTCTCGTCGCGACTCGACGATGTCGCGGTCACCGTCTATCGCGCGCCGTCGCGCGGCAGCGGCGGGATCGACGCCAAATGGCCGCGCGGCTTCGCCTTCATCACCGAAACGCGCACGGTCACGCTGCCCGCCGGCGTGTCGGCGCTGCGCTTCGAGGGGGTGGCCGAGGGGCTGCTCCCCGAAACCGCCGTCGTCGGCGGCCTGCCCGACGGGGTGGTCGAGAAGAATCGCGACGCGCGCCTGCTCTCGCCCGCGGGGCTGGTCGACGCCTATCTGAAGCGCCGCGTGACGCTGCGCCGCACCGACCGCGCGACCGGCAAGGTGCGCGAGCAGGAGGCGGTGATCCAGGCCGGGCCGACCGGCGGGGTGATCGTCGAGACCGACGCGGGGTTCGAGGCGCTCGGCTGCTCGGGGCTGCCCGAGCGGATGCTCTATCCCGACGTGCCTGCGGATCTGTCGGCCAAGCCCACGCTGTCGGTGCTGGTCGAGAGCGCGGCGGCGCGTACGGTGACGGTGCAGCTTCTCTATCTGGCCGAGGGGTTCGACTGGGCCGCGAACTATGTCGCCGACCGCGCCGCCGACGGGCGGACGATCGGGCTGACCGGCTGGGTCACCGTCGCCAACGGCGGGGTGACCAGCTTCGCCGACGCGCAGCTCAACGTGATCGCCGGGCGGCTGAACAAAGTCTACAGCCCGCCGCTGCCCCGCGCGACGCCGGGGCCGCTCGTCCTTCGCTGCTGGCCGATGGACACGACCAGCACCCATCCGCGCTGGGGCCTGCCGCCGGTCGAGCAGGGCCGTGGCGGCATGATGGCCGACGCCGCGGCCGAGAATATCGTCGTCACGGCGCAGCGGATGGCCGCCCCCATGGCTCCGCCTCCTCCTCCCCCGCCGCCCCCACCACCTCCTCCGCCCGAGGATCTGGGCGACCTGAAATTCTATCGCATCCCCTTTCGCGTCGACGTGGCGGCGAAGGGGCAGAAGCAGGTCGCGCTGCTCGCGAAGGACGCGGTTCCGGTCGAGCAGCTCTATGCGGCGACGCTCACGTCTCCGGGCCATGCGCGCCCCCGGCCGCTGACCTTGCGGCTGCGCGCGCAGAACGACGAAGCGAAAGGGCTGGGGGTCGCGCTGCCCGCCGGCGTGGCGAGTGTGTTCGAAACCGTCGCCGGGCAGCGCCTGCTCGTCGGCGAGGCGAAGATCGGCGACAAGGCGAAGGGCGAGCGCGTCGATTATGATATCGGGTCGAGCCCCGCGGTACAGTATAGTGTCCGCATCCTCCCCGATTCGGACCCCGAGGATTATCGCCGGTGGGACGTGACGCTGACCAATGCCCGGCCCTTCGACGCGGCGGTCGAGATGCTGATTCCTTTCGCGATCGACCCGACGCCGCAGGATTGGGAGCGGCGCGGCAACGCTTGGGTGTGGCGCGTGACGGTGCCGGCGAACGGCCGGATCGTGCAGGGATTTCGCGAGAGGTTGAAGGGCGATTAGAGCTGCGGCCTCCTCCCCCTTGATGGGGGAGGCAGCGAGACTTGGCAGCTCTGCTTCCTGGTCGCAGCGGAGGGGGTGCGGTCCCGGCCGGAAGCGGGCGGCGCCATGACGCACCGCCACCCCATCCAACTCCGCCTAGGCCGCTTCGCGGCCAAGGCTCCGTATCCTTCCCCCATCAAAGAGGAGGGGGAACGGACTCGACGGAACGCGAATCACTCCGGCGGCAGCGGGCGGGGGCGGTGGTTTTCGTCGAGCGCGACGAAGGTGAACAGGCCCTCGGTCACCTTGACCTCGGTCTCGCCGCGGTCGCGGGTCGCGATCACCTCGATGCGGATGCCCATCGAGGTGCGGCCGCGCTTTTCGAGATGGGCGTAGACCGAGATGATGTCGCGCAGCAGGATCGGCGCGATGAACTCCATCGCCTCGATCGCGACGGTCGCGGTCGGCCCCTGCGCGACGCGCGCGGCGACGATGCCGCCGGCGATGTCCATCTGGCTGAGCACCCAGCCGCCGAAGATATGGCCGTTGCTGTTGATGTCGGCGGGCGCGGGGACGACGCGCAGGATCGGGTCGGGCCGCTGCGGCAGGTTGTGGACGCCGTCGGTCACGGATTGAGGTCCGGGTCGTCCTTGAGCGGGTCGTCGATCGCCTCGTCGTGGCCGCTGCCGCTGGACAGGAAGACGAGGCCCATCAATGCCGCGCCGAGCAGCACCGACAGGCCGACCCCCGCCGTTGTCGCGATGATCATGTGAATGGTGAGCGCGTCGCCCATCGACCAGCGCAGATAGAGAAGCGCGACCGCCACCGCGACCAGCGAAACGATCGCCATCCCCCACATCAGCCGCCGGTATCGCGCCCAGGCGGTTCGCGCGGTGTCGCTGTCGTCGAGGGGGGAGCGCATGACCATGACCGCCTCCATGGACCAATCAAGGGGCAAGGCCAAGGGGAAAGGCCGGCGGGTGGTGACGCAGTCCGGATTTGGAAGGGGCCATTCCCAGTCTCGTCATCCCGGATCAAGTCCGGGTGATGAAGAAAGCAAAAGCACACACCTGTTTTCAAACCAAGTCCCCACCGGCCGGCGGCGTTTCGGCCTGACCGCGAATCATGATAGGGTGATGTGCTAAAGGGAAATGAGGAAGGGAGCGGCCCATATGACGATCGCGGCGATATTGCATGGACGGACGGGCCCGGTGGTCTCGGCGCGGCCGACCGATACGGTCCGCGCGGTGATCGACCTTCTGGCGCAGCATCGCATCGGCGCGGTTCCGGTGGTCGAGGGCGATTCGGTCGTCGGCATATTCTCCGAACGCGATTTCGTCCGGCTGATGTCCTCCTATGGCCCCGACGCGCTCGACCGGCAGCTCGACGATGTGATGACGAAGACGCCCGTCGCCTGCGATTCGACCATGGCGGCCATCGGGGCGCTGTCGCTGATGACCCAGAAGCGCATCCGCCACCTGCCGGTGGTCGACGACGGGCGGATGGTCGGCTTCGTGTCGATCGGCGACCTCGTCAAATATCGCATCGACAAGATCGAGGCCGAGGCGGCGGCGATGCGCGATTATATCGCGTCGTGATACTCAGGCCGCGGGCGCCTCGCGCCTGAGGACGAGTCGCACCACTTCCGAAATCGCTTCGCGTTCGAGCAGCCAGAGCAGCGCGCCGTAGAGAAGGGCGCCGAGCGCGACGAGCAGCGCGAGGCGAATCGGCGCGGCGAGGCCGAGCGGCGCGAGCCATTGCCCGGCGAGGCCGACGCCGACCGCCATGACCAGCGCCGGCGCGAGGCCGGGCAGCATCGCGC
>Ga0180219_1000285_pt1 | contig 47958 bp, 45 predicted proteins | sample eDN3rd30CBELigMG_FD_151338 | JGI IMG/M metagenome (GOLD analysis project Ga0180219, IMG submission 151338) | Enriched Miracle-Growth compost microbial communities from Emeryville, California, USA - eDNA 3rd pass 30_C BE-Lig MG (version 2)... ... | reverse complement strand
ACCGTCCGGTCGAAGGATGCGAAGAAGGTGATCACGGTGCGCGGCACGGCCTTTGCCAAAGCGGCGTCGGAGGGCGGCAGCGCGGCGATCGAAGCCGTCACCTCCACTGGCGATGCGGGCCTTTCCAGCTTCGTGGGGGCGGAGATCGCGGCGCTGGAGCGCCCTGAGCTGACCAGCGCGAAGATCATCGTTTCAGGTGGCCGTGCGCTCAAGGACAGCGAGACGTTCGAGCAGCTGATCTTCCCGCTCGCTGACAAGCTGGGCGCGGCGGTGGGCGCGAGCCGGGCTGCGGTCGACGCAGGCTATGTGCCCAATGACTATCAGGTGGGGCAGACGGGCAAGATCGTTGCTCCCGAAGTCTATGTCGCGGTCGGCATTTCGGGGGCGATCCAGCATCTGGCGGGGATGAAGGACTCAAAGACCATCATCGCCATCAACAAGGATGAGGACGCCCCCATCTTCCAGGTCGCAGACTTCGGACTCGTCGCCGACCTCTACAAGGCTGTGCCGGAACTCACCGAAAAGCTCTGAGCCTGTCCGATCAGCTTGAGAAGGCCCCGGTATGCGAAACCCGCCTGCCGGGGCCTTTTGCGTGCAGGAATAACCGGTCATCACCGGTTCCCATTCTCCTGGGGAAACCACGGCATTTACCATGCACAGGCCCCCAGAATATCCGTTATGGATTTTATTTCCACCATATCGGTTTAATTATCTGGTGAAGCCTTTGTCCTCCCCTTATCACCGCCGTTGAGAGACGATTCGACGCGATTTCAGCATCCTGCCGGAACCTGCTTCCGTGTGGCGCGCTCGCATCCCTCTCGGGGGACAGAATTTGGACTGGATCAGCGGCGCCTTCGCCACCTTTGCGGTGGTGGAGCATGAAATCATGATGTTTGCGCTCGCCGGCTTGCTGATCGGTGGGATCGACGACTTCCTGATGGATATGCTTTTCCTGGTCCGTTATGGCTGGCGGCGGCTGTTCGTCTACACCCGCCATCCCCGCATGACCGGGGCGACCCTGCCCGCTGCCGATCATCCCGGCGCCCTCGCCCTCTTCATTCCCGCCTGGGACGAATCCAATGTGATCGGCGCGATGCTGCGCACCTGCCTCGATCGCTGGCCTCGCGAGGACATCCGCCTCTTCGTCGGCACCTATCCCAATGATCCGGCAACGATCCGCATCGTCGCCGCCATCGCGCAGCAGGACCCGCGCGTCCAGCTCGTCATCCTGCCGCATCCGGGCGGAACCACCAAGGCCGACTGCCTCAACCATCTCTGGCCCGCCATGCTGCGCGAGGAAGAGGCCAGCGGCAGGCGCTTCAAGGGCATTCTCCTCCATGATGCGGAAGATGTCGTCCATGCCGATGAAATCCGCCTGTTCGACCGGATGATCGAGCGTTTCGACATGGTGCAGTTGCCGGTGCGGCCGTTGCTTTCCCCCCGGTCGCGCTGGATCGCGGGCCATTACGCCGACGAGTTCGCGGAAGCGCATAGCCGCACGCTGGTGCTGCGCGAGGCGATCGGCGCGGCGGTGCCCTCGGCAGGCGTCGGCTGCTGTTTCGCCCGCGACCGGCTGGAACGGATCGCGCGGGAGCGGGGCGGCCTGCTGTTCGACCCCGCTTCCCTGACCGAGGACTATGAAATCGGCCTCGCCATTCGCGAACAGGGGGGACGCACCGCCTTCGTCACGATGCTCGATGCGCAAGGCGACCTCATCTGCACGCAGGAATATTTCCCCGAAAAGTTGAAGGACGCGCTCAACCAGAAGGCCCGCTGGCTGGTCGGCATCGCGCTGGCGGGCTGGGACAGGCTGGGCTGGCACGGCTCGCTGCGCGAACGCTGGATGCGATTGCATGACCGGCGCTCGGCGCTGGCGGCGATCATCCTCTTCGCCGGCTATTGCGCCTTTCTGGGCTATGGCCTGTTGCTGATCGGGCGCGGGCTGGGCCTCGCGCCAGCCATGCCGCCTTCGCCGATGATGGATATCGCGCTCCGCATCACCTTCTGGCTGATGGCATGGCGGCTGGCCTGCCGCGCCTTCTGGACGACAAGGGTCTATGGTTGGCGGCAGGGAGCGATCGCCATTCCGCGCACGATCGTCGCCAATATAATCATGATCCTCGCGATACGGCGGGCCATCCATCGCTATTTCCGTCAATTGACGGACGGGGTGATCCGTTGGGAAAAGACGCATCATCATTTCCCGGACCCTTCCGCGATCCAGCCTCATGCCACCCCTGCCTGAGGACGGACAAAGCCCTTCCCCCGTTCGCGCCACGGGCAGGGGCCGTCCACTGCGCTTTCTGATGCTCGTGCTGCTGCTGTGGACCGGCGGGCGCAGCGCCATTCTCCATATCTTTCCGCGTGGCGAAGCGGAGGAGGAAGCGAGCGGGAAAAACCCCGCCCCGCCGATGCTCCTGTCAAACACCACCTCTTTCCCACCGGCCGGGCAAGCCGCCGCGCGCGCCCTTTCTCTTCAACTGCTGGCCAGCCGGGACGGGGCGCACCCCTTTGTCCGGCAAAGACGGAGCCACCCGGAAACCGGACCCGATGATCCGGCCCTATGGCGCGGAGCGCCGCTTCCAAGACCCAGCGCCCGCCTCACCGCCAACAAGGCAGGTCCCCTACCTCCGGTCCTCCCCTCTGCCGCCACCGATACCGCTTATGCGGAACCGGCACCATCAGCCGGAGCGACATCCCGCACGGCGGCTCTGTCGAGGGCAAGCGACGCGCCGCATCTCTTGCCATATCCCTCATCGCCCCCGCCAGCCTTGCCTTCCTCCGCGCCGGGAAGCGGACGCCAATGGGTCGGTTCGGCATGGCTGCTCTGGCGCGAGCGGGGGTCCCCTTCCGCATTCAGCAACGCCGGGCAATTGGGCGGCGCGCAAGCCGGTATGCGGGTGGATCATTTCCTGACGAAGCGCGATGACGGAGAGGCGCTGCCGGTCTCGCTCTATGGCCGCGTCTCCGGGGCGTTGCGCCAGCCGGTCGCGCCGGAAGCCGCGCTCGGCATCGCCCTTCATCCCCTCTCCGGCCGGACGCCGCTCTCCCTCGGGCTGGAGCGCCGCATCGCGCTCGACACCCATGCGCGCAATGGCTTTGCCCTGATCGCCGCGACCGGACTCAATCCCACTCCCCTGCGTTCCGGCTCGGGGCAGGAACTGGTCGCGGAAGGCTATGCCCAGGCGGGCATGGTCGGTCTGGCCCGCCGTGATCCGTTCATCGACGGCCGCTTCTCCATCACCGCCCCGCTCGATCGGCAGCAGCGGTTAAGTGCGGGCCTCAGCCTTTCGGGCGGCGCGCAACCCGGCATTTCCCGGCTCGATATCGGCCCCGTGGCGCAATGGCGGACGCCCTTCGACCTCAACGGCGCGCGCCTGCTGCTCGAATGGCGTGAACGGATCGCGGGCAGCGCCCAGCCCGGCTCCGGGCCTGTCCTCACCCTCGCCAGCGATTTTTGAAGGCGGCCTGCCGTAAAAATCCCGAAAATCCGCCCTTTTTCCAGCACCGACCCCCGGCCCGGCCCATCCTCCCGCAGCCATGGATCACCTCCTGCCGGCAAGCCGCCCGCCCATCATCCCGCCGCTGCCAAAACAGGTTTCTCCCGCCCGCTTTTGGCCTATAGGATGGGGCCATGGACCTGTATCTGCCCATCGCCAATCTGCCGGTCAACATCGCTGTCATCATCGGCCTTGGCGGGCTGGTGGGGCTGCTCTCCGGCATGTTCGGCGTGGGCGGCGGCTTCCTGACGACGCCGCTGCTGATCCTCTACGGCATTCCCCCGACTGTCGCCGCCGCCTCGGCCGCGACACAGGTGACCGGCACCAGCGTTTCCGGCGTGATCAGCCATTTGTCGCGCGATACCGTCGATGTGCGCATGGGCGTGGTGATGGTGGTCGGCGGCACCATCGGCGCGGTCATCGGCGCGGGGTTGTTCAGCCTGCTCCAGTCGATCGGCCAGATGGATACCGCGATCAGCCTGCTCTATGTGCTGATGCTCGGCTCGATCGGCGCGATGATGGCATGGGAATCGGTGCAAGCCCTCATCCGCATGAAAACGGGCGCGCACGCCCCCGCCCGCAAGCGCCGCCATCATCCGCTCGTCGCCAATCTGCCGATGCGCTGGCGCTTCTACAAATCGGGCCTCTATATCTCCCCGATCGCCCCGCTGCTGCTCGGCATGTTGACTGGCATCATGACGATGCTGCTGGGCGTGGGCGGCGGCTTCATCCTCGTGCCCGCGATGCTCTATCTGCTCGGCATGACGACGCAGGTGGTGGTCGGCACCTCGCTGTTTCAGGTGCTGTTCGTGACCATGGCCTCGACCATGGTGCACAGCCTCACCACCAAGGCGGTGGATTTCGTGCTCGCGCTGCTGCTGCTGATCGGCAGCGTCGTGGGCGCGCAGATCGGCACGCGCATATCCCGCAAGATGCAGCCCGAATATCTGCGCGTCATCCTCGCCGCGATCGTGCTGATCGTCGCCATCCGCATGGCGCTGGGGCTGGGCTGGCGGCCGGATGAAATCTATACGCTGGACGTGCGGTGAAGATGCGTCCCGCCTGCCGTCTCCTCCCGCTGCCCGCCTTGCTGCTGTTGCTGGGCGCGGCCGATGCCGACGCGCCGCGACTGGTGCCCGACGTATCGCAACGGCAGATCGACATCCAATATAGCTTCAAGGGCGCGGAACTGCTGCTGTTCGGCGCGATCGCCTATCCCAGGGGGCTTGCCCCGGCAAAGCCCGCCGATATCGTCGTCGTGCTGAAGGGGCCGGAGCGCCCGATCCGCATTCGTGAAAAGCAGAAGGTGGCCGGTATCTGGGTCAATGCCGACTCGATGCAGTTCCAGTCGGTGCCGAGCTTCTACGCGATCGCCAGTTCCCGCCCGATCGAGAAGATCACCGATGAACGCACCGCCGCGATCTACGAACTTTCGATCACCAATATCCAGCTTTCCCCTACCTCCTTTTCCGATACCGCCGAAATCAACCGCTTCGAAAAGGGCCTGATCGACCTGCAACAGCGGCAGGGCCTGTTCGTGCAGCGGCCCGGCACGGTGGAGATCACCGACGGGCTGCTCTATCGCGTGCGCCTGCCGCTGTCCTCGCGCGTGGTGGTGGGCGATTATACCGCCGAGACCTTCCTCCTTCAGGACGGCCGCGTGGTGGCGGCGGCCGTGCGGGATATTCAGGTCCGCAAATCGGGCTTCGAGCGGTTCATCGCGATCGCCGCCGAACGCTGGTCGCTGCTCTATGGCCTTGCCGCCACGACGATGGCAGTCCTGATGGGCCTGGCCGCCGGCTGGGTCGGCCGCCGGGTCTGACGCTTTCAAGCTCTTCTTTACTTTCTGCGCCTATGCTCCGCCGATATTTGGGGTAAGGAGCGGGCTGACCATGAACGACATGACCGGAAGCTTTTCCGCCGGGATCGCGCAGCAACTGGACAGCGGCGTCGCGAACGGGCGGCAGGTGCCCGATGCCTTGCCCTCCATGGGCGTCATCTTCCAGATTTCCGGCCGAAGCTCTCAGGTCATCATCCCGCTCGATGTGATCGACGAACTGGGCCGCCACCCCGACCCCTGCGTCGCCATGGCCGGGCAGGTCGGCAGTCAGGTGAAGATCTGCATGGGCACGCGCTGGACCGTGGCCAGCGTCCGCACGCTCATCCTCGACCGGCGCGACACCACGCGCCTTGTCGCCGAAATCGATTTTCTGGGCGAGGGCGACGAGGAGTTCGGCACCGGCGCGATCATCAACTTCCGGCGCGGCGTCACCCGCTATCCCGCGCCCGGCACGGAGATTTTCCCCGTGTCGAGCGAGGATATGAACCAGATCTACGCCGCCACCGGCGACGCGCAGATTCAGGTCGGCACCGTCTTTCCGACCAGCGAAACCCGCGCCGCGCTCGATATCGACGCGATGCTGGGCAAGCATTTCGCGCTGCTCGGCTCCACCGGCACCGGCAAGTCGACCTCCGCCGCGTTGATCCTCCATCGCATCTGCGACCTGTCGCCCCGAGGCCATATCGTGATGATCGACCCGCATGGCGAATATGGCGCGGCCTTCGCCTCCAACGGCGCGGTCTATGACGCCACCAACCTTGCGCTGCCTTATTGGCTGATGAATTTCGAGGAGCATTGCGAGGTGCTCATCATGTCGCATGGCAAGGATCGCGACATCGATCGCGACATCCTCGCCAAATGCCTGCTCGCCGCGCGCGCGAAGAACCGCATGGCCGAAGGGATGACGCGCCTCACCGTCGATTCGCCGGTGCCCTATCTGCTTTCGGACCTGACGACGATCCTTTCCAACGAGATGGGCAAGCTGGAAAAGGGCACCAATTCGCTGCCCTATATGCGGCTGAAGGCGCGCATAGACGAGTTGAAATCCGACCCGCGCTACAGCTTCATGTTCTCCGGCATGCTGGTCGCCGATTCGATGCAGGCGTTCATCGCCAAGATTTTCCGCCTGCCCGCCGCGGGCAAGCCGATCTCGATCATCGACACCTCCGCGATGCCGTCGGAAATCACCTCCGTGGTCGTGTCGGTGCTCTCCCGCCTGATCTTCGACTATGCGATCTGGTCGCGCGGCGAACCCAAGCGGCCGATCCTGCTCGTCTGCGAAGAGGCGCATCGCTACATCCCCAGCGACACGCTGAGCGCGGGCCAGTCGGTGCGCAAGATATTGGAACGCATCGCCAAGGAAGGCCGCAAATATGGCGTGTCGCTGGGCCTCATCACCCAGCGCCCGTCCGACCTTGCCGAAGGCGTGCTTTCCCAGTGCGGCACGATCATCGCAATGCGCCTCAACAACGACCGCGACCAGAATTTCGTGAAGGCGGCGATGCCGGAAGGCGCGCGCGGTTTCCTCGATTCGATCCCGGCGCTGCGCAATCGCGAATGCATCATCTGCGGCGAGGGCGTTTCCGTGCCGATCCGCGTCGCGCTCGACACGCTGGAGGAGCATCGCCGCCCGGCCTCGGCCGACCCCAGCTTCGCCCGCCTCTGGCAGGAAGAAGGCGGCGAGGAGGATATTCTCGGCCGTACCATCACCCGCTGGCGCAACCAGGGCCGCTAGGGTCGTCGCCATTCCGTTCTGATGGCCTGCAAATAGCGGCTTTCCGCGCTTCCGGTACTCACGACCCCTCAGGTCGCTGCGTTCCGGGTCACGGAAATCCACTATTTTCGGCTCATCATCTCCGAAATGGCGATCGCCCCCGGATCGGATCGGGAAACCGCAAGGAGGTAGCGGCCCGTTTCGGGGCATGATATAGGCCCGGTCATGCCGAAATATCTCCACACGATGATCCGCGTCAGTGATCCTGACGCCACCTGCCGCTTTTTCGGGCTGCTCGGCCTTCAGGAGGTCAAGCGCTATGAAAGCGAAAAGGGCCGCTTCACCCTTGTCTATCTCGCCGCGCCGGGCGACGAGGACGCGCAGGTCGAGCTGACCTATAACTGGCCGCCCGAAGATGGCAGCCCCGCCGAGGACTATAAGGGCGGGCGCAATTTCGGCCATATCGCCTATCGGGTCGAGAATATTTACGAGACCTGCCAACGCCTGATGGATGCGGGCGTCACCATCAACCGCCCGCCGCGCGACGGGCATATGGCCTTCATCCGCACCCCCGACAATATCTCGATCGAGCTGTTGCAGGACGGCCATCTCGACCCCGCCGAACCCTGGGCCTCCATGCCCAATGTCGGGGAATGGTGAGGCCATGATCGAGGTCGCCTGCGTTCCGGTGCTGGCCGACAATTATGTCTGGCTGCTGCATGACCAGGCGTCGGGCGACACCGTGGTCATCGATCCGTCCGTCGCGGAGCCGGTACTGGCGGCGGCGGCGGAGCGCGGCTGGACGATCGGGCAGATCTGGAACACCCACTGGCATGGCGACCATATCGGCGGCAATGCCGGGATCAAGGCGGCGACCGGCTGCACCGTCACCGGCCCCGCCGCCGAGCGCGCCAGGATCGACACGCTCGACATCGCGGTGGGCGAGGGCGACACCGCCCGCATCGGCGGCCATGTCGCGCAGGTCTGGGAAGTGCCCGCGCACACGGCAGGCCATATCGCCTATTATCTGCCCGACGCGGGCATGATCTTCATCGGCGACACGTTGTTCGCGATGGGCTGCGGCCGCCTGTTCGAAGGCACGGCCGAGCAGATGTTCGCCAATATGCAGCGCCTCTCCCATCTCGATGGCGACACCCGCGCCTATTGCGCGCATGAATATACCCTCTCCAACGGCCGCTTCGCGCAGGCGATGGAGCCGGACAACGCCGCCGTCGCCCGCCGCATGGCGGAGGTCGAAGCGCTGCGGGAAAAGGGCGTGCCGACCGTTCCCACCACCATCGCGCAGGAGCGGGCGACCAACCCCTTCATGCGCGCCCATGATGCCGGCGAACTGGCGCGGCTGCGCGCGGCGAAGGATAGTTTCTGAGCCTTTCTCCCCGCGCCCTGATCTTCGATTTCGATGGGGTGATCGCCGACAGCGAGGCTCTGGCCAATGAGATATTGGCGCAACGCCTCACCAGCCTCGGCCTTCCTACCACGCGCGATGAATCGCTGGCCTGCTATATGGGGCGGCGCTGGCCGGAGGTGATGGCTCTGGCCGAACAGAAGCTGGGCCGTCCGCTGCCCGAGGATTTCTCCGAGCAGACGCACCTCGCCACATTGGCGCATTTCCGCAATGATCTGCGCGAGGTGAGCGGCGCCAGCGCCTTCCTTCGCCGTCATGGCCATCTGCCCCGATGCATCGCCTCCTCCAGTTCCATGGAGCGGCTGACGCTCTGCCTGGCGCTGCTGGGGTTGGAAAAGGAGTTTGCGGGCCGCGTGTTCAGCGCCGACCTCGTGACGCGGGGGAAGCCGCATCCGGATATTTTCTTATATGCCGCTACAGAAATAGGCGCGCCGCCGGAAGCCTGCCTCGTGATCGAGGACAGCCCCTCCGGCGTGATGGCAGGCAAGGCGGCGGGCATGACGGTGATCGGGTTGTGCGCGGGCGCGCATATCCGCGACGGCCACGCGCATCATCTGCGCGATGCCGGTGCGGATCATATCGCCCATGACTGGAAGGATGTCGCCGCGCTGATCAGCGCGGCCTGATCTTCATTCGGCGAGGCTCTTGCTCGCCTGCTCCATCACATCCTTGGACATAGTGGGCTGGACGACGATGCGTTCCAGCTCGGCACGCATCCGCGCCGCGCGGGCCGTATCGAAGCGCCGCCAGCGCCCAAGCGGCGGCACCATGCGCGCCGCCGTTTGCGGATTGATCGGGTCGAGCGCGATGATGAGGTCGCCGAGCAGGCGATAGCCCTCGCCATCCTCGCTGTGGAACGCCCATTGATTGGCCGCGAACGCGCCATAGAGCGAGCGCACCCGATTGGGGTTGGAAAGGGTGAAATCCCGATGCAGCCCCAGCGCCTCGACGATCTTCACCGTATCGGGATGGAAGGCGAGCGCCTGCGTCTGGAACCATTTGTCGAGCACCAGCGCATTGCCGGCATAGCGATCATAAAAGGCCGCCAGCGCCTCCTCCCGCTGCGCGCTCACGCCATTGGCGAGCACCGCCAGCGCGCCCTGCCGCTCGGTCATGTTGTGCGCATCCTCGAACTGCGCGAAGGCGAGCGCGGCGGCATCCTCCGCTCCGCTCGCGGCGATATAGGACAAGGCGACATTGCGCAGCTTGCGCGCGCCCTTCTCGCCCGGCTCCAGCGAGAAGGCGGCGCGGGCGGTGCGCTTGTGAATGTCGCGCCAGAGCGGTTCAAGCGCGGCGCCGATCGCCGCCTGCATCGCCTCGCGCGCCTCATGGATCGCCTGCGGGTCGACCACCAGCATCTGGTCGCCGATATAGGCTTCGCTCGGCAGGCGGATCGCCTCGGCGATGAAAGCGTCGTCGAGCGCCGGATCGGTCGCGCTGGTGCGGATCGCCTCGATCACCGCGCCTGCCTCCTGCTCGCCCGAAGCCACCGCCTCGACCAGCGCATTGACCATCAACTGCTGCATCGCCTCATAGCGGGCGAAGGGATCGTCATCATGGGCCGACAGGAACGCCAGCTCATCCTGCGTGCGCGGCGCGTCGAGGACGACCGGCGCGGAAAAGCCGCGATTGATCGAGAGCACCGGCGGGCTGGCGATGCCCTCGAAGGTGAAGCTCTGCTCGCCCTCGGTCAGCATCAGCAGCCGCTCCACGCGCCGCTCGCCCGACTGGCGATCGAACAGCGCGGTGCGCAAGGGCAGCACCATCGGTTTCTTGCCGGTCTGGCCCGGCGTGTCGGGCACGCTCTGGCTCAGCGTCAGGGTGACGCGGCGCGTTTCGGGATCATGGATCATCGTCGCGGCGACGCGCGGCGTGCCCGCCTGCGAATACCAGAGGCGGAACTGGTGGAGGTCCGCCCCGCCGCCTTCCTCCATCGCCCGCACGAAATCCTCGCAGGTGACGGCCTGTCCGTCATGGCGCTCGAAATAGAGATCGGTGCCCCGGCGATACCCCTCCGGCCCCAATATCTGCGCCATCATGCGGATCACCTCCGCGCCCTTGTTGTAGACGGTCGCGGTGTAGAAATTGCTGATTTCCATATAGGCTTCGGGTCGCACCGGATGGGCGAGCGGACCGCTGTCCTCCGGGAACTGGCCCGCGCGCAACACGCGCACATCCTCGATCCGCTTCACCGGCTCGCTGCCCATGGCGGCGGAGAAGCACTGGTCGCGATAGACGGTCAGCCCCTCTTTGAGCGACAATTGGAACCAGTCGCGGCAAGTGACGCGATTGCCGGACCAGTTGTGGAAATATTCATGGGCGACGACGCCCTCCACGCCATCATAGTCGAGATCGGTCGCGCTGTCGGGGTCCACCAATATGTAGCGGCTGTTAAAGATATTGAGGCCCTTATTCTCCATCGCACCAAAATTGAAATCTGCGACGGCGACGATGTTGAATACGTCGAGATCATATTCTCGGCCATAGGTCCGCTCGTCCCAGGCCATGCTGTTCCGGAGCGCGGTCATCGCATGGGCGGTGGCGGGCAGGTCGGCTTCCCGCACCCAGATGCCGAGCTTCACCTCGCGCCCGCTCATCGTCGTGAAGCTGTCGGCGTTGCAGGCGAGATCGCCCGCGACCAGCGCGAAAAGATAGCAGGGCTTGGGGAAGGGATCGTTCCACTGCGCCCAGTGGCGGCCCCCCTCGGTTTCTCCACTCGCGACCGGATCGCCGTTCGACAGCAGCACCGGATAGAGCGCCCTGTCCGCCTCCAGCCGCACCGAATAGCGGCTCAATATGTCGGGCCGGTCGGAGAAATAGGTGATGCGGCGAAAACCCTCCGCCTCGCACTGGGTACAGAGCAGGCCGCCGCTCGCATAAAGGCCCATGAGCTGGCTGTTGCGAGCCGGGGCAATGGCGACGCGCGTTTCCACCACATGGGTGGCCCCTGTCAGCGACACGACCAGTCCCGCCTCCCCGCGCTGCCACTGGTCCTGCGGCACGGGCACGCCATCCACGCTCAGCGCCAGCAGGTCGAGGTCCTCGCCGTCGAGCACCAGCGCCCGGTCATGGGCGCCGTTGCGCTCCACGCTCAGCCGCGCCGTCACCTCGGTCCGCTGCGCATCGAGCCGGAAGTCGAGCGCGATATCCGGCACCAGCCAGTCGGGCGGCGTATAATCTTCGCGGCGTATGATCACGGGAGCGGCGGGAAGAGCGTCATTTTCGGCGTCAATCGGGGTCTGCGCGTCGGTCATGCACCGATCCTACGCAGGCGCGCGCAGTCGCACAATGATCTTGATATAATTCCTCACCACCAATGGGGCGGAATCAGAACAGCCGGGTGAGGAGGTAGAAAAGCGCCCCGACAGTGGCGGAGGCGGGGATGGTGATGATCCATGCCGTCACCACGCTGCGCGCGACGCCCCAGCGCACCGCCGACGCGCGCCGCGCCGTGCCCGCGCCGATCACGCAGCCGGTAATGGTGTGGGTGGTCGACACCGGAATGCCCATCAGAGAGGCGGTGAACACCACCGCCGAACCGCCCAGAGAGGCGCTGAACCCCTGGTGCTGCGACAATTTGGTGATGCGCGATCCCATCGTCTCGATGATCTTCCAGCCGCCGGTCATCGTGCCCATCGCGATCGCCAGATAACAGGCGATGGCGACCCAGTGCGGCACCACGAACTCACCCGAGAGATAGCCCGTCGAATAGAGCAGCACGGTGATGATGCCCATGGTCTTCTGTGCGTCGTTGAGGCCGTGGGACAGCGAATAGGCGGCCGAGGAAGCCAGATGCAGATAGCGGAAACCGCTGTCCGCCCCGCGCGCCGTGGCGTTGCGGCACAGCCAGCTCGTCACCAGCATGATCAGCATCGACAGCATCATGCCCAGCATCGGCGACAGCACGATGGCGATCAGCGTCTTGTTGAGGCCCGCCCATTCGATGCCGTTCACCCCCGCATGGGCCACGCCCGCGCCGATGAGACCGCCCACCAGCGCATGGCTGCTGGAGGATGGGATGCCTTTCACCCACGTCACGACATTCCAGAACATCGCGCCGATCAGCGCGCCGAAAATGACGGAGGGCGTCACCAGTTCCTTGTCGATCAGTCCCGCGCCGATGGTTTCCGCGACCTTATGCAGCGCGGGAAAGAACAGCGTCAGGAAATAGGCGGCGAAATTGAAGAAGGCCGCGAAGATCACCGCCTGCACCGGGCGCAGCAGACGCGTCGCCACCACCGTCGCGATGCTGTTGGCCGCGTCGTGCAAGCCGTTGAGATAATCGAACGCCAGCGCGACGATGACGAGGCCGATCAGCAGCGGAAGGGCGAGATCATGCATGGATCAGCCCCAGTTCAGGCGTGGTCGATCACGATGCTGTCGATCGCATTGGCGACATCTTCCAGCGCGTCGACGATCCGTTCGAGATGCTTGAAAATCTCGTTGCGCACGATGAAGCCCATCGGATCATTCGGCCCCTGCTCCTGAAACGCTTTCTTGACGCCCGCCGCGTGGATGGCGTCGGCATGGCCTTCCATGCGGACCATGCGCTCGGTCAGTTCATGGAGGCGCTTGGCGTTCTGCGCGACATCGCGCAGCAAGGGCAGCGCTTCGGCCAGCACACGGGTGGCGTCGACGACGATCGCCGCCATATCCTTCATTTCCTGGCCGAAATCGGTGAAATCATAAAGCGCAATCGCATTGACCGCCGCCTGCATCTCATCGATCGCGTCGTCCATCGAGCCGATGAGGCTGGTGATCGCGCTGCGGTCGAACGGCGTCAGGAAGGTGCGGCGCACCAGATGCAGCACCTCGCGGATGATCTCGTCCGCGTCGCCCTCCCGCTCCTGCACTTCGCGGATATGATCCTCGCGATGGTCGCCATCATGCATCAGCCGGGTCAGCGCATCGGCGCCCGCCCCCACGGTCTGCGCATGCGCCTCGAACAGCTCGAAGAAATTGCCCTCCTTGGGCAAAAGCCGTTGAAACCAGCCGAACATCCTGTTGATCCCCGATTTTTGCGCAACCGCGCCGATAAGTGACTGACGCCCAGCGGCCGCCTTGAATTCCGATGCCCCGAAAGAACGGATGAGGTCGCGCAGATCCGGCTCCTCCACCGCTTCGGCCGCCTCCTTGAGGCTGAACCAGCGCCGTTCGCGCTCGTTCCGCTCCTTCCAGTCGTCAAGTTCGCGACTGACGGCGAGCGGAAACACCTCCACATCCACCATCAGCGACGCGCCGTTGCCCCGCCGCTTGCGATAGCGATAGGAGCCGAGCGGTGTCGGGCAGACCGCGCCGAGCACGCCCGCTTCCTCTTCCGCCTCGGCCGCAGCGCCCTGATGCGGCGAGAGCGCCTTGGCGGGGTTGCCCTTCGGGATGACCCAACGTTTGGTTTCCCGCGAAGTGATAAGCAGAATCCGGATCGGCGCGTCGAGCGCATCGCTCTCCGCGCGATAGGGCAGCGCCGCTATCTGCCTGATCGGTTTGATACCCAATGCCATGACGCCCCGCCCCTTGTGACAGATTGATGACAGATGCAACCGCTAGTGTGGATTCAGGTCATAGAAGAGCAACGAAAATCACGTTCCGACGCCAGGGCGCGATTCTTCCCTTGCACCGCGCGCGGCTTTCATTATTGTACGCCAAGGATACAATCCTCATGCAAGGGGGCGAGGCTGCCCCGATCGATCAACCAGTTAGGGAGTGGATCATGGAAGAGAAAGACGTTGTTTCCGTTCGTGTCGAGGACGGCATCGCCTGGGTGAATTTCGCTCGTCCGGACAAGCGCAATGCGATGAGCCCGACGCTCAACCGCCGCATGATGGACGTGCTCGATGAAATCGAGTTCCGCGAAGATGTCGGCGTGCTGGTGCTCAGCGGCGAAGGGTCCGCCTGGTCGGCCGGCATGGACCTCAAGGAATATTTCCGTGAAACCGAAGCGCAGGGCCTGCGCGGCGTGCGCAAGTCGCAGCGCGAAAGCTATGGCTGGTTCCGCCGCCTGCGCTGGTTCCAGAAGCCCACCATCGCGATGGTCAATGGCTGGTGCTTCGGCGGCGGCTTCGGTCCGCTGTTCGCCTGCGATCTCGCGATCAGCGCCGATGAAGCGAAATATGGCCTTTCCGAAATCAACTGGGGCATCCTGCCCGGCGGCGGCGTGACCAAGGTGGTCGTCGACCTGCTGTCGATGCGCGACGCGATGTGGCTGACGCTGACCGGCGACCTGATCGACGGCAAGCAGGCCGCGGCGATGCGCCTCGTCAATGAGAGCGTGCCGCTCGACCAGCTCAAGGAGCGCACCACCGAGGTCGCCAAGATGCTGCTGGAAAAGAACCCGATCACGCTGAAGTTCGCGAAGGATGCGGTGCGCCGCGTCGGCCTGATGACCTATGATGAGGCCGAGGACTATCTGGTCCGCATGCAGGAAGCCTGCAACTTCCACGACAAGACCGAAGGCCGCAAGGAAGGCATCCGCCAGTTCATCGACGAGAAGAGCTACAAGCCCGGTCTCGGCGCCTATGACAAGAGCAAGGCCCAGGCCGACTGAGCCTTTCGCCCGCAATAACGAAAAGGGAGGCGCCGCACCTGCGGTCGCCTCCTTTTTTGCGACTATGCGCCTTGCAAATCAGAGGGTGGATTTGGGGTGGGGGGCTGACATCTCTTCTCTACCGTTCAGGAGCTTGTCGAAGCCCTGTTCTTTCTTTTCAGGTCAAGGAAGTACAGCCGTTGGGCTTCGCCCGCCCTTCGGGTCGACAAACTCAGGGCGAACGGGGGGGGAGGGATTTGTGTAGGCTTTTGCCCGCAAACTGTCATCGGTTTGCGAAGTGCATATCCCCTTTTCCCGAAGGGCGCTTCAAGCGAGCGACTCGCCCACCAGCCCTCCTACAGCACGTTGAGGCCCAGTTGTGAGAGCAGGTCGGCGGCCTGCGCGCGGGAGATGGTCGCGCCCTTGAACAGGCTGGCGTCCATCAGCCTGATGCCGGTCACATCCGCCCCGCGCAGATCGGCGCCTTCGAAGCGGCAGCCGTCCAGCATCGCATTGCGCAGCGAGGAGTCGTCGAACTCCGCCATGCGGAAATCGCATTTCCGAAGGTCCGCCTCAGCAAGGTCCACGCGATGGAGTCGCGCCTTGCGGAAGGACATGCCCGGCAACTTCGCATAGGCCAGCACGACCTCCTCGAACCCCAGCCCCATCGTGCCCGCATCAGAAAAATCCGCACCCATCAGCTTGCAGCGCTCGAATCGCGCCGAAGTGAGAGTCGCCCTGCGGAAGGTGGCGTTACTGAAATCCCCGCCGGAAATGAGCGCGTCGGAAAGGTCCCCGCCGACCAGCGAAAGCTGCGCGCCCCGGCAGCCGACAAGGCGGCTTCCCACAAGCTCGGCCCCGTCAAGCCGCACACCACGCAGATCGCACCGTTCGAACCGGGCCTCGCGCAGATCGAGTCGGGCAAGGTCGGCGCCCGCCAGATCGCAATCGAGGAAGGAAAGAGGGCCATCCCCACCCCGCGCCTCGATATCCGCGCGGGTCACTGTCTCTTCACGGAAAAGGGCTTCGGATCGGATGGCGTCGCTCATGCGCCCGTCATGCCGCACTTTCAGGCAAACGCCTAGGGCGATTTCCGGAGCGGCGATCCGATCCCGCCAGATCAAGAACCGACGCCACACCGGTTCATGGCCGCATGAAAAAGGGCGCGGAGTTTTCCCCGCGCCCTCTTCGTTGCGACCCGGTTGGGCAGAAGGATCAGTCCTTCTTGGTGCGCCAGCCGTCGGCATAACCTTCGCGCGCGACTTCCGAATAGGGAGCCGGCGAAACGATCGCCTTGATTTCCATCTGGACGTGCTTCTCGACGGTCGGCTTCTTGGTGCCGCCATTGGGTTCGCCCCAGACCAGCGTCACTTCGGTGCCGGGCTCGGCATATTCCGGAGCGACCATGGCGAGCGTCAGGAAGCGGCCTTCGTTCGCCGAATAGCCCGACCAGGTGGAAAGACCGATCGTCTTGCCGTCCTTCGTCACCATGTCATAGGGGTGCATGGAATAGACCGAGCTGGGAAATTCCATGAACTTGCCGCGATCGCCCTTGCCGAGCATCGAGGACATCACCTTCATCACGTCTTCATTGTCGAGGGCCAGCGTCACCTTCTGGCGGTGCGGCTGATCCTTCATCTTCTCCAGCGCTTCGCGGCCGATGAAGTCATGGTCGAACTTGACCATGATGCCATAGCCCAGATCCCACGGGGTCAGGTAATAGTCTTCGATATTGTCGGAGACGAAGCTGCCGCCCATCGAGGTGTTGGCTTCATAGCTGTTGGTCTTCAGCCATTCGCGATAGTCCTTCAGCGATTCGCCGGTGAAGATCGCGGGCAGCGGGGACGGAATCCACGCCGACTCAAGCGCGTTGGAGCTGTAGGTGCGGCCGCCGACGAGGGTGAGGCCGAAGTCCTTGCCCGCTTCGATGATGGTATTGCGGACGGTGTCATAATCTTCCCAGGGGCCGAACAGTTCGTAGCCCGGCTGGCCGGCCATGCCGTGACGCAGGGCGCGAACCTTCGCGCCGCCGATGTCGATGGTCGCCATGTGGAAGAATTTGAGGTCCGGCGGGGTCTGGCCCATCGCCTTTTCAAGGCACGGCATCGCGTTGGGGCCCTGAAGCTGGAAGCGATAGTTGCGGCGATAGCCCTTTTCGGCTTCCGGACGGGCAGCGGTGCGCTCGTCGCGTTCCACCTTGACATCCCACTTGCCCGAAGCGGCGTGATATTCGACCCATTCGATCGACGGCGCGCGGCCGACCAGCTCGAACTTATTCTCTTCAAGGTAGAACAGGATCACGTCGCCGATGACATAGCCTTCGGGGGTGACGGGCGCGAACTGCTTGGCGCGATCGGGAACGAAGCCCTTGAAGCTGTTCGGCGCGAGATAGGCGAGCATGTCGAACGCGTCGGGGCCGGTCACCAGCAGGTCGACCATGTGGTAGCTCTGGTTGAACAGCACGCAGGTGGTCGCCCAGGCGATCTGCTCGCTGCGCCAGTTGGAATATTCGCCCGGAACACCCGGATAGGCGTTGGGGCCAACCTGCGCGTTGCGCAGGAACTCAACGGTGTTGCCCTTTTCGTCGAGCAGCTGTTGCAGGGATTTCTCAGTCATCAATGCCTCTCCTTGGATAGTCAGGTCATAGGTTAGGGGGACAGGTCACGACGCCAATGGCCAATCGAGCCATTCGCGAAGGATTTCGTTGAACTGTTGCGGCTTTTCGGCGGGGGACATGTGCCCCGCCCCTTCGACGACCCGCAACTGGGCGCCGGGGATTTTCTCGACGATCTCGACATGCTGGCCGACGGGCGACCATTCATCCTCGTCGCCGACGATGGCGAAGGCGGGGACGCGGATCGACCGCAGCACCGCATCGGTATCGGGCCGGTTGAGCAGCGCGTCGATCTGGCTCTCGAACCCCTGCTGGCCGGCCTCCAGGCTCATCGCCCGCATCGGCGCGATCAACGCCGCGTCATCACGATTGGAAGCGCCGATCATCGGCGGCAGCCAGGCGTCGACCAGCGCGGCAAAGCCCTGTTCGCGGCCAATATCGCGCAGCGCATGGCGCTTGTCCGCCTCGCCCGGCTTCACGCCATGGATGCCGGTATCGGCAAGCGCGATACGCTCGACCCGCTCGGGGGCCTTGCGAATCACCTCCAGCGCGATTCGCGCGCCCATCGAATGGCCGAGCAGCGCGAATCGTTCCGGCGCACGGGCGAGCGCATAGTCCGCCATCGCCCCGATCCGGTCGCACCCCTCATAGAAGCCATCGACCACCAGCGTTCCCGGAAAAGCGTCGATCTGGGCGGCGAACATGCGCGAATCGCACATCAGACCCGGCAGGATCAGCAGTGCGCTCATTTCACCCTCCTCGACGTTTTCTTCGTATTCATGAAAATTTCATCTACCCGAAATGATTCAATCGCGCTAGAGGAAATTGCAAGGACATGCGGAAACGGCTCGCCCACCCATTTTGATGGCAGTCTTTCCGCACCATGGAGGGAGAGAGATATGAGCATACCGGTCATTCACCCCAATTGGGATCGCCCGCCGGCAGGCATCACCGACGGCTATTCGCTGGAAATCACGGCCAAGGACGTCGATTCGCTACGCGACGCCGCCCCGATGATCGCGCCCGATACGCCGATCGCCGTCACCTTCCTGCCCGGCGAGGAAGCCCCGGCCCGCATCGCGGCGACCAAGGCCGTGCGCGCGCTGGGCTTTGAGCCGATGCCGCATTTCTCGGCCCGGCGAATCAAGTCGCTGGAAGAATTCGAAGCCTATCTTTCCGCCGTCGTCACCGAGGCGGGCGTGAAGCGCTGCTTCGTGATCGCGGGCGACCCGGATCAGGCGGAAGGGCCGTTCGAGGACAGCAGCGCCCTTATCGCCACCGGCGCGTTCGAGCGCGCGGGCATTCAGGCGATCGGCATTGGCGGCCACCCGGAAGGCCATCCCAATATGACCGAGGAGCAATGCTGGGACGTGCTCCAGAAGAAATGCGCCGATATCGCCGCGCGCGGCATGGCCCCGCTGATCGTCACGCAATTCGGCTTCGACACCGACCGTTTCCTCGCCTGGCTGAAGGAACTGCGCGAGCGCGGCATCGAAGTGCCGGTGCGCATCGGCGTGCCCGGCCCTGCCGGCATCAAGACCCTGCTGCGCTTCGCCGCCCGTTGCGGCGTCGGCGCCTCTGCTTCGGTGATGGCGAAATATGGCATTTCCATCACCAAGCTGATCGGCACCGCCGGTCCCGACAAGCTGGTGGACAAGCTCGCGACCGATTTCGGTCATGAGCATGGCCGCGTGCGCCTGCACTTCTATCCCTTTGGCGGCCTCGTTAAGACCGTCGAATGGATCAACGACTATGCAGCGCGTCATTGACAATCATAAGCACCTTTCCCGCGGAGAAGAGATGTGACTGAAACCTGTACCCTTACCCTGCAATGTGATGACCGCCCCGGCCTCGTCGCGCTGGTGGCCGATTTCCTTGCCGCCAATGACGGCAACATCGTCGATGCCCAACAGTTCAACGACCGCCTGAACGGCCGCTTCTTCATGCGCGTCGAATTCGAGCTGGGCAGCGACAGCTCCGTGGACGCGATGCGCGACGCCTTCGCCCCGATCGCCGCCGAGAACGGCATGGAATGGAAACTGCGCCGCAACAGCGACCCGCAGAAGGTGCTGCTGCTCGTTTCGAAGTTCGACCATTGCCTCGGCGACCTGCTCTATCGCCACCGCATCGGCGAACTCGACATGGACGTGGTGGGCATCATCTCCAACCACCCCAAGGAAGTGCTGCACACCTCGATGATCGGCGACCTGCCCTATCATCACCTGCCGATCACCAAGGACACCAAGCCGCAGCAGGAAGCGCAGATCAAGCAGATCGTCAACGAAACCGGCGCGGACCTCATCGTGCTGGCCCGCTATATGCAGATCCTGTCGGACGATCTGTCGGCCTTCCTGTCGGGCCGCTGCATCAACATCCATCACAGCTTCCTGCCCGGTTTCAAGGGCGCCAAGCCCTATCATCAGGCCCATGCGCGCGGCGTGAAGATGATCGGCGCGACCGCCCATTATGTGACCGAGGATCTCGATGAAGGCCCGATCATCCATCAGGATGTCGAGGCGATCAGCCATGCCGACACGCCCGAGGATCTCGTCCGCAAGGGCCGCGATATCGAGCGCCGCGTGCTCGCCACCGCCGTCGAGCATCATCTTCAGGGCCGCGTGTTCCGCAACGGCGCGCGCACGGTCGTGTTCAAGGCCTGACGCATGGCCGATATCATCGACGGGCGTGCGATCGCCGCCGGACTGGTGGCCCGCACGGCGCGGGCGGTGAAGGAAATGGAAGCAGGGTCGGGCATCACGCCCGGCCTTGCCGTCATATTGGTCGGCCATGATCCCGCGAGCGAGGTTTATGTCGGCCGCAAGATCGCCCAGTGCCGCAAGGCGGGCATCCGCTCGGTCGAGCATCGCCTGCCCGCCGACACCGCGCAGGATGACCTGCTCGCGCTGATCGACACGCTGAACGCCGACGCCACGATCCACGGCATCCTCATCCAGTTGCCGCTGCCCCGCCATATCGACGCCGCGCTGGTGCTCGATCGCATCGACCCGCGCAAGGATGTGGACGGCTTCCACCCGGTCAATGTCGGGCGGCTTTCCACCGGCACGGGCGGCCTCGTCCCCTGCACGCCGCTCGGCATCATGATGCTGCTCGACACGGTGATCGACGATTATCGCGGCCTCAACGCCGTGGTGATCGGCAAGTCCAACATCGTCGGCAAGCCGGTCGCGATGCTGCTGCTGGAGCGCGAGGCGACCGTCACCGTCACCCATATCGAGACGCTGGACCTGCCCGATGTCGCCCGCAAGGCGGATATCATCATCGCGGCGGCGGGCGCCCCGCATCTGGTGCGCGGCTATTGGGTGAAGCCCGGCGCGATCGTCATCGACGTCGGTATCACCCGTGTCGCCGACCATGACGGCACGACCCGCATCGTGGGCGACTGCGCCACCCATGAGCTGGACCATGCCCGCGCATTGACGCCGGTGCCGGGCGGGGTCGGGCCGATGACCATTGCATGCCTGCTCAGCAATACCCTATTGGCGGCGCAAAGGATGACCGACCATGGCTGACACGACTCCGATTGATCCCACCCAGGCGCACTGCCTCACTTCGGTGCGGGTGCGCGACCTGCCGCTGCTTGCCGATATCGGCATCAACCCCGACGAGATCGGCCGCCGCCAGCCGCTGGTCATCACCGTGGAGTTGAAATTGTCGAGCGGCCGCGTCGACGGCATCGAGAATACCGTCGATTATCGCCGGATCGCGCAGGCGGCCGAGGACCTCGCCTCCGTGCATATCCCGCTGATCGAGACCTTCGCCTATCGGCTGGGGGAGCAGCTGCTGTCCTTCCGCGGCGTGGTCGAGGCGAAGATCAGCATCGACAAGCCCTTCGCGCTGACGCGGGGCCTCGCCGGTGTGGAAATCTGCCTGAGCCGCTGAACCAACATCGCATCGGAAACGAAAAGCCCCGCCGGAAAGCGGGGCTTTTTTGTTGGGGGATATGGGCGGTTTGCAGCCTTGGGAGGGACCGTCCCTTTGTCAGGCCGTGGCGGGCGCGGGTCGGCCCACCACCACCGCCATGATGAAGAGCACGATCAGGAAATCGACGCCCAATATGCAGAGCAGCGGCATCAGCGTGAAGGACGGGAACAGCGACACCGCCGCACTCGCCAGCGCCGTCACCGCGAGCTGGATCGTGCCGAGCACGCCCGCCGCCGCCCCCGCGCCGGACTTGGCCGAATCCAGCGCGCAGATCGCCGCCGGAGTGAGCATCAGCCCGGCCATGGCGAAGAGCGCCATCGACCAGCCCTGAAACATCATCAGCGGCACATGCGTCAGCGCCATCGCCGCGAGGCCCGCGCTCAGCAGCGCGCCGACGCACGCCACGCGGATCAGCAGCGTCCGCCCGCCCAGCCTGCGCATCAGGCCCGGCGCGAACTGCGTCGCGATGATGGAGACCACTGCGTTAAGGGCCAGCAGCAGGCTGTAATGAAAGCCGTCCAGCCCGAACACATGGGTGTAGACGAAAGGCGCGGCCGTCACGAAGGCGAAGGGGATGGTGGTGCCAAGGCCCGCCACCACCGCCCAGCCGAGAAAGGCGCGGGTGCCCATCAACAGGCGGAAATCATGCCAGAGCGCCATCTTGCGCTGCGACCGGCGCTCAGGCGGAAGCGTCTCGGGCAGCAACAGCGCGACCATCACCGCCGCGATCGCGCCCGCGCCCGCCAGGATCAGGAACAGCCCGCGCCACGACATCAGGTGCAGCAGGAAGCTCCCGGCCAGCGGCGCGAGCACCGGCGAGATGCCGATGATGAGGAAGGTGAAGGCCATCAACCGCGCGGCGCTGTGCCCGCTATGCATGTCGCGGATCATCGCGCGCACGCTCGACGTGCCGACGCAGGCCGCCATCCCCTGCACGAAGCGCAGCGCGACCAGCTGGTCAAGATCACGCGTCAGCGCACAGGCGAAGGACGTCACCATGAACAGCAGCAACCCGGCCATCAACGGCCGCCGCCGCCCATATTTGTCCCCCAGCGACCCGACCGGTATCTGTGCGATCGCAAGGCCAAGGAAGAAGGCGGACAAGGTGCGCTGCACGGCGCCGGGGTCGGCATGCATCGCCTGCGCCATCACCGGCATGGCAGGCAGATAGAGGTCGATCGCAAACGGCCCGAGGGTCGAGAGGAACCCGAGCGCAATCCCGAACAACAAGGTCGGGTTATCATTTTTCGACGGCAGCGCCTCGGCCTGCTCGGACATGCTTTTTCTTCCTTTATCCCGCCAGAGGCGCGTGCACCCTCTATTTATAACGACCGTTAATATTGAAGAGAACAACACACAAGCCCGACTTTGCGCTTTCGCGCCTGCCTTCGCCTCTTTTTGCAGGCGCGCGTCCCACAAACAGCCGCTTGCCACCGCCAATGATTCCGATAATGTCCGCCAGAGAAACAATGCAGGGAGAGGACGGCACGATGGCCGTGGCGGGCCGGCCGGGCCGCCGCACATCGGGGCGATGCGATGCGCGCGGATGCCCGGCCCTTGCCTGCACTTGCCCGAAGGACCATGAAACGCATGCCGATATCGCCGCCCTCCTCTGCCCTGCCCGCGGATGATCCCCGCACAATCATCGCGGACAGCCCGATGCGCCTGCGGCAGATGATCGCGGTGACGCTCTGCTTTCTGCTCAATGCGCTCGACGGCTTCGACGTGCTGGCGATCACCTTCGCCGCGCCGGGCATCGCGAAGGGATGGGACATCGCGCCGAGCGCGATCGGCTTTATCATCTCGATCGGGCTGGCGGGCATGGTGGTCGGCTCGCTGACGCTGGGCCAGCTCGCCGACAGGATCGGGCGGCGGCGGCAGATCCTGTTCTCCCTCATCGTGATGACGGTGGGCATGTTCGCCTCCGCCATGGCCACCAGCATCCTGATGCTCAGCATCCTACGCGCGCTGACCGGGCTTGGCCTCGGCGCGATGCTCGCCTCCATCAACGCGATGTCCGCCGAGTTCGCCAATCGCCAGCGCCGCGATCTTTCCGTCAGCATCATGGCGGCGGGCTATCCCGTCGGCGGCGTGGTCGGCGGCTGGGTCGCCGCCCATCTGCTGCGCTCGCATGGCTGGGAATCGATCTTCGTCTTCGGCGGCATCGCCACGGCGGCGATGATCCCGCTCGTGCTCGCGCTGTTGCCCGAATCGATCGGCTGGCTCGCCGCGAGCGGACGGGCCGACGCGCTCGACCGGATCAACGCAATCCTGCGCAAGCTGGGCCATCGCGAAGGCGGCCAGCTGGCCCGCACCAGCAACAGCGCCGTCTCGGCGGGCGCCCTGTTCGGCCCCGAATACCGCACCACCACCATCGCGCTGATCCTGATGTATGGCGCGCATATGATGACCTTCTATTACGCGCTGGGCTGGGCGCCCTCGCTGGTGGCCTCCCTCGGCTTCAACCAGTCGCAGGCGAGCCTCGTATCGGTCTATATGAACCTTGGCGGCGCGACCGGCGGCTTCGTGCTCGGCTTCCTCGCCCCGCGCGTCGGCCTGAAACCGATGCTGCTGCTCGGCATGGCGGGCGCGGCGGTCGCCGTCACCGCCTTTGGCGCGGTGCCCGCCAATCTCGTCGCGCTCCAGCTTGCCGCCGTGATCCTCGGCTTCCTCTCCAACGGCTCGGTGGTCGGCCTCTACGCGCTGATGGCCCGCGCCTATCCGACCGCGCTGCGGGCCGGCGGCACCGGCGTCGTCATCGGTTTCGGCCGCATCGGCGCGGCCTTCGGCCCGTTGATCGCCGGGCAGCTGCTCGCCTGGGAGACCGGCCGCACCATGACTTCGGCGGTTCTCGCTCTGGGGTCGCTGGCCGCCGCCATCATCCTCGCCACCGTCACCGTCCGGGGCGTACGGGAAGAGGACCGCGCCGAATAAGGTCCGTCCACCTCTGGCAAGAAAGGGCAGCACGCAAAAGCGTCGCTGCCCTTTCTTATGCAACGTTGCGAACCGGTGCATGGAATGGGGAATTTGGGGTGGAGAGCGAACATCCCCACCTCCGTTCGGGCTGTTGAGCGAGTCCCTCGCCTCGCTTCAATGTCGAAGCCCTGTTCTTTCTTGCCCTAGAGCATTTTCGAAGCAGACGGCATCATCTGCTGGCTCGGAAAATGCGGAAAACAAAAGAAAATTAGAGCGTGATCCGATACGAGATGAACGGATCATGCTCTAGGCTCTGAACTCAATCAGGTTGCGGTTGAGGCGATGAGCTGATTCAAAGTTTCTGCGGATGTGGAGGCGTTGATGGGTAAATCGCTGACTTGGCTGAGTGATGCGGAGTGGTTGCGGATCGAACCGTTGCTGCCGAAGGGGCGCTGCGGTGCGCGGCGGGTGGATGATCGCCGTGTTATTTCGGGGATCGTCCACATGCTCAGGATCGGCGCGCGCTGGCGGGATTGCCCGCCGGAGTATGGACCGTATACGACGATCTACAATCGCTTTCACCGCTGGAGCCGACAGGGCGTCTGGTTTGCGGTATTCGAGGCGCTGACCGGGCATAGCGGGGCGTGGGGTGCGGTTGCGATCGATTCCACCAGCATCAAGGTGCATCGCTCGGCGGCTGGCGCAAAAGGGGGGCCTTTGCACAAGGCATCGGCATCTCGCGCGGCGGCCGCACCAGCAAAATCCACGGACTGACCGACATGGCCGGGCGCCCTCGCGTCCTGCTAATCTCGCCCGGCAACACAAGCGACATGACCATGGCACCGGCCTTGATCGAGGCGGCGCATGGACGCTTCGACAAGCTGATCGCCGATCGAGGGTACGACAGCAATGCCATCCGTGCCGCCATCGAACAGCAGAATGCCGAGGTCGTCATCCCCACCACGCGCAGCCGAAAGGCTCCCATCCCCTACGATCGCAACGCCTATCGCGCCCGAAACCTCGTCGAACGCCTCTGGTGCAGGCTCAAGGACTGGCGACGCATCGCCACTCGATACGACAAGCTCGCCGCCAACTATATGGTAGGCGTCTTCCTCGCCGCTGCCATCACCTTCTGGTGCAATTGAGTCCCAAGCCTAAGAGAAAGACAGCCATGAGGCTTTGCCCGCCCTTTGGATTGACAAGCCCAAGGCGTGTGGTTTTTCACCGTTCGACTTATGGCAGGAATGACACGCAAACCGTCATTGGTTTACGAAATACCAGCCCCGTTCCTATTCGGCGTCTTCGTCGGTGATGGGCTTGGTATGTTCGAGGAACAGCGACTGCCCCTCTTCGTCCGTCGCTTCCAGCGTGTCGATCAGCATGTCGAGGATGCGGTTGAACATCGCCACTTCATCGGGCTTCAGTTCCGACAATAGATAGGTCGCGACCAGATCGGTCTGCGGCCGCATCACCTTGTAGAGCCGCTCGCCCTCCTCGGTCAGCGCCAGCGTCTTGCGGCGCCGGTTATGCGGATCGCGGCTGACATGGATACGGCCATGCTTCTGAAGCGCGGAAACCGCGCGCGACACGCTCATCGCATTGACGCCGGTGATCTCGACCAGCTCGTGGCTCGCCGCGGTGCCATAGCGGCCGATCAGCATCAGCAACCGGAACTCGTTGACGCTGATCTTGTAGCGATGCTCCAGATAAGTGGAGAAAGGCGCCATCAGCCGGTTGGACAGTTTCAGGATGCGGTGCAGCGTCTCCGCGACGCCCATCGATTTTTCAACCGCCCGGGCGGAAAGATCAGACGCGGTCATGGGGCGCTCGGAACTGGATGCCATGGCCGAATGCTGTGCAGCAAGACCCGGTCAAGTCAAGCCGGCACTTCATGCAGTATCTTTTTTTCCTCTGTTCCATCGCCGCTCTCCCCGCTTTCCTCTTATCTGGCCTTCCCGGATGGCTTTATTATCCGGCGAGCGCGCCTAGCACATGCGCCGCGCCCTTGTCGCCAATCATGATTGCCGTCGCGTTGGTGTTGCCGACCGGCAGGCTCGGCATGACCGAGGCGTCCGCGACCCAAAGGCCCTCGACGCCGCGCACCTGTAGATCGGCATCGACCACGCCGTCCCGTTCATCGCCAATGCGGCAGGTGCCGACCGGGTGATAGAGCGGGAAACCCGCCATATGGACATAGGCGCGCAAGGCCTCGTCCTCCATCGACCGGTCGGGGCGCACATCCTCGGTGATATAGCCGCGCATCAGCGGATGATCGAGAATGCGGCGGACATGGCGGATGCCGTCCATGATCTGGTCGACATCATCCTCGACGCCCAGCAGTTCATGATGGATGACCGGCGGGGCGAAGGGATCGGCCGAGCGCAGCGCCAGCTTGCCCCGCGATTGCGGACGGGCAAGGCAGACCACGGTGCTGACCGCAGGTGTCTTGCGCATCTGGAGCTTGCCCTCGGCATCGAGATCGAAGGCAAAGGCGGTGAAGCTGATCTGGAGATTGGGCGCGGGGGCGTCGGCCTTGGTGCGGATGAAGGTCTGGCCATGCGCCATCGACGCGGTGAGGATGCCGCGCCGGCGCAGCAGGAAGTCGAAGCCGTTGCGGACCGCCGCGAAGCCATGCGCCTCGCTGTTGATGGTCGGCGTGTTGACGCCGTTCACCACATGGACGCCGACATGCTCCTGAAGATTGCCGCCGACATGCGGCTGGTCGACCACCACGTTGATGCCGAGACCGGCCAGCGCCTGCCCGTCGCCGATGCCCGAAAGCATCAGCAGCCGGGGCGAGTTCAGCGCGCCTGCCGAAAGGATGACGCCATGGCGGGCGCGGATTTCCTGCCGCTGCCCGTCGCGCATCACCTCGACGCCGACCGCGCGGCGGCCTTCGAAGAGGATGCGGCTGACCGGCGTTTCCAGCTCCACCTTGATGTTGGCGCCGACGCCCGGCAGCTTCAGATATTGGATCGAAGCGCTGCGCAGGCCGTTGCGCTGCGTCGCCTGCGCATAATCGGTGCCCTCGCCCGGATGCTCGCCATTATGATCGGGGTTCTTCGCATAACCGAGATCGGCGGCCGCCTTCACCCAGTCATCGACGATCGGATAATGGACGCGCGGGTCGGATACACCGATGGGGCCGCTGTCGCCGCGCCAGGCATCGGCGCCATGCTCGAACCGCTCCATCCGGCGGAAATAGGGCAGGCAGTCGTCATAGGACCAGCCCTTTGCCCCCATCGCCACCCAATTGTCATAGTCCCAGCGATGGCCACGCACATAGATCATGCCGTTGATCGAACTGCCGCCGCCGAGCCGCTTGCCGCCCGGCCACACGTCCGAGCGCCCGCCGATGCTGGCGTCCGGCTCGGCCTTATAGGCCCAGTCGAACTCCGGATTCTGGACGACGGAGCTTACCAGCGCGGGGATTTTGAGGCGGATATGATTGCCGGTCTTGCCCGCTTCGAGCAGCAGCACCGTCTTGCCGGCTTCCGCGAGGCGGCCCGCCATCGCGCATCCGGCCGACCCACCGCCCACCACGATAAAATCCGGCTGCATGTCCAACTATTCTCTCCCGCACTCTTCATATTAACGATCGTTAATGTTCAACCTATCCTTGCATGGGCGGGTCCGCAAGGCTCTTGTGACGGAGGAAGGGAAAATCCGCCTTTCCCTTCCCCCGCGTGCCAGATCAATAGCCGACGGTGAAGCGGCGGCGGATATGGGCGGGCTTTTCCAGTTCATCGACCAGCGCGACCGAGAAGTCCTCATAGCTGATATGACTGCGCCCATCGGCAGCGGTCAGCAGCAGGTCGTCGCCCAGCCGGAAGGTGCCGGTGCGCTCGCCCGGCTCGAACCACATGGAGGGCGACATGAAAGTCCAGTCGAGCGTTTCGTCGCCCTTCAGCACGTCGAGCGCGGCGCGCGCCGGGGTCGCCTCGGGCTTGATGAAGTCCGGGAAGTCCGGCGTGTCGAGCAGCACCACGCCGGGCGTCACCTCCAGCGAGGCGGCGCCGCCGACGACGACCAGCCGCTTCACGCCCGAAGCCCGTATCGCATCGAGCGCCTTGCGGAAATCCAGCCCCTGGAAGCGCACGGACAGGATCACCGCATCATGGCCCGCGAGAATGCCGGCCAGCGCTTCCGGCGCGGCAAGATCGCCCGCCACCCATGTCACGCCGTCACCATCACCCTTGTCCGCGACATTCCGCGCGATCGCGGTGACGCCATGGCCGCGCGAAACCGCCTCCGCGGTGATTCGCTGTCCCACATTGCCGCTTGCACCAATCAACGCCAGTTTCATTCGCTCTCTCCTTTGCTGTCGCCCGGCACGTCGCCCCTTGCAGCGGATCGGGGCGGCGCAGATTCTGCCTCCCTTTTGATCCCGGTCAAAGCGCGACGCCCAGCCCGTGTTAATAACATCTGTTATTGTCACGGGAGAGACAAAAATGACAATAGCAGATAATTGCACCAGCAGAGCAGGGCACCGCACGATTGCGGGCACGCCCATATTCGACGGCGCGGCCGCCAATCAGGGCTATGCGCTCAACGCGATGTGCTTTTCGTTCAACGACGCCGCCAACAGGGACGCGTTCCGCGCCGATGAGGAGGGCTATATAGCCCGTTTTCACCTGAGCGAGGCCCAGCGCGAGGCCGTCAGGCAACGCGACATATTGGCGATGATCGCGGCGGGCGGGAATATCTATTATCTCGCCAAGCTCGCCGGAATCTTCGGCCTTTCCGTCCAGGATGTCGGCGCCGCGCAGACCGGGATGAGCGTCGAACAGTTCAAGGCCAATCTTCTCGCCTATCAGGAGCAACTCGCATGAGCCGGATTCTCGGGGGCATCTTCACCAGCCATGTGCCCGCCATCGGCGCAGCCATCGCCAAGGGCCTGCAACAGGAACCCTATTGGAAGCCCTTTTTCGACGGCTTTCCGCCGGTCCAGAACTGGCTCCGGCAGGCGAAGCCCGATGTAGCGGTGGTGTTCTACAACGACCATGGCCTCAATTTCTTCCTCGACAAGATGCCGACCTTCGCGGTGGGGGCCGCGCCGCGCTATGAAAATGCCGATGAAGGCTGGGGCCTGCCGCTGTTCAAGCCTTTCGAGGGCGCGCCGGAACTGAGCTGGCACATCATCGAGCATCTTGTCGGCTCCGATTTCGATCCCACCACCTGCCAGCAGATGCTGGTCGATCACAGCCTCGCCATTCCGTTCGAACTGAGCTGGCCCGGCGTCGAGCAATGGCCGGTGAAGCTGATCCCGATCGCCATCAACACGGTGCAGCACCCGCTGCCCAGCCCGCGCCGCTGCCTCGCGCTCGGCCGCGCGGTCGGCGCGGCGCTGGAAAGCTGGCAGGGACCGGAAAAGATCGTCGTGTTCGGCACCGGCGGCCTCTCGCATCAGCTGGATGGCGAACGGGCGGGGTTCATCAACATCCCCTATGACCGCTATTGCCTCGACCATCTGGGCCCCGATCCCGAGGCGCTGACGCGGCAGGGGTCGCTCGACATCATCGAGCAGGCGGGCAGCCAGGGCGTGGAACTACTGAACTGGATCGCCGCGCGCGGCGCGCTGACCGGCCGGGTCCGGGAGATCACGCGCAATTATCATGTGCCGATCTCCAACACTGCCGCTGCCACGATGCTGCTGGAAAATGAGGCGCTGGTTCCGGCCTGAACCACGCTTGCCCTTTCGATCATATGGAGAATAATCATGGTCCATTTCCCCAATGAACCGCTTTATCAGGATGTGTTGCGGCTGGTCCGCCTCGAAGGCGATATCGCCGATCTGGAAATAGAGGGCACCATCCCGGCGGAGCTGGATGGCGCTTTCTACCGCGTCCATCCCGACCCGCAATTCGCGCCGAGATATGCCCATGACCAGTTTTTCAACGGTGACGGCATGGTGTCGATGTTCCGCTTCAGGGATGGCCGCATCAGCTTTCGCCAGCGTTATGCGCAGACCGACAAATGGAAGCTGGAGCGCGCGGCGGGCAAGGCGCTGTTCGGCGCCTATCGCAATCCGCTGACCGATGACGAGAGCGTCAAGGGCCAGCATCGCGGCACCGCGAACACCAATGTCCTTGTCCATGCAGGCAAGCTCTTCGCGATGAAGGAGGACAGCCCCTGCCTGCTGATGGACCCGGTGTCGCTGGAGACCGAAGGCTATAGCGATTTCGACGGCGCGCTGACGCTGCCGACCTTCGCCGCCCATCCCAAGGTCGATCCGGTGAGCGGCAATTTCTGCGGCTTCGGCTATGCGACCAAGGGCGTGCTGACGCCCGACGCCAGCTATTTCGAGATCGACCCGCAGGGCAAGGTGGTGCGCCAGATCGATTTCACCGTGCCGCATTACACCATGCTGCATGATTTCGGCATCACGCAGGATTATGCGGTGTTCCATGTCGTGCCCTATGTATCGAGCTGGGAGCAGCTCGAACGCAATGAGCCGCATTTCAAATATGATCCGTCGCTGCCCTTCTATCTCGGCGTGTTCCGGCGCGACGGCGACGGCAGCGATATTCGCTGGTTCGTGTCGGACAGGAGCTTCTGCGGCTGCCATGTGATGAATGCGTATAATGAGGGCACCCGCGTCCATCTCGACCTGCCGGTGTCGGAGAATAACAGCCTGCCCTTCTTCCCCGATGTGCATGGCGCGCCGTTCGATCCGGTCGCGGCGCAGACGATCATGACGCGCCTCACCGTGGACATGGGCGCGAACAGCGACGCCCTCACCGATATTCGCCCGATCGGCAGGAGCGTGGGCGAGTTCCCTCGCATCGACGATCGCTTCGCGGGCCAGCCCTATCGCCATGGCTGGATGCTCTGCTATGCGTTCGACAAGCCCTATAACGGGCCTGCCGGGCCGTTTGCGGCGGTGCTGAGCACGCTTACCCACCTCAATGTCGAAACCGGCGAGGAGCAGAGCTGGTGGGCCGGACCCGACAGCGGCATACAGGAACCCTGCTTCATCCCGCGCGGCCCCGACGCGGCGGAGGGCGAAGGCTGGCTGGTCGCGCTGGTCGACAATCACATCACCAATTATTCGGATCTCTGCATCTTCGACGCGCAGAACCTGCCTGCCGGTCCCGTGGCGCGGGCGAAGCTGCCGATACGCCTGCGGCAGGGGCTGCACGGCAACTGGACGGATGGCAGCCTGCTCGCCGCCTGACCGGGGGGTCCGGGCGGAAGGAACGGGAGGCCGGGCGCGGAAGGGGGCACCTTTCCGCGCCCTTCTCTTGCGCGTTATGATAACGAACGTTACGATAGATCGATAAGCACAAGCGAAAAGGATGCCCGATCATGCCCAGCGCCGCCCCCACGGCCAGCCTGTTCCTGAAGGAAGCCACCGCGCTTCTGGGCGCGGACCGGGTGTTCGCGCAGGAAGAGGACAGCGCCGCCTATAGCGACCAGATGGCGTTCGAGCCGCAGGCGCATGCCCCCTCCGGCGCGATCGCGCCGCAAAGCGTCGAAGAGGTGCAGGCGCTGCTGCGCCTCGCCAACCGCACCGGCACGCCGCTCTGGCCGATCTCCCGCGGCAAGAATCTCGGCTATGGCGGCTCGGCCCCGGTGCAGGCGGGTGCGGTGATCCTCGACCTCTCCCGCATGACCCGCATATTGGAGATCGACATTGATCGCGGCTATTGCGTGGTGGAACCGGGCGTCAGCTTCTATGATCTCTATGACGTGCTCCAGAGCCGGCATGGCCACAAGCTCTGGATGTCGGCGCCCGGCAATGCCTGGGGCAGCGTCGCGGGCAATGCGCTGGAACGCGGCAAGGGGCCGCAGCCCTATGGCGACCATGGCGCGCAGATTTGCGGGCTGGAGGTGGTGCTGCCCGATGGCTCGCTCATCCGCACCGGCACCGGAGCAATGGCGGGGTCCAGGACATGGAACCTCACCCATGACACCTATGGCCCGGCATGGGACCAGATGTTCTGCCAGTCCAATTTCGGCGTGGTGACGAAACTCGGCCTGTGGCTGATGCCCGCGCCCGAAGCGACGATGACGCTGGACCTGCAATTGCCGGAGGCGGAAGACCTGAAGCGCGGGGTCGACATGCTCTACCCGCTGCGGCTGCGCGGCCTCATCGATCATGATCCGGCATGGGTGAGCTATGTCGGCATCGCCTCCTATGTCGGCCCGCGCTCGACATGGTTCGAAGGCGAAGGGCTGCTGCCCGACGACAAGGGGCGGGAAATCCGGCAGAAGCTCGGCATCGGCTGGTGGAACTGCCAGCTCAATTTCTATGGCCATGAGAAAGTGATCGCCGCCAAATGCGAGGCGGTGATCGACGCCATCGCCCAGCATTTCCCCAAGCGCCCGGTGGCCAGCGTCTGGCGGCAGGGCGATCCGTTCATGCAGAGCAAGGCGGGCATTCCCGGCACCCGCGACATGGCGATGATCGACTGGTATGGCGGGCGCGGCGGGCATATGGGCTTCTCCCCCATCCTTCCCGCCGACGGCGCGGCGGCGCTGGCCCAGTTCGAGCGCACGAGGGCGCGCTTCATCGAGGCGGGCCTCGATTATTATGGCGCCTTCTCCGTGGGCGCGCGCGCGGTCGTCAACATCAACGAGATTCTCTACAGCCGCGATGACGAGCGCATGGCGAGCGCCGTGCCGCAACTGATGCACCATCTGATCGCGGACGCGGCGGCGCAGGGCTATTGCGAATACCGCACCCATATCGACTATATGGATGAAGTCGCGGGCACGCTGAACTTCAACGAAGGCGCGATGGGGCGCCTCAATGGCCTCCTCAAGGACGCCCTTGATCCCAGGGGCATCCTTGCGCCGGGCAAGCAGGGGATATGGCCCGCCCGATACAGGAGTTAGCCGGTATAGGAATTAGGAGGCTCCCTTCCTCCAATCCAATCAGGTCGTTGAGCGACGCCTTCGCCTCGCTCAACGGACCGATCGGCCATTCTTATCCCTTCACGGAATGATCGCGCAGCCGACGGCGGTGAACTTCCCGTCCGCCACATGATAATGGATATATTGGCGCATTTCCTGCACTTCGCCCGCCTTGATCGGGAAAAATGCATGCAGCCCCTGCGCCGCCAGCGTCTCCGCATCGAGATCGCGAATCGCCTCGACGCGGATGATCCCTTCCAGCGCGATCAGTTCGTCGCTCGCCGCGAATCGTTCGATGCTCAGCGTTTCCTTCACATAGCTGTGGAGAAAGCCGTAAAAGGCCTTGAATTCCTCCCGCGTCGTCAGGTCGACGCCGAAAAAGGCCAGCCGCGCGCCGGGCGCATAAAAATCATAGACGGTGTCATAATCCTTCGCGTTGAACGCATTGGCATAGCGGTCATAATCGGCGCGGTTCATCGTCTCTCTCCCGAGTTTTGGTTTGATGCTTGCGTCATTTGATAACGAACGTTACGATCATGGCAAGCCCCGCGATGAAAGGGGCCTCATCAGAAGAGCTTGCGAGAGAAAGAGGAAAGGCCATGCGCGCATCCGACGCGACGGAGCAGTTTGACTATATCGTGATCGGCGCAGGCTCCGCCGGATGTGCGGTCGCGGCGCGGCTTTCCGAGGACCCGCATGTCTCCGTGCTACTGCTGGAGGCCGGCGGCAAGGACGATCATCCCTATCTCAAGATGCCGGTCGCCTTCCTGAAGGCGGTGGTCGATCCGCGCTTCAACTGGCCCTATATGACCGAGCCGGAGCCGCATCTGAACGGCCGCCAGCTTCCCCTGCCGCGCGGCAAGGTGATGGGCGGCTGCTCGTCGATCAATGGCATGTTCGCGATGCGGGGGCATCCGGGCGATTATGACGAATGGGCGGCGATGGGCGCGGACGGCTGGTCCTATGCCGATGTGCTCCCCTATTTCCGCAAGCTGGAGGATAGCTGGCGCGGCGAGAGCCTCTATCATGGCAAGGGCGGGCCGATGAAGGTGAAGCCCATCAAGTCGCCGCTCCTCTATCATGAACCGCTGATGGAGGCCGCAGACGCAGCGGGTTTTTCCACCAGCGAGGATCTCGGCGGCGCCGTCGCCGAAGGCTTTGCGCGCGGCGAGATGACCATTGACGACAAGGGCCGCCGGGTGAGCGCCGCCACCGCCTATCTGCGCCCCGCGCAGGGTCGCAAGAACCTCGTTATCCGCTCGGGCGTGCTGGTGCGCAAGCTGCTGATCGAGGAGCGCCGCTGCACCGGGGTCGAGATCGACTCCCCCGCTGGCCCGCAGGCCATTGCCGCGCGGCGTGAGGTGGTGCTGTCGGGCGGCACCTATAATTCGCCGCATCTGCTGATGCTGTCCGGCATCGGTCCGGCGCAGCAGCTGAAGCGCCATGGCATAGAGGTGATCGTCAACAGCCCCGGCGTCGGGCGCAACCTTTCCGAACATGCCAATGTGTCGATGGAATGGGACGCGACCAAGCCCGTCACTTTCCTCAACCAGCTGCGCTGGGACAAGATCGCCTTCAACGCGCTGCGCTGGGCGACGATCGGCGGCGGGCCGCTGGCGCTGCAACTCAACAGCTGCAATGTCGTCATTCGCACCCGCGATCATCTCGACCGGCCCGACATCCAGTTCATGGCCAACCCGATCCGCTTCGACGCAAAGCCATGGTTCCCGCTCCTGACCGAGCGGCAGAGCCATGTGTTCTGGGCCGGCCTCGTCGCACTGCATCCCGAAAGCCGGGGCTGGGTGGAACTGCGCTCCGCCGACCCGCGCGAGGTGCCCGCCATCACGCTCAACCTGATGGCGGAGGAAGGCGACCTCGCGACGATGCGCGCGGGCATTCGCGCCGCCCGCAAAATCTATCATACCCCGCCGCAGAGCGAGCTGATCGGCAAGGAACGCCTGCCCGGCGCGGCGGTGGACGATGACGAGGCATTAAATGCCTTCATCCGCGACACCTGCTATGTCGCGATGCACCCGACCGGCACCTGCTCGATGGCGATGGGCGACCAATCCGTGGTCGATTCGCAATTGCGGGTGATCGGCGTCGAAGGGCTGCGCGTCGCCGACTGCTCGGTCATGCCGACGGTGCCGGGCGGCAATACCGGCCTGCCCGCGGTGATGGTGGGCGAGAAATGCGCGGACCTCATCAAGGGTGTCAGCTTGCCCCGCGCGGAACTCCCCGGCGCGCAGGAAGCGGCATGAGCACCGACGCCCGCACGCCGGAGGAAAAGGCCAATCTGCGCCTCGTGCTCGACATGTTCGACCAGGTGCTGAACGCGATGGATGCCGATGCGGTCGATCGCTTCATTGCGCCCGCCTATATCCAGCACAACCAGTCGGTCGGTCCCGGCGTCGAACCGCTCAAGGATTTGCTGCGCTTCATCAAAAAGGAAACGCCGCAGGCGGTGCATGACGTGAAGCGCAGCTTCGTCGATGGCGACCATGTGATCGTCCATTATCATGTGCGGCGCTGGCCCGATGATCTCGGCTGGGCGGTGGTGGATATCTTCCGCATCGAAAACGGCCTGATCGCCGAACATTGGGACGTGCTGCAAAATCTGCCGGAAAGCAGCCCCAACCCCAATTCGCCATTCTGACGGGATAACAGAAAGAGGGAGAGGAACCCCATGCGTTTCAAGGATAAGGTCGTCCTCATATTGGGCGGCAACAGCGGCATCGGCCTCGCCAGCGCCAAGGCCTTTGCGGCGGAAGGCGGCATCGTGCGGCTGACCGGGCGCGATCAGGCGACGATCGACGACGCCGTGCTCGAAATCGACGGCGCGCGCGGCTATCGCGCCGATATTTCCGATCTGGCCGAGATGGAGGAGGTCATCTCCGCGATCGAGGCGCAGGACGGGCGCATCGATGTGCTGTTCGTCAATGCGGGCGTGGGCGGCTTCGCGCCGATCCGCGAGCTGACGCCGGAGGACTGGGACAAGGTGCACGACATCAACCTGCGCGGCGCGATCTTCGCGATCCAGAAGGCGCTGCGCCTGATGGGGCGCGGCGGCTCGATCGTCGTCACCGGCTCGATCGGCGGCCATGGCGTGCTGCCCGGCAACGCCGCTTATGGGGCCGCGAAGGCGGGCCTTGCGATGGCGGTGAAGATCATCGCCGCTGAGCTGGTGGGCGAGGGCATCCGCGTCAACATGGTCAGCCCCGGCCCGATCGAAACGCCGTTGCTCCACCGCAATCCCGGCATCAGCGGCGAGGCCGTCGACGCGCTGCGCCAGCAAATGATCGCCGCCGTGCCGATGCGCCGCATGGGACAGGCGGAGGAAGTCGCCCGCGCCGTGCTGTTCTTCGCGTCGGAGGATGCGAGCTTTGTTACCGCCGCCAATCTGTTCGTCGATGGCGGAGCTTTGGAGTTAGGATGATGGAAGGCCCTTTTTCTACCCTCGACAATCCGCGCCTTGAATTCGTGATGGAGGTGCGCCTCAAATTCCCGCGCGTGCAGATGATCGCCAACACCCCATGGGGCGGCAATCGCAGCGCCGTCTATGTCGAAAGCGGCACCTTCGAAGGCCCCCGCCTGCGCGGCACGGCGGTGCCCGGATCGGGCGGCGACTATGCCTATTTCCGGCCCGATGACGTCGCCTGCTTCGACGCGCGCTACATGTTGGAGGAAGAGGACGGCACGCTGATCCTGCTCAACAACAAGGGCTTCCTGTGGGGCCGCAAGCCCGACACGATGGAGCGCCTGCGCGACTGGGCGTTCAAGGGCGGCGAGCCGGTCGAGCAGCAGGAATATTATCTGCGCGGCCAGCCCAGCTTCGAATGCCCGGTCGGCAAGCATGACTGGCTGACCAAGCATGTGTTCGTCGGCGTGGGCGAGCGCCGCGCCGATGGCAATGTACTGCGCTATTACGCGCTGACCTGATCGGAGGCCCCGCCATGAACGACGCCGGACAATCGCTGGAGGATCGTAACACCGCCATCGTCCTCGCCATGTGGGAGGGCGTGATCGGGCGCGGCGATACCGGGGCGGTGATGCGCTATATCGCGCCCGATTATGTGCAGCACGCGGTCAACCTGCCATCAGGGCGCGAGCATGTGCTGCGCCTCGCCGAGATGATCAGCAAGGGCAATGCGGATTTCAAGCCGCCCGCGCACAAGAGTCTGTTCAAAACCATCGCCCAGGGCGACATGGTGGCGGTGATCTGGGAGCAGCAGCAGGACGACCCCACCCGCCCCGGCGAAACCTATACCGGCCATGCGTTCGACATGTACCGGCTGGAGGACGGCATGATCGTCGAGCATTGGGACGACACCCGCAAATGGCCGACCGCATGGAAGGCGAAGGGAGAGGCGGACGCATGACCGATTATCACACCGCGCTCATTCCCGGCGCACAGGTTCCCGAAGGCCAGACCCCGCCCATGGTCGCCGCCGATCAGCAGGCGCTGCTGGCGAGCGGCGATCCGGTGCTCGCGGCGAACAAGCGGCTCTGCTACGACATGTATCGCACCGTGTTGCAGGCGGGGCAGGCCGACCGGGTGCGCGATTTCATCGGCCCCCATTATATCCAGCATAACCCCAATGTGGTGAGCGGGGTCGAGGCGCTGGAAGGGTTCATTCGCAACTCGCGGCCGCAGCGCCCGATCGCGCCGACGATCGAGCTGCCGCTCGTCGCCATCGTCGCGGAGCGCGACATGGTGCAGTTCACCTTCGTACGCAAGGAAACCGGCGAGGACGGACAGCCTTATTATACCAGCTGGTTCGACCTCTTCCGCATCGAAAATGGCCGCATCGTCGAACATTGGGACCCGGCGCTCAAAAGCCCCGACATGCTGAAGCTCGACCCGAACAAGAAGAAACTCGACCAATAAGTCCTGCGGGGAGACAGGTGGTCTTCCCCATGATGGAGAATCATCGCCGATACTGCTATGGGGCGGGGCATGATCGATATCCCGCTCCTGCTCGCCTTTCTCGTCGCGGCCTCGGTGCTTACCATCACGCCGGGCGTCGATACCGCGATGGTGCTGCGTTCCGCCGCGACAGGGGGACCGCGACAGGGCGTCATGGCGGGGATCGGCATATCCATTGGCTGCCTGATCTGGGGCGCGGCCGTGTCGCTGGGTCTCGGCGCGCTGCTCAAGGCATCGGAACTCGCCTATGAGATCGTCAAATGGATCGGCGCGGCCTATCTGCTCTGGATCGGCGCCAATCTTCTGCTGAAGCCACGCCAGACGCTCGACGATGGGGCGGACGGCGAAGCCTCCCCCGCCGGAAGGATCGCTCTCTATCGCGGCTTTCTCACCAATATGCTCAATCCCAAGATCGGGATTTTCTATATGACCTTCCTGCCCCAGTTCATTCCGGCAGGCGTCGGGGTCGCGGGCTATTCCCTGTTTCTGGCGACCGTGCATGTCGGGCTGACGGTGATCTGGTTCGCGATCCTGATCGCCGCGACCGCGCCGCTCGCCCGCATCCTGAAACGCGCGCCGGTCATCCGCGCGCTGGATCGGCTGACCGGCGGCGTGTTCCTCGCTTTCGGCGTGAAACTCGCCGCCTCCAGCAATCGCTGATCCCCCGGATCAGGCGGCCGGTATCCAGACCGCGCCCTTGATATGCTGGATGAGGCCATCGGCATTGACGAGGTAGAGGATCAGGAATTCGACATCGACCACCTGTCCCCTGGCGACCGGGGTCATGCCCTCGAACCCCTTTTCCGCCAGCAGTCCGGGCGAAAGATCCTCCAGCCCCTCGAAGCGGATGACGACATTGGCGACAAAGCCGTCCTTGCCCGGGTAAAAGCCCCGGAACATCACCTGTTCGCGGCAATAGCGGTGGAAAAAGGCGTAGAATTCGCGAAAGGCAGGCTTGCCCTCGACCCGGAATCCCGCATTTTCGAGCGCGAAATCATCGGCGAAGAACGTCTCCAGCGTCGCATAATCGCGCGCGTTGAACGCGTCGATATAGCGATGATAGTCGGCCTCGGTCATCGTCATGGCTCTCTCCTGAATATATGAAAAAAGGGCGGGAAATTTTCCCCGCCCCTGTCCGTTTTCCGAAAGCTCAAAGCTGCGATGGCATGCCGTCGAGCAGGATCGTCTTGGTTTCGAGGAAGGAGGAAAGCCCCTCCACCCCGCCTTCGCGGCCGATGCCGGACTGCTTGAAACCGCCGAAGGGCAGGCCGAATTCCAGCTTCATGCCATTCTGGCCGAAGCCGCCCGACTTCATGCCGCGTGCAAGGCGATAAGCCGCGTCGACATCATTGGTCAGCACCGACCCGTTGAGGCCGTAATTGCTGTCATTGGCGATGCGCAGCGCGTCGTCATCATCCTCTGCCGGGATGAGGCAGAGCACCGGTCCGAAGATTTCCTCCTGCGCGATGCGGCTCTTATTGTCGACATTGGCGAACAGGGTCGGCTCGATGAAATAACCCTTGTTCATGCTCGACGGGCGGTTGCCGCCGGTGACGAGATCGGCGCTCTGGCGGCCAAGGTCGATATATTCCTCGACGCGTTCGAGCTGGCGCTTCATCGCGACCGGACCGAGCTGGGTCGTCATGTCCTCGCTATGGCCGATCTTGATGCCCTGCATCACCTTGGCGATGGCGTCGGCCAGCTCGTCATGGCGCTTTTTCGAGACGATCGCGCGGCTCAGCATCGCGCAGACCTGTCCGCTCATGATGGTGATGGTGTTGCCGAGGATCGCGGCGGCCACTTCGATCGGGAAGTCGTCGCGGATGATCGCGGCGGACTTGCCGCCCAGTTCCAGCGTGCAGCGCGCGACGCGGCTGGCGCAGACCTCACCGATGCGCTTGCCCGCGCCGGTGGAGCCGGTGAAGCTCACCTTGTCGACGCCGGGGTTCTGCACCAGATGGTCGGACGCATCGCGCCCGCCACAGGCGAGGTTGACGACGCCCGGCGGAAGATCGGCCGCTTCCGCCGCCTCGGCCATGATATAGGCCTCCAGCGGGGTTTCCGGCGAGGGCTTCATGATGACGGTGCAACCCGCAACCAGCGCATAGGCGACCTTGCTCGACAAGATGCCATAGGGCGCGTTCCACGGCGCGATACAGGCGGCGACGCCGACCGGTTCCTGCACGACCAGCGCGGTGTTGACCTGCGTGCTCGGGCGATGGTCGACGAACTTGTAGCTGTCGGCGAGGCCGGCGATGAACTCGAAGGTGCCGGTCGCGCCGCCGGTCATGATCGGCGCGAAACTGGCGAGGCCGCCGACCTGCGCGGTCCAGGCGCGCGCCAGTTCGGGATCGCGCTTCTTCAGTTCCTCGGCCATGCGACGGACATAGACGCCACGCTCGGCGGGCGACAGGCGGCCCCACGGGCCTTCGTCCAGCGCCTTGCGGGCGGCGGCGACGGCGCGGTCCATATCCTGCTCGTTCGCCTCGGCGACGCGACCGATCACTTCCTCGCTATTGGGGGAAACCAGCTCGATCATGCGGCCGCTGCTGGCCTCCACCCACTTGCCGTCGATATAGAGACGGTCGGGATGTGCGATCTGAACGCCCTCGGGGGTCATAAGTCTATCCTCTCTTCCTTGGTCCGGGCAGGCAGGGCCAGCCCCTTGTTCCAGCCTAAAGCCGCATCATGACAATCATGCCATCGAAGCGGCCACAGGGCAAGATACTAACGTCCGTTACGATTGTGCGCAACGTCTGTGATGCAGCAAAATTTTCCACGGGCGGCTTTACGATTCGTCCCGGAAATTGCTAACATATGTTAGTATTGCCGATAGCCCCAAAAGACGGATCGGCCCCCAAAGAAAAAGCAATCGGTCAGAGGAGAGAGACGCCGATGGACAAGGAAATAGAAGCATTGCGGCAGGAAATCGCCGCGCTGCGCACCGAAGCCCGCGCGGCCAGCGACTATATCGCGCTCTGCAATTTGCAGGGAAGCTATGGCTATTATGTCGACAAGGGCCTGTGGGACGAAGCGGCGGATCTCTTCGCGCCCGATGGCACGCTGGAGATTGCCGGGCGCGGCGTCTATGTCGGGCGCGAGCGGGTGCGGCAATATCTCCACGCGCTGCCCGCCTACAGCCATGGCATCCTTTTCAACCATATGCAGTTGCAGCCGGTGATCCACATCGCGCCTGATGGCGAGACGGCACAGGCGCGCTGGCGCACCTTCATCCATATCGCCTTTCTCGGCAAGGAGGCGCGCTGGGGAGAGGCGGTCTATGAAAATGGCTATCGCCGCATCGACGGCATGTGGCACATCGCAAAGCTGCACGGCTTCATCACCTATTATTGCGAGTTTGACAAAGGCCTCAACCATGGCGGCGTACCACTGCTGCGCCGCATCGACGGACTGAAACCCGACCTGCCCCCGACCTATGACTATGAAGCGTTCCCCGAAACCTTCATCCCGCCCTTCCATTATGAGCATCCGACCGGAGGAACAGCCCGATGAACGCCGCCTTTAACGCGATCTCCGCGCCGCACAGCCGCGAGAGCCTCTATGCCGCGCTCGACAGCTGGCTCGATGCGCTGTTGTCGCGCGACCCTTCCCGCGCGCGCTGGGCGCCGGTGGTCCGCAACAGCGAGAATAACGTCGCGCTGGCGATCGGCGACGGTCTCTGGGCGACGATCACCGGGCGCGGCGATTATGATCTGCGCTTCGCCGATCCGCTGACCGGGCAGGTCGGCCTGTTCACCACCTTCATCGAGAGCGGCGACGAATCGGGCGCCGCCGTGCGCCTCGGCGTCGATGCGACCGGCGCGATCAGCGAGGTGGAGCTGGTCATCGTCCGGCAGGTGGATGAGGCGCTCAAATTCCCGAACCCGCGCTTCTACACCAAGCCGGTGCTGGAGGGGATCATCCCCGCCGGGGAGCGCATGACGCGCGAGCGGCTCATCAGCGTTGCCAATGGCTATTTCGCGACGCTGGAACAGAATGACGGCCAGTTGTTCACTGCCTTCCACCCCGATTGCAACCGGGTCGAGAACGGCACCCAGACCACCAACAACCCCGATTTCATGCTGCCGATCGCCAAGCTGGGCTGCGAGGAGCAGTTCCGCACCGGCTGGTATCGCTATGACGACCGGCTGCGCGGCCGCCGCTTCCCGCTGGTCGATGTGGAGCGCGGGCTGGTGATGGCGCATGGCTTCATCGACCATCGGGGGGGGCTGACCGATTATGCGCTGGCCGACGGCACCCGCGTCGAATCGCATATCCGCCGCCCGCACAGCTTCTATCTCTCCGAACTGTTTCGGATCGAGCAGGGCGCGATCCGCCAGATCGAGGCGAATTTCATCACCGTGCCCTATCATATGCCCTCCCCTTGGGACGCCCCGCATTGGGCCGCCGCATGAGCGCAACCGCTCCGGTTTCCGCCGCGCCGCCACCTGGTGAGAGCATGGCCGGGCGCTTCACCCCGGGCACGCTGGCGAGCCTGCTGCTCTGCGCTTTGGTGATGTTCATCGACGGCTATGATCTCGCCGCGATGCCGCTGGCGGTGCCGCATATCAGCAAGGCGTTCAGCCTGCCGCCCGCCGATTTCGGCATGGCGCTTTCCGCCGTGCTGCTGGGCCTCGGCATCGGCGCGGTGCTGCTCGCCCCCTTGGGCGACCGCTTCGGGCGACGGCGGGTCATCGTCATCGGCGCGGTCGCGCTCGGCCTGACGATGCTCGGCGCGGCGAGCGGGACGAGCATCGGCGAATTCGCGCTCTGGCGGCTCGCAAATGGCATGGCGCTGGGCACCTGCCTGCCCAATGTCACCGCGCTGACGTCAGAACTCGCGCCCGCCGACAAGCGGGCGAGCACGCTTACTGTCGTGTCGCTCGGCATATCGGTGGGCGCGATCGTGTCCGGCCTGATCGTGCCGCCGCTGGTCGCCTTCGCCGGATGGCATGCGATCTTCACCATACCCGGCGCGCTCACCCTGCTGCTGGCGGCCGCGCTGCGGCTCTGGCTCCCGGCCGATGCCTCGCCTGAAGAGCGTTCGGCGAAGCGCAGCGAGAACGAAAGCGGTGTGCCCCTCGCCCAGCTGCTGCGGCGACCGCTGCTCTGGCCGACAGCGATCTTCGCGCTGCTCTACGGCATCAACGCCTTCGCCCTCTATCTGGTGACGAGTTGGTTGCCGACGCTGCTGCCGCAGGCGGGTTTCGCGGTGGACGCGGCCGCGCGCTATCTTTCGCTCCAGCAATTTGGCGGCTTCCTCATCGGCCTCCTCCTTGCCCGCCTGCTCGATCGCGGCCATGCGGTGGCGGCGCTGGCGGGAACCTACGCCCTCATCGCCATCGCCTTCGCGCTGTTCAGCATCATCGCGCCCGGCACGATGAGCTGGGGGGCGCTGATCCTGATCGCGGGCGGAGGCATCAGCGGCGCGCATCTGGCGATCATGGCGGTGGCGACCGGCTTCTTCCCGCACCATCTGCTGTCGAGCGCCATCGGCTTCGGCGTCGCGGTCGCGCGCATCGGCGCGATCGGCGGGCCGTTGCTCGGCGGCGCGATCATCGGCGCAGGGATGAGCGTCCCCGCCTTCTTCCTGATCGCCGCGCTGCCTGCCCTCGCCTGTCTGGCGATGACCCTCCTCATCCCGCTGGCGCAGCGGCACGGGCAGGGATAGCCCCTCCCCGCCACGCTTCCCGCGCACGCAAAAAGGCCGGTCCGACGATGGGTTCGGACCGGCCTTTTCCCTGGCCTCCTGCCCGGCGCTGCACCGCCGGAGGGAGGGGGACTGACCTGCCTGTGTGCGGGCTGGTCAGTCGTTCTATGCAGCGGGAGACAGGCGGCAGCTGAAATCGCGCTCGCCCTTCCACGCGGTCAGCATCGGCCAATAATAGGCGCGATAGGGCCAAAGCAGCACGGCGTTGAAGGCGACCGTCAGCGCGCCGAACACGACCTCCACCACGCCCCATTCCAGCACGAAATTCCAGTACCAGATAACGATGGAGAGCGGCACCGAGGCGGCCGCGACCAGCGGCATCATGCGATCTGTCAGCACGGCGAGCGCGATGATGATCTCCGCGATCTTGATCCAGGTGAAGAGGCCCGAATGGATCAGCGCGAGCGTGAACTCCTGCCCCAGCGGCGTATTGCCGAGCGGCTGGAGATTATAGGGCAGGAAATATTCGATCCCCGAAAACAGATACCATCCACCATAGATGATACGGCTGATATGATAGAGCGCCTTCATGATCCTCTCCCAACGGCCTCCTAAAGAAAAAGCCCCGAAGCGCGGACGCTCCGGGGCCTGACTGGTACAGCGCGATCAGAAGTTGCGCTTCAACGTCACGAACCATTCACGCGGACGGCCCAGCGCGCCGGTCACGACGCCGTAATTGTCCGCATTCTCGCTCTTCCCGACATAATAGAATTTGTCGAAAAGATTGGTCGCGCCGCCGCTCAGTTCCCACTTCTCGTCGGCATCGCGATAGGTCACGCGCAGGTTGAACAGGCCGCGGCCCGCAACCTTGTTGTAATCATTGTTGACCGAGTTGAAGTAGAAGCTCGACTGATAATTCCAGTCGAGGCGCGGGGTGATCGAACCCGCATTGCCCAGTTCCGCCTTATACTGGATACCGGCCGAAGCCTGCCATTTCGGGTTGAACGGGGCCACCATGTCCTTGGTGACGTTGGTGGTGGCATCGACGCTGGTATATTTGAAGTCGAGATAGCCGACCGAACCGTCGATCATCAGGCCGTCGACCGGCTGCGCGCTGACTTCCGCCTCGAAACCATAGACATGCGCGTCACCCGCATTGGCCGGCATGGAGCAGGTCGCGCTCGCCGTTTCCGGGCAATAATAGCGGTTGATCTGGAGGTTCTTATAGTCGTTGAAGAACGCGGCCGCGTTCAGGCGCAGACGACGATCCAGCAGGTCGCTCTTGAAACCGGCTTCCCAGGTGGTGAGGGTTTCCGGATCGAAGGTGGTGATCTGGTCGACCGTATAGGGGCGCGGGTTGATGCCGCCGCCCTTATAGCCGGTCGCAACCTGCGCATAGACCATCAATTCCGGGCTGAAGCGATAGTTCGCACCGATGCGATAATCGACGCGATCGCCCTTATAGGTGCCGGTTTCGCCATCGAGACCCGCCAGTAGCCAGTTCATCGTCAGCGGAATGCCGGACGGCAGAGTGCCATCCACATTGCGGCGCGAGAACTGATAGGTCTTCTTGTCCTTGGTGTAGCGAATGCCGCCGATGATGTTGAGGTTCGGCGTCAGATGCAGTTCGGCATGGGCAAAGACCGATTTGCTGGTGTTCGTGACCGGATCGTTGAGCAGGAAATCGAACAACGGCGTGATGATCTGGTTACGACCGGTCTGGAGATCGTCCGCGTCATAATAATAGCCGCCGACGGTGTAATCGATCAGGTCGCCCGCCTTGCCGGACAGGCGCAGTTCCTGCGTGAACTGCTTGTGGCTGTAGCTGAACTGCTGGAGCACGATATTGAGCGGCGAACCGTCAAGATCGATGCCGGTGGTGCCGCTCGCCTTGCGATAGGCGGTGATCGACTTCAGGCTGAGCGTGTCGGACAGCGCATAATCGATGGTGCCGGAAATGCCATAGCTCTTCGCGGTGCTGCTCGGGCTGGAAACGAAGTCGCCCGGCGTGACCTGATAGGGCGTGCCGAAAGCGGTGGTGTAGTTGCCGCCCGAAATATAGCTGGCATAGCTGGTATAGCTCTTCGCGCCGGTGATGAAGCGGCTGTCGAAAGGCACGCCACCGCTCGCGCTGCTGGCGTCATAGCTGCGGACCGTCGCGTTGTTGGCGTAGAGCAGCTTGGTCGCGACCTGCTCCGAATCATTCTTCGCATAGTCGCCGATCAGGTTGATCTCCAGCGGCGAACCGGCCGGCGCATAGCGCAGCGCGAGGCGGATGCCCTGCACGTCGGTGCCACCTTCGGTACCGGTCTGGCAGTCGGTGCCGCTCTGCGTTGCGGCAATGCCTTCACCCGGATTGGCGCAGCCATAATCGAGCAGCTTCAGGAAGCCGTCGGTATGCTTGGACACGCCGGAAATGCGCGCATAAAGGCCATCGGTGATGGTGAAGCCCGCCGACGCGCGGATATCGAGCCGGTCATAGGAACCGGTCGAGGCCTCAACGAAGCCACCGCCATTTTCATCGGGCTTCTTGCTGAACAGCTTGACCGAGCCGCCGATCGAGTTCTTGCCCGCGAGCGTGCCCTGCGGGCCGCGCAGCACTTCGACGCGATCGAGGTCGGTCAGGTCGAGAATGGCGCCGAAGGTGGTGCCATAATAGACGTCATCGATGTAGATACCGACGCCCGGTTCCAGCGCGAAGTTGGAATCATTCTGGCCGATACCGCGAATATAGGCGGACACCGCGCTGCCGTTGAGGCCGGTCGCGGCGGTCAGGTTGACGTTGGGCGCGACGCCGGTGAGGTCGGTGACGCTTTGCAGATTCTTGGCTTCAAGAGCGGCGCCGGTGGTCGCGGTGATCGCGATCGGCGTGTCCTGAAGGCGCTGGCCACGGAACTGCGCGGTGACGACGATATCCTGAACGCCCGAGGTGGGCTGAACGGCTTCGCTTTCCTGCGGCGCCTGATCCTGCGCGTGCGCCTGAACGGAAACAAGGGCAAGGGCGATCGCCGCACCGGCGACGCCGCGTTCGAAATGATTCTTGAGACTGGTCTTCATTATACCTTATCCTCCCACCATGATGCGACCGCGCGGCGTGAGCGCTTCCGTGCCCTGCGAAATTTTCGCAGAACCCAAGCGCTCAGGACAAGGATGGACCCGCCCTCTCCGTTCAGCCGAAATGGCCTGATTGCAACTCACATTGAGCCTTTTTGGAGGAGGGCACCCCCGCCTGGCTGCTCCGCTCTCGAACGGTCGATAGCCGGACTATCGACCTGCGGCGGAGTCTGCCGTGACAAGCAGGGTCACCCTCTTCTGTGATTTAATCCTAACGATCGTTACAACTGTGTCAAGTCACTCGATGCGGGGAGCATCAGGCGACCGCTTCTTTTTCCCGCGCCTTTGCGTTTGCGAGCTGGTCTGCGGAGACCCATGCGCCATGGACCTGGGCGCGCATGGGCATGGGCATGGGCACGCGGGCGATGGGGCCTTTGGCGATGTCCGCGGCCTCGATGATCCAGAGTTCCGAGACGATGCTGTCCTCTCCGGTCTGGCGATCGACGACGCTGAGCAGCCAGCCTTCATGATCGGGCTGGCGCGAGGGCACATGCACCGGCTCGTTGATCGCCATGCCCGGCTCCAGCGCCATCATGTCGAGGCGGCCATTGCCCGGCTCGATGCGGAACATCGCGTTGAAGGCCACGCCCACCGGCCCGCCCAGCAGCGGCGGTCCGCCCTGCGGGTTCATCGAGAGATACCAGGCCGCGCGGTAAGTGCGGCCCTGATCGGCGTCGCGCAGGCGCGGCATGTCGCCCGGTGGGCCGATCACCCGCGATTCGAAGCTCTCGCCCGGCTTCGACATGTCGAAGCTCCAGCGGGTGAGGCCGCCCTGAATATCCTGCTGCGCGCGCTGCACGCCGCCGGCCTCGCGCATGAAGCCAAAGGCATTGGTGTCCGAAAGGCACAGGTCCAGATGGAGGAAATCGCCATCCTCATAGGCATTGACGAGGTGGAAGGCCGAGACGCCCTTCGGCCCCTTGAACCAGCGCA